>Ga0335071_10004051_pt1 | contig 15347 bp, 18 predicted proteins | sample Lox_Sample_15_FD_206724 | JGI IMG/M metagenome (GOLD analysis project Ga0335071, IMG submission 206724) | Soil microbial communities from Loxahatchee National Wildlife Refuge, Florida, United States - Lox_Sample_1.5 | ecosystem: Environmental > Terrestrial > Soil > Wetlands | place: USA... | reverse complement strand
TTCAGCGCGTCACCGACGAGCTGAAGAAGTTCTCCAAGGCGACCAAGGACCCCAAGGAGATCGCCCAGGTCGGGATCATCTCCGCCAACGGCGACGCCACCATCGGCAACATCATCGCCGATGCCATGGGGAAGGTGGGCAAGGAGGGCGTGATCACCGTCGAGGAGGCCAAGAGCCTCGAGACCACGCTCGAGGTGGTAGAGGGCATGCAGTTCGACCGGGGCTATCTTTCCCCCTACTTCATCACCGACGCAGAGCGGATGGAGGCCACCCTCGAGGACTGTCACGTCCTCATCCACGAGAAGAAGATCTCGGGCATGAAGGACCTCCTGCCGCTGCTCGAGCTCGTGGCCAGGGACGGTAAGCCGCTCCTCATCGTGGCCGAGGAGGTTGAGGGCGAGGCGCTCGCGACCCTGGTCGTGAACAAGCTCCGGGGCACGCTCCACGTCTGCGCCGTCAAGGCACCGGGCTTCGGTGACCGCCGCAAAGCCATGCTCGAAGACATCGCTGTCCTCACCGGCGGCAAGCTGATCGCCGAGGAGCTAGGGCTAAAGCTTGAGCAGGTCACTTTGAAGGACCTGGGTCGCGCCAAGCGCATCACCGTGGACAAGGACAACACCACCTTGGTCGACGGGGCCGGGAAGAAGGCCGACATCGAGGCCCGGGTGAAGGCTATCCGTGCCCAGATCGAGGAGACCACCAGCGACTACGACAAGGAGAAGCTGCAAGAGCGGCTCGCCAAGATCGTGGGAGGCGTCGCGGTCATCAAAGTGGGCGCCGCGACCGAGACCGAGATGAAGGAGAAGAAGGCCCGGGTCGAGGACGCGATGCACGCCACCCGCGCGGCGGTCGAAGAGGGCATCATCCCCGGCGGTGGCGTGGCCTACCTGCGCTGTCTGAAGACGCTCGACAACGTCGACGTCACAGAGGGCGAGAGGTCCGGCCTTTTCCTGGTGAAACGCGCCCTCGAGGAGCCGCTGCGCCAGATCGTCGAGAACGGCGGCTGGGAGGGCTCGATCATCGTCAACAAGGTGAAGGAGTCGAAGGAGCAGAATTTCGGCTTCAACGCCCAGACCGGCGAGTACGAGGACCTGGTGAAGGCGGGCGTCATCGACCCGACCAAGGTTGCGCGCACGGCTCTCCAGAACGCCGCGTCGGTGGCATCGCTGATGCTGACGACCATGGCCATTATTGCCGACCGGCCGAAGGACAAGGACGACGGGGCAGGCGCTGGCATGAGCGGGATGGGTGGCATGGGCGGGATGGGGATGTAGCTATTCCGAGCCGGACGCATCGAGAGGCCTCCGGGACAGCCCCGGGGCCTCCTCGTCCGCGCGAGGGCGACTGCGCCCACGATTCCTCGCGAGATCGGGCACTACGGGTCGTGGCCGGGAGTCGCCGGCGCTAGCCTGAACGCGACAAAACTGAGCGGTCAGGCGACGAGGCGGTCGAGGTTGTAGGCGATGGACTGAAAGCGTTCGCGGCGCCTGGCGTTGTGGCAGAGTTTGAGGACCTGAGCCCCGCTGCGGTTGACGAGGCGGCCTGCGGCAGCGATCCACTCGAAGCGTAGGGTGGCCAGGAACGAGAAGCTGAAGAGGTTCGTCCGGCGGACCGTTCGGGGTCGGACCAGAGCGAGCCGCGTGTCCACTTGGAAATTGCCATGGCGATCAAGCCAACCAAGGATCTCCTTCTGGAAGAACGCCGCATCAAGCCGAGCTTCAAGCGTCACACCGATGAGAGCGGCCCGTAGCTGGTCCACGCAGCGACGGATCACCTCCAAAGCCCCTTTGGAATCATGGATATTCCCGGGACGATTCTTCACCTCTAGGAAATGGCCGGTCTGGGCGATGTGACAAAGGAGTGGGTAATAGCTGGGGGCGTAGCGCTTATGCGGGTTGTAGCCGCGAAACGCCCAACCGACCGTGTGCCCGCATGTCAGCACGGAACCGTCGAAGTCCAACGTCAGTCTGGGCAGCCCGAGGGCCTTGAGCTTGTTGGTGACGATCTCCGAGTTGAGCGCGACCAGGGCCTGGAGGGACTGGTTCGTGAACTGCCTCAACCACCTGCTCGCGCTACGGTCAGACGGTATCCGTGCCAGCCCGCAAGGCCGCTTCACGAGAGGGTCATCGCTCAGGAAACCGATGTGGCGCAACCGTCGACCCCCGGTGAGCCAGAGGGCGACGAACACCAGTGTGAACGGGACCAGCCCGTAGTCCCCCTTGAGCCCTTGCTCGCGAAACGCCTGTCGAATGCAGGAGTTGAGCTGGATCGGCCGGAAGTACCTGCGAAACAACTCCAGACCCGAATAACCCGACAGGTCCTGATCCACGAACTCAACCCGCAGATCTCCGTTGCTGCGCCGCACGTATTCGCTATGCTTGAACCTCACTGGAAGTGACCTCCCTGCTCGGGCGCTCTTGTTTCTCGCAAACTCAAGATTACGCCCGTCAGAAGCCACTTCCAGTGGTTTCCTCCCTACGTTTCACCTCTCCGAATCGTCGCGTCGGGCGCCGCCTCACCGGCAGGGGTGCCTTTGGCGCTGCCTCCGCGGTGGCGCTGCCCCCCGGGTCCGGCACGGAGCATCTGGACCCGCTGCGCCGATTGGTCGACCGAGTCAGCCTCCGGTCGCTGATGGGTGGGAACCGCTTCGTCCCGCTCCACGGGGGCGAGCAGGCCTACCCCGCCATGCTCGAGGCGATCGCTGCGGCACGGCACTCGGTCCACCTGTCCACGTTCATCTTCGACGGCGACGAGACCGGCTTCTGCATTGCGAACGCGCTATCGGCGGCGGCGGCGTGCGGCGTGGACGTGCGCCTCCTCATCGACGGCCTCGGCGCGAGATACGCGCGGCCTTCGGCGCGGCGCCTCCTGCAACGGACGTCTGCTCGAATCGGCCGCATCCTTCCACTGCACCGTGGCGGCTACATCAATCTGCGCAATCACCGGAAGATCCTGGTGGCCGACGGCCTGCGCGGCTTCACGGGCGGAATGAACATCGGCGCTCGTCACCTGTGGGCCGGCCCAGCCCGCGAGGGCCGGTGATGGACATCCACTTCCAGGTGGAAGGCCCCGTCGTGGCCGACCTGCAGCGCGTGTTCCTCGAAGACTGGTTCTTCGCCACGGGTGAGCTCCACGACGACGTGAGGTGCTTCCCTCGGATACCCGCGGCCGGAGGCTGCGCAGCGCGGGCCATCGATGCCGGCCCCGACGAGGAGTTTCGCGAGCTCCACTGGGTCGTGCTGGGCGCGCTCGCCTGTGCCCGCCGCAAGGTGCAGATCATGACTCCCTACTTCATTCCCGACCGGGCGCTGACCGCTGCCATGGGGACGGCCGCGCTCCGTGGCGTGGAAGTGAGCCTGCTGCTCCCTGGACGAACGGACCTGCTCTTCATGCACTGGGCCACGCGGTCCTATCTCTGGGAGCTCCTCCCCTACGGGATCCAGGTCCGCTATCAGCCGCCCCCGTTCGTCCACACCAAGCTCCTCCTGGTGGACAACCTTTGGAGCCTGATCGGCTCTGCAAACCTCGACCCCCGCAGCCTGCGCCTCAACTTCGAGCTCGACCTCGAAGTCTACGACGAGGCAACCACCGGAGCGTTGGCGCGCCACTTCGAGGACTGCTTCGCAAGGTCGCACACGGTGACCATGGAGGAGGGGGATGGCCGGAGCCTCCCGGCCCGTCTGCGCGATGGCACGGCCAAGTTGCTGTCGCCCTATCTCTGAGCGGCATCGGAGCGGCGACCTGCGCAACATGGCTTGCGACCGAGATGTCGCAGCGAGACGCGCCAGCGGCTCTTATCATGGTGGCATGAGCCAGTCGATTCCCTCGGGCAAGCGCTTCCTGAGGTCGATAGCGCGGTCGGCCATTCAGCGCGCGGGAAGGCCGCCCCTCATGGGGCGACCATCGAGTTCCGGGAGCCTTGCCTCGATCACTGGCGGGGGCGTGAGAACTAGTTGGACTAGACCCATCCTGTAAGCGATCGGCTTTGGCATCTTCAATGACCGCGAAACAAAAGAAGATCCTCATTCTCGGCGGCGGCGCTTTCGTTGCCCTCGTTCTCGCAGCCTTCCTATTCGCCGTCAACCTCGCCGCGGACTTCTGCAAGCCGCGCATCGAATCCGTTGCCTCCGAGGCGACCGGCCTGGACGTCCGGATCCAAGGGAAGATGGCGATCTCCTTCCTTCCGCTTGGCCTCTCGGCCGAGGACGTTCACGTTGAAAACCGGGGCGCCGAAATCGCTTCCCTCAAGCGCATCAGGCTGGGGGTCGAGCTGATGCCCCTGCTGAAGAAGGAGCTCAGGGTCACCAGCTGTGATGTGGAAAAGCCTACCGTCACCATTGTCAAGGCCTCGGACGGAACATTCAACTTCCAGGGTGGCGGGACAAGATCGACCGGAGGTCCCCCAGTAGCAGCCTTCAGCTTGAACGATCTCAAGCTGTCGAACGGCGCACTGGTCCATCTCGACGAAAAGACCGGGGAAAAGACCGAATTCAGAGATCTCAATCTTGCGATCAACGATCTCGTGATTGGGAGTACCTCAGGAAGCATCATCCGCGGCAGTTCGTTTACAGGAAGTCTTGACTGCAAGGAAATGCGCAAGGGGAACCTCCGCATCGACAACGTCAAGAGCTCCATGAATATGGAGAAGGGGGTCATCCACCTCACGCCACTCACCATGGATATCTTTGGCTCGAGGGGTGAAGGAGATGTCACCGTAGACGAGTCCGAGGCCGATGCTGTCTACGGAATCAACTTGAGAGTGTCGAGGCTGGACTTTGCAAAGCTCGAGGAGTCGTTCGGCGGAGGAAAGGTCATCGGTGGGCGAGGTGATCTCAATGCTTCCCTGACGATGAAGGAGCGGAAGAATCGCAATCCGATGAGCGAAGTGGCGGGTACCCTCTCTCTCCGGGGCGACGATCTCGTCACCTACACGGTGGACCTCGACAAGGTCCTTTCGTCGTATGAGGCGAGCCAGCAGTTCAGTCTGGTAGATCTGGGCGCCTTCTTCATCGCCGGCCCTCTCAGTGTCATAGCGCTCAGGGGGTACGGTTTCGCGGCCGTCTTGAGGCAGGCCAGTGGGGGCCAGGGCACCATCATGCAGTTCATCTCCCACTGGAAGATCAAGGACGGCGTTGCGGAGGCCACGGACTGTGCCCTTGCGACGCGCCATACCCGGGTCGCCCTCAAAGGCAAGCTGGATCTCGTCAATGGACGATACGAGGACGGTGCAATCGTGGCGCTTCTCGATGAGAAGGGGTGCGCAAAGCTCCAACAAGGCATTGGCGGTCTCCTGGGCAGCCCCCAGGTCGGCGGCGCAGCCGGCGCGGCCAAGTCTCTGGGGGGCCCATTCACCGATCTCTTCAAGAGAGCCAGGCGCTTGGTTCAAGGAGGCAAGTGCGAGGTCTTCTACAGTGGCGCGGTGCGGCAACCTCCTGGATGATCCCTTCCCGGATACATGCCGCTTCGGGCCGCCTGGCAACGGACGCTGGTGCCGTAGACCCGGAGCCTGGCACGCCCAGTGCTTACCCCCCGGCGACAAGGACGGAGCCCACATGGAGCAGCGAGCACCTCCATTCTGGAGCCTCCCCGCCGAGCAGCTCCTCTAGCCCGCCTGGAGACCACGTCACGAGGGCTGTCCAGCCAGGAGGCCGCTTCGCGGGTGAAGGTGTACGCCGCGCGGCGCCTGCTGCCAAGGAAGCGCACGGACGTTGGACGCTCCTCCTGGGACAGTTCGCGAGCCCGATCGTTCTCATCCTCCTCGGCGCGACGACCATCTCGCTCTTCCTCCAGGACTTCACCGACGCGGCCATCATCCTCGTCATCGAGCTGGCGAGCTGCCTCCTGGAGTTCTGGCAGGAGCGCGGCGCCACACGAAGCTCACGAGAAGGAGGGCCCAGCGATGACACCGGCCGCGATCTACACGCGGTTCTCAACTGAACGGCAGGATGCACGATCGCTCGAAGACTAAGCGCGGCGCTGCCGAGCGTTCGCCAAGGAGCACGGGTTCGAGGTCGTGGCGGAGTACGGCGACGCGGCGGAGAGCGGCGCCTCTCTCGATCGCGCTGGCTTGCGGCAGCTACTTGCCGAGACGCACAAGGGCAAGCGTTGCCCGTTCCGGGCCGTGCTTGTGGACGATCTTTCGCGGCTGTCGCGCGACCTGGGGAACACGCACACTCTCGTCTTCTCCGACCTGCGCATGGCGGCGATCGCGGTCATCGACGTCTCCACCGGGATGTCCACCACGACGGCGCTCGTCTCCAGTTCGGTGCTTCGGCCCTGGTGGCAGTCATGTACCTGGAGAGTGTGAGGAAGCAAACACACCGGGGCCTCGAAGGGCGCGCGCTGGCCGGCTTCTGGACTGGCGGGAGAGTCTACGGATACACGACGGTCCCGGAAGAAGACCCTCCCGACCGCGATCATCCGCGGAAGCGTCTCGTGATCGATGAGTACGAAGCGCCGGTGGCACGCCGCATCTTCGAGCTTTACGCCTCGGGTACTCCGGTGAAGGCGATCGCCAGGGGACTGGACGCAGACCACGTGCCGCCACCGAGCGCCAAGACGGCGCGCCGGTGCGTCCCTGGCTGGGGTCAGTCCTCGATCGTCGCCATCCTCGACAACGAGATCTACCGGGGTCGAGTCATCTGGAACCGCCGACGGTGGATCACGGATCCGCGCTCCGGGGTGCGACGGTACGTGGAGCGACCGCCAAGCGAGTGGATCCTCCCCCGCGAAGACCCTTCCCTCGCGATCGTTGGCCGTGAACTCTGGGAGTTGGTTGCCGCACGCCGCGCGAGAAGATGCGCAAGACGTTCCCCGGTTTTGCATCTGGGCCGATCGGCTCGTGCTCACACGCCGGCGGTTCACCACCTCGCCATCTCCTCTCGGCTCTGCTCCGCTGCGACTGCGGCGCGCCGATCGGGATCTCCGGCGGCAAGGGCCCGAGCCGGAGCTACGCCTGCACTGCCCACAAGCGGAACCCTGCACTCTGCTCGAACGCGCTCTCCATCTCCAAGGTGAAGATCGAACGGTCAGTGATCGCCGCCCTCCGGCGGGAACTCTCGGCTCCTGACCTGCTCGCACGGGTGGCCAGGCGACTTGCCGAGAACCTACACTCCAAGTCGTCGGAGGCCGAGTTGCGCCTCGCCCGCGCTGCCTTGGCCAAGGCCGAAGGGAAGCTCGCAAACCTGCTTCGGCTCGTCGAGACCGGAGAGTTGGCGTCCAGCCGCGCCGTGGCGGACCGTGTCGCCGCCGCAGAGGTTGGGCGTGACCGGGCCGCGGCCCAGGTCGCGGCGATCGAGAGGCGCCCCGACCGGGTGAAGGAACTCCCCTCCCCCGATGCGGTTCGGGGCTACGTCGATGCTTTCAACCGCGTGCTGACCAGCGACGTGGAGCGCGGGCGCGACATGCTACGGCTCCACGTCAGGACGATCAAACTCACCCCGAACAACGACGGCCCGAAGCCCTATTACCGGGCGTCAGGCCGCTTTGTCTTCTCGACCCAGGATCCTAGGGTCGAAGGAGTTGCGGGGGCCCGCAACTGCCTCAATCAATCCCCACTCCGCCGGAATGCTCGTGGTTCATGCCGCGGCCGAAGCGCGTCCTGTTCGAGCGGGTCCGATGCCCAACGTCTGCAGGTGGAGATGGGCTCACTGGCGGCGCCTAGAACGCACCAGGATGGCCCATGGGACGCGCAAACTGCTCGGCCCATGTCCGACATGGGCGCGGCGTTCTCGCTGCTCCTGGTGCGTTCCACGAGGTCGGGCCGCTCCTCTCCCTGCCGCTGTCGGCCTCCACGCGCTTCTGGGGCTCAGGCTACCCAGGCACCAGCCGTTCCATCTCCCGTACCACTTCGTGCAATTCCCGGACGACGGCGCCAACCTGGGAATCCCCGACCTTCCGGAGCGCCTCGGTGATGGTGCGGTAGTACCAGACCGTGTCGAGGCCGCCCGTGAACCGGCCGAGCGTGTTAACGCCGTCTCGGCGAAGGTCGGCGACGATGGCCCTCGCGTTGTCCAGCTTGTCGCAGGCCGACACGAGGAGTGTCTTGGGGGGCTTGCTGGGGATGGTCGCGATGTACGCCTCCTTGCGGGCGCGCCACGGAGGCTTCGGGTCCTGGAACGTGTCTGTGCAGCCCTCCACGATGTCGGCCACGACGTCCCCGAACATATCCCGGAGCCGGGCAAGGGTGGGCCGACCACCCGCGTCCTCGGCAGCGTCGTGGAGGAGGCCTGCGATGGCCTGGTCCTCGTCACCGCCGAACTGGAGCACCAACGCTGCCGTCGAGAGCAGGTGGGCCGGGTATGGTATCTCCGTCCCCTTGCGCTTCTGGGTCGCGTGGAGCCGCAGCGCTTCGCCTACCGCTTGATGGAAGCGGGTGCCGAGGACCATGTCTGACTCCTACCAGGTCAACTTGAGCGCCTTCACGATGCCGATGTCCATCGAGTCCAGCAGCTTTTCCATCGCCTCCCACACAGCGAGAACCTCGGGGGTCTCGTGGGCTTCGCGAGGCGCCCTCGCGTCCTTCCACGCGAACATCTCCACGAAGTACTTGCGGCCGGTGCTCTTGTCGCTCGCCTTCCAGAGCTGGGGGCGCCCTGGCGCGACCAATCTGGCGTTCTTCAGCGCGGGCCAGTGCCGCTTGAGGACCCCCAGGAAGGCCAACTCCTTGCCCTTCGTGGGGAAGTAGGTCACCAGGACGCTCACCGGGCGGGCCATAGGACCTCCCCCTCGGACTGAACATGCGGCCAGTGCTTGTGCTAGGGTGCCCATCATGCTCCGCCAACCGCGCTCTCCGCTCCCCCCCTCGACAAGAAAACTCTAGAACACCTTACCGCGGTCCTTGAGGAGCGGCTTCGAGCGGTGGAAACCTACGGGGCTGGCGGCTGCCCAACCTGCCATGACGGGGAACTGCGCGGCGCTATCGCGAAACTGAGAGCGTTAGCGGGCGCTGGAAACCAAGGTAGTTAGCGGTTCAGCTCCACTGCTTTGTGAAAGCGTGCCGGAAGGAGGGAACGGCCTGTGCTGTTTGTGCGAGCCATAGCGGCGTTGCTCGCGCTCCCCGCTGTCGTAGGCGTCTTGATCCCCTCGCTGCCATTCGCAGCGACCCTTGGCGCGACAGCGGGTGCCCCGCTGGGGCCTGGTTGGCTGGCTCCGGCATCGCAGTCCTGCTCTGGTGCGTCCTTGACTTCTACGTGTTCGGAAGGGGCCCTGGCGCCCTGGTCGTCTCCGAAGCGGCTCGTTGTGGTCGGGCTGTAGCGCATGGTTCGCAACCCCATGCACCTCGGCGTCCAGATGCTGGTGGCAGGGATTGCCCTCTGGCGGACATCGCCAGTCGTGGGCATCTACGCCGTCGGACTCGCGGTTGCCTTCCACGTCAGAGTCGTCCGATACGAGGAACCCCGCTGGCCAGGACCTTCCCGAAGCAGTGGAGCCGGTACTTGGGCTCGGTGCGACGTTGGGCTCCGCGCCTGTGGCCGTGGCAAGATGATGCTGACGCGAGCCGTACGTCTTCTGGTAAGAGCTAGGAGACGCCGCATGGAGGACCGAATGAACAAGCTCCCTGCCGTCGTGGTCCGCACACTCGTAGTACTCGCTTTGCTAGTCCTCCCGAAGTTCGCACTGGCGCAGGCCACCGCGGTCTCCGGCATCGTCGTTCTGAAGTCGTTCTCCCCTACCCGTGACAAGCCCCTCACACAAACCGGAGTGACCACAGAGCAGGGTGGATGGCGCATCCAGCCCGCGGAGGCTGGTCCAGTGAGGTTGTTCGAGGTCGCGGGCGCGACTTGTGAATCCTGCCGGCTCCTCTACCGAGCCAAGGTGAAGACCAGTGACTTGTCGGCGCCCGCGTTCCTTGAGATGTGGGTCCGATTGCCCGACAAGGGGCAGTTCTTCTCTCGGGGACTCGACCAGACGGTGTCCGGAACCCTCGACTGGGTGAGCATCGAAATCCCCTTCTTCCTGCAGAAGGGCCAGCAGGCCGACCTGGTCAAGCTGAACATCGCGTTCCAGGGCAACAAAGGCACGTTGTGGGTCAAGGACGTAGAGTTGCTGAGGGCACCGCTACCATGAGCGAGGCGGAGACTTGAGCACCGAAGACGAACTCAGGGCCGAGCTGGAGCGCCTCAAGGCCGAGAACCAGGCGCTGAAGGCGCGGCGGGACCAGCGCGTCTCGATGAAGGTTAGCGAGAAGGGAGGCGTCTCGGTCTACGGCCTCGGTCGGTTCCCCGTGACGCTGTACCAGGAGCAGTGGTTGAAGCTGCTCGACATGGCCGATGACATCCGGGCGTTCATCAAGGAGAACGAGGCTCGGCTGAAGAAGAAGGAATAGGCGTCGTTCCGAGCGCTGCCGTCCCAGGGAGGGCGCCGCGAGTCGCATAGGGGCGGGCGCGGTGGCCAACGACAGACATGGAACCCAGGTCTCGTTTCCCGATTCGGTTTGACAGGGCCTATGGAGTTCTCTCGACCGTTCTCCTGATGAGTCCAGCAGACTCCTTCGTGGAGGTCACGAGGGGGACGAGGTGCGGGTGCGGATGGCTTGGAGCTTCCGAACGCGGTTCCCCCGGTCAGCGGTCGTCGCGGTCTCGGAGTACCGCCGGCCTACTATCAGCCGCGGAGTCGCTGGGCTTGCAGGTCGATGGCTCGTGAACGGCTCGGGCGCTGGCATCGTCAGCATCATGCTGCGGCCGACTCAGGTGCGTACGTCTTGGGTTTCCCAGTGCGACTTCGGAACCTGCTGGTCAGCGTCGAGGACCCGGCTGGCCTGATGGATGCGCTCGGAAGCAAGACGACCCCTGCGGACAACTAGTCGTCCGTCATCGGTACGGGTTCCATGGGGCCTTCCGCCCAGAGGGTGTCCTGCCAGCCGGAGATGACGGCCTCGACCTCGTGGCAGGTCGCGCAGTGAACTTGGATGCGGTCGTCGTTCTGCTTGTAGACCCACATCCACCCGCGGGATACGGCTTCCCTCCCGGTCGCCTCTTGCACTCGATGAGTGTCTCGCGACCGTGGAGTTGTGGGAGAGACCCCCCGTACTCGATGAAGCGGACGATGCGGAGAGCGTTGCGCCGCAGCCGCGGTGGACCGTCGGGGATGTCGTCGCCCACGAGCCAGTGGTTGATGTCCACAATGAGGGTCATCGCGGCTTCGTAGCAGACGAGCAGCACATCGCCAAGGCCGCGGAGCGGCTGCAGCCCGGCTTCCTCGCGTGACAGACACGTCGAGTACGCTATCACCATGGCCAACGAGCGAGCGCGGCAGAGGAAGCTCGAACGCAAGCGCCGCAAGCGCGAGGAGAGGCGGCGTGCGCTGAGGTTGGAGACCGGAGAGTGGGTTCCGCAGCCCATGTCAGTCACGCTGAAGCACTTCGCGGAGCCCTTGCTTGACCGGCTCCCAGATGATGCCGATGCTGACGACTGGAAGGTCGTCCTCAACTTCGCTGCGATGGTCTGGAACGCGGCGGAAGACGGCCTGAGCGATAAGGTACTTTCCCTGGGCCGGGACCTGTTCGAGACGATGGGATGGGAGGACAACGTGGCCGAGACACTCAGCGACCTGAGAGCGCGGAGAGCGGCTCAGTTCGGCTGGGAGCCCCGCTCGGTGGCCGCAGTCGAAGTTGAGCGCCGAGACGACACCATGCACATCCTGACAGCGAGCGCGTTGGTGTAGGGACTCGACTGCGTGGTTACGTTTCGCTGCACCAGGAAGCTCCTCACGCGGCTCGGCTCACCTTCGATGGGTGACGACATCGAGCCCACCACTCGGGGCGACTGGTACGCGAACCTCCTCTTCCCTCCCGGCGTGCAGGTCGTGCTCTCGGTCAGCGAGAGGACGCTCCTGCCAGTTCTCATCGACGCCAGTCCGCATCCATCGTGGAACGATTCCGGATAGCTGTGGAGGAGGTCCTGCTCCGCGTGGGCATTCCCACCGCCGCGGTTTACGACTTGGAACTGCTGGTGACGTCGAAGCAATAAGGCGCGTGGGGCGCCGACGGGACCAACCAGGTTTGCTCGCGGCCTGATACTCTCTTGCGGGATGTTCCAGTACCGCGAGTATCTAGAGTGGGCGAAAGACCGGTCCGTCCGTCGCTGGACCTCCTTCGGGAAGCGTCTCGTCACGGCTGTTGTCCCCTTCCTCAGCCTGCTCCGCAAGACTCCCGTACTTGGCCACGCAATGGACCAAACCACGGTTGGTCTTCGGGGAAAGGTCTTCCGGAATAGCAACAGGGGTGACCACCGAGCGGCATTCGCTGCAGCGATGGAGGGCGTGAAGCGTTACCAGGTGAAGCGGGAAGGTTTCTTGGCGAGGAAGGGCCTCGGGAGTGAGTTCTTTCTATGGAGCTTCTTAGAAGACGCGGTCCTGGAAGCCGAATACGTCGGTGTCGAAGCTCAGGACGAGGTCGCTCCACTCGTTGAGAACGCCCGGGCGCCTAGTGGCATGCACGCTGCTTCTTGCCTGTGGCGGATAAGCCTCTGGCGGTGGAGGGCCCAGAAGCAGGAGGAAGCCGTTCGACTCGCCCGACTGGCAGTTGTCGCGGACCCGTCATGGCCCTACGGCCACGTCTTGCTCGGTTGGTACGGACTCATGACTCGGGCCTTTGATGGCCTACCGCACCTTCGCGAAGCCCTCCGGGTTGAGCCTTCGTGCAGCGGGTACATCCTGAACATCGCTGAGTTCGTCAAGGAACCCAGACTCCTCGGGGCGCTCGGGCTCCGCCTGGCAGGACAAGACTGAGCCCAGCATCGGGACCGCGCAGAAGACGACCGATTCCGACGCACTCACTCAAACCACCTGGGGGTGCGGTTCCGGTGCGATGCCGAGGACCCCTTCATCTGCGCACTCATCCACGGCGTCAGTCTCCAAGTGGACGGACTGGGGTTCATCGGCGTTATCGTTCGCAGCGTGCTCTCGGGCCAGCCGGAGGTACGGGCGCAGCGCCGCCTCCGAGATGCCACGCTTCCTGGCCGCACCGCGCTGGGTCATGTCGCGCTCCACATCCTGGGCGGCTGCCGCGACCTTGAGGGGGGACAGCCGGGGTCGGCCGAGCTTCTTTCCCCTGCCGCCTTGCTCGCTCCAGGCCTGCTTTGTTCCTCTTCGACTAGGCGCTGGCGCTCGAAGCCACTCACCCAGGCCATCACGGCGACGAGTAGTTCGCGTGCGGGCCATCGACGTCGGTCCAGGGGTCCTGGACCGAGAGGAGCCTCACGTTGAGGCGGGAGAGTTCCCTGAAGGTGTTGAAAGGCCGCGAGGGCCCGCCTACGTCTTCCACAGGGGACGCCGTGCTGCCAGGATGGAGGGCCTCCGCCGTGAGCAACTGGCTCTACGACATCGCGACACAGACTATCGCCGGATTCGTTGTGGGGGGTATCCTGCTCTACTCCCAGCACCGGATGGAGAAGAGGCTGGAGCAGGAGCGCCGTGTGCTCGAATCGCAGCGCGAACTTCTGGGTGCGGCTCTTCGGATGCACCAACTCGTCTCGTGGACCTTCGCTGGTACTGGAGACGGGGGTCGAGTGGCTTCGGGCTGGGAGCAGGTCAACCGGGCGGGGGCTGACTGGACCGCCATCGAAGCGGTGAGGGAGTTCCCCGACGATGTGCTGACGGTGTCTCGTTCAACACGCGACGAACTGAATCAGGACCTGCTCGCCATCATGGCGAAGTCACCATTGAGCGGCGGTGAGACGCCCGAGAGGGAGCGGAGGCGTTGGCTGGACATCAGCGAGCGGCGCCCGTTCGAGCTTCTTGAACCACTCATTGCGGCCTGCAAGCGCATTCGGGCGTAGTCCAGAAGCCGGTCTCGGCGCGGCGGGCCAGGCCATGACCACGGACCCGTTCCTCTCGGCCTGGGCGTCCAGGCATCCGGTCGAACGCGGCCACGTCTTTCAACCTGTTCTCCAGCGCGTCAACCGCCTTCACCTAAGAACTCACGTCGCGCTCCGGCCAACTCGGCCTGGCGCAGCTCGACCTCGTACGGGAGCCCGGGATGGATTACCGTCGGCAGCCGGGGCGGAAGCGCACCGGCACAGTAGCCCCGACACGGAACGGGCGGCCCCGTCGCTGGCACTCAGGAGGCCGGAAGGGCCTCGAAGAGTTCCGCCACCGCTGAACGCGCTCGGTCGGCGAGTGCGGGCGCGTCGGCCTCCGATAGTCCCTGCGTCGTCAGCGACTTGCCCACGCGGTAGCGCAGCACCCCGGGTCGCATCCGAAGCGTACCGGGAGGAAGGATGTCGTGGCCGCCGCGTACGGCCATGGGCACCACCGGTACACCGGCCCGGATGGCGACCAGGAACGCGCCGCGCTTGAAGTGGCCCACCTTGCCATCGGAGGAAAGATGCCCCTCGGGTGCCATCGAAACGCGTTCCCCTGCCTTGAGCGCCGCGACGAGGTCAGCGAGCACGCGCTCGACCTCGTCTCGGTGTCCCCGCTGGAGGAGGACGAATCCCCAACGCGACGCCGCGCGTGCGAAGAAGGGAATCCAGCGGTACTCCGCGGCGAACACGGCCCGGTCGATTCCGAGCCGCTCCAGGACCTCCGGGTGGTGAGGTCCTCGACGAAGGATGCCTGGTTGTAGACCAATACGAACGACTGGTCGGCCCGCAATGGCTCGCCGTCGAGCGTATAGCTGACGCCGACCCTGCTACGAATGCGCGAAGCGTGCTTCAGAAGGATGACCCGCGGTCGTTCGTGGGATTCGCGCGTCCTGCGGAAGGCAACCGCGGGGAGTCGGCCCAGGGAAGTGCCGAAGGCAACGATGCCTCGCATCACTTCGTCGGCCCAGGCCAAGCGGATTCCCTCCTGTTCGAGATGCCGCGCTGAGGGATGTAGACGCGCTCGGCGACCAGTAGAGCGCGCCGGCCAAGGAACGTGGCAACTGCCGGTTCGGGGCCTCATGGGCGGGACCCTGTCGGATTCAGGACATACGATGCGTCACGGCTGGGGCTGGGCGCTCGCCGTGTCCCGGATGTTGTCCTGGTTCGCCACCTCGTCGGCGATGACGAAGAGCTTGCCGACGGAGTGGCCGTTGAACTGGCTCTCCAGGTCGGCCTGGCTAATGGAGGCCGTGTTCTCGTCACCCAGGAGCGCCCCCAGGATGAGCCCGAGCTTGGTCTTGCCCACCGGAACCTGTCAACATGAATGGGACAGGGTGCAGATGAGTTTACTGAGCAGCCTCCTCTGTGGGTGAAGTCTGCTTCGGCTTGTTGATCCAGACCTCGGCGGGGACAAGACCGGCCGATGGCGCGCCGCCGGGGAACCGCTCCGGCCGAGCCGCGAAGGCAGCGGCCAGGACGGCGTTGCGAGCCTCGAGGCGGGTGCCGGCGAGGCCGTGGTGGACGTCGTGGGGCGTGAGCAGG
>Ga0335071_10004050_pt1 | contig 15349 bp, 15 predicted proteins | sample Lox_Sample_15_FD_206724 | JGI IMG/M metagenome (GOLD analysis project Ga0335071, IMG submission 206724) | Soil microbial communities from Loxahatchee National Wildlife Refuge, Florida, United States - Lox_Sample_1.5 | ecosystem: Environmental > Terrestrial > Soil > Wetlands | place: USA... | reverse complement strand
GCCTCGTGCCAGACGACGTAGTCGAGCACCGCCTCGGGGCCGAGCAGCAGGCGCCAGTTGAACGCGAGCGCGCCCGAGGGCGAGCAGCTCCCCCAGCGCGTGCGCTGGTCGCGGATCGTGATGCTCGCGTGGCGGACCCCGAGCGCCGCCGTCGCGCGGTCGACGCGCGGGGCGATCTCGGTGCGCGCCGCGCGCCGGTACCAGCGCTCGATCGCCGCACCGGCGCCATCGCCCGCGGGGACGAGCAGCACGTCGCCGCGCCGGTGTGCACGCGTGCGTTCCGGCTGCTCGCGCAGCTCGAGCACGCCGCCGAGGTAGGGCATGGTCCCCGCTGGGCGCACGACGGCGGCGCGCGCCGCCTGCACCTCGGAGAGCCGCCGGTCGATCCACGGCCGCAGCTCGCGCACCGCCGCGGCCGCCTCGCGCGCGCGCGCGCGCGTGGGCAGCGTGACCAGCACTTCGCCGGTCGCCTCCACGCGCACGCGCACGCGGCGCGCGCGCGGCGAGCGGCGGACGGTGTAGGCGAGCTCCCCCGAGGGCATGGGTCAAGCGTACGAGCCGCGGCGGGCGTCGCCGTGGGCGGCTTTGCGCCGCCCTCAATGAATGTATACATTCAGACGTGATGCACACACGGGACCTGGACTTCGCCGCCGCGCGGGCACTGATCGCGCGCGCGATCGACAAGGCCGAGGACATCGGCGTGCGCGGGGCGGTCGCCGTGGTGGGCGCCAGCGGCGCGCTGATCTGCGCCTCGCGCATGGACCACGGGGGCACGGGCGGCATGGCACGCGCCCGCTCGAAGGCGTGGATCGCGGCCACGCAGCAGATCCCGAGCGTCGTGCACCTCCGACGGCTCGGGATCATCGCACCGCCGATGGTCGCCGGCTTCGTCGCCTGCTCCCCGGAGGCGGTCTTCCCCGGGGCCGGCGGCATGCCGATCGCCGACGAGCGCGGCGCCGTGATCGCCGGCATCGCTGCGTCCGGCGCGACGGTCGGCCCGTTCGTCGACTACCCGGGCGCGGACCGCCGCAAGCTCATCGCCGACGGTCGCCCGGCGAACTGCGAGGACCTGCTGGTGCACTACGCGCTCGCCATCCCGTACGAGGGCCAGCACGGCGACGACGAGCAGCGCTGGATCGACGCCTACGGCGCGCTGCCCGACGAGCCGGGCCTCGGGATGGCCGACCCACCGCCGGCCCGAGCCCAGCCAGAGCACGAGTGGGCGCTCGCGCTCGCAGACCGCGCGATGGCCGAGGCGGCCGCGCACGGCGCGCGCGTCGCCGTCGCGGTCGTCGACCACCGCGGCGACCCGATTCAGCAGGACTGCATGGACGGTGCCCCGACCGCCGGGCCGTTCGTCGCCGAGGCGGTCGCCGCCGGCGCAGCGACCTTCCAGCTGCCCAGCGAGCAGCTCGACCCGGCGCTCGCGCACGTGCTGCCCTACCGCGTGGCCTGCGTCGCCGGCGGCCTGCCGGTCCGCGAGGGCGAGCGCGTCGTCGCCGGCCTGGGGATCGGCGGCGTGGCCCCCGAGCTGTGCGGCCGGATCGCCGCCGCGGCCCTGGCATGAGGGTCTGCGTCGTCGGCTGCGGCGCGATCGGCGGCCTGTACGCCGGCCACCTGGCGACGCTCGACGATGTCGAGGTGTGGGCCTACGACGTCTCGCGCGAGCACGTCGAGGCGATCGCGCGCGACGGACTGCGCCTGACCGGCGAGGTCGAGTTGACTGCCCCCGTGCGAGCGCGCACCGACCCGTCCTCGATCCCGCCGTGCGAGCTCGGCATCATCGCGACGAAGGCGACGCTGACGGAGGAGGCCATGGCCGCCTGCGCGCCCGTGTTCGCCGGCGGCGCGGTCTGCAGCGTGCAGAACGGCATCGGCAACGAGGAGCTCGTGGCGCGCCGCGTGCCACGCGTCATGCGCGGCGTCTGCCTCCCGGCAGGACACGTCGTCGCGCCGGGGGTCGTGCACATGGATGCCGGCGGGCCGACGTGGATCGGCCCGTTCGAGCCCCAGCCGGCATCGGCCGCGGAGATCGCCGCGCTGGGCGAGGCGCTCGACCGCGCGGGGATGCCCACGCACGTCGAGCGCGACGCGCGCCCCGCGCAGTGGACGAAGCTCCTGTTCAACGCGGCGACCAACCCGATCGCCGCGCTGACCGGTCTGACGCACGGTGAGCTGTGCGACCTGCCCGCGCTGCGCGCGACGGTCACCGCGCTCGTGGACGAGGGCCGCGTGGTCGCCCGCGCGCTCGGGATCGAGCTCGACGAGGACCCGGACGAGCTCATCACCCGTGCCGCGCAGACCAACCACGACCACCGGCCGAGCATGCTCCAGGACGCGCTCGCGCACCGCCCGACCGAGATCGACGCCCTCAACGGCGGAATCGTGCGCGAGGGCCTCGCCGCCGGAGTGCCGACGCCCCTGCACGCGACGATCGCCGCCCTGGTCGCCGGGCTGCAGGCCGGCTGGAAGGAGTGACGCATGACGCGCATCGGCGCCATCGAGATCACCCCGCTGAGCGACGGCGAGCTGCACATCCCGCCCGCGGAACTGCTCAGTAGGCACCCCGGCCCCTGGCCTGCGGGCTTCCTCGACGCCGACGGCCTGCTGGGCGTGAACTTCGGGGGCTTCCTGCTGCGCACGCGGGAGCACCTCGTGGTCGTCGACACCGGCATCGGCGGCGGGGCGATCCCGGAGCTGCCGATCGGCGGCTTCCCGCAGCGGCTCGCCGACGCGGGAGTGTCGCCGCCCGAGGTGGACGTCGTCGTCTTCACCCACCTGCACTTCGACCACGTCGGCTGGTCGACCGACGGGCACACGCCGTTCTTCCCGCGCGCGCAGCATCACGCCCACGCGGCCGACTGGGCCTGGTGGTGCGGCCCGGACCCGCACCCGGAGACCGGCCCCGGGCGGGAGGAGTTCGGCGCGATCCCGGCGCCGCAGCGCCTGGCGCCGCTCGCCGCGACGATCGCCCTGCACGACGGCACGCGCACCGAGATCGTGCCCGGCGTGACGCTGCGCCTCGCCCCCGGGCACTCGCCCGGCCACTGCATCGTGGAGGTCGAGTCCGCCGGCGAGCGCGCCGTGCTGCTGGGCGACGCGGCGCACAGCCCGGCGCAGCTGCTCGCGGACGACTGGGAGTCGGCGACCGATGTCGATCCCGCGCTCGCGCAGTGCACGCGCGCAGGGCTGGCCGCCGAGCTGGCCGACGGCGGCGCGCTGATCACGATGACGCACGACGCCGGGAACCGCTTCGGCCGGCTCGTCACGGTCGGCGGCGTGCGCACCTGGCAGCGCGTGTGAGCGACGGCACGTCGGCGGCTCAGGCGCCGAGCATCGAGTAGCCGCCGTCGCAGATCATGTAGCTGCCGGTGATGTGGCCGGCGTCGTCGGAGGCCAGGAACAGCGCCGCGCCGGTGACGTCCTCCGGCGGCGGGATGCGGCCCATCGGGGTGTCGCGGACGATCTGCTCGCCGCGGCCCGCCTTGAAGTCGGGGCGCTCGAGGACAGCCGGCGTGGCCATGAAGCCGGGGGCGAAGGTGTTCACGCGCACGTGGGGGGCGAGCGCGCGCGCGTAGGACTTCGTGATGCCCAGCAACCCGTACTTCCCCGCGGCGTAGATCGGTGCGCGGGGGCTCCCGCGGACGATCACCGTCGAGCCGATGTTCACGATCGCGCCGCGCACGCCGCGGTCGAGCATCCGCACCCCGAACTCGTGGACCATGAGCATCGTGCCCTTGATGTCGACCGCCAAGCAGTGGTCGATGATCTCCTCGTCGACCTCCCGCCAGGAGGTCTGACCGGAGGCCATGTCGCCGACGTTGTTGACGAGCACGTCGAGGTCGCCCGCCTCGTCGGCCATCCGCCTGATCTCGTCCCAGGCGGCGATGTCGCCCTGGATCAGCCGCGCCTCGGCGCCGAGGTCGCTGATGCGGGCGGCCGTCTCCTCGGCGCCCTGAGCCGAGGACCGGTAGTGGACGAGGACCCGCACGGCGCCCTCCTGCGCCGCGCGCACCGCGAGCTGCGCGCCGAAGCCCGTCCCCGCGCCGGTGACCATGACCGCCTTTCCGTCGAGCCTGCCGCTCATGTCAGAGCACACTCCGTCCGCCGTCGATGTACAGAACCGTCCCGGTGATGAAGCTCGCCTGCCGCGAGCAGAGGAACAGCACGGGCCCGACCACCTCGTCCACGCGCGCGAAGCGGCCCGCCGGGATGAGCTCGATGAGCTCCTCGCGGCGCCCGGGGTGGTCGGCCAGGTACTGGCGCGTGAGCTCCGTGTCCATGTACCCCGGCGCGACCGCGTTGACCGTCACGCCGTCCGCGGCATGCTCGTGCGCGATGACGCGCATGAGCTGGTTGATCGCGCCCTTGCTGGCCGCGTAGGGGCCGTGGTTCCTGTGGCCGCTGCGCCCGGCGACCGACGAGAAGAAGACGATCCTTCCGTGGCGTTGGGCCCGCATGCCGGGGAGCACGGCCTGCGCGGTGTAGAACGCGCTCGAGAGGTTGACCGCGATGATGTCGTCCCAGTCGCGGTCGCGGTACTCCTCGATCGGCTTGCGGCGGTTGATGCCGACGCTGTGGACGAAGACGTCGATCCCGCCGCCCAGCTGCCCGGCGGCGTCGGCCATCGCCGCGCGCGCCGCGCGGGGGTCGCGCAGGTCGGCCTGGATGTGGTCGCCCGGCTGCACGTCGATCACGGCGACCGTGCTGCCGGCCCCGCGGAACGCGTCGGCGATGGCCGCTCCGAAGCTTCCGGCGCCACCGGCGACGACCACGCGCTGACCGTCGAGGCCAAGCCAATCATCTGCATACGTATCAGCGATGTGCATACATTACACTCCGCCACCGATCACGTGCACCTCGTCGGCCGGCCAGGTGGGAGGCTCCCCGTGCAGGAAGCGCCCCCACTCGCGCTGCACGACGGCCGACACCGCGCGCGTGCGCTCGTCGTCCGCGACATAGTGGCGGGCGACCTGGCTGGTGGCGAAGGTCCCGAACAGCAGCGGCACGTCGATCGTGTGCAGGGCGCCGAGCTCCGGGCGCGGCGAAGCGTGCTCGATGCGGAAGCGGTGCACCCGCCCGCCGGCGGCGAGCCGTGCTGCGGCCCACGCGCGGGTGGGCCCGGCGAACAGCTCGTCGGTGAGCCGCTCGACCTGCTCGTCGGAGGCCTCGCGCCCACCGGTGCGCAGCAGGAAGGTCGCCTCGTCGCGCGTCGTGCCGACGAGCACCGGCACCGAGAGCCGCGCGTCGGGCGCGTCCAGCGGCGCGACCGGGATGGTCGCCGCCTCCAGCGTCGGCAGCGCGGCGCCGCGGGTCCCGCGCCACTCGCCCTCGCGCTGCAGCAGGGCCTCGTGGGCCTGCACGACCGCGGCCGCCGGCGTGTCGCGCGTGACCGCGAGATCGCGCTCCCAGCGCTCGCGCCGGGCGGGCGAGCCCGCGGTCTCCGGCAGCGGCGGCGAGTGCAGGAGCGCCTGCGCGAAGAGTCCCTCAGCGGGCGGGCTCACGAGCAGCGCGGCGACGTTCCCCGCGCCGGCTGACTGGCCCCCCATCGTCACGCGCCCGGGGTCGCCGCCGAACGCGCGAATCTCGCGCCGGACCCACTCGAGCACTGCGACGTGGTCGAGCAGCCCCCAGTTGCCGTATGCCCACCCGAGCGAGCCCAGCCGGTAGCTGAACGTCACGACGACCGCCTGCGCGCGCTCGGCCAGCAGCGCGCCGTCGTCCAGGCCGGATCCGGTCCAGCCGATCGCCCAGCCGCCGCCGATCGACCACACGAGCACCGGCCAGGGCCCGTCACCGGTTCGCGGCGTCCAGACGTTGAGGTACAGGCAGTCCTCGTCCCCCGGTGGGATCGCCCCCCAGGCGAACTCCGAGATCGGCCGGAGCGGCTGTGGCGGCGGCGGGCCCGGGGCGAGCGCGTCGAGCTCGCCGGCCCAGGGCGCGACCGGCGCCGGCGCCCGCCAGCGCCGCTCGCCCAGCGGCGGGGCGGCGTACGGGATCCCGAGCCAGGCGCCGTCGCGGCCGCGGACCCGGCCGACCGTGAGCTCAACGACGGCCATCGGGGTACAGCGCTGTCTTCTGGCGGCCCACGGTGGGGCATCGTACGTGCGGCCCTGAGGTGTATGCAAGAATGAGGGCGGTGCGCACCTGCGGTGGATGTCGCCAGGACCGACCGGTTCACCCGGCGCTGCGAGCATGCGGCTCGGATTCCGGTGGGACGGGCGGTAATGTGGCCCGCGATGGATGACGCAGCTCCCTCCCGCCGGAGCGTCGAGCATGTGCACCGCGCGATCCGCGAGGCGATCCTCGACGGCGAGTTCGCAGGCGGCGAGGTCATCTCGCAGGTCGCGCTCGCGGAGCAGTTCGGGGTCAGCCGCACGCCGCTGCGCGAGGCCCTGCGCATGCTGCAGAACGAGGGGCTGATCGAGGGTGAGCCCAACCGGCGCGTGCGCGTGGCCGAGCTCTCGCTGGCGGATCTCGAGGAGCTCTACACCATCCGGATCCCGCTCGAGGTGACAGGGCTCCGGCTCTCGCTGCCGCGCATGCGCCCGGAGGACGTCGGGCGCCTGGAGGGCGCGATGGCCGAGATGGCCCACTTCGCCGAGCTCGGCGAGTACCGCGGCTGGCACGTCCCGCACATGGCGTTCCACCGCGGCCTGACGGTCTACGCCGGCCCGCGCTTCAACGCCCTGCTCGTCCAGCTCTTCGAGCACGCCGAGCGCTACCGGCGCATGCACTTCGGCCGCCTCCTCTCGGAGCAGTCGACGACCGACCACCGCGCGATCCTGGACGCCGTCAAGGCCGCAGACCGCGACCTCGCTGCCGCGCTGCTCGCACGCCACCTGGCGCGCACCGTCTTCGGGATCATCGAGCTCGTCGACCCCGCGTACGCGCCGGACGCCCTGCGCGCGGTGCTCGACGACGTCAGCGCCACGACCGGCCACGAGGCAGGCGTGGAGGTCTCGCGCCCCAAGCGCGGCACTGGTCGCCGCGGGTCGGGCGCGCGCCGCCGCGCGGCATAGGCGTCTTCCAGAACGCCGTTCTACAGCACGCGCAGCGTCCGCAGCGTCGTGTCGCGCGCGACGATCGCGCCGCCCTCGTCACGCGCCTCCAGGAGGTACTCGACCGCGTCCTCGCTAACGCGGAAGCCCTCGAGGATCAGCGGGACGCCGGGCGGGTAGACCTCGACGGTCTCGGCGGCCACGCCGCCCACCGCCTCTCGCATCGGCACCTCGCGGCCGATCGACTTCGCGTGCCGGCGCGCGGCATAGGGATGCATCACCGGCCGGTCGTCGATCGCACGGAACGGGTTGCGCGGCGGGTGGCGGCGTGCACCGCCGGCCCGCACCCGCGGGCCCAGGATGTCGACCAGGGCCGCCACGGTGTCCTCGACTGCGTTGGGCGCGAGCTGGAAGGTCGTGATCAGCGTGATCGTGTTGACGCCGGCCTTCTCGATCACGATGTTGCGCTCGACGAGCGCCTGCGCGACGTCGTAGCCGGACAGCTCGTAGCGCGCCAGGCCGAGCGTCGTCTTGACCAGGTCGACGCCACCGGCGTGATCGGCGATCTCCGCCAGCCAGGAAGGGTCGTCGAGATGGTCCAGATCGGGCAGCTGGCGGTGCAGCTCGTCCTTGAGCTCGAGCGTGCGGCGGATCGCGGTCTCGAGCGCGGCCTCGCCGTCGGCTGCGAGCGTGCGCACGGCGGCGTCGGCGCTGGCCAGCAGGTGGTAGCTCGGCGAGGTGGTCACGTACTCGCGGTAGGCCTCCTCCATGAGCTCGGAGTCGACGCGGGCCTCGCGCCAGTGGATCAGCCCGGTCTGCTGCAGCCCGCCGGCGAGCTTGTGCGTCGACTGGACCGAGACGTCGGCGCCTGCGCCGATCGCGCTCAGCGGCAGGCGCGGGTGGAAGTGCAGGTGACCGCCCCAGGCCTCGTCGACCACCACGATCGCGTGCTCGCTGGCGTCGTGCACCGCTTCGCAGATCGCACGCGTGTTCGCCGCGAGCCCCTCGTAGGTCGGGCTCGTGAAGACGACCGCGAGCGCCTCCGGATAGCGGCGCAGCCCGTCGAGAACCTCGTCGACACTCGGCGGCAACAGCGCCTCGAAGCGGGGTTCGTAGGGCGTCGGCAGGAAGCGGAAGTCGATCCCGAACGCCTTCAGCCCATTCGTCACCGAGTGGTGGATGTTGCGGGCCACGAGCACCAGCGCGTCCTGGCGCTCGAGCGCGAGCATCCGCAGCACGATCCAGTTCGAGCCGCTCGTGCCATGCACGGAGAACATCGTGCGGTCGGCGCCCTGCGCCGCGGCGGCGAAGCGCTCGGCCTCGCCGAAGACGCCCGTGTGGTCGACGAGCGTGCCGAAGAACCCGGCTGAGATCGAGACGTCGGAGGCGTAGAAGTCGACGACGCGCTCCTGGTGCTCGAGCACGGACGGGGTGGACCACCGGTGGTAGCGCCCGACGTCGCGGTTCAGCGCGCCGACGATCGATGAAGGGGTGGGCTCGGCCATCCAGGTGGGATCATCCTCGACCGTGACGACGTCCGTGGTGCCGCTCCCGCCCGAGGTCCGCTCGCCCTTCGAGGTCTACGTCAACGGCGTGCCCCAGCAGCCGGGGGTCGACTACCAGGTGCGCGAGGGCGCGCTCGTCTTCGATCGCGAGCTGCGCAAGGATCGGATCAGCGGCTGGCGCTGGGCGCTCGGGGCGTGGGGCGTGGGGACCTACCGCAAGGACGACTCGGTCGATGTGCGCTGGACGCGCCCCGACGGGACGCCCGCGGTCGCCGAGCGGTTGGACATCGAGCAGCGGGAGTAGGGCGGGACGGCCTCGGCCGGGAGCGCCAAGGCGCTCTGGTGGCGTGACGGGCACCGAAACGACCGCCGGTTCCACGCCGTCCGGGACGGCCGCAGCCTGGTGGGCCGGATCGCGGACGCCCGACGTCCCAAACCCAGCCCACCGCCCAGGCGCATGCCGGGCCCCGCCGCGGTGGGCCGGATCGCGGACGCCCGACGTCCCAAACCCAGCCCACCACCCAGCCGCACGCCGAGGCGCCGCCGGCACTGTGGCCGGACGCCGCGCCGCCCGCCGGGCTTCCCTCAGCCCGCCTGCGCCGCCGCCGCGCCGCGCACCCACGGCCGCGTGAGCTTCAGCACGCTGAGGATCGCGCGCGTGGCCGGCGAGCGGTTCAGCGTGTAGAAGTGGATCCCGGGCGCGCCGTCGGCGAGCAGCTCGCGGCACTGCAGCGCCGCGTAGGCGACGCCGAGCTCTGCGACCGCCTCGGCGTCGTCGCCGCGCAGGTCGAGCTCGCGGCGCAGGCCTTCGGGGACGCTGGCGCCGCACAGCGATGTGATGCGCTGCAGCTGGGCGACGTTCGTGATCGGGAGGATCCCAGGGATGATCGGCACCTCGATGTCGGCCGCGCGGGCGCGCGCCACGAAGTCGAAGTACAGCGCGTTGTCGAAGAAGAGCTGCGTGATGAGGAAGTCGGCGCCGGCGTCGACCTTCTCCTTGAGGTGACGCAGGTCGTCCTCCGGGCTCGTCGCGTGGATGTGCGTCTCCGGGAAGGCCGCGGCCCCGATCGCGAATGGGTAGTCGGCGCGGATCAGCGCGACGAGCTCGCGCGAGTACTCCAGGCCGCCCTCGGTCTTCGTCCACTCCTCCTGGCCCGCCGGGGGGTCGCCGCGCAGCGCCAGCACGTTGTCGAAGCCGAGCTCGGCCATCTCGTCGAGCGTCGCGCGCAGCTCCCCGGTGGTCGCGCCGACGCAGGTGAAGTGCGCCATCGCGTCGATCCCGAACTCCTCGCGGATGCGCGAGACGATCTCGAGCGTCTTGCCGGTCGTCGAGCCGCCCGCGCCGTAGGTCACCGACACGTACGCGGGCTCCAGCTCGCGCAGCTGGTCGATCGCGGCGTACAGGTTCTTCTCGCCCTCGGGCGTCTTGGGCGGGAAGAACTCGAAGGAGAAGACGGGCTCGTCGCTCTCGCGCAGGATCTCGTCGATGCGCATGCGGACAGGTTAGGAGGACGCCAGCCGCCAGCGGTCGGGCTCACCCTCCTCGGTGAGCCGTTCCGCGCGCCCGGTGACCTCGAGGTGCTGCAGGTAGCAGAGCGTCTCCGAGAGCCACCAGTTCGCGTTAGCGGGCGTGATCGCGTCGCCGTAGATGATCGGGATCGCCGCGAACGCGGTGACCGGCCCGTGCTCGCCCAGCACCTCCAGGCAGGCCTCCAGTCGCTCGGCGACGAGCAGCCGGTTGGCGGTGATGTGGGCCTGCACATCGGTGAACGTGCGCCCGTGCCCCGACAGGCACAGCCGCATGTCCAAGTCCTCGACGACACCGAGCGAGTGCAGGAACTCCCCGGCGGGATCGGGCGTCCAGCCGTGGTCGAAGTACAGCGAGACGCGCCCGAGCAGGTGGTCACCCGAGATGAGGATGCGGCGCTCCTCCTGGTAGAGGCACACGTGCGAGGGCGCGTGGCCGGGCGTCTCGACGACCTTCCAGGTGCCCAGGTCGCTGTGCACCTCGACGCCCGGCAGCAGGTCGCGGTCGGGCTCGATGATCCCCGCGATCCCGTAGCCCTGCCCGCGGCGGGCCTCCTGGTAGGCGCGCAGCGGCGCCTCCGGGACCCCACTCTGGCGGGCGATCTCGATGCGCCGCTCAAGCGCCGCATCGGGGTCCTGCGCAGCCCGCGTCATGTGCTCGTGTCGCGGATGCATCCACAGCTCGCAGCCCGTGCGCTCGACGATCGTGGCGGCCTGCCCGTAGTGATCGGAGTGCGCGTGCGTGCAGACGAGCAGCCGGATGTTCTCGACGCGCAGGTTGACCTGCGCGAGCGCGCGCTCCAGGTGCGCGAACGAGCCGGGCTCGTGCATGCCGGTGTCGACGAGCACGACGCCGTCGCCGGCGGCCAGCGCCCACGCGTTGCAGTGCGGCACACCGGGCCAGGGGAGCGGCAGGCGCAGGCGCCAGACGCCGGGCAGGACGCGCTCGCCGCGGCCGAGCTCGCGCTTGCGGGTGGAGTGGGGCATGCGGCGATCACCCTAACGCGGCGCCGCGCCGGGCCCGCCTGCGCGCGATAGCCTGCCCGCAAGCCCAACGCGAGCGAGGGAGAGCGTGATGACCGACGTCGAGCAGGCCAGCGGAAGCACTCACGAGGGCGCCGTCGACCAGGAGGAGACCGCACGCGTCGCAGCCGGCTACTTCGACGCGATCAACGAGCTCGACCTCGGTGCGGCGGTCGCCTACTGGAAGCCGGGCGGACGCGAGAACGTGCGCGGCCAGGTCGACACGACCGCGCCCGAGGGGGTCGTCGCCTTCCTCGGCGGGATCTTCGCCTCGTTCCCCGACTTCCGCTTCCGCGTGCTCGAGACGACGGTCCAGGACGACCGCGCGGCCGTGCGCTGGGAGGCGCGCGCCACGTTCACCGGCGCGCCGTTCCAGGGCATCGAGCCGACTGGGGCGCGCATCCACCTCGAAGGCGTCGACGTGCTGATCGTGCGCGATGGGCTGATCGTCGAGAACAACGCCTTTGCCGACGGCATGACCCTCGCGCGTCAGCTGGGACTGGTGCCGCCGGACGGCTCGTCGGCCGATCGCGGCATGAAGAGCGCCTTCAACACGAAGACGAAGGTCGCCGCCAGGCTCGGCGCGAGCGAGCCCGAGCAGATCGCCGAGGGCGTCTGGCTCGTGCGCGGCGGCTTCCCGGGCAAGACGATGAACGTCTACCTCGTGCGCGACGGCGACGGCGTGATGCTGTTCGACGCAGGCGTGCGCTCGATGGCCAACGCGGTCGCCGCGGCGGGGGCCGGGCTCGGCGGGATCACGCGGGTCGTGCTCGGCCACTCGCACGCCGACCACCGCGGCGTCGCGCCCTCGCTCGGCGTTCCGGTGCTCTGCCACCCGGCCGAGAAGGCCGACGCGGAGAGCGACGGCGGCGCGCACTACTTCCACCTCGAGCAGCTGAACCCGCTCGGCAAGCTCCTGCTGCCACGCCTGCTGAAGAGCTGGGACGGCGGCCCCGTGACGATCTCCGGCACGCTCGAGGAGGGCGACGAGATCGCCGGCTTCCGCGTGGTGCACCTCCCCGGCCACGCGCCGGGCCTGATCGGGCTCTGGCGCGAGTCCGACCGCCTGGCGCTCGTGAGCGACTGCTTCTACACGCTCGACCCGCAGACCGGCCTCAAGGGCCACCCGCGCGTGCCGATCTCCGCCTTCAACGAGGACACCGAGCAGGCGCGCGCCTCGATCCGCAAGCTCGCGGCGATGGAGCCCGCCGCCGCCTGGCCCGGCCACGCCGACGGCCTGACCGGCGACGTGAAGGGCCAGCTCGAGACGGCCGCAGCGACGACGTAGGTGGGCCGCCGCAGCCGCCAGCGCGGGCGCGCCGAGAAGCTCGACGTCCCGACCGCGGACTATCCGGACGAGGCGGGCAACGTCCTCACGCTGCGCTGCGCGCTCACCGCCAAGACGCGCGCGCAGTACGCGCAGGTGCTGCACGGCACCACGCTCTCACAGGAGGACGCGTGGAACCGCGCGGTCGAGTTCCTGTTCGAGCGCCTCGCGGTGCGCTGGACGATCAGCGGCGTGACGACCGAAGGCCAGCGCGACCTGCTGCTGCGCCTGCGCGCCGCGACCCGGGAGGAGCGGCGCTTTGTGCGCGATGCGCTGCGCGCCCACTGCGCCGAGTGGTTCCCCGACGTGCAGGCGCCGTGAGGGCCCGCGACGACAGCAATCGGATGCGCCGAGCGAACAGCGACGCGCTGTCGCCGTGATCGGCGACGACGGCGGCGCCGCGCTGACGGCCGAGTTCCTCGACGCGGGCGCGTTCGCGGACCTGCTCGTCGGCTACTGCCTGGAGGTGCAGGAGCGCCAGAGGGTGCTGATCCGCTCCTCGACGCTCGCCACGCCGCTGCTGCTCGAGCTGCAGCGCGCCGTGCTGGAGCGCGAGGCGTGGCCGACCTTCGAGGTCGAGCTTCCCGGCCAGTCGCGCGGGTTCTACGCGCACGCGCGCGACGCCCAGCTCGACGACTTCGACGACGTCGCCATGGCGCAGGCCAAGGCGGTCGACGCCGTGCTCGCGGTGCAGGCGCCCCACGACCTGCGCGAGCTCGCCGGTGTTGACCCCGAGCGCATCGCCCGCGTCGCGCGCGCCCGCCGGCCCGTGCGCGAGCGCACACTGAAGAAGCGCTGGTGCTCGACCTTGTGGCCGACGCCGGCCGGCGCCGAGCAGGCCGGGCTCTCGCTGGAGCGCTTCGCCGCGGTCGTGCGGCGCGCGACCTTCCTGGACCAGGACGACCCGGTGCGCGCCTGGCGCGGGCTCAGCGCCTTCCAGGACACGCTGATCGCCCGCCTGCGCGGCGCCCGCGAGATCCACATCACAGCGGACGGCACCGACCTGCGCCTCGGCGTGCGGGGGCGCACGTGGGTCAACTCGGACGGCCGGCGCAACATGCCCAGCGGCGAGGTCTTCACCGGCCCGCTCGAGACGAGCGCTGAGGGCCACGTCCGCTTCACGATCCGCTCCGCGCCCGCCGGCGTGGAGGTCGACGGAGTCGAGCTCGAGCTGCGCGGCGGCGAGGTCGTGCGGGCGCACGCGCAGGTCGGCGACGACTACCTGCAGCATGCGCTCGGCACCGACGAGGGCTCGCGCCGGCTCGGCGAGCTCGGGATCGGCACGAACTTCGGGATCACCCAGCCGGTCGGGGCGATCCTGTTCGACGAGAAGATCGGCGGCACGGTGCACCTCGCGCTCGGCCGCTCGTACCTGGAGACCGGTGGGAAGAACCGCTCGGCGCTGCACTGGGATCTCATCTGCGACCTGCGCGCCGGGGGCGAGCTGCGCGTCGACGGCGAGCCGCTGCTCCTCGACGGGCGCTTCGTCGGGCTGCCGGCATCGTGAGCAGCTTGACGGCGACCACGGTCTCCTGACAGCGTGCCCGGCATGGCCCACCCGTTCAGAACCGCCGTCGAGAACCGCGACCCCGAGGCGATGACCGCGCTGATGGCGCCGGACATCCGCTTCTACAGCCCGGTCGCCTTCAAGCCGTTCGCCGGCCGCGAGGCGGTCGGCGAGCTGTTCTGGAACCTCTTCGAGGTTTTCGAGGACTTCGAGTACACCGACGAGCTGGAGGGCGACGGGACGCACGCGCTGATCTTCCGCGCGACGGTCAACGGCAAGTCGGTCGAGGGGCTCGATCACCTGGTCATGGACGATGACGGCCTGGTGCGCGAGTTCACGGTGATGATCCGCCCGCTCTCGGGCCTGGCCGCGATGGGCGAGGCGATGGCGCCGCGCGTCGGCCACCTGCCGAAGGACGTGCCGTCGAAGGCTTGACACCGCCCGCACGGGCTCGCCCGCGCCATGCAATACCGTCAGGCGCGCGATGAACCGCCGCACGAAGATCGTCGCCACGATTGGTCCTGCCTCGCGCGATCCCGAGGTGCTGGTGCGGATGGTCGAGGCGGGGATGGACGTCGCGCGGCTGAACTTCAGCCACGGCGACCATGCCTCGCACGAGGAGACCGCGCAGCTCGTGCGCGACGCCGCCTCCCGCGCCGGCCGGCCCGTCGCCCTGCTGCAGGACCTGCCCGGCCCGAAGATCCGCATCGGCCCGGTCGCGGAGGACAAGGTGATCCTGCGCGGCGGGGACGCAGTCACCTTCCGCTGCGGCCCTGACGAGGCGCTCGGGACGGCACAGACGCTCACCGTTGCCTGGCCGGGGCTCGCGTCGGCCGTCGAGGTCGGCGAGGCCGTCTACCTGGCCGACGGCTCCGTGCGCCTGCGCGTCAGGCACGTGCGCGAGGAGGCCGGCGAGTTCGACTGCGAGGTCGAGCTCGGGGGCATGGTCGCCTCGCGCCAGGGGCTCAACATCCCCGGCCCGGCCGATCAGCTCCCCGCGGTCCCCGAGGAGGACCTCGAGCACCTGCGCGCCGGGCTGCGGATCGGCGTGGACATGGTCGCGCTGAGCTTCGTGCGCCGTCCCGAGGACGTGCTCGGCGTGCGCGAGCACACGCGCGTCCCGCTGATCGCGAAGATCGAGAAGCCGCAGGCCGTCGCGCGCGCCGAGGACATCGTGCGCGTCAGCGATGGGATCATGGTCGCGCGCGGCGACCTCGGGATCGAGCTGCCGATCCAGGAGGTGCCGATGGCCCAGAAGCGGCTGCTGCGCCTGGCCGGCGAGCGCGCGCGGATCTCGATCACCGCCACCCAGATGCTCGATTCGATGGTGCGCTCGGCGCGCCCGACGCGCGCCGAGGTGACCGACGTCGCCAACGCGATCCTCGACGGCACCGACGCGGTGATGCTCTCGCAGGAGACCGCGATCGGCACCTACCCCGTGGAGGCGATCGAGATGATG
>Ga0335071_10004049_pt1 | contig 15352 bp, 14 predicted proteins | sample Lox_Sample_15_FD_206724 | JGI IMG/M metagenome (GOLD analysis project Ga0335071, IMG submission 206724) | Soil microbial communities from Loxahatchee National Wildlife Refuge, Florida, United States - Lox_Sample_1.5 | ecosystem: Environmental > Terrestrial > Soil > Wetlands | place: USA... | reverse complement strand
CGTGAACTCATCCTCAACCGGGCCGAAAGCCCTCAGAACGAAGGAGGCATTATGAAGAAGACGCTTTTCGGAATCCTTGCCCTCTGCGCCCTTATGGCGCTGACGGTCCCGGCCTCGGCTGGAACCGTCCTGAAATTTTCCAGCATCCATGAGCCCGCCCATCCCTCCGCGTACACGGCGGAGTTTTTTGCCTCGCGGGTCAAGCAATTGACGCATGGCGAAGTCGAGGTTCAGGTCTACCATTCGCGGCAATTAGGCGATGCGCGGGACAACGTGGAAAATGTTCGCAACGGCAGCATTGCCTTCACCTCGGTCTCGATTTCGAATCTGAGCCAGGTCCTTCCGGCGATGGACGCCTGGTCGCTGCCCTTCATCTTCAAGAGCGACGACCACTTCTGGTATTGCCTGAATGATCCCAAGGCCATGGAGTTCATGAAGCAGCTCGAGCCGAAGGGGATCAAGACCATCACCTGGATCACGTCGGGCGCCCGGAACTTCTTCACGCAGAAGCCGATCCGCACCCCGGCGGACATGAAGGGCATGAAGATTCGCGTTATGGCCTCGCCGGTGATGATTGATACGATGAAGGCGATGGGCGCCAGCGGCGTTCCGGTGGCCTGGGGCGAGCTCTACACCGCCCTGCAGACCGGCGTGGTGGACGGCGGCGAGAACAACCACCCCTCGGTCATCTCGATGAAGTTCTATGAGGTGTCGAAGTATTACACGATTGACGAGCACATGCGGATTCCAGATGTGAACATCATTTCGACCAAGGTGTTCGACAAGCTGACGAAGTCGCAGCAGGCGGCCATTCTCAAGGCTGGCGAAGAGGCAACCGCATATATGCGAGGTGCCTGGAAGGTCGCAGAGGTCGAAGACCTAGCGAAGATCAAGGGGCTGATGAAAGAGGTCATAACGGTGGACAAGAAGCCGTTCCAGGAGGCCGTGGCGCCGCTTGTGACCGAGCAGGCGAAGAAGCTTGGCGCCGAGGCGTTCATCACCTGGGTGTTGCAATCGGGCAAGAACTTCTAGCTTGACCATTTCCGGCGGGGGCCCTTCGCGCCCCCGCCGGACCTTTCAACTTCTCGCGCGGCGGAACAGCATGAAATCAATTGAGCAACTCCTGGACGGAATCACATCAGTGGTGAAGACCGTCATGGTGGCTTTGACGTTCGTCATCTTCTTCATCACCATCTTTACGGTGTTCACACGCTATATCCTGAATTTCGTTCCGTCCTGGTCGGAAGAGATCCCCAGGTACCTGCTGGTTTGGATCACGTACTTGGGGGCGGCCCTCGCGGTAAAATTCAAAGAACACATCAGCCTCGATGTCTTTTTTAACCTCATGCCGGTTCGGGCCAGACAAGTCGGTCATCTGTTCCTCAACGGTCTGATTGCAATCGTCGCGTTGATCATGGTCGTTTATGGCGTGGCACTGCTCGGCCAATTCGGCGACGATCTGATGGAGTCCATCCCAGTCCGTAACTTTTACCTATACTTGGCCATGCCTCTCTCCGGACTGCTGATGCTGCTGTACCTCATCCAGGATACTTTGAAGGGCATCTTTGGTTTGGGCCAAGTCCAGGATGTCGAATCCTCCGATATGGTCCCGATCTAGGCAAGGATTCAATCCGCTGCTGAGAACGCCGGATCCGGCAGTTTGGAACGGCAAACATAATCCGCTCGAGAAGGGTGCGGCCGTCCCATGACACTTGCGATTGCGTTCGCCGGGTTCTTCATCTTCATGATCATCAACCTGCCGATCTCATTTGGCATCGGGCTGGGCGCCATGCTGGCCAGCCTGACCATGGATATCGACCGGGCGACAATCATCCAGCGTATGATATCGGCGGTGAATTCCTTCCCGCTGCTGGCGGTCATCTTTTTCATCTTCGCCGGAACCTTGTTGGGCCGGGGCGGCGTTTCGACCCGCCTGGTACGCCTCGCGGAGGTTCTGGTCGGGCGGATCCCGGGGGCCTTGGCACACGTGACGATACTTGCCTGCATGTTCTTCGGGGGCGTGTCCGGGTCGGCCGTCGCAGAGATCTCCTCGATCGGTGCCATGATGATCCCGACGATGGAGAAGGCGGGATACAAGAAACCGACCGCGACCGCCATCGCCTTGGCCTCAGCGGTGATGGGTCCGATCATTCCTCCGTCTATTCCGATGATCATCTTTGCCCACACTGCGGGGTCCGTCTCTATCGCCGCTCTGTTTTTGGCCGGCGCAATCCCCGGGATCGCCATCGGGCTCGGGCTGATGACCTGGGCATTTTTCCACGCACGCAAGTACATCACCCCAGCGCCGCTTCCGAAGCTCTCGTTGAAGGAGAAGCTCTATCGGGTCGGAGATGGTATGGCCGGCCTGTTCACGATTTTCATCATCTTGGGCGGGATCATTTCGGGTTTGTTCACCGCGACCGAAGCTGGGGCGGTGGCGTCGCTCTACGCCATCATTCTCTGCTGCGGCATTTATCGGGAAACCAAGTTCAGCGAGTTGCCCAAGATTCTTTTCGAGTGCTGCCAGGTCAACGCCGTCGTGCTTTTCCTGGTCGCGACCAGCTCGGTGTTTACCTGGGTCCTGACCTATGAGAACCTGCCCAAAACGCTCGCCAACACGGTCTTTGCCATCACGGACAACAAGTTCATCCTGCTGATCGTGATCAACATTTTCTTGCTGATAGTCGGATGCTTGGTTGATCTGACGCCGGCCGTGATCATGCTCACCCCGATTCTGCTTCCTCTCATGCAGAAGATGGGGATGCACATCGTCCACTTCGGCGCCATGATCGTCATCAATCTCTGTTACGGCCTGATCACGCCGCCCGTAGGGACATCGCTGTTCGTGGGATGTCGAATCGCCAAGCTGCCCATCATGGCGGTGGTCCGACCTTTGGCGCCGCTGCTCCTGATCGAGATCCTGGTCCTAATCGTTGTGACTTACTGGCCGCCGTTCACGATGTGGCTGCCGCACATGTTCGGTTTCGTCCGTTAAGTTCGCCGTGTCAGTTGCCCCCCTCCCGTGCGGCAGGGGGGCATTTTGTTTTTGGCACGTATGTCGTCGTGGCGTTGACCCCGATCGGCGCGAGTGATAGTTTTTGCCGGTGTTCACGACTCGAACTTCTGGAGGTTACCATGTCGGATTTGTTGGGGCGTCTCGGCAGCGCAATTGCGGCGATTCGGTTGGTTGACACGCACGAGCATCTGTTTGCGGAGGAGGAGCGGAATCGGGCCGCCGTGGATTTCTCGTACCTCTTTCCGCATTACGCGGCCAGCGACCTGATCTCTGCCGGCATGCCGCCTGCCCTGTTCGAGGCGGTGCGCTACCCCTGCCGGACGGTGCTCATCGAGCGCGCGCTTCGCCAACGCCGCCCGCGGTTCTTCGCAGAGCCGACCTCTCGCAGCATGTCGCTCGCCGAGCGCTGGAAGGCCATCGAGCCGTACTGGAAGAACATTCGCCTGACCGGATACGGCACGTGCCTGCGCGTTGCCATCCGGGATCTGTTCGGCGTTGCCGATCTGACGGCAGACAGTGTCCAGCCGCTGTCCGACGCCATTGCCGCGTCGGCCAAGCCTGGCTGGTATCAGCACGTGCTGAAGGACAAGGCAGGCATTGCGGTCAGCTTGCTGGATGACGGCCGCGCGGACGTGGACAAGCGCTTCTTCGCCCCGATGGTCCGGCTGGAACATTTCGCCGTGGCCCGGACTCGTGACGAGCTGCTGCGCTTGGAAGCCGACACGGGCGTGGCGATCCACTCCCTTGGCGATCTGGTCCAGGCGATGCACACGGCCTTGGACCGCTACGTGGTCGAGGGTGCCGCAGGTGTCAAGATAGGGCTCGCGTACCGGCGCAGCATCCGTTTCGAAAAGGTGGCCACCGCCGACGCGGAGCGCATCTTCAATCGCATCGCCGCACATCTTGGCGAAGGGCCATCGTGGGAAGAGTCTCGCCCGCTGCAGGACTACATGATGCACGCCGTCATCCGCGCGGCGATCGAGCGCGACCTGCCCATCCAGATTCACACCGGGTTGCAGGAAGGAAACGAGAATCTGTTGACGAATTCCAACCCGACCTTGCTGACCAACCTGTTCATCGAGTATCGCGAAGCACAGTTCGACATCTTCCACGGTGCATATCCCTACATGGGAGAGCTCCTGGCTCTGGCCAAGAATTTTCCCAATGTGTACCTCGACCTCTGCTGGCTCTACATCATTTCGCCATCGGCCGGCGCGCGCATGCTGCACGAGGCCATCGAAACCCTGCCCGCCAACAAGATCTTCGCCTTTGGCGGCGATTTCATTATTCCCGAAGGCAGCTACGGCCACAGCGTGATGGCCCGGTCCGTCGTCAGCCGGGTGCTTGCGGAAAAAGTGGAAGAGGGCTGGATGACCGAGGAAGAGGCCGTGCGGCTCGCGCAGCAGATGCTGCGCGACAATCCAGCAGCGCTGTTCCGCCTGAAGCTCGATTGATGCCGAGTATACGGAAAATCCCCCCAACCCCCCTTTCCAAAGGGGGGTTGGGGGGATTTCGATCCGAGTAGACATGGGAATATTTTGATCCGGTGAAGTGGAGACGAGGAGCATAGAAATGGACGCAGAGATCATTCGAACTGCCCGCGGGCTAAGCGGCGCCATGGTCGCCTGTCGGCGGGACCTGCACAAGCACGCCGAGGCGGCCTGGACAGAGTTCCGGACGGCCTCGATAGTTGGCGGCAAGCTGCAGCAGCTTGGGTTCGAGGTGCAGGTCGGCGACCAGGTCGTGGACGGCCCATCCATGATGGGCGTGCCAAGCGAGGCCGAGCTTCTTCGCCACGCCGAGCGAGCGGTAGGCCAGGGCGCCGAAAGGACCTGGGTGGAACGCATGCGGGGCGGCAAGACGGGAGTGGTCGGGGTGATGCGTTTCGGCCGGCCGGGACCCACGGTCGCGTTGCGCGTGGACATGGACGCCAACGATCTGGTGGAAGCGGATGACCCGAAGCACCGGCCGGCGCGGGAAGGATTTGCCTCGGTGAACCGCGACGCCATGCACGCCTGCGGCCACGACGGGCATACCGCGATGGGGCTGGGAGTGGCCGAGATCCTGGCCGGCTGCCGCGGCGAGCTGGCGGGCACGCTCAAGCTCATCTTCCAGCCCGCGGAGGAGGGCGTGCGCGGGGCGAAGGCCATGACGGCCCGCGGGGTAGTGGACGATGTGGATTACGTCATCGGCGCCCACCTTGGCGTGAACCTCCGCAAGACGGGCCAGGTGGCGTGCCGGACGGAAGGGTTCCTGGCAACGACGAAGTTCGACGCGACCTTCACGGGCGTCCCGGCGCATGCGGGCGCGGCGCCCGAGACCGGCCGTAATGCGATCGTGGCAGCCGCCACGGCCATCCTGAATCTGCACGCGATTCCGCGGCACAGCGCAGGAGCGTCACGGGTCAACGTCGGCGTGGTGCAGGGGGGGACGGGCCGCAACGTGGTCCCCGCGCACGCGCTCATCAAGGTGGAAACCAGAGGAGAGACCACCCGGATCAATGAGTATGTTTACGCCGAGGCCGTCCGAATCGTCGAAGCCGCAGCTGCGATGCAGGGCCTCAAAGTAGCCATGCAGCTCATGGGCGGTGCTGCTGGATGCCTGAATGACGCCTCCCTCGTCGAGCGCATCGAGGCAGTCGCAAAGCGGCAGAAGCTCTTTTCAGAATTCTTGCCCGCCGGCAACATCGGAGGAAGCGAGGACTGCACGTACTTCATGGAGCGCGTGCAGCAGCGTGGCGGGCAGGCCGCCTTCGTCATGATCGGAACGGAGCTCACCGCGGGGCATCACGACTGCTTCTTCGATTTCAATGAAAAGGCACTGGTGCCGGGCGCCGCCCTCCTGGCCGGCGCGGCGGCGGACCTCCTCACGGGCGGATCGGAGGCGAGGCCATGACCCGCGTCGAAACGGCCGTGACGCGCTTCAGGGAAGGGTGCAACTGCTCGCAGGCCATTCTCTCGACGTACGCAGAGCCGTTCGGGCTGCCCCGTCCGCAGGCGAACCGGCTGGCCTGCGGATTCGGCGGCGGCATGCGCCAGGCGGACATCTGCGGCGCGGTGACCGGCGCCATGATGGTTCTGGGCTGGGTCTTTGGCCCCGAGGCGTGTCCGGGGCAGCCCGCAAAGGACGAGACCTATCGCAAGGTCGAGGCGTTTGCGGTGCAGTTTGTGGCCGCACGCGGGTCGCTCCAATGCCGCGAGCTGCTGGGCTGCGACATCATTACCCCCGAGGGGCTCGCCAAGGCGCGGGCGGGAAAACTATTCACTACGACGTGCCCCGACCTGGTACAGCAGGCGGCAGAGATTCTTGAAGACATGCTCAAAGGAAAGCTCCCCGCTGAGGAGGCTTAAGCATGAAAGCTATCGTCGACCTGTGTGTGGTGCCGCTGGGCGTCGGCGTGTCCGTGTCGGAATACGTGACAGCCTGCGAGCGGATTCTGAAGAAAGCGGGCCTCACGACCGCGCTGCACGCCTACGGCACAAACATCGAAGGGGAATGGGACACGGTGTTTGCCGCGATCAAAGAGTGCCACGAGACCGTGCACGCCATGGGCGCGCCGCGGATCTCGACCGTGATCAAGCTCGGCACGCGGGTGGACCGGGAGCAGACCATGGCGGACAAAGTGCGGAGCGTGGAGGAAAAACTGCGCAATTAAACTAGCCGGTTCTGGTGCGTACCGATCGTCCATCGCGCTGATTCGCGACCGGCTGGACGGCGTCTCGGTCGCCGATCGGGAGTGGCTACTGCGGAAGACGGCCGAGCGAGTCTATTTTACGTAGAACGGAAATGGTCAGGAGACGGTCAGGATTATTTTCCCGACTGTCTGACGGGACTGTAGGCGCTGGTGGGCCTCGGCTGCCTGCTCGAGCGGAAGCGTCAGCCCGATGTACGGTCGGGTGACTTTGTCCTGGTAGAGCTGCATGAGGGCGGTGATCGCCTCTTGCATCAGGTCGGCTCGCTCGGCGAGATGGTACAGATTGAAGGCCGCCAGCGTCCGGTTCTTCTCGATCATCAGTAGAGGACAGACAGTCAGCATCTTCCTGAGGCGCCATAGAGCGGCGAGCCGGGCAATCGCGCCGGGCCGGACGGCGGCAGCAGCACCGAACAGGATGTGACGCCCGACCGGTGCCAAGAGATCCCAGGACGGCCCGAACACCTCACCCCCGACGGAATCCATCACGACATCTACGCCCCGACCGCCGGTTTCTGCCCGGATGATGGCTGCAAAATCCTGCTGCGTGTACACGATCGCGCGCGCGTCGGGCGCGATCTTCCGGACGAGCTGCACTTTCGCCTCGCTCCCGACGGTTGCGAAGAGGCGTGAGCCGACCGGCTGAAGCAGTTGCAGGCACGCAACGCCCACGCCGCCTGCGGCCGCGTGGACGAGCACGGTATCGCTAGGCCGGACGTGTGCGAGTTGAAAGAGGCCGTGGTACGCCGTGAGATACTGGACCGGAAAGGCGGCCGCTTCCTCGAAGGTCATCGCGGGCGGGACCGACATGGCGAAGGCGGCTGGGACGGCGACGCGCTCGGCATAGCCGCCGAATTTGCAGAACGCCATGACGCGGTCGCCGGACGCGAAGCGATCAGTGCCGTTTGCAACGTCAACGATTCCGGCTACTTCAATGCCGGGGATGAAGGGTGGCGGCGGAGCCGCCTTGTAGATTCCCAGCCTAGCCAGGACATCGGCGAAGTTGACCCCGGCCGCTCGCACGCGGATCGCAATCTGCCCCGGACCGGGCTGGGGGTCGGCGACGGTGCACGTGTGGAGAACCGACACGTCGCCATACTTGGCCACCACGATGGCTTTCACATCCCCTCCAATAGAAAAGGCCCGGAAGGATTCGTACCTTCCGGGCCTTCTTGCCGAGGCTGATCAAAAAGGCCCAGGTACAAGGCGCGGTGCGATCTGAGGCGCGAGGCGTACTGTGTGCGTACGCCGCAGCGCCACGGGAGCGCCGTAACGCAGCAGATGGGACTTTTTCATCGGCCGATTATTCCCGCCGGTTGCCCATGAACCGTAGCAGGAACAGGAAGAGGTTGATGAAGTCCAGGTAGAGCGAAAGGGCGCCGACGATCGCGTACGAGCCGATCTGCCCCTCGGGCACCGCAAGCGCCATCTGCTTCATCCGCTGGGCATCCCAGGCGGCCAGGCCCGTGAACACGATCACGCCAATTGCGGAGATCACGAACTGCAGCGCATCGTTGTGCCAGAAAATGCCGACGATGGACGCCAGGATGATCCCGACCAGCCCCATGAACATAAATTGGCCGAAGCCGGCCAGGCTCCGCTTGGTCGCGGTGCCATACAGGGCCATCGCGCCGAACATGGTGGCCGTCACCAGGAACGTGCTCGCCACCGACTCGCCGGTATACGCCAGCAACACGAATGAAATCGTCACGCCGGTCAGGGCCGAATAGGCCACGAACAACCCGGTCGCAGTCGATGGGGCGAGTCGGGCCGCCCGCGCCGACAGCGTAAACACGAGCGCCAGCTGGGCCCCGATCAGGAGTAAGATCACGATCGGCGATGAGGTCAGCACTCTGAGAATCGTCGGCGAACTGGCAACCTGAAGCGCCACGAACGCCGTCACTGCCAGTCCGACGCTCATCCAGCCGTACACCTTGCGCAAGAAGGCGGTGACGCGCTCGGCGGCTGCGACGGGCGACATCGGCGCGGTACGAAAGGTCCCGTAGTTTTCCATTGCGTTTTCTCCCACAAAGGCCGATCCGCGATTGAATCGGATTTACCTGCTAGGGTACCGCAATACAGACGATTTTTCAAACCCGTCCAACAAGCGGCGAAGTCGTTTGACACCCTTTTCACGCGGGCAGTATACTCTTCCGCTACGCCTTGGCTGGGTGCCAGAAATCGTTCGTCCCCAGGCTGCCCAAAAGGCCCAGACGGAAGCCGTGCGCTGCGTGCGGTGCGAGATGTACTGGTGCGTACGCCGCCGCACTGCAGATGGGCTTTCTCGGCCTCTTGGAAGAGGAGTGTGCGTGGATCGCAACTTAGCGCTCGAAGTGGTCCGGGTGACGGAGGCTGCGGCCTTATCGTCCGCCCGCTGGATGGGGCTCGGCAATCAGGAAGCGGCCGAGCAGTCGGCCGTGGATGCCATGCGCCGCGGCTTCGACGCCGTCTCGTTTTGCGGAACCGTGGTGATTGGACAAGGCGAGCGGGACGAGGCACCCATCCTCTTCAACGGCGAGCGGATCGGCAGCGGCGACGGCCCCGAGCTGGATGTGGCCCTGGATCCGCTGGAAGGCGCGGTCATCGTGGCCCAAGGTCGTGCCAACGCCCTCTCCGTCGTTGCGATCACCAGCAAGGGCGGCCTGTTTGCCGCGCCGGACACGTACATGGAGAAGATCGCCGTCGGCCCGCGCGCCAAGGGCGCCGTGGACCTGGCACTCAGCCCGACGCAGAATCTGCAGAACATCGCCGAGGCGATGAAGTGCTACGTCGAGGACCTCACCGTGGTGATCCTCGACCGCTCGGCGCACGCAGAGCTGATCCGATCCGTGCGCGAGGCCGGCCCGCGGATCAAGCTGATCCAGGACGGCGACGTGTCGGCCGCGATCGCGACCGCGTTTCCGGAGAGCGGCGTGGATGTGTTGATGGGTGCCGGCGGCGCGCCGGAAGGCGTGCTGGCTGCTGCCGCGCTGGAATGCCTGGGCGGGGACATGCAGGGGCGGCTCCGCCCGCGAAGCAACGAGGAAGCGGAGCGGGCTCGGCGGGCGGGGATCAAGGACTTGGATCGGATCTATCGCCTGAGCGATCTGGTGTCCGGCAGCGACTTGATGTTCGCGGCCACGGGCGTGACGGACGGCGACTTGCTCCGCGGCGTCCGCTTCTTCGGCGGGGGCGCGCGCACCCATTCGGTCGTGATGCGGCGCACGTCCGGGACGACGCGCTTCATCGAGGCCACCCACCGCTTCGACAAGCGGCCGGTGTACTGACGGGGCGACAGCGACCTGGGCGACAGCGACAGGGATAGGGATAGGGACAGTGAAGAGCGGCATGGGGGCAAGGGAGCACGGGAGCAGGGGCGCTTTGGGAAGTTTCAAATTCGAAATGCGAAATGTCCTCGGGAGCATGACTGCATGATCAAAGGGGTCCGCGGCGCGCCGGATATCTTGCCGGGCGACACGCGAAAATGGCAGGACCTGGAAACGGTCGCGCGCGATCTGCTCGACCGGTATGGCTATGAAGAGATTCGCACGCCGATCTTCGAGCGCACGGATCTGTTCATCCGCGGGATCGGCGAAGGTACGGACATCGTCGAGAAAGAGATGTACACCTTCGAGGACCGCGGGGGCGAGAGCCTGACGCTGCGGCCCGAGGCGACGGCGTCGCTGATGCGCGCCTACATGGAACACAACCTCGGTGCGAAGAGCAGTCTGGCCAAGCTGTACCTAATCGGCCCGATGTTCCGCCACGAGCGGCCCCAGTCCGGACGCTTCCGCCAGTTCCATCAGATCGACGTGGAAGCAGTCGGCTCGCCGGGCCCCGCGGTGGATGCCGAGGTCGTCGCGCTCCTCCATCATCTGCTCACCGCCTGGGGGCTGGACGACCTGCAGCTCCACATCAACAGCATCGGGGACAAGGTCTGCCGGCCCGCGTACCGCGAGGCGTTCGTGGCCTATTTCGAGACGCGGCGCGAAGGCCTGTGCGCCGATTGCCACGTGCGCCTAGAAAAAAATCCCTTGCGGGTGCTCGACTGCAAGCAGCCGGGCTGCCAGGCGATCGCCGCCGGGGCGCCGACGATCCTGAAGTATCTCTGCGAGCCCTGCCGCGAGCACTTCGACCAGGTGCGTGTCATGCTGGAAGGCATGCAGATCGCGTACGCGGTTGATGAGCGGCTGGTTCGCGGCCTGGATTACTACACGCGCACCACGTTCGAATTTCTGAACCCCGCGCTCGGTGCCCAGAATGCGGTTGCGGGCGGCGGGCGCTACGACGGCTTGGTCGAAGAGATCGGCGGGCCGCCGACCCCTGCCATCGGTTTCGCGATCGGCGAAGAGCGGATCCTCGCCTCGCTGGCGGGCAAGGCGCAAGGGGCGGAGCTCTTAATTACCAACGGCGCGTATATTGCCACGGTCGGGGGCGTCGCGGTAACCGAGGCGATGCGCCTGGCCGACCGGCTGCGCCGGCGCGGCATCCGGGCGGCCATCGATCTGGAGCAGCGCAGCCTGAAGGGGCAGATGCGGCAGGCCAACAAGGATCGGTTCCGGTACGCCGTGATCCTGGGCAGCGACGAGCTGGCTCGCGGGCAGGTCACGTTGAAGGATATGGTCGAGGGGAGCCAACTCGAGATTCCGCTGGCCGAGGTGGTAGAGCGACTGGCGGTTCTTCCGGCGCGGGAGATCGTCTAGATGACAGGCGGGGAGCGGACCAATTATTGCGGGCAGCTCGGCCCGGACGCGGTCGGCACGGTCGTGACCCTGAACGGCTGGATTGATAAGCGGCGCGATCTGGGCGGGGTGATCTTCGTCCACCTCCGTGACCGCGAGGGCATCGTCCAGATCGTCTTCAATCCAGAGCGGTACCCGGCCGCGCATGCCTGCGCCGAGAGCATGCGGTCCGAGTTCGTCGTGGCGGTCAAGGGCGAGGTCTGTCGCCGCCCCGAAGGCACCGTCAACCCCGACATGCCGACGGGTGAGATCGAAATTCTGGCGCAGGAGGCGACGATCCTCAACGAGGCGAAGACGCCGGTCTTTCCCATCGAGGAAACCTCCGACGTGGCGGAAGACATCCGTCTTGCCTACCGCTACCTCGACCTGCGCCGCCCGCCGCTCCAGCGGAACCTCCGCCTGCGCCACCGGTTCTATCAGGCGACGCGGCGCTACCTGGATCGGCAGGGCTTCACCGAGGTGGAGACGCCGGTCTTGACCAAGAGCACGCCGGAGGGCGCCCGCGACTACCTGGTGCCAAGCCGCGTCAACCCGGGGCAGTTCTTCGCGCTGCCGCAGTCGCCGCAGCTCTTCAAGCAGCTCTTGATGGTGGCTGGGTTCGACCGCTACTTCCAGATCGTGAAGTGCTTCCGGGACGAGGACCTGCGCGCCGACCGGCAGCCCGAGTTCACGCAGATTGACATCGAGATGTCCTTCGTGGACCGCGACGCCGTCCTACACACGATGGAGGGGCTGGTCGTCGAGATTTTCAAGGAAGTGCGCGGCATCGAGCTGCCCCGGCCGTTCCCGCGGCTGGCCTACGACGAGGCGATCCGCCGCTTCGGCGTGGACAAGCCCGACCTGCGCTTCGGGCTGGAGCTGGAGGACGTCGGAGACCTGTTTGCCGGGACGACGTTCCGCGCGTTCGCCCAGCCGCTCGCGGCCGGCGGGCGGGCGATGGCGCTCAACGCAAAGGGTTGCGGGGACATACCGCGCAGCCAGCTCGACCAGCTCGAGAATTTCGCCAAGAGCTTCGGGGCCAAGGGGCTGGCCTGGTTCAAGATTGGATCGGACGGCATCACGTCTCCGGTCGCGAAGTTCCTGGGCGAGGACACACTGCGCCGCTTCACCGCTCGGATGAAGGCCGAACCAGGCGATCTGGTGCTGCTCTGCGTGGACCGGCCGAATGCGGCGGCCGACACGATGGGCCGGTTGCGCCTGAAGTTTGGGAACGACCTCAAGCTGATTGATCCGCAGGCGCTGGCCGTCAGCTGGGTGACCGATTTCCCGCTGCTCGAATGGGACGAGAAGGAAAAGCGCTGGTCCGCCATGCACCACCCGTTCACCTCGCCCCGCGACGAGGACCTTGGCCTCTTCGACACGGACCCGGGGAAGATTCGCGCCAAGGCCTACGACCTGGTGATCAACGGCAACGAGGTGGGCGGCGGCAGCATTCGGATTCACCGGCGCGAGGTCCAGAATCAGATGTTCCAGGCGCTGGGCATCGGTCCGGACGAAGCGCGCGCCAAGTTCGGCTTCCTGCTGGATGCGCTCGAGTACGGCACGCCGCCGCACGGCGGCATCGCCTTCGGCGTGGACCGGCTGATCATGATCCTGACCGGCGCCGATTCGATCCGGGACGTGATCGCGTTCCCCAAGACGCAGCGGGCGCAGGACCTGATGACCAAGGCCCCGTCTGCGGTCGAAGCCGCGCAATTGAAAGAGCTGCACATCAAGCTCGACCTCTAGGCGTCTGCAGACTCGGCGCCTCGCCGCGAAGACGCAGAGATCGCAGAGAGTAATAAGCGGCCTCGACACGAAGCGGTCCGGAATGTTCCGAGCACTGAACATCATCGAAACTTGCTCTGCGTCCTCCGCGCCTCTGCGGTGAATCTGGTATGCGCACGTAACAAAACGGCCGCAGGGACAATCCTGCGGCCCTCTTATTCTCTGCGGCTTGTCGGCGAGGTGATCGCGTGATCTCATTGCCCATCAGGAATGGCGTGTACCGCACGGCCCCAGGCGCCGCGCGCGCCCTCGCCCGGCTCTCGCCGGGAGCCGTGTTTTACTCCCGGATTCCGGGAGTCGTGTGGCGGGCCGGCGCGAAAGCCAAACACGGGCACTACGATGATCAGGAGTGGGCACACAGCAGCCTCACGGTCGTGCGGGCGCTCGAAGCGGCGGGCGCGCAGCTCGACATCTCGGGCCTCGACCAGGTAGCCTCGGCCCAGGGCGCGTGCGTCTTCATCGGCAACCACATGAGCACCCTGGAGACATTCGTCTTGCCGGTACTTCTGCTGCCGTACAAGCGGATCACCTTCGTCGTCAAGCAGAGTCTCTTGGATTATCCCGTCTTCGGCCACGTGATGCGATCGCGCGATCCGATCGCGGTTGGCCGCAGCAATCCGCGCGAGGACCTGCGCGCGGTGCTCGACGGCGGCGCGGAGCGGCTCGCCCGCGGCCTCTCGATTATCGTGTTCCCCCAGACCACCCGCACGCCCCGCTTCGATCCCGCAGAGTTCAACACGATCGGCGTGAAGCTGGCCAGCAGGGCCAACGTGCCCGTCATCCCGATCGCCTTGAAGACCGATGCCTGGGGGAACGGGCGACTGCTCAAAGACTGCGGGAAATTCGACCCCTCCAAGACCATCCACATCGCCTTCGGCCCGCCCCTGCGCATCACCGACCGCGGCGCCGACGCGCACCGCACGATTGTCGAGTTCATCACCACCAAGCTCTCCCAATGGGGCGGCACCATCGCCGGGTAGGCCTGGTGAATCGCTTGCCTTTTCTTCAATAGGGATCCGCCTGCCCGCTGGTGGCCCAGGCGTTGGGGTTCGTGATCCGGGGGGAGCGTGGGTAGGGTAGGGGGGATGCGACGGCCCGCGTGCAGCTTCGCGGATTGCCGGGGGCTGAAATGTCAGAGGGACATGGGCAGCGTTGATCGCCCCGTGGAATCCCCTACACGCCTCTGGTCACATCCCGGGCGCGCCCCCCCAGCTGCCGTCGGGCCAGCTGCCCCAGCGTGCCGCGGCCGGCCACTGACCAAGATACTGTTGGGGGCTGGATGGAGAAATTGGGCCGGTGGCTTGGTCCGGGAAGACCTGAGCCGACATCGACGGCGACGGAACCGGCACTGAGGGAAAGACATTGGGAGGAACCGGGCGGGGCGCCGGGGCGACTGCCTGTCGCTGTTCCCCTCCCAGGGAGGCGGCTTCCCCGTCGGGCAGCGCCTCGCCCGGGGGGCCAATGCGGGCCGCGAGTTCGGCCGTGACGCACGACGTGAGCCCGACCAGACTCTCAGGAGCGAGCCGGTCCGGCGCGGCCGCAAACCGGGCCGCCAGCGCTTGGCAGAGGTCCAGGGACTGGGCCCGGGCCAGGGGGACAGTCAGGAGCACTGCCCCAAGGATACATAGCGGGGCAACCCGCTGGATTCGCCCCCAGAGTCTAGCGGGGTCGGGAGACCTTCGGGGCTGGATGGTGTCTCGCCCGTTATTTCTCATCGCATTCGCCTCCTATCCTGTATCCGCCACTTTCTTCAGCAGCTGCCGATGATCGATGCCTCCGGCGGAATACGTGATCCGCCGCACGGAGTGCAACAGGCCGCCCTCGCCACGCGGAGAATCATTGACGCGGCCGTAACTCGATACCCCATACCAGCAGCCAAGAGGGATACGGCCGGGATGCAGATGTCGATTGCAACTCGCGATCTCGGTCGGCCGAAGCCACAGCCGGGAAGGTTCTCCCGTATGTTTCCGATCATGTTGGACTCGGCCGTGCCCTCACATCGCCGCGGGCACTGGATGCTGCCGGGTCTGCGCCTCGAGCTCCTTCCGCCCCTTCTCGGTATTCCGGTATTCGCCGGTCATGGTCACGACGGCCGTTTGCAGGGCCCGCACCTTGAAGTACCAGACCCCGCCGCCACCAGCCACCACCCCGATGAGA
>Ga0335071_10004048_pt1 | contig 15353 bp, 14 predicted proteins | sample Lox_Sample_15_FD_206724 | JGI IMG/M metagenome (GOLD analysis project Ga0335071, IMG submission 206724) | Soil microbial communities from Loxahatchee National Wildlife Refuge, Florida, United States - Lox_Sample_1.5 | ecosystem: Environmental > Terrestrial > Soil > Wetlands | place: USA... | reverse complement strand
CCGGAAAGCCGGTTTTTAAGTTTGCGGTCATAGGTCACGACCCGGTCACCGACATAAGAGAGCGAGAAGTAATGGGGAGTATCCCCGGGGATGCCAGGCCGCGGCGCATAAGCATAATCAAAACGGAAAGCGCTGTTCTTCAATCCCGCCCCGAAGGTGAACCCGGTCTCGCCGTTCTCCTGTCCCAAGCCGGCGCGAAGGGCGAGCATCTTGATGGGGGTCCATTCCAGTCCGGCATGGACCGCGGCCGTACCGCCCGCGACATCATGCGGCAGGTCAAGGTCGAGGTCCGCCACCACCGGCTGGTCCATCTGCATGAACGCTTCCCTGGTATCGGGCCCGTACAGGTTGAGGGCGGCGCCGAACTTGTAATATCCGCCCAGCTTTTCGGACCCGTAATCCCAGCTCATTCCGCTCCCCAGGAAATTCTGGAGGTTGGCCCCCAGGTTGAGGAACCTTAACGGGCGGTACGAGGCGGAAAGATCGATCCCCATGGCGGTGGCGTGGCTGAACTGTCCGCCGCCGTTTATGCTTTGATTGAAGAATTTTAAGTTGCCGCCCAAAGATACATTGTTCCACGGTATCTGTTGCGCGTATGAAAGCAGGATGACGCTGCTGCTCTGGCTCAGCGCCTCGAGCGAAGGATCGACGACGACGCGGCCGGTGCCGGGGTCGCGCGCGGTGGGGAGCGAACCGCCGGTCTGCGCGCCGACATAACCGATCCCCAGCGTTCCCCAATCGGTCGGGACCGCTACACTGCCGACCGAATAGGCGGTCTGGTCGAGCATCAGATTGCGGGCCAGGCCCGTTACCTGCGGGAATTCCAGATCGGCCAGGCCGGATGGATTGGTGAACATCCCTTCGCCGTCATTCGAAAGCCCTACATGCGCACCTCCCATCCCCATGATGCGCCCGCTGTAAATGGTCCGGCTGATATCGACCGCGGTCCCGGGATCCGCGTTCGCAGCCATTGGAAGAGCAAGAGGGATAAGAAGGACCATAAGGAGCAGGAGGGATAAGGAGAGACTTATTTTAATATCCTTTATGATCCTTCCTGCTCCCATAATTCCCTCAAATCCCTTCATTTCAGCACCGTTATTTTACCTTTGCCCAGCACATTGCCGTTGCCGATGATCAGATAGATATACAGCCCGTTGCCGACCGGGTGCCCGCCGTTGTCCTTCCCGTCCCAGCTTGCTTCGTTGTAGCCCGCTTTGCCGCCTTCCGAGTTCGCGCCGAAGTTTTTCTTCACCACCAGTCCGCCCATCAGGTCGTAAATATTCAAAGTGATGTCGGCCGATTTGGAAAGAGTATAGGCGATGCTGGTCGGTCCGTTATCGGGATCGAACGGGTTGGGAAAATTGAGCGGCGTTCCCTGGATCGCCAGGTCGGCGCCGGTCTGGACCGCGAGGTCCACCACTTCGCGGGAAGTGATCCGTCCGCTGCTGTCGGCCGCTTCGATCCGTACCGTATAAATGCCATCGGAAAGGGTGGGCGAATAATTACCGCCGAGCAGGTAACTGTTGGACGGATCGGCCGACAGGGTCAGTCCGGTAATGGTCACGTTACCGGTCCCCTGGTCCTTGAGGTAACTTTTAGCTGTGACCGGTACTTTATTGCTGATGACGGTTATCCCGAACGAAGGGTTGCGGGCGATCTTGTCGCCGTTGATGATGGCGGTGCCGAGCGACTGCAGCCCGATCTCCGGCCGGTCCCCGATCACGTAGAAGCGGTAGGTCGAATTGCTGCCGGTATTGCCGGCGGCGTTGCGGCAGCGCACCGCTGCTTCGTGGGAAACCACTCCGCGGGTGAGCGGGAGCGGCGGGACCCAGGCGAATTTTTCGGTGAGCGCGTTGATCGCCCCGCCGATGGGAGAGGCGGCGGAAAACGCTCCGCCGTCGATCGAGCATTCGATGCTAACGATCGCGGAGGTGGTATCGGTCGCGATACCGGTGATGACCGGCTGGTTGTCGGTGGTGACATCGTTCGGGAAACGGTCGAAGGCGCCGGTCGGCGCGGAGCTGTAACTTGAAGTGCCGGTGGTGAAGGTAAAAGCGTACGCCTGCGCCATCGCCGTGCCGGAAGCGTCGCGCGCCCCGGTCCCGATCGTTACCGTATAGTTCGTACTGGAGACAAAAGGCATGTGGTTGACCGTAAGCACCGTGTTACCCTGGCTCCATTGAAAATTGGCCACCGACACGGTCTGCGACCAGGTGAGGGCGTTCTGGGCGTCGGCCGGGCTCATCGCTTTGGTAAAGACGATCCGCACGCTTTCGTTGAGCGGGACGCCGGCGCTGCCGTTGGCCGGCGAGGACTTTGAAATATCAACCTGGGGCGCGGCGGAAGCCAGGGTGTGCGAAAAGTTGCGCGCCGATACCGGCCCGAGCGCGAACTGCTCCCAGTAAATATCGCTGTAACCCGATTGCGGCTTAACGGTGTCGCGGGCGACCTCGGTCCAGTAGGGGACCTTGTACGACGACTGCATGAAGCCGTTCGTATATACCTTGTAGATGTTGAACGTGGTGGGGAACTGGATGCCGGCCGAAGTGCGGACGCACGGCACGCCGGACAGCTCGCTGTAATGGTTGTCATGGATATGGCCGCAAAAGACCCCGGCGATCACGTTCTGGTATTGAGAGATCAATGATTGTACCTCGGCCGTGTTCATGATCTGGATCTTATCGTAATCGAGCGTTCCGCCGCTGACCTCCTTGATCACGTCATCGGGGATGTGCTCGCTCCGGATGTCGGTCACCGGATGGTGGAGGAAGATGAAACATTTTTGTCCCGCGGTCTGCGCCGCCGAGAGCTGGCCCGACAGGTAGCCGGCTTCCACCGAAGCCTTGCCGTCGGAGCTGCGCATCGAATCGAGCATGATGAAACGGCAGCCGTGCGCGACGAAAGAGTAATTGAAGTCGGAATCGGCCGCCGGATCGGTCGCGGCCATTGCCGGATAAAGTTTTCCCAAGTTCGCCGTAACCCAGTTGCCACTCGTATAGGAGCTGATCTTGTCATGGTTGCCGGGGATGGGGTAGATGTTATTGTGCGTCAACCGGTTGAGCTTCTGCCGCACGCTTTCCTGCCCCGCGTATTTCGGCGATCCTTCGACATTGAACACGTCGTCGCCGTAAGGGAAATAAAGATCCCCGACAGCGACCGAGTCCTCGATCTGATCCCCCTTGAGGATGGTGAATTCCGCGCCGCCGGTCACGGACGGATCGTACTGGGAAATGCGGTTTACGGCCTGCACCATGGCGTCCAGTATCTGCGCGCTCTTGGAGTACGGTCTTCCGCGCGCGCCCACGGTATCGAGCTTGCCGTCGGCGTATTGGCTATCGTTGATGGTGGCGAAGCTGAAAAGGTAATTGCCAGAAGGCGGGATGAGAGTGGTGAACGTCCCTTCCGTCGACGACGTATCCCCCGTGCCGCTGGCCAGATAATAATGGTACGTCGTTCCGGAAGACAGTCCGGTCAGGACGGCATAATGGCAGGTCGCCGATTCGGCGGAGGAATATTTAGGGCTGGCCGGATCGATGTACCCGATCCCCGCGTAGACCCGCGTATCGGAGGGAAGATCGGTCTTCCAGGTGATGATGGCGGTGGTGTCGGTGACGGTGGAGACCTCGTCGTTGTTAATGACGACCGCGCCCGCGGCGTGCGCCCCCGCCAGTAAGATCAATCCCATCAGGGCCCAGACGATTTTTATTCTCATCCTTTTTACCTTCTGCCTTTCGCCATTATTAGAACTGGAAACTGATAGTCAGCGTATCGACGAACTTCAGCACCGACATGACCTTACCGAAATCCAGGTTGCCCTTGTCGCTGCTCGAGAGACCGGAATAAGCGACGGCGGTGGAGCCGGGATCGAGCACCGACGAATAGGTCACCTTCCACCAGTCCTTCTTTAGATAAATGCTGGAATAGTTGATCCGGCTGAAGTCGGAGTTGAGCGTGTCGAGCTCAAGCGCGTAAATGAACGGCAGCAGGTTGATCCCGAACGCTCCGCCCAGTTCGTAGCCGGAGAGCCCGATGTTGGAACCAAGGTCCAGTTTCATCGGGAGCAGGCCGAACTTAAAGGCCTTGTCGAACGAATCGACGGTTTTCTGGTCGACCGCTCCGCCGAGCGTCGGCTTGAGCATGGCGGTAAGGCCGCCCCGGAACCAGACCGGCAGGACAAAAAGCTGCGTCTCGAACGCGCCGCGCAGGAATCTGATGTCGCCGATGTTGGCGGTGACGTAGTTCTGGTTCGCATCCTGGTATTGGAATGAGATCGGATTGTTCTGCATTTCATAATCGAGCGCGATCAGGAATGGTTTACGGAGGGCGGCGCCGATCCGGGTCCGCTGCGGCAGCGTGACCGGGACATCGCCCAGCATTCCCAGGTTATCGGGCACGCCGGAAGGGGTGCTGAAAGTATCGGAGAAAAAGTTGAAACTGCCTCCGGCCGGATCGATGACACTGCCGCTTTCGTTGGTGTTGATGCGGGAAGTGACGTAAGCCACCCGTCCCGAGCCTTTAAAATCGAGCGACGCGCCGTTGACGTTCTCCATTGCCAGGCTCAGGCTGAGGATATTGCCCGCGTCGTAGATCGCCCCCAGATCGAGCTTGAGCGCGGAAGCGGAATAGAATCCCTGATACCGGCCTTCCGCCACCGTTTCGCCCGCCGGTACCCGGAAATAACGCTTGGTGTAGCCGGCCGAAGTGCCGTACTGGTCGGGATCGGTGACCCACTGAAGGACCGATGCTTCGTTGTTGGGATTGAAATTCGGAACGTAAAAATAAATGTCGCCGGTCCCTTCCTTGACGATCACGCGCGCGGCGTTGTCGATGTTGGCGGTGGCGGAGACCGGGGTGATATTGGCGCCGACCGATAATCCCTGCCAGCGGGCCGCGCCCGTAAGGGTGACGTCGGAATGAACGTCGATATCGTTATGAGAATCGGAGATCATGGTGAAAGGGATCCGCTGGCTCTGGTTGAGGAAGCCGCTCCAGACTGAAGCTTCGCTGGTATAGGTGTACTGCGTCCCGCCCGCCGGTTTGTAAGTGTACGAGAACCTGCCGTTATTGGTCGAGATCCCCGATCCCATGAAATTGTTCACGTTCATCAGATCGATATCCGATTTCCATTGCGCCGGGAAATCTCCGGCCAGGTCTAGGCTGGCCCCCGTTTCACCCCGGGTAGTTACCCCGAACGAGAAGATATCGCCGACCTTGATCGCCTGGCGGTAATCGATGCCGGAGCTGACGGTCGAATAATTCAAGTGGCCGGTATATTCGCGGGTGGTGGCGATGGTGGCGTACGGGTCGGCAGTGAAGAGAACCGTATTGTTGAATCCGGTATTGTTGCCGCTCACTTCGAAAGTGGCGTCCTTGACGTCGTAGGTTTTAAGATAGGGAGGGGTGGCGGCGGTCGAGCTCAATCCGAGCCCGAACTCGGAATTTTTAATCTTTCCCAGGCCGGCGGGGTTCCAGAGGACGGTGTCGATCCCATAGCTGAGCGCGGAATGATTGTTGCCCAGCCCGGGCAGCGGGTCCTGTGCACCGGGGACCCGGAGGGTGATGTTGCCGTACGGAAAATCATTGGCGGCCGGCGCCGCCGAAGCGGTCGTTAAAAGGATGAGCCCGATCACGAGGAATGACTTTCCCTGCAACATCGAATTTATGATAAACCATTGACGGCCGTTGTCAAGAACAAAATGTGATAAAATTATGGCAATGGGAAAGGAACTGGCGATATTCGGCAAAGTGATCGGCCTGACCGGCCCGATCGCGTCCGGTAAAAGCGAAGTGGCGCGGATTATGGCCCGCCGCGGCGCTCATATAATAGAAGCGGACGAGATCGGACATAAGCTCCTGTTGCCCAGGACCGAGGTCTGGTCCCGGGTATTGGGAACGTTCGGTCCCCGGATATTAAAACCCTCTGGAGCGATCGACCGTAAAAAGCTGGGCAAGCTGGTATTCTCCGACCCCGGGAAACTGCGCAAGCTCGGCCAGATAATGCATCCCGCGATAAAAGACTTGATCGAACATGCGCTGGGTAAATTCCGTTACCGGACGGTGGTGATCAACGCCGCGCTGCCGCAGTTATTCACCGGACTGGCGGATGTGACGATCGTGGTGACGGCGCCGGAAAAGGAGCGCCTTGAAAGGCTGCTAAAGAAAGGCCTGACAAAAGAAGCCGCGGAGAAAATGATCCGCTCGCAGATGAAGCTCGCGGGATACCGCAAGCTGGCCGATATCGTAATATCAAACGACGGCACGCTCCGCTCGCTCGAAAGCAAGGTCAAATATCTGTTCTGACCGGGACCCGGAGGTTGCCAATGTGAACAGACAAAAACAATAAGGGAATAGGGGAGGCCCAATGCCGGATTTCAAGATCGTTTCCAACTATAAGCCTTCCGGCGACCAGCCGGCCGCGATCGATGGACTGGTAAAAGGGATCGGAAAAGGACAGGATTTTCAAACCTTGCTCGGCGTGACCGGGTCGGGCAAGACCTTTACTATGGCCAACGTGATCGAGCGGGTGCAGAGACCGACGCTCATCATCTCGCACAATAAGACGCTGGCCGCCCAGCTCTGCCAGGAATTCCGCAGTTATTTTCCGGACAATGCGGTCGAGTATTTCGTTTCCTATTACGATTACTACCAGCCCGAAGCGTATATTCCGACTACCGACACCTACATCGAAAAGGAATCGACCATCAACGAGGAGATCGACCGGCTCCGCCATTCCGCCACCATGTCGCTCCTCTCCCGGCGCGACGTGATCGTGGTCGCTTCGGTCTCGTGCATCTACGGGCTGGGGACGCCGAAAGATTATCTAGACGCGATGGTCCCGCTCCGCCGGGGCGAGCCGCTCGACCGCGACGGGTTCCTCCGCAAGCTGGTATCGATCAAATACGACCGGAACGATTACGAGCTGGCGCGGGGGAGGTTCCGGGTGAGGGGCGGGGTGATCGAGGTCCAGCCGGCGTACGAGAAGAACATCCTTCGGATCGAGATCGGCGACGACGACCGGATCGCCGACCTGGCGGAAGTGGACCTGACGACTCAAAAAGTGATCAAGCGGGTCGATTTCGCCTCGGTCTTTCCCGGTACGCATTTTGTCACCTTTGCCGACCGGCTCGAATCAATATTACAATCGATAAAAAAGGAAATGGAGTGGCGGCTGGATGAACTGAAGAAGGCGAACAAATTGCTCGAAGCGCAACGGCTGGAGCAGAGGACCAAATACGACATGGAGATGATCCGCGAAGTCGGATACTGCCACGGGATCGAGAACTATTCCCGCCACATGGACGGGCGCGCGCCGGGGACCTCGCCTTCGACGCTAATGGACTATTTCCCGAAGGACTTCCTCCTTTTTATCGACGAATCGCATGTCACCGTTCCGCAGATACGCGGGATGTACGCGGGGGACAAGGCGCGCAAAGACAATCTGGTGAACTACGGTTTCCGCCTCCCCTCCGCCTACGACAACCGCCCGCTCAAGTTCGAAGAGTTCAGTAAAAAGTTGAACCAGGTGGTGTTCGTCTCCGCCACGCCGTCAGATTGGGAGCTTAAGAAAAGCAAGCAGGTGGTGGAGCAGATCATCCGTCCCACCGGTCTGATCGATCCCGAGGTCACCGTCAGGAAAACGAAGGGACAGATCGAGGACCTGGAAGCGGAGATCAAGAAGCGGGTGGAGAACAAGGAACGGGTGCTGGTAACGACGCTGACCAAGCGGATGGCGGAGGACCTGGCGGAATACCTGGACGAGCGCGGGTTCCGCGTCCGCTACCTCCACTCCGACATCGAAACGCTCGACCGGATCGATATTCTGCGCGGCCTGCGGCTGGGGGAGTTCGACATCCTGGTCGGCATCAATCTGCTGAGGGAAGGGCTTGACCTGCCGGAAGTATCGCTGGTGGCGATACTCGACGCCGACAAGGAAGGGTTCCTCCGCGCCGAGACCTCGCTCATCCAGACCATCGGCCGCGCTGCTCGCAACATTAACGGCCAGGTCTTCCTCTACGCCGAAAAGATGACCGATTCGATGCGGCGAGCGCTAAAGGAAACGGAGCGGCGCCGCAAACTGCAGCTGGATTATAATAAAAAGAACAACATCACTCCGCAGACGGTGGTCAAGGAGATCGCCGACATCTCCGAGCAGATCCGGGAATCGAAGCGCGAGGAGATACGCAACCTCAAGGACTTTGTGCCGAAGGAAGAGGCTCCCGACCTGGTCCGCAGCCTGGAAGAGGAGATGCGGATCGCAGCTACCGAACTGGAGTTCGAGAAGGCGGCGGCGCTGCGGGACAAGATCAAAGAGCTCAAGAAAGCGTTCGGGATGGTATAATTGGGGAGATCAAGGAGGAAAAAGATGAATAACAGAAGGATCGTGATCGCGTGTTTGGGACTTATGACCGCCGCCTTATTGGTGATGCCGGCGATGGCGGGGCTTTCGCTTGACGATTTGATCGGCAAGATCCAGGATAACCAGAATAAAGTACAGGACATGTACGCCGATACGGTGACCACCATCAATTCGAATTTCTCCGCGCCCGGTTCGACCCAGAGCGGGCCAAAAGAAATGGTGCAGAAGGGAAAGATCTGGACCAAGGGGAAAGATAAAACGAAAGTGGAGATCGATTCGCCGATGAAGCAGGTCACCATCAGCAATGGTAAAATGCTGGCGATGATCAATCCCGCCACCGGGCAAAAGTACGTTCAGGACATCTCCAAGATCAAGGGTAGGGAACAGTTGGGCGACCAGTCCAACGGCGTCGATCTTGCCAAGGCCAAGCAGTATTTCGACCTTTCGGTCCGGCAGGACGGCAATAATTACGTCATCACCGGCAAACCGAAGCAGGCGAACAAGTTCCTGGCCAGGATCGAGTTCTATATCGACGGCGGCAACTGGACAACTTCAAAACTGTTGGTCTACGGGCCCAAGGACAAGCTGATGAGCGAATCGAAGATCGAATACCAGCAGGTCAACGGCGCGATGGTCCCGAGCAAGACGACCGCCAACATCGACTCCCCGGCCGGGAAGATGAAGGTCTCGATGCAGTTCAACAACATCAAGGTCAACCAGGGGATAAACGACAACGAGTTCAAGATCTAGCCGATCTTTTCAACGGATGTTATCAACGGATATTACAACGGATAAACGGATAGGGAAGGTGATCCGGAAATGATAGAAATGACGCATGTGGACGGGGCTGACAAGGGCAAGATCGTGCTGTACGCCCTCAGCACCTGCATCTGGTGCAAGAAGACCAGGAAACTGCTGAACGAGTTGAAAGTGGCGTACGATTTTGTCGAGGTCGACCTGCTCGAAGGGAAGGACGGGGACGACGCGGACGCGGTGGTGCAGAAGTGGAATGCAGCCGGTACCTATCCGACCATGGTCATAAACGATAAGACCGCGATCACCGGTTACAACCCGGACGCGGTCAAGAAGGCGCTGGGCTGATGATCCCCGGTCCCGACCCAAAAAGTATCGACGCGCTTTACGCCCGGCTGAAGTCGGAAGCCGAAGCGAACGGCTATTTCCTCAATCCCGACGTCGAATTCACCAAAGACCTGGTCCGAGGGCTGCTGGTCAACGAGGCCCGCTACGGGTATCCTAACTGTCCCTGCCGACGTGCCACCGGCGTTAAGGCCGAAGACCTCGACGTGATCTGCCCCTGCGATTATCGCGACGCCGACCTTGGCCAGTACGACGCCTGCTTTTGCGGGCTTTATGTTTCCCAGAGAGTGGCGAAAGGCGAAAAGCCGGCCGCGTCGATACCGGAGCGAAGGCCCCCGAAAGAGGAGAGGACTAAAATGAGGGAAGAGAGGGAATCGATGGAGAAGGAGGGAGCGGTAGGGACCAGAAAACTGCCCCTGCCGGTCTGGAGATGCAAAGTTTGCGGATATCTCTGCGCGCGCGAAGAGCCGCCGGAGATCTGTCCGGTCTGTAAGGCGAAAAAAGACCGCTTCGAACGGTTCATGTAAGGCAATTTCATGTTTGACCTGATAGCCGATTCCCTGACATACGGGATGTTGCGCCTGCCACACGGCAGCCGGATTGCGGAAAGCGTCCGCTTTTTCCTTTACGACGTCCCGAAGATCTATTTTCTCCTGGCCGTGATCGTTTTTCTGGTCGCGATCGCCCGCAGTTTTCTACCGCCGGAACGGATACGGAGCATATTGAGCCGCGAGAACGAATTTCTCGGCAACATTACCGCGGCTTCACTCGGTATATTCACCCCGTTCTGCACCTGTTCCGCCATTCCGCTTTTTATCGGCATGCTCGAATCGGGTGTGCCGCTGGGCGTGACCATGTCATTCCTGGTCGCCTCGCCGATGATCAACGAGGTCGCCCTAGTGATGCTCTGGGGCCTGTTCGGATGGAGGATCGCCCTGATCTATGTTCTCAGCGGGATGGCGGTGGCGGTGGTCAGCGGGTTCGTGATCGGTCGTGCCGGAATGGAGCGGTACTTGGAAGATTTCGTTCTCAAGACAAAGTCCCCGGGAACGGGGCCGGACCAACGGAGGGGGTGGAACGACCGGTTCGCATACGGAACGGAATACGTGAAGGAGATATTTTCACAGGTCTGGCTTTATGTGATGCTGGGGGTGGGGCTGGGGGCGCTCATCCACGGCTACGTTCCGGTCGATCTGGTCGCGCGCCTTGCCGGGAAAGGCAATCCTTTTGCCGTACCGGTCGCGGTCTTGATCGGTGTGCCGCTCTATTCCAACGCCGCCGGCACCATTCCCGTGGTGCAGGCCCTTATGGAAAAGGGATTGGGGACCGGAACGGTGTTGGCGTTCATGATGGCGGTCACCGGGCTTTCGCTGCCGGAGTTCATGATATTAAGGAAAGTCCTGAAGCCGCCGTTGCTTTTGACCTTTTTTGGAATGGTCGCGATCGGCATCGTCTTTGTCGGCTATCTGTTCAATTATATTTTTTAGGAGGGTGGAATGGAGATCAAGGTGCTTGGGCCCGGCTGTCCGAACTGCAAGGAACTGGAGCGGCGTGTCGTGAAGGCGATTTCCGAAACGGGCATCGGAGCCAATATCGTCAAGGTCACGGATTTTTCGGAAATCGGCAAATACGCGATGATGACGCCGGGGATCGTTATAAATGAAAAACTGGTCCACGAAGGCAAGCCATTGCCGCGGGTGGAACAGATAAAGAAGTGGATCGAGAACGGTAAGTGATACGTCGCTTGATTTTTTAAATTCCGTTCCCGGCCAGTGTCCGATGGTGCTAGACTGTTGTAGGTGCCATATGGAACGGAATGCGGGCAAATATTTATTATCCATATTTATCCTGGTGGTATATATCCCCCTGTTCCTGTACGCTTACCGGCTGGTAGGCGTTGAAACCCCGGTCCTGATATCCATCCTTCCCGCGCTGGCCCTGGCGATGGTCTGGGGCGCCTGGGGCGCGTTGGTGGGGATCCCGCTGGTGTTCGCGATCAATGTCTTTTGCCTGGCTTTCCTGGGATCTGCGCGTTCGGAAGCGGTCCCGCTCAACCTTTTTTACGGCGTGGTGAGCATGATGATTGCGGTGGCGCTGGGGATGCTTTGCGACAAGCGCGACGAGCTGGAGCGCGAGATCGAACGGCGGGAAGCGGCGGAGAAACTGCACCGGGCGGCCGAGAACAAGTATAAGATACTGGTGGACAACTGCGACGACGGCATCGTCATCATACAGGACCGGGTGATCCAGTTCATCAATAATAAATTATTGAACATGACCGGTTATAAGGCCAATGAGGTGATCGATCATTCCCTGGCCGATTTTATCGCTCCCCGGTTCCGGTCGATGGTCTTGGAGCGGTATGAGAAGAGGATCAAGGGGGAGGTCGCGCCACTGCGGTACGAAGCGGCGGTCGTGGCAAAAGACGGGGAAGAGGTCCCGGTCGATATCATCGGGTCGCTGATCGAATACCGCGGCCGGTCGGCCGACATGGCCTTGTTGAGGGATATCACAAAATTCAAACGGGAGATCGACCGGCTGAAGCGCGAGAACGACCAGCTGAGGACCGCCTCCGGAAACCCGCCCCAGTATTGATAGGCCGTTGAACCTCCCCCGGAAATGCGCTATAATCAAGACATTGGAGGGATGAAATTGAAAAGAATAGCAATTTGCCTGTTACTGTTATTCGCTTTGGCCCCGTTCTCGTCCGCGCTCGAAGGAAGATATAAAGTGTTCAGCACCCGCACCGGTTGGCTTGGGTTAGGACACAAAGAGATCATTTTACTTGATTCAAAATCCGGCCATTCCTGGTCTTTGAGGGACAACACCTGGCAGCCGATCGCTCGGGTGGACGAGCTCTCATCCGATGCCAGCGATGAAAGCTCCGCGCTCAACGACCAGCTGATGAAAGAGATCTCCGCGCTAAAACAGAAACAAGCGGAAGATATCCAGGCGCTCAAATCGAAACAGGAAGAGGATTTCCGCTCGTTCACGTCGAAATGGGGAATAAGCAAACCGACTTCCGTCAGGCATATCTCGCATACTTACCGGCATCGCCCCTCCGCCTCCACGGCCGTGGAGCGCAACAGCGACGATCAGACGGAAGAGAACGGGAACGATACCTCTGCGCCTTCCTGGTTCAACCAGAAGCCGCAGTAAGTAATAGCGGCCGCTCGAATATTCGCGTATCGGATATCGTTTTTTGATATAATATCCTGTTATGAGCGACCCGAACCGTCCCTCGATCGTTACTAGGATAAAGAGCCTTTTCTTCGGCGAAGCGCGGAACGTCTACGACCGTTCAATGTTCCACGGCATGTCGCTGATCGCTTTCTTCGCCTGGGTCGGTCTTGGCGCGGACGGATTGTCATCGTCCTGTTACGGGCCGCAGGAAGCCTGGCATGCCCTCGGCGCCCATCACTATTTGGGGATACTCATAGCGATTGCGTCCGCGTTCACCGTCTTCGTCATCGCTGAAAGCTATCAGCAGATCATCGAGCTTTTCCCTCAGGGTGGAGGCGGTTACGTCGTTGCCAGCCGCCTGCTCACGCCGGCGCTGGGGATGATCTCCGGCTGCGCACTCCTGATCGATTACATCCTTACCATCACCGTTTCCATCGCCAGCGGCGCCGACGCGATCTTCAGTTTCCTTCCCCCGGAATACATGCAGTTCAAGCTGCTCGCCGCCGTGGGCGTATTGCTTCTTTTGATCTGGCTCAACATGCGCGGGGTAAAGGAGTCGGTGGTCCCGCTGGTGCCAATCTTCCTTACCTTTGTGATCACGCACGCGTTCATCATCATCTTCGCCCTGGCGGACAATTACCTGCAGCTCCCGCTGGTGGCCCATTCCACCGCTAGCGAGCTGGCCAGGACATCATCGGAGCTGGGAATGGTGGGCATGCTTATGCTTTTGGTCCGCGCCTACAGCATGGGAGCTGGTACTTATACCGGGATCGAAGCGGTGAGCAACGGTATGCCGATCCTGCGCGAGCCAAAGGTCAAGACGGCGAAACGGACGATGAATTATATGGCGATATCGTTGGCGGCGATGGTGCTGGGCTTGATGTTCGCTTATGTGTTCTATCGGATCGAACCGCAGGCGGGGAAAACGATGAACGCTCTGCTGTTCGAGAGGGTGGCCGGCGGCTGGGGGGGATGGGGATATCTGCTGATCCTGATATCTCTGATCTCCGAAGGCGCGATCCTTTTTGTCGCCGCCCAGACCGGCTTCATCGGCGGGCCGCAGAACCTCTCCAACATGGCGATGGACCGCTGGATGCCAAAGAGCTTTGCCGTCCTTTCGGACCGCCTGGTCACTTCTTACGGTGTGTTATTGATGGGGATCGCGGCGCTGGTACTGATGATCGCCTCGCGCGGATCGGTCACCTTCATGGTGGTGCTTTACAGTATCAATGTGTTCATAACTTTCATGCTTTCTCAGCTGGGGATGGTGCGCCATTGGTGGGGCGAAAGGAAGAAAGGCCTGGGCTGGATCAAGAAGATACTCATTAACGGTGTCGGCCTGGTCCTGACCGTGTTTATTCTGATATTGATGATATTCGTCAAGTTCAACGAGGGCGGCTGGATCACGCTGGGGATCACCGGCGGGCTGGTCTTCTGTTCGTACCTGATCAAACGGACCTATGAGCAGGGAGACCGGACGATCATGACTCTCGATCCGCTGGCGGCCAAGGCTGAAACCGGTGCCACCGATCTTTTTGCGGTCAACGAATCGTGGCAGGGTGGGGAACCGGAATTCGAGCCGCGCAACCGGACCGCGGTCTTCATCGTCAAGGACTTCAACGGGGTGGGGGTCAAGACCATCGCCAACGTGATGAACTCGTTCAACAACGTCTTCAGGAACTTTATCTTTGTCCAGGCCGGGCTGCTCAATGCCGGGATCTTCAAGGAATCGGAAGAGATGAAGAATGTGGAGCACAAGGTCGATTCGGAGCTGGAGCGTTACATAAAGTTCATGAACCGCTACGGTTACTTCGCCAAGGGATACACGGTCACCGGGATCGACGTAGTGGAGGAGTTGGAAGAGCAGCTGAAGCAGATCATCCTCCATTTCCCGGGGTCGGTGATATTCGGCGGGCAGGTGGTCTTCCCGGATGATAACTGGTTCTCACGCCTGCTGCACAACTATACGCTCTTTTCCGTCCAGCGCAGACTGTATAACCGCGGAGTCCCGGTCTACGTGGTCCCGATCAGAGTTTAGCGATAAGATCCGCCGCCTTTTCCACGCAGCCCAGGCATGACAATTTCCTTGCTCGCCTGATCTCATCGCATTTTATCGAGCCGGCTTCGCGGACGAACAGTTCGTCCAGTTCCTTTAGCTTTCCGGGATGATGCTTTTCCAGAATGTGGCGAGCGGCGGCGTACGCCCCGCATACCCCGCCCGGCGCGTTCCCCCCGCCATGGCCAAGATAGGCGCGTAAGGTATCCGGGCCGATCCCGAACTTTTCCCTGAACGCCGCCAGCACCGACTGCGCGCAGTTGAGCCGCTCGTGGCCTTCGCGTCCGGTATAGTGTTTAAGCGCTTTTTCCTTAGACATGGAACTCCCCCCTTGACGGATCAAATATATTGATATATTATAATAATACGATGAATACGTCAAGCCGGGCCGCGAAAGTGCTGAAGGCGATGGGGCATCCGGTGCGCCTGGAAATGGTCCGGGGATTGGCCGGCGACGGCTGCAACGTCAATAAAATAGTAAGGACGCTTGGCCTCCCGCAATCCACGGTCTCGCAGCACCTTAACGTGCTCAAAGCGGCCGGGATCATTCGCGGTGAGAGAGAAGGGGTCCGGATCTGCTACCGGGTGATCGATAAGCTCGCGCTTTCGATACTTGATCTAATGTAAGGAGGGTAAATATGCTGATGGAAATATCCGATG
>Ga0335071_10004046_pt1 | contig 15354 bp, 13 predicted proteins | sample Lox_Sample_15_FD_206724 | JGI IMG/M metagenome (GOLD analysis project Ga0335071, IMG submission 206724) | Soil microbial communities from Loxahatchee National Wildlife Refuge, Florida, United States - Lox_Sample_1.5 | ecosystem: Environmental > Terrestrial > Soil > Wetlands | place: USA... | reverse complement strand
AGCGCGCGTCGGCGCCGAGCCCCCAGAGCGTCTCGGTCGGGTAGGCGACGAGGCCGTCCGCACGCACGCGGGCGAGCGCCTCGGCGAAGTCCCCGGCGTCCTCCGCCGCGGGCGACACGGCGGTCACCGGGCGAGCGCCTGCGCCGCGATGTCGCGGCGGAGCTGCATGCCGTCGAAGGCGATCCGATCGCAGGCGGCGTACGCGCGGCGCTGCGCCTCGGCGAGGCTCGCGCCCCGCGCGCTCACGCCGAGCACCCGCCCGCCTGCGGTCACGAAGCGGCCCTCGCCATCGCGCCGGGTGCCGGCGTGGAACACCACGACGGCGGGATCGCGCTCGGCCTCCTCGAGGCCGCGGATCGGCTTGCCCGTCTCGTACGCGCGCGGATAGCCGCCCGATGCCATCACCACGCAGACCGAGGCGTCGCGCCAGCCCGGCGCCTGCACCGCGTCGAGGCGCCCGCGCGCCGCCGCGTCGAGCAGCGGGGCCAGGTCGCAGTCCATCCGCAGCACCAGCGCCTGCGTCTCCGGATCCCCGAAGCGCACGTTGAACTCGATCACGCGCGGCGCACCCTCCGCGTCGATCATCAGGCCGACGAACAGCACGCCCTGGAAGGGATGGCCCTCGGCGGCCATCCCGTTCAGGGTCGGGTGCACGATCTCCTCGAGCACGCGCTTCTCGACCGACTCGGGGAAGCCCGGCGCCGGAGAGCAGGCGCCCATGCCGCCGGTGTTCTCGCCGCGGTCGCCGTCGAGCGCGCGCTTGTGGTCCTGCGCCGCGGCGAGCGGCACGACGTGTCGGCCGTCGCAGAGCGCGTAGTAGGAGACCTCGCGTCCGGCGAGTCGCTCCTCGACGACGACGCGCGCGCCCGCTGCGCCGAAGCGGCGCGCGCCCATCACCTCCTCGAGCGCGCGCTCCGCCGCGGGCGCGTCGTCGCAGACCGAGACGCCCTTCCCCGCCGCAAGCCCGTCGGCCTTCACCACGCAGGGACCGCCGCGCGCGCGCACGTGGGCGCGCGCGGCCTCCAGGTCGTCGAAGACGGCGTAGCCGGCGGTGGGGATGCGATGGCGGCTCATGAAGGCCTTGGCGAAGGCCTTGCTCGACTCGAGCCGCGCGGCCGCCGCCGAGGGGCCGAAGACCGCGAGCCCGCCCGCACGGAGGCGATCGGCGAGCCCGTCGGCGAGGGGATCCTCGGGACCGACGACGACCAGGTCGATCGCCTCGCGTGCCGCGAGCGCGAGCACCGCGCCGGCATCGCCGGCCTCCACGTCGGGCGCGCAGCGCGCCTCGCGCGCGATGCCGTCGCTCCCGGGCGCCGCGAGCACCCGCTCGACGTGCGGGCTCCGGCCGATCTTCCACGCGAGCGCGTGCTCGCGCCCGCCCGAGCCGAGGATCAAGACCCTCACGTGCAGGTCCTCAGTGCCGGAAGTGGCGCACGCCGGTGAATACCATCGCGATGCCGAGCCGGTCCGCCGCCGCGACCACCTCGGCGTCGCGGGTCGACCCGCCGGGCTGCACGCAGGCGCTCGCGCCGGCGGCGACGGCCGCCTCGAGCCCGTCCGGGAACGGGAAGAAGGCATCGCTCGCCACGACCGATCCCGCCAGGTCGACGCCCACCCGCTCCGCCTTGCGCCGCGCCACCCAGACCGCGTCGACGCGCGAGGTCTGGCCGGCGCCGATCGCGAGCGTGCGATCGGCCCGCGCGAACACCACGGCGTTGCTCTTGGCGTGCTTCACCACGCTCCAGGCGAAGCCGAGCGCGCGCAGCTCCTCCTCGCTCGGCTTGCGCGCCGTCACCACGCGCGCCGCTGCCACGTCCTCGTGCGACACGTCGGGCTGCTGCAGCAGCAGGCCGCCGTAGATGCGCTTCCAGTCGAGCTCGGCGCGATCGATGCGCCCGGCGTGGTAGCGCAGCAGGCGGCGGTTCTTCTTCTTGCGCAGGAGCGCCAGCGCGTCGGCATCGAAGTCCGGCGCCAGAAGCACCTCGGTGAAGATCTCGTCGACGGCCGCGGCGAGCTCGAGGTCGAAGGGCCGGTTCGCGATCACGATGCCGCCGAACGGCGAGTCCGGGTCGCTCTCGAAGGCGTGGCGCCAGGCCTCGACCGGACTCGCTCCGCGGCCGACACCACACGGCGTATTGTGCTTGAGGATCGCCACGACGGCCGCGTCGGCGGGATCGAAGTCGCCGATCAGCGCCAGCGCGGCCTGCGCGTCGACCACGTTGTTGAAGGAGAGCTCCTTGCCGTGCAGCGCCTCCACGGCGTCGAGGAAGCCGCCGTAGAGCGCGGCGGCCTGGTGCGGGTTCTCGCCGTAGCGCAGCGACGCGGCGCGCGGGAGATCGATGCGCAGCCGCGCCGGGAGCGCATCGGCCTCCGCGGCGCCGGCGTGGGCGCCGAGCCACCCGGTGATTGCGGCGTCGTAGCGCGCGGTGCGCTCGAAGGCCTTGGCGGCGAGCCGCCGCCGGGTCGGGTCGGAGAGCGCGCAGCCGTTCGCCTCGAGCTCGGCGAGCAGCGCGGGATAGTCGGCCGGATCCACCGCGACCGCGACCCAGGCGTGGTTCTTGGCGGCGGAGCGGATCATCGACGGGCCGCCGATGTCGATCTGCTCGACGACCTCGTCGAAGCCCACACCGGGGCGCGACGCCGTCTGCTCGAACGGATAGAGGTTCACGACGACCAGGTCGATCGGGCGGACGCCCTGGGCGGCGCAGTCGGCCTGGTCCTGAGGGTGGTCGCGCCGCGCCAGGAGGCCGCCGTGCACGCGCGGGTGCAGCGTCTTCACCCGCCCGCCGAGCATCTCGGGGCTGCCGGTGAGCTCGGCCACGTCGACGACGGCGAGGCCGGCGTCGCGCAGCGCCGCCGCGGTGCCGCCCGACGCGACCAGCTCGACGCCGAGCTTCGCGAGACCGCGGGCGAGGTCGACCAGCCCGGTCTTGTCGAAGACGGAGAAGAGCGCGCGCCCGACGGAACCGCGCGGGGCCTGGGGGGGCATCCGAGACTCCTTCGATCGCCGGCGCAGGGGGAACGCCCTGGGTGTACCGGGAGGGCCGCGCGGCGTCAAATTCCGCGCTGCGAACGCCGTTTGCATCCGGCACCGGCCCCCGCGGCGGGGCGGAGCGCGCACTGCTGTATCGTCGGCCCGATGGATGCGGCCGCTGCGGTGACCCTGCTCGGTGGGCTCGGGCTCTTCCTGCTCGGCATCCACCATCTGACCGAGGGCTTGAAGGGCCTCGCCGGCGACTCGCTCCGCCGCGCGCTCCAGAAGCTGGTCTCCGGCCGGCTCAGCGCGGTGGCATCGGGCGCGCTCTTCACCGCGGTGATCCAGTCCTCGACGGCGGCGATCCTGACCGTGATCGGCTTCGTCAGCGCAGGTCTCGTCACCTTCTCGCAGGCGATCGGCATGATCCTCGGCGCCACGCTCGGGACGACGTCGACGCTCTGGCTGGTCGCCCTCTTCGGCCTCCGCTTCCGGATCTCCTCGGCGGCGCTGCCGATGCTCGGCGTCGGCGCCTTCCTCTGGCTGGTCGCGCGCGGCAAGGCGCGATCGCTCGGCGCGATCCTCGCCGGCTTCGGGCTGATCTTCACCGGGATCGACTACCTGCAGACGGGGATGAAGGGGATCTCCTGGGACCTCGCCGCCTTCGGCGGCACCGGCCCGGGCGCGACGTGGATCCTCGCCGCGGTCGGCATCGCCATGTCGATCGTCATGCAGAGCTCCACCGCCGCGGGCGCGACGACGCTCGTGGCGCTGAACGCCGGCTCGCTCACCTTCGCGCAGGGCTGCGCGATGATCGTCGGGCAGAGCATCGGAACGGCGGCGACGACCGGGCTGGTGATGGTCGGCGGCAACCTCGCGGTGCGGCGCGCGTCGCTGGCGCACATCATCTTCAGCGTCGTCGTCGGGATCCTCTCGCTCGTGTTCCTCTCGCCGCTCGTCGGCGCCTCGGAGTGGTTGGGCGCGCGCCTGGACGATCCCGACGGCGTGCTGGCGATGGCGACCTTCAGCAGCCTCTTCAAGCTCGCGGGCATCGTCGTGTTCTATCCGTGGCTCGACGCCTTCGCGCGCCTCATCGTCCGCGTCTCGGGGCAGGGAAGCGAGTCGGCCGTGAGCCGCCTCGAGCCGACGCTCGCCGAGGCGGGCGCGGACGTGGCGCTCGAGGCCGCCTGGCGCGCGATCCTCGAGCTCGCGCGCGCGGCGGTGGATCCCATCCGCCGCCGGCTCGCCGGGGAGCCGGCCGCGTACGCGCCGCCGTCCGAGGCTGTCCCGCAGGTCGAGCGCTTCCTCGAGTCGCTCCCGCTCGAGACCACCGACCTCGCCACCATCGCGCCGCGGCTGGTCCGGCTCTGCCACGCCCTCGATCACCTGACGCAGCTCCACGCGGACGCGAAGCAGATCCCGCCGGTGGCGAGCGGCTGGAAGGCGCCGCCGGGCTTCGAGGCCGGCGCCCGCGCGCTCGCGGCATGGCTCGACGCCACGAAGGACCCAGCGGCCGCGCCCGATCCGGCGGTCTTCGCCGCGGCCGAGGCGGCGTCGAAGCAGGTCGAGGTCGAGCGCGAGAGCGGCCGCGCCCGGCTGCTGGAGGACGTGGCGCTCCAGCGCGCGCCCACCGCGACGGCGCGCGCCGAGCTCGACGCGCTGACCTGGGCCGACACCACGCTGCATCACGCGTGGCGGCTCGCCGAGTCGCTGCGGATCGCCGCCGCCTAGGCGCCGGCCCGCACGCCCGCCTCCACCGACGTGACCGCGCGGCGCAGCGATCCCGAGCTGCGGATCGCGAGCTTCTCGGCCTCGACGACCAGGAAGAAGACGACGCCGCCGAGCGCGAGCCGCGGCCAGACGGCGAGCGGGATGGCCTCGTTGTGGAAGAGCCGCTGCAGCGGCGTGGTGTACGTGAAGAGGAGCTGCAGCACGGCGACCGCGAGGATCCCGAGCGGCAGGTAGCGGTTGCCGAGGTGCGCGCGCAGCGAGAGCGACGAGTCGAGCAGGAAGCGGCTGTTCATCAGGTAGAAGACCTGGCCGAGCGTGATCGCGTTGACCGCGACCGTCCGCGCGAGGGCGTCCGAGGCGCCCTCCGACTTCATCCAGAAGAACGCCCACAGCGTGTACGCGAGGAGCGCCACGCCGACGAACGCGACGCGCCAGATCCCGAATCCGGTCAGGATCGATCGATCCACCGCGCGCGGCGGCCGCTGCATCACGTCGAGCTCGTGCGGCTCGAAGGCGATCACCAGGCCCAGCGCGACGGACGTCACCATGTTGACCCAGAGGACCTGCGGCGCGGTGATCGGGAGCGTGAAGCCGAGGAAGATCGCCACCGCGATCACGAGCCCCTGCGCGACGTTGGTCGGCAGCATGAACAAAATCGCCTTCTCGATGTTGTTGTAGACGGTGCGCCCCTCCCGCACCGCGGCCGTGATCGAGGCGAAGTTGTCGTCGGCGAGGATCATCGCGGCGGCCTCCTTGGTCACCTCGGTGCCCTTGATCCCCATCGCGACGCCGATGTCGGCCTTCTTGAGCGACGGCGCGTCGTTCACGCCGTCGCCCGTCATCGCCACGATCTGCCGGTTGGCCTGCATCGCCTTCACCAGGCGCAGCTTGTGCTCCGGGCTGGCGCGCGCGAAGACGTCGACGTCGCGCACGCACTCCTGGAGCGCGGCGGTGTCCATCTCCTCGATCTCGGCGCCGGTGGTCGCGGTCTTGCCGTCGCCGATGCCGAGCATGCCGGCGATGGCGGCCGCGGTGATCTTGTGGTCGCCGGTGATCATCGTGACCCGGATCCCGCCCTGGTGGCATTCCTTCACCGCCTCGACGGCCTCGCGGCGCGGCGGATCGAGGAGCCCGATGAGGCCGAGCAGCACGAGGTTGCGGGGCAGATCGGCGGGGCCGAGGCGGCCCGCCTCGACGGGCGGGCTCTCGAGCCACGCCAGCGCGAGCACCCGCTCGCCCTGCGCGGCCAGCGCGTCCGAGGCCTCTTGGAAGCGCGCGCGGTCGATCGGCGCCTGCGCGCCGCCGCGCGTCTGCTGCCGGTCGCAGTGCTCGAGGATCACCTCGGGCGCGCCCTTCGCGAAGAGCACCGACGCGCCGCCCGCGGGCTCGTGCAGCGTCGCCATGAAGCGGTGCTCGGACTCGAACGGGATCGCGTCGACCCGCGGCGCGGCGGCCTGCTCGGCCTCGCGCTCCAGGCCCAGCTTCGATCCGAAGGGGTAGAGCGCGCCCTCGGTCGGGTCGCCCTCCACCTTCCAGACGCCATCCTGCCGCAGCAGCTCCGCGTCGTTGCAGAGCATCGACACGCGTCCCATCAGGCGCAGCACGGGCTCCTCGCCCGCGGGCTTCCCGCCCTCGCGGACCTCGCCCTCGGGCGCGTAGCCCTCGCCGGTGACCTGGAACTCGGCGTCCGCCGTGACGGCGGACACCACCATCATCTCCATCAGCGTGAGCGTGCCGGTCTTGTCGGAGCAGATGCGCGACACGGAGCCGAGCGTCTCGACGGCCGGGAGCCGGCGGATGATGGCGTTGCGCTGGGCCATGCGCTGGACGCCGATCGCGAGCGTGATGGTGATGATCGCGGGCAGGCCCTCCGGGATCACCGACACGGCGATCCCCACGACGGCCTGGAAGAGCGGGACGAACTCCATGCCCTGCACCCAGCGGCCGTACGCGAAGACCCCGACGCTCACCACGGCGATCGCGGCCGTGATCGAGTAGCCGAGCTTCTTGATCTGGCGCAGGAGGGGCGTCTCGAGCGAGCTCACCTCGGCGAGGAGCTGGTTGATGCGACCCATCTCGGTGTCGCGCCCGGTCGCGACGACGACCCCGGTGGCGCGCCCGGAGACGACCATCGTGCCGGAGAACGCCATGTTCTCGCGGTCGCCGACGGTGGCCTTGGCGGAGACCTCGGCCTCGGACTTGTCCGCGGGCACCGACTCGCCGGTGAGCGCGGCCTCCTCGGTCCGGAGGTTCTTCACGGCGGCGAGGCGCAGGTCCGCCGGGACCTTGTCGCCCGACTCGAGGAGCACCACGTCGCCGGGCACGAGCTCCTCGGCGGAGATCATCCGCGTCTCGCCGCCGCGCAGCGCGCGCGCCTCCGCCGACAGCATGTTGCGGATCGAGTCGAGCGCCGCCTCCGCCCTCCCCTCCTGGAGGAAGCCGAGCAGTGCGTTGAGCACCACCACGCCGAGGATGACGGCCGCGTCGAGCCAGAGGCCCAGCATCATCTTGGTGAAGCCGGCGCCGAGCAGCACGTACACGAGGACGTTGTGGATCTGGGCGACGAAGCGCTGGAAGGGCCCGCGCTTCTTGCCCTCGGGCAGGCGGTTGGGTCCGTACTTCGCAAGGCGCGTGGGAACCTCGCCGGCGTCGAGGCCGCGCTCGAGATCGGTGCCGAGGCGCTTCACGACCTCGGCGGCGGGAAGGGCGTGCCAGGCGCTGCCGTCGCCGGCCGCCGGGGCGGGGGAGGACGCGTTCATCGGGGTGCTCCGTCGGCGCCGCGGGCGGGGCGCTCCCCGACTCTACCACGCCCCTAGTAGTGGTCGGGCACGAAGCGGCGTCGCGCGATCGACGCGCGATCGTCGTAGGCGCCCCGCGTCGACCGCTTCGGCAGCTTCGCCTTCTTGTGTGGCTGCTTCCTGTAGGGAATCAGGCTCAGCAGGTGGCGGATGCAGTTCAGGCGCGCGCGCCGCTTGTCGTCGGACGGCACGATGTACCAGGGCGCGAACTTCGTGTCGGTGGCGTCGAGCATCAGGTCGCGCGCGCGCGAGTACTCGAACCAGCGGCTGCGCGAGCACAGATCCGTGGGCGAGAGCTTCCACTGGCGGAGCGGATCCTGGATGCGCGCCTCGAAGCGGCGCTTCTGCTCGTCGTCGCTCACCTCGAGCCAGAACTTGATGAGCTGGATCCCGTCGTCGACCAGGTACTGCTCGAACTCGGGGCACACCTTGAGGAAGCGCCGGTGCTGCGCCTTCGAGCAGAAGCCCATCACGTACTCGACGCCGGCGCGGTTGTACCAGCTCCGGTCGAAGATCACGATCTCGCCCGCGGCGGGAGAGTGCTTGAGGAAGCGCTGCATGTAGAGCTGCGACTTCTCGCGGTCGGACGGCGCGGGCAGCGCCACCACGCGGAACACGCGCGGGCTCACGCGCTCGGTGATCGCCTTGATCGTGCCGCCCTTGCCGGCGGCGTCGCGCCCCTCGAACACCACGATCACCCGCGAGCCCTTGGCCTTGACCCACTCCTGCAGCGCGCACAGCTCGACCTGGAGCTCGCGGAGCGCCTTCTCGTAGTCGGCCCGCTTCATCGGCTCCTTCGCGTCGCCCATGGTCTCCTCCTCCGCTTCCGGGCTCCGACACGCTTAGCGCGGGCGGTCGGGCTCCGCCGAGGCGGGACGGGCGTGGAAGACGCGGTCGGGGGCCGGAAGCTCGGCCGGCGCGCCGCGCTGGGCGCGGATCAGGTCGATGGTCTCGAGGAGGAAGACCGTGGTGCCGAGCGCCATCGCGAGCACCAGCAGGAGCGCCGAGAGCATCGCGCGCGACCAGTGCATCTGGATGTGCCCGCTCGTCGCGTACTCGGCGATGCCCGGCCAGCAGACGGCGACCGCGGCGGCGACCAGCGCGCCCGCGCCGACGACCGCCTCGCGCCGCCCGAGCCCGCGCCGCAAGAGGCCCGTGACGCCGGTGGTCGCGCCCGGCCGGCCGTGCGCGATCGCCGCGATCTGGTCGGCCACGACGGCCGTCGAAGCGAGCAGCGCGACGCCGGTGCCGAGCAGCAGCGCGAGCAGCACGCGGTAGATCATCCACTCCTCGAGGAAGCGGTGGCGCATCCAGTAGCGGAGCGGGCCGCCACCGACGGCGAGCGCGCCGAGCGCGAGCCCGGCGGCGAGGAGCAGGAGCGGCCGCGCCGGCCGGTAGATCGCCGCGGCGCGCACGATGCTCACCAGGAAGCGCACGCCGTCGCGCGCGACCGAGAGCTTCGACTCGCCGATGCGCTCCGCGTACGGCATCGGCTCCTCGACCAGCCGAAGCTTGCCTTCGAGCAGCGCGCGCGCCGTCATCGCCGGCGTGTAGTGGAGGCCGTCCGGCAGCGGGTCGAGGTCGGCCAGCACCGCGCGCCGCATCACGCGCATGCCGCTCGCGGTGTCGCGCACGCGCGCCTGCGAGAGCACGCCCAGGATCCAGGCGAAGAGCGCGTTGCCGAGCGCGCGCAGCCAGGGCATCTCGCTGCCGGGCCCCATGCGCGAGCCGAGCGCCACGTCGGCCTGCCGGGACTCGAGCGCGCGGCAGAGGTCCGCGAAGAAGCGCGGGTCGCAGGTGCCGTCGGCGTCGAGGAAGCCGACCCAGTCGCCGCTGGCCTCGGCGAAGCCGCTCTTCAGCGCGGCGCCGTAGCCGCGATTCTGGTCGAAGCCGAGCACCGTGACCTCCGGATAGCGGCGCGCCACCTCTTCGGTGCGGTCGGTCGAGCCGTCGTTCACGACGATCAGCTCGACCTCGTCCACGGGGCTCTCGGAGACGATGTGTGCGCGCGCGGCCAGGCAGCGCTCCAGCGTCTCGCCGATGGCGGCCTCCTCGTCGAGCGCCGGGATCACGATCGAGAGTCGGTGCCTCACGGCGCGATCGGCCCGTGCGCGCGGCCCGCGAGGAGCTGCTGCAGCGCGGCGTCGGGGTGGCGGCGGATCTCGTCCGGGATGCCCTCGGCCGCGATGCGGCCGCCGTGGAGCATCGCCACGCGGTCGGCGATGCGGAAGGCGGCGCGCGGGTCGCGGGTCGCCGCCAGCACGGTGAGCCCGAGGCGCTCGCGAAGCTGCGCCACCAGCTCGAGGAAGGCCTCGGTGCCGATCGGGTCGAGCTCGCCGGTGGCGTCGTCGAGGAGCAGGAGCTCGGGCCGGTGGGCGATGGCGCGCGCCAGCGCCACGCGCTGGCGCGCACCGGGCGACAGCGCATCGGCGCGCTCGTGCTCGACCTGCTTGAGCCCGACGAGGAGCAGGCTCTCGCGCACCGCGCGGGCGACGTCGGCCGGCGGCCGCCGCTGCACGGCCGCGGATAGGAAGCCGACGTTGCGCGCGACGCTCCAGTCGGTGAAGAGCGCGCCCCCGGTGAAGACGACGCCGACGCGCGCGAGCAGGCGCGCGCGCTCGGGGCCGTGGAGCGACGCCGGCGCGCGCCCGAGCAGCGCGACGGCGCCGCGGTCGGGCGGCTCGAGGCCGAGCGCCAGCCGGAGCAGCAGCGACTTCCCGGCGCCGCGCACGCCGAGCAGCGCCGTGATCGAGCCGCGCGGCACGGCGAGCGAGACGTCGGCGAGCACCTCGCGATCGCCGGCGCGCCGCGCGACGCCGAGCCACTCGAGCGGCGGCCCCGCGGCGGCAGGCGACGCGCTCAGATCGGCTGCGCTCATGCGGGCGCTACCACGCCGAGCAGGAGCGCCAGACCGAGCACGGCGACCACCGAAGCAGCCGCCGCGCGAGCCGCGGCGGCACCGACCTCGCGCGCGCCGCCGCGCACGGCCAGGCCGACGGCGCAGCCGACCGCGGCCAGGGCGACACCGTAGAGCGACGAGCGCACGAGCCCCGCCAGCACGTCGCCGACGCCCGGCAGCGCGCCTCCGCCGACGCCGAACGGCGCGGCGGCCGCGAGCCCCTGCCCGTCGGCGAGCGCGGCCAGCGTGGGCACGACCACCGCCGCCGCGATCAGGCGGGGGAGGACGAGGTGGCGCCACGGGTCGCCGGCGAGCGTGCGCAGGGCGTCGACCTGGTCCGTCGCCCGCATCGCGCCGAGCTCGCCGGCGAGCGCGGCGCCGAGACGCGCCGCGGCGACCAGCGCGGCGACGAGCGGGGCGAGCTCGCGAACCCAGATCCGCTCCGGCGAGCCGAGCCCCGCAGCCGGTGCCCAGCGCGCGAGACCCGCCGCCGCCAGCACGGCCGCGGCCACGACCGGCAGGAGCGCAGGGCGCAGGAGCCGCGCCCACTGCTCGCCGGCCAGCGCGAGCGGACCGAAGCGGAAGCCGCTCACGAGGCGGCCACCCGAGGCACCCGCGCGCCGATCCGCACCAGGAGCTCGTACGGCATCGTGCCCGCGGCGCGCGCCAGGTCCTCGACCGGGAGCCGCTCGCCGCCCCGCGCGACGCCGAACGCCACCGCCTCCTCGCCCACCGACGCGCCCTCCTCGCCGAGCCAGACCGTCGTCACGTCCATCGACACCCGGCCGGCGATCGGACGGCGCCGGCCTCCGATCAGGAGCTCCCCCCGATTGGCAGCCGCCCAGGGGATGCCGTCCGCGTATCCGATCGGCACGCTGGCGATCCAGCCAGAGCCCGGGGCGCGCCAGGTCGCGCCGTATCCCACCTCGTCGCCGGCGCGCACGCGCCGCACGGCCGCGACGCGGCTCCGCAGCGTCATCACCGGGCGGAGCTCGGGATCGACCAGATGGGGCGCCGGCGCCACCCCGTAGAGGGCGAGGCCCGGTCGCACCGCCGAGCCCCGGAGCGCCCAGTCCCCCCAGCGCTGCGCGGAGAGCAGGCCGGCGGAGTTGGCGACGTGCACCAGTCCGGGCGAGACGCCCCGCGCCGCGAGCGACTCGAGCACGCGCGAGAAGACCTCGAGCTGGGCGCGCGTGGGGGCGTCCTCGATCTCGTCGGCCCGCGCGTAGTGCGTCGCGACGCCCTCGAGCTCGAGCTCGGGACTCGCGGCCAGCTTCTCGATCAGCGCCGGCGCCTCGTCCGGCGCCACGCCGAGCCGACGCATTCCGGTGTCGATCTCGACGTGCACGCCGGCGCGCGCGCCGAGCTCGCGCGCCGCGCCGGCGAGCCAGTCGGCCTCGCGCTCGGCGTGCAGCATCGCCGTCGCCCCGAGCGCGAGCGCGGTGCGCGCATCGGCCGGCCCGCGAACGCCGCCGAGCAGGAGCACGGGCGCATCGATCCCGCCCTCGCGCAGCGCGCCGAGCTCGCCGAGCGTCGCGACCGCGAAGTGGTCGCAGCCGGCCCCGAGCAGGCAGCGCGCCGCGAGGACCGCGCCGTGCCCGTAGGCATCCGCCTTCACGACCGCGATCACGCGCCGCGCCCCGGCGCGCCGCCGCAGGACCGCCCAGTTGTGGGCGAGGGCGGCCCGGTCGACGGCCGCCACGGTGCCCTCCCTCGGATCCATGCCGCGGCTTTATAACTCATCGGAAATCTGCAGAAAATCGAGCGCCGTCCGGTTTGACCGCCCCGGCCCGCTCGGGTAGCCTCCGCGCATTCCCTCGAGAGAGCCGGTGCCCGAGCACGAGCGAGAGACGCGACCCCAGGCCAGCGGCCGATTTCCGGCGCGCGGCGAGGCCGCGGCGTCGGTGGTCGTCTCCGTGAACGGGGAGCCGACCGCCGTGCCGCCGGCCTGCGACCTGCGACAGCTCCTCGCCCGGATCGGCATGGAGGGCCGCCGCGTCGCGGTCGCCGTGAACCGCGCCGTGGTCCCGCGCTCCGCCTACGCGAGCCACCGCCTCGCGCCGGGCGACCGCGTCGAGATCCTCGAGGCGGTGGGCGGAGGATAGGCGCATGGGCGACGGCTTCGCGCTCGCCGGGCGGCGGTTCCGCTCGCGGCTGATCGTCGGGAGCGGCAAGTACGCCTCGCTCGAGGAGACGCGCGCCGCCACGCTGGCGAGCGGCGCCGAGATGATCACCGTGGCGCTGCGCCGCGTCGACCTGTCGGCTCCGAAGGGCCAGCGCGTGCTCGACGTGATCCCGGACGGCGTCACCATCCTGCCCAACACGGCAGGGTGTTACAACGTCGAGGACGCGCTCACGACGGCGCGGCTCGGGCGGGAGCTGCTCGGCCATCCGCTGGTCAAGCTCGAGGTCATCGGCGACGAGCGCACGCTCTTCCCGGACGTCGCCGCCACGCTCGAGGCGGCCCGCATCCTGGTGGGCGAGGGCTTCGCGGTGCTGCCGTACGTGAGCGACGACCCGGTCGCCTGCCAGCGGCTGGCGGCGCTCGGCTGCGCGGCGGTGATGCCGCTCGCGGCGCCGATCGGCTCCGGCCTCGGCATCCGCAATCCCGCCAACCTGCGCATCATCCTCGAGACGGTCGAGGTGCCGGTCATCGTCGACGCGGGCGTCGGAACCGCGAGCGACGCCTCGGTGGCGATGGAGCTCGGTGCGACCGCGGTGCTGATGAACAGCGCGATCGCCGGCGCCAAGGATCCTGTGAAGATGGCGCGGGCGATGGGCCTCGCCGTGGAGGCGGGCCGGCTCGCCTACGAGGCGGGGCGCATCCCGCGCCGCCTCTACGCCGCGGCCTCGAGCCCCCTCGACGGCCTTGCGTCGTTCTGAAGGCGCGGCGCCCGCCATCCTGTGTCTGGTCACGGATCGCGCGGCGGGGACGATCGGCGCGCGGGCGCTGGTCGAGGCCGTGACGGCCGCGGTGGCCGGAGGCGTGGACTGGGTGCAGATCCGCGAGCGTGGGCTCGCGGGCCGCGCGCTCTTCGAGCTCGCCGATGAGGTCGCCGCGGCGGCGCGCCGGGCGGCGCAGGCGCGCGGCGCCGCGGTGCGCATCTTGATCAACCGACGCATCGACGTCGCGCTGGCGCTCGGCCTCGACGGCGTGCACCTCGGCTTCGACGCCGTCGGCCCGGCGCAGGCGCGGGCGCTGCTCGGCCCGGACCGCCTGGTCGGCGTCTCGGCGCACTCCCCCGACGAGGTGGCCGCCGCTGCGCGCGAGGGCGCGAGCTACGCCCATCTGGCCCCGATCTTCGACCCGCTCTCGAAGCCACGCGAGCGGCCGCCGCTCGGCCTCGACCCGTTGACTGCGGCCCGCTGCGCCGGAATCCCCGTGCTGGCTCAGGGCGGGATCGACGCCGGCAACGCGGCCGCGGCGCTCGCGAGCGGCGCGGCCGGCATCGCGGTGACCGGCGCCGTGCTCGGCGCCGCCGACCCCGAGCGCGCAGCGCGCGCGCTGCGGGCGGCGCTCGACGGCGCCCGCGCCGAGGCGCTTCCGTGAGGCGCTCCGCGCTTCGCCGTGCAGGCCGCGTGGCGGCGCTCGCGCTCGCCCTCGCCGCGCCGGCGCGCGCGGGCGAGGGCGCCGCCGCCGGCGCGGACCCGCTCGATCGCCTCGAGGAGCGCGTCGTCGACGTCTCGAAGCGGGTCACGCCCTCGGTGGTGCAGGTCGAGGCGATCGTGAAGGTCAACGACCGGCGCTCCGAGGTGACGGGCTCCGGTGTCATCGCCAGCGCCGACGGGCGCATCCTCACCAACCATCACGTGGTCGACAAGGCCGAGAAGGTCACCATCGCGGTCCCGGGCCTGCGCGCCAAGCTGCCGGCGCGGATCATCGGCTCCGACAAGCAGACCGACATCGCGCTCCTGCGCGTCGACCCGCCGCAGCCGCTCGCCGCGGCGACCTTCGGCAGCTCCGACGCGGTGCGGGTGGGGCAGTGGGTGCTCGCGGTCGGCAACCCCTACGGGCTCGACGGCACCGTCTCGCTCGGCATCGTCTCGGCCAAGGGCCGAAACCTCGGCATCCCGGACCTGCTGAACGAGTTCATCCAGACCGACGCGATGATCGACCGCGGCTCGTCGGGCGGCCCGCTGGTCGACCTCGAGGGGCGGGTCGTCGGCATCAACTCGCGCGGCCAGGGCCGCGGCATCGGCTTCACCATCCCGATCGACACGGCGCTCGAGGTGATGCGCGAGCTCGAGGCCGGCGGCGTCGAGCGAGGCTGGCTCGGCATCACCATCCAGCCGCTCGACCGCGAGCTGGCCTCCTACTTCCACGTGCCCGACCAGACCGGGGTGATCGTCGACAGTGTCACGCCCCACTCGCCCGCCGCGCGGGCCGGCCTCGAGCCCGGCGACATCCTGACCGCCTTCGACGGCCAGCCGATCGAGGCCGAGAAGGAGGAGGACCTGGGCGCCTTCCAGCGGCTGGTGGCGCACGTGCCGCCGGGCCGGAACGCGGAGCTCTCGCTGCTCCGCGACGGCAAGCCCAAGAAGGTGAAGCTCGAGCTGGCCGCCGCGCCGAAGGTCGAGTCCGACGAGGTCACGAGCGACGCCGGCTTCCACGCCCAGGAGATCACCGAGACGCTCTACCGCACGCAGCGGCTCAACACACGGCGCGGCGCCTTCGTCTCGTACGTCGAGAGCGGCTCGCCCGCGGCCGAGGCCGGCCTCCTCACTGGCGACGTGATCCGGAGGGTCGAGGGGCACGACATCGACGACCTCGGCGAGCTGCGCAAGGCGCTCGCCACGTCGCGCAGCCTGCCGCGCTTCCTGGTGACGGCGGAGCGCGGCGACGAGATGCGCTTCCTGCTGGTGCGCCGTGGCGCGCGCCCGGCCTCGGGCGGCCAGCGCGACGCCGAGCAGCCGGGAGGACCCGGCGAGACGGCGGGTCCGAGCGACTGACA
>Ga0335071_10004043_pt1 | contig 15360 bp, 9 predicted proteins | sample Lox_Sample_15_FD_206724 | JGI IMG/M metagenome (GOLD analysis project Ga0335071, IMG submission 206724) | Soil microbial communities from Loxahatchee National Wildlife Refuge, Florida, United States - Lox_Sample_1.5 | ecosystem: Environmental > Terrestrial > Soil > Wetlands | place: USA: Florida... | reverse complement strand
TGGGGTTGGGCCTCTTCCGAGTCGTGGTGGCTCACAAGAAAAGTGCTCGCATCGTGACGGGCTGGCTGGCAGGTGCGGATGCGCTGGATGCCAGCGTTCCCGCACCCCTGTTTCGGACACACCAGCACGCGCCGCCGCTCACGCTGGTAGGGGTCTGTTCGCCGAGCATCGTCGTCTCCGACGCGACCGTTGACCGGTTGACGACTGATGAACTACATGTCGCGGTGCAACACGAAATCGCGCACATGCGGTCGCGCGATAATCTGAAAAAACTCGTGTTCCATTGCTCACCCTTTCCGGGGATGGGGCCGTTAGAGGCTGCCTGGCAGGATGCGGCGGAACTAGCCGCTGATGACCAGGCAGTTACAAGCGTCCGTGAGGCCCTGGATCTTGCCGCCGCGCTCATCAAACTGTCGCGGATCCTTCCTGCGCGTCTTGCTCCTGCCTTCACCATGGCTCTGGTGAGCGGCAACAGTTCGTTGACACTCCGTGTGGAGCGACTGCTCGCATGGGAGGAAGGTCGAGCCTGCCGCAGCACGGTTTTTTCGAGTTACATCGTTCCGCTCGCCTGCGCCGCCTTACTGGCCGCGATCGCCTCGTATGGCCCGGCGCTGACCGTCACGCATGCCATAAGCGAGTGGCTTGTCCGTTAAGACAAGAGTGTTCGGGGAGACACTGTGATCTGGGCTGAATACTACTGCTGGTAGTACTATTCGCCCGCCCGGTAAGCTGCCTCGCATGAACAAAGTGGGGGCAGCGCTCGTTTTTCTATTGGGACTTCCATATCTTTCCGGCCAACAACCAGCTCCTCCACCGCCGAAACCTCAATCCATACCCCCCGTACAGCAGCGGGTCGAGGTTACAGCAACGCGCCTTCCGGAAGAGCCGGAACAGGTGCCCGCGCCGATAGAGGTTCTCTCGGGCGACGAACTTCGTGCGCGCGGCGCAACAGACTTGCGGACCGCGTTATCACCCGCCATTGGAGTCGAGATTGCCCCGGGCGGCGATGCCGGACCTGCCAGCTCCGTCCCGGACTTCTGGGGACTCAAAGAATTTGACGCCTTTCTCCTTCTGGTCGATGGGGTTCCGTGGGGCGGGTCATTTAATCCGGCGCTGACGACTCTCGACTTGAATGATGTTGAGCGCATCGAAATCCTGCGCGGCCCGGCGCCTGTGACATATGGGGCGACTTCGTTCGTGGGGGCGATTCACGTAGTCCACAAAGATTCCCGGGAAGGAGGGAGAACGCTTACTCTGCAGGGCGGGAATTACGCCAGCGGAGGCGGTTTGTTCTCCACGCCGATCCCGCTGGGCGGGAATTGGAGTTCGCGCTTAACGGTTGACGGCGAACGCCAGGGTTTTTCCGATGACCGCACGGACTACCGCCGCGGGCACGGGCTGTGGCGGGCTGGCAGCAAGCCCGTGAACGACGAGCGTACCTGGTTCAACGTAGACATCAATTGGCTCGATCAGAGTCCCGCGAGTCCGCGACCGCGGGAGCCTGAAGATGATGAGGGCGGAGATGCGGTCAAGCGACTCGCCGCCGATCAATTCGTCGCCGAGATTCCCATCGATGCCAATCACAATCCTGCCGGAGCCTTTCTTGACGATCATCGCTTCACCGGAATGATGGGATTCGACCGTCACGTGGGCAGTTCACTTTGGTCTACGACTGCCTCCGTATCGCACAGCCGGCAGGACATTTTTCGCGGCTTTCTGGAGACCTTCGACCCGGATGTCAGCGACGAGGGCGAAGCCCATGGAGTAAAAGAGAAGATCCATCTGACGGACGTCTATATCGATTCCCACTTTTCCTGGAAGTTTCCCCACTCGGTGACCTTTTTGGCTGGCGCGGATTACCTGCACGGGACGGGCAACGCCCAGGGAGCCGACTTTGATTACGAAGTTCCGATCGACGGTTCCGAAGCGGTTGTCGCGGACAAACCCTCGCCCCTCGATGTGACCATTCACGACCACCGCGATTTCTTCGGGCCTTACGCTTCGGTTGAGTGGCACCCAATGGAACGACTGCGCCTCGATGCCGGCATTCGTTTGAATGTGACCCACGAAAGCCGGGAAGATGCGGATCCGGGCGAAGGCACGTCAACCAGCGATCACCGAACCGATGTGCGTGTGGGAGCGAATGTAGGTGCGACAGTGACTGCGTGGCAGCGCGGTCAGGATGTTCTGAATCTGTACGTCAACTACCGCGACACGTTCAAACCCGCAGCGATTGATTTTGGCATCGGGGAAAGCGATGCGGAAGGCGGCGACGAAGGTACGATCCTGAAGCCGGAAACTTCGCGCAGCGTACAAGGTGGACTCAAAGGGCGGTTTTGGGACCGGCGCATGGAATGGGAAGCCTCCGGCTTCTTCATGAAGTTCTCGAATCTCGTGATCCCTGTGGACGTTGGCGGTCTGCCGGGGCTGAGCAATGCTGGCGAAGAGCAGTTCAAGGGATTTGAAACCGGCGTTTCGTTCTTCTTTCCACACGACTTCATTGCGCGTGCCAACTACAGCTTCCACGATGCCCGATTCACTAATTTCGCCGAAGAGACGCCCGACGGCATTGTCAGCTTCAACGGCAAGCGGTTGGAGATGTCAGCACGTAACCTGGTCGCGGTCAGCTTGTTCCGTGCTCCCAGCCGTGGATTTCTCGGTGGTGTGTCCATGAACTACACGGGCAGCCGATTCCTGGACCGGGCCAATGCGCCCGACGACCTGGTGGACGGGTTTGCCACCGTAGATCTCAGCGCCGGATATCGTACGCCGCGATGGGAGCTTCGCGTTGATGCCAGAAATGTCGGGGACCGGCGGGATCCGGTGTCCGAGAGCGAATTGGGACCGGAACAGTTCTATCTCATGACCAGCCGCCGCGTGAGCGGCAGCTTCAGCGTGCATTTCTAAGAGCACTGAGAACAGCAGCGGGCTCGCGGCATAAAGGCTCGGCTGGACTACCGGGTCGCCCTACTTCGAGGTCTGCGCGGGCAGGATCTCGTCGACGTCAACCAGATTTGTGGGATAGTTTCCGGTGTAGCAGGCGGAACAGTAGGTTGCCGTCTCGCCTTCGCCGCAGGCCTTCTTCAGCCCGTCGATCGACAGGTAAGCGAGCGTATCAGCCCCGATATACTCGCGAATTTCGTCGACACTCTTGTTGGCAGCGATGAGCTGCTTCTTTGTCGGCGTGTCCACTCCGTAGAAGCACGGCGAGATCGTCGGCGGGCACGAGATCCGCATGTGGACCTCGGTCGCTCCCGCCTGCCGAATCATGCGAACGATCTTCTTGCTTGTCGTTCCGCGCACAATGGAGTCGTCGATCAGAATCACGCGGTTACCCTGCAGCAGGCTGCGCACTGGGTTGAGCTTGAGCTTCACGCCGAAGTCGCGGACAGATTGGCGCGGTTCAATGAAGGTCCGGCCCACGTAGTGATTCCGGATCAGGCCGAGCCGGAAGGGAATGCCGCTTTCCGACGAGTATCCGATGGCAGCGGTGTTGCCCGAGTCAGGCACGGGCACAACGATGTCCGCATCGACGGGAGCTTCGCGCGCGAGCTGGCGGCCCATGAGATCGCGGCTGTAGTCGACAGAACGTCCGAATACCAGACTATCGGGCCGAGAAAAATAGACGTGCTCGAACACGCAGCTCGACTGAGCCGGCGAGGGCGCGTAGAAGCGTGAACTGACACCTTCAGGGCCGACAATCACCAGCTCGCCGGGCTTCACGTCGCGCTCGTAGGTTGCACCGAGCAGGTCGAATGCGCACGTCTCCGAGGCAAAGACAATCGTGTCTTTCTTTTCCCCGGTCGACGCTGGAATGCGTCCCATCGCCAGGGGCCGGAAACCCCGGGGGTCGCGAGCGGCAAAAATCCGGTCACGGCTGATCATCACCAGCGAGAACGCACCTTCGACGCGGCGCAACGAGTCGGCAATCGCGTCGGGCAGCGTCTGCTCGCGAGACAGAGCGATCAGATGTACCAGAACCTCGGTGTCACTGTTCGTTTGGAAGATGGACCCTTGGCCTTCCAGCCTGCTTCGGATCGCCTGGGCATTCACCAGGTTGCCATTGTGAGCGATGGCAATGGCGCCCTTGTTCGACTGCACCATGATGGGCTGTGCGTTGAGCAGCGCCGAATCGCCAGCTGTCGAATAGCGCGTGTGGCCGATGGCAAGGATGCCGCGCAGCGAACTCAGGACGTCTTCCGTAAAAATGTCAGCAACCAAGCCCATCGAACGGTGAGAGCGCAGGCGCTCGCCGTCGGAACTGACGATGCCGGCCGATTCCTGTCCGCGATGCTGGAGCGCGTGCAGGCCGAGGTAGGCGAGCTTTTCTGCTTCAGGATGGGCGTGAATGGCGACCACGCCGCATTCTTCACGGAACTTGTCGAAAGGTAGCATTTGGCCCTTGGTTCTTTGTCTGTAGCTTCCAGCACATCCCAGATCGTGCCTGCGCAACAATCACGCTGCCTGGTGCGGCGCGAGATTCGGTCCCGCGTTCGCCTCAATCGCGCGCCGCATTTCCGCGAGATCGGCAAGGTGACCGCGATCGTGTTCCATCCAGAATTCGAGCAATCGCCGCACGTCAATCGGTCCGAAGCCCTGCATCTCGGCTCTCCGCTCGAGATCACGAGGCGGCGTCCCCTTCAACCTCTGCACACTGGTCGCGCGCGAACGCTTCATGTCGTCGAGCGCAGGCTGCACCGGTTGCAGGTTGTAGTCCCGCTCAATCGCCAGCTTCGCGCCGTCGATGTCTGCCAGCACGGGATAGTCTTCCGTCAGCATGAGTCGCAACCGCTTCTCGTATCCGTACACTTCGATATCGCGCAGGTGAAGCACCGTCTCCCGGATCGAAAAGAACTCCGACGGCTTGTGCGAGAGTTGTTTCTCCGAAAGCCCGCGAATTGCGTCCTCCAGCAGTTGGGGAGTCGCGGATAGTTTAGCGATCGCCTCCTCGAGAAATTCCATACTTCCTCCTCACCCCTGGTACAGAACCTAACCTGCGGCTGCTACGCCTGACTCCGCACGCAGCGCCCTTTCCAGCGCGCCCTCATATGCTTCACCCAATTCGCGAACCGCCGCGGAAACGGCCGTCTCGCCGTCAACTTGAATTTCAATTCGGTCCCCGCCGGTTTCACCGATTACGTCCGCGAAGAGCCCATATTCGCTCGCCAGTTCTTGGATTCGCGCGAGCTTCGCGGGGTCGCACGAAACCAGCACCCGGCTGGCGTCTTCACCGAAGAGCACAAATTCCGCTGGAAGATCCTGAACGGACAGGCTCACCCTCGCACCAACACCCTTCGGGAACGCGCATTCGGCCAGCGCCACGGCCAGGCCCCCATCCGCGCAGTCATGGACTGACTCAGCCAGTCCCTGCTGAATCAGCGCAACCAGCGCCCGCTGCAGAGTCGCTTCTTTCTCAAGATCCAGTTCCGGCGGATAACCCCAGACCGCGCCCAGAATTTCCTTCGCGTACTCGGAAGAACCAAATTCCGATTCCGCATCTACGGCGTCGCCTGGCTCGTCCGCGCGCAACAGGACAATCCTTCTCCCCGGTGCGGCGAAATGCATTTTCGATGTTGCGTGGACGTCCTGCAAAATCCCGACCACGCCCAGCACCGGCGTCGGATAAATTCCCTCGCCCAGCGTCTCGTTGTAGAAGCTGACATTGCCGCCGGTGATCGGGATTTCAAGTTCTTCGCAAGCCTTGGTCATGCCATCGATGACCTGCGAGAACTGCCACATGATGTGTGCCTTCTCCGGATTGCCGAAGTTCAGGCAGTTCGTCGCTCCGACGGGGGTGGCTCCCGCACAAGCCACCTTGCGCGCCGCTTCGGCAACCGCGTGCATTGCTCCCAGCCGCGGGTCGAGGTAGCACCAGCGTCCGTTGCCGTCGAGCGACATCGCCAGGCCGCGTTTCGATCCCTTGATGCGGATCACGCCGGCATCGCCCGCACCCGGCGCCTCGACCGTGTTCGTCTGCACCATGTGGTCGTATTGCTGCCATACCCAGCGCTTCGAGCAGATGTTCGGACTCGCCAGCATGCGCTTCAGCCTCACCGTCATGTCACCACCGACGGTCACGCGAATGTGCTCGGGCATCTCCCGCTCCACCGGAGGCTCCCAGCGCGCCAGGGGCCGCTTGTACAGGGGCGCGTTGTCTGTCAACGCCGCATTCGGAATCTCTGCTACGACTTGTCCATGTTCCAGCACGCGCATCTTCGCGTCACTGGTGACGCGGCCCACTTCGACCGCGTCCAAACCCCACTTCTGGAAGACGCGGAAGACTTCATCCTCGCGGCCTTTCTGCGCCACAAGCAACATGCGCTCCTGCGACTCGCTGAGCATGATCTCGTACGGAGTCATGCCCGTCTCGCGTTGCGGAACGCGGTCCAGTTCAATCTCGATTCCCGTTCCGCCGCGCGCACCCATCTCGCATGTCGAGCAGGTCAAGCCGGCTGCGCCCATGTCCTGGATGCCAACGATCGCTCCCGTCAGCATTGCTTCGAGACATGCCTCAAGCAGGAGTTTCTCTAAGAATGGATCGCCGACCTGCACGTTCGGCCGCTTCGCCTCTGAGCCTTCGCTGAACTCTTCGCTCGCCATGGTTGCGCCGTGGATGCCGTCGCGACCGGTTTTGGCGCCCACATAGATGACCGGATTTCCTTCACCTGCCGCGCGCGCGTAGAAAATCTGATCCTTGCGCACCAGGCCCAGCGCGAACGCATTCACCAGGGGGTTTCCCGAATAGCATGGCTCGAACTTTACTTCGCCACCGAGATTCGGAACGCCAAAGCAGTTGCCGTACGACGCAATCCCTGAAACCACACCTTCCAGCACGGAGTGATTCTTGTGCAGTTCGGAGGTGGATACGGCCTCATCGGCCTTGATCGGCCCAAACCGAAGCGAATCCATCACCGCCACGGGCCGCGCACCCATGGTGAAAATATCGCGCAGAATCCCCCCGACACCGGTGGCCGCGCCTTGAAACGGCTCGATAAACGACGGGTGATTGTGCGACTCGATCTTGAAGGCGCAAGCCCAGCCGCCGCCGATGTCAATGATGCCGGCGTTTTCTCCTGGCCCCTGGAGGACGAGCTTGCTGCGAGTCGGAAGGCGCTTCAAATGGACGCGTGACGATTTATAGGAGCAGTGCTCGCTCCACATCACGCTGAAGATGCCGAGTTCGGTCAGGGTCGGCTCGCGTCCGCCCAGCAGCTCTTTGATTTTCTCGTATTCATCCGGCGTGAGGCCGTGCTCCCGGATCAATTCCGGTGTGATAGGAGATATCGCAGCGGTGGTCATCACGAGGAAGTTCTATTGTCGCATCTCAACCGGTTTTTGGCATGCCGTTTCCCTTATGAACGCCATTCAAAATTCCTTTTAGGGACGCGCCAGGCCGGTCCTGTCTGGGATGACGGATCCTCCGCTACAGCCGCTTCCCAAAAAACTCCTCCGTTGCCCGATATGCCCTGATCCAGCTTTTCCACAGCAGAAAATCGTGAATCTCGTCGGGATAGATCAATTCCTCCACGTGAACTCCCTGCGCCCGCAGGCGCTGCAGGAGGTCAACCGTCTGCGAGAAATCGACGTTCCGGTCGTCGTCGCCATGAATCAGCAGCACAGGCGATTTCCAGCCGGCGATCGCGGCGTTGGGCGAGGATCGGAACGCAAGCTTCATCGCGGCCTCGCGATCGGGAGCATCTTTCGCGAATTCCTCTTCGAAGGCTGACCAGTCGTGTACGCCGTGAAAATCAACTCCCGCTGCGAACAAGGCGGAATCGTGCGCCAGGCCCATCGCGGTCAGATAGCCGCCGTACGAACCGCCCCACAGGCCAATTCTCTTCGCGTCAACATTGGGTTGCGTCTGCAGGTAGCGTCCGGCGGCAACGATGTCCTTGTACTCCGCGCCGCCGCGAGGGCCGCCATCGGCCGGTTCGCGGAAATGCCGGCCATACATGATTCCGGTTCGATAGTTCACGGCGAGCACGACGTACCCGCGGCTAGCCAGGTACTGATTCATGGCATAGGCGTTGTGGTAGTAGTCCATGTAGTGGAAGCCCAGCATCATCTGGCGGATCGAACCGCCGTGAATGAAGATCAGCGCCGGCCGGCGGGCGGACCCGCGCGACGCATGTCCTTCCACCGGGGGCTCGAACAGCTGTCCATGAATCTCCCAGCCATCTTCCGCTTTGAAGATCACCTGTTTCGGCTTGACGAGTTGCGCTGATGGGAAATCCGCGGGCAGCGCGCTCTTTGCGATCATGTCCCGGCCTGACGCCGTCACTAGGTACGGCATCGCCGGTGAAGTCGCGGTGGACCCAAAGCAGACGACCTTTCCCGCGACCTCCAGGGGCGACCACTCCATCGTCTCACCCCTCGTGACGGGGACTGGTGTTCCATCGTCCACACTCACTTTCCAGAGGTGACGGCGGTCGATGTCATCCTGGTTTGAAGAATAGATGACGGCGCTCTTGTCGGCGCTCAAGGTGACGTCTTCCGTCTCAAATTCTCCGGGTGTGAGCAGCGCCGCAGGACCGCCAGTCGTTGCCACCGAGTAGAGGTGGTTCCAGCCGTCCTGCTCGGAGGCGAACACGATCCGATTCTTACCCGCAAAGTGAAAAGAGACGTCGGACGTCAAAAGAGGGAGCGAGTCGTCGAGTGCGGTACCACTTTTCCAGACTTCCTGGGCCGAGTCCTTCGCGACGTCGTAGACCCAGATCGACCACGGCAGAGGTGTTAGTGGAATCAACGGAAGCTTCATCTGCTTCCCGGCCAGCCTGATGAAGGCGACCTGCGTTCCGTCAGGCGACCAGCGTGGCGAGAGATCGCGATCGGCGCTTGGGGAAATGTAGTGCAGTTCGCTCTTGCCGAATTCATAGATCGCCACAAAGCTGTGATCGCTACGGTCGCTGATGAAGGCGATCTTCTTGCCGTCCGGCGACCACCTGGGCTGCTGATTGTTGCCGCGCGAGAAGGTAAGACCTTTGGCCTTTTCTTTGCCGGAGAGGGGAGCAATCCACAGCTGCTTTTTCGCCGCCCAGACCGCGAATTCGCCGCCGGGAGAAATCTGGATATCTTCACATCCTTCTTCTTCGCACCCCATGTCCCCCAGCAGACGAGGCTCGCCTTTGTCGACATCGACGGCCCAAACCTGCTGACTCCGTTTCTCGATGCCGCTGGTGGGATCGGCAGTCTCACCGGCGGCGTTCGATTCCGTCCCTCGTGCGTACACCACAGTCTTGCCATCCGGCGACAGCTTCAATGCTGCTAGGGGCAAGCCGTCGTCGCCCTGGTAGTGCGTAACCTGGCGCGCCTCGAAATTCGGGGCCTCTGCGATCCAGACGTTGTGCTCGCCCTTGGCGGAGAACAACCAGGCGATTCGCCCGGCCTGCGGAGCCGCGACCAGATTCGTCGGGAAAGGAGAACCCATCACTTGCTCGAGCGCGAAAGAAGCCTGGGATTGCCCCCAGGCTGCAACGCTGAGGCAAAGTGACAGCAGAGTTACTACGCAGCGAAGTGAACGGCGGTGATTTCCCATGCCGGGCAGACTACGGGAAGAACGCCGCAATTGACAATAGCAGGGCTAGGACGCAACTGCCACCGGCTGATGCACCGGAAGGGTGACGGTAAATGTCGTCCCTTTGCCAGAACTGCTGGTGACTTCAATCTTGCCGTGGTGCTCTTCTACGATCCGTCGCGCCAATGACAGGCCCAATCCGGTTCCGTTGCCTTTGGTCGTGAAGAACGGCCGGAAGATGTTGGGCAGGTGCTCAAAGGGAATCCCGCGGCCGGTATCGGATACGGTCACGCAAGCCATCTCGTCGACTTCAGAGATCTCCACCTTGACGAGTCCGGAGCCCTCGATCGCTTGTACGGAATTCAGCAGAAGGTTCAGCAATACCTGATGGATCTGATCGCTGTCGTGTTCGACCTCCGGCAAATCCGAAGCCGGAAGAAAGTCGATGCGGATCGGCTTCGAGATTACCTGCTGGCGAGCCAGCATGACGGCATGCTCAATCGTCGTGTTGAGATCGCTGGAACGAATCTCGGGGGCGCGTGGCCGCGCTGTTTCCAGCAGGTCTGTGAGAATGCGGTTGATCTGGGCAATTTCCTGACGGACGTCTTTGACGACGGACTTGGCGGGGCTCGAGGCCGGCAGATCGCGAGAAACGATCTCGATGACCCCCGCGATTCCGGCCAGAGGGTTACGGATCTCGTGAGCGAGGCCCGTGGCTAACTCGCCGAGTGTCGCCAGGTGCTCGGCGCGGGACATCTGCGTGCGGTGCAAATGTTCGATTTCATCGCGGCTCTCGCGCAGCAGGCGAACCATGCGGTTGAAATTGCGTCCGAGATCGCCCATCTCGTCATTGCGCTTCGCGAAGCTCACGGAAGCCGTCAGATCACCGTCACCGACGCGTTCGATCTGCTCCTGCAATTCGACCATCGGCTGCTGAATCGTTGAGGCGAGCACGACGATGATCACCCCACAAATGGCCACAGCGCCGGCCCCGGCGATGACCAGCACGCGGTGCCGATCGGGGTCGCGCAGAGACAAAGTAGAAAGCAGGAAGAGCAGCATGCCGATCAGCAGCACCACTGCTACTGGCCAGATAGTCTTCAACTGCCAGTTGACCCGCATGCGGGCCGATTTTCCCATGCCCTCCGATTTCGGTCGTGGGCCGGCGGCCATTGGTTGATTGATCTCAGGCATAGGCATGCAATCCCGGCAGGAGATAGGTGACGCCGAAGAACGTGAACATCACGACGGCAAAGCCGCTGATCGCGAAGTATGCCGCGACGCGCCCGCGCATACCGCGCGTGACGCGCATGTGAAGGTACAACGCGTAGACAAGCCAGGTGATTGCCGCCCACGTTTCCTTCGGGTCCCATTGCCAGTATGAGCCCCATGTCTGGTTGGCCCAGTACGCGCCAGCGGCGATCATCAGGGTGAGCAGGGGGAAGGCGATACTGATGGTCTTATACGTGATCCGATCCAGGTTGTCGGCACTCGGCAGCAGCCGCTCGAGATCCGGCCGGCGCCACAACAGCAACAGGTACAAAAGTGAAATGAAGACTCCGCCTACGAGCCCGGACAGAATGAAGGGACTTGCCGCCAGGCTGGTCTGGAACGTGCGGTCGGCATCGAGCGACGGATAGCTTCCGTTGCGGGCACGAATCAGGAACATCACGAGCGCCATCACCTGGAGCAGAATGCTGACGAATACTGCACGATTGGCGATCGCCAGGAAATTGTCATCCTCTTTCAACCGCGCGAGGCCGTAAAATACGAGGGGCGAAATGACTACCAGCATCGCCAGAACCATTAGCCAACCCAGGTCGGGCACCGTTACGAATAGCCGCACACCCTTGGAGAGAAAGATTTCCGATTTTTCTTCGGCATTCCATGCTGCCAGGTTCAACCCGCCCCACTTCTCGAAACGCGTGAAGACAATTCCCGCATAAATGACCGACGTGCAGGCACTGGTCACGGCGAGAAAAGTTTCCGTCCTCATCCTGTCCTGGATCAGAAACATCATGGCCAGCGCGAAACTCAAGGCGCAAGCCGCGTACGCCAACATGGCCAACGTCACGTGGACATGCAGCCATGTGGATTGCAGCGCTGGCACCAGCGGATGCACGTCACTGCGCAGCAACTGCATCAGGACAACGCCGACGATCGCCACCGGCATGGTGACGGTGCCAATGACCCTGACTCCGTATTTCTTCTCGGCGAGGAGCGTGAGGACCGCCAATGTCCACACGAAGCTCAGCAGCATCTCGTACACGCTGGCGAACGGCGGATGCCCAGCTTCATACCAGCGGTGGGCGACGGCCGCCGTGTTCGCGATCAGTCCGACCCAGGTTGCCAACGAAGCGAACTTCACGTACGACTCAGTGCCGGTTACGCCAAATCCGAGATACAACGCGCCGGCACCTGCGTAAAAGATCAGTGCTGCGTAGAGCAGGTTCTCCTCGCTGAGGACGCTACCTGTCTTCGCGACGTTCAACAACGCCATCACCAGCAGAAACGCAATGCTCATTCCCACCAGCACGATCAGCGTCATGCCGGTTGTTTGCTGCTGTTCTGCCTTTGCTCGTCCCATGTTCAGTCCCCCACAGGCCGGATTAGCGTCCGGCGACAGTTGCGGCTTGCTCGCTGGGAGCGGGCTTGCCGACAGATTTCAATTCTTTTTCAATTTCGGCTACGAGATCGTTGAATCGCTGCTCGAAGGCGTCGCGGTTGCGATTCGCGGCACCGCCGATCCAAAGCGAATATTTGCCGGTTTTGGCGTCGCGCACCGGAACCGCCCAGAAGCGCATGTGTACGATGTAGAACACGAACGCCAGACCAATGCCCATCAGCACGACACCACCCCAGACTCCCCACTGTCCCGGTTCTTGGGATACCTGCAGACCGGTGAAATGGCCGAGCTTCAAGCCGGTTGCCTCGAATTGATAGGGGGAGTTTGCGTTGTCGCCGGCGCCTTCCATCGGCGGCAGCCAGACGTTGAAGCTCTTTCCTTGTTTTGTGGTTACCACCAGACGTGCCGCAGGGCTTCCCAGCTGGTTTGAACGCCTGTAAACCTGACCGTCACGAAGAGCAAAGTCAGGGATGAACTCGGCGAAGAGCACAGCCGTATTGGCATCCAACGCCGCAGTTTCATTTGGCGCAAAGCTGACTTGCTTCTTTTCTCCGGTGACTGTGGACGTCGCCTCGAGCGCCAGTCGTTCCGCTTTTCCATTTGACCCAAAGCTGGACTGATAGAAACGGATCCCGCCAAACACCAGCGGATCATTCACGACGATTTCCTTCTTCTGCAGGTCTTGGCCGTCCTTCACGACCACCAGCTTTGACCACCATTTCTTCGGCATACCGTTCTCATAGTTTTCCTGGCCGGCCGAATCACAGCGGATGGCAAAGGGGAGGGCTTTCGTCTTGCCGTCGCGGAGTTCGACGAGGTTCGAAGTTTCGCCTTCGTTGAGATTCAGGGTGCCACGCCATCCGTAGAGGCCGTCGATGATCCCGCCGAAAAAGATGAGCAGCAGGCTGGCGTGGACGATGAAGACAGCCATCTCGGATATCCGATTCCGTTCGGCAAAAATGCCAAAGTGATCTTCCCGGACTACTCGCTCCGGCTTGAAGCCCATTGCATGCAGCGCTCGCTCCGCCGCAACCAATCCGCTTTCTTCGTCGGGAATACTGATTCCCTTTTGGGGGTGAAGCGCACGGCGAAAGCTCTCATCTGGATACTTGTAAGGCCGTGCGTAGTAGCGCCACGCATTCGGGAACCTCTCGATGGATGCGGCGATGATGCTCAGGCTTACAAGCAACATCAGGGTGACGAACCACCAGGAATGGAACACATCAGTCAGGCCTACGGTGTCCAGAATGCGCAGAGCCTGGGGAGAATAGGCGCGCTGCATCTCGTCAGGTTCGGTGACAGGCCGCTGCAGGATGACCGTCCCGACGACGGCGAAAATCACCACCAGAATCAGGAGCACCACGCCGGTCTTGATGGCGGCAGCGGTCTGCCAGGCTTTGCGGGTCGCGTTGCGGATATCAAGGGCCATAGCCTTCCTCATCGCCTCCGGAAATGCACGTTCGACGCCAGAGAGCGGATCCTTTCTAGATGCCTTTGTTCCATAGAGTTAGGAGAATTTGACGGTTCGATTCTGCGGCCGTTTTGAGCCAAATGGCTCACCCCTCCCGGTGGAGAATCGGGATTTCACACATCACTCGGCCCCGGTGACTGCTATCACCACCATTGGTGACGTGCGGAAGGCACCATTTTCGGCCTTGCGGCACCCGGTGGTGCCGGGCCGATTCGTGATGCCCTCACAAGCGGTGGTGACATAGCCAATTCGCTCGAACCGGTCTTGCGGCCGGAACGGCTCCGGCGCGGGCATGTTCTCTCCGAGTGGCCGCTCGGAACCACCTGGTTTGGCACCGTCTTGGGTCTTTTCACCGATTCGAGTGTGGGAGAAGGCCCATCTTTCAGTGTTGCCACCGTCGATGCATTTTGCAACAATGCCCGCCAAAGTAAACAAAGTACTGCATCGCAGGGACTTACGTGGCAGTTGAAAATCTCCACAGCGCACGATGGGGCGGCGACCATCGTGCACAGCCAACTTATGGAGGATCAGGTGAGGCAATTTCCCCAGATCGAGAAAGCGGGCGGTCAGACCGGCGCCCACTGTTCCTTCTCGGACCGACGGGTGGTCCAACTGGTCATGCTGTTGGTTCTCGTTCTGACCTCCCGGGGGGCAGTTGCCGGAGTGCATCCGGTGCCCCTGGAAAAGAACACGGACTCAGCCAAGTGTCTGGAATGCCACGAGGACAAAGGTAAAGGCAAGGCGGTTCACTCGGCCATCGCCTTGGGCTGCACTACGTGCCACGAGATCAGGGTGAACAAAGACATCACCCGGACCAAGCTGACGGCAACGACGACACAACGCTTGTGCCTGAGCTGTCACGCCGACAAGGACGCGGCCCAGCTCAAGGGGACGGTTCATCCCCCGGCAGTGCGCGACTGCGTAAAGTGCCATGATCCGCACACGTCGGACAACAAGAATCAGCTGCTGAAGGCAACTTCCGGCGATAAGAAAGACAATCTCTGCCTCACATGTCACACCCAGGGTCTCAACGTTCCGGAGAAAGGCAGCCGCCATGCCGCTCTCGACATGGGCTGCGATGCCTGCCATATCACCCACAAGACGGGAGCTGAGCCGACGATCGAGAATCGTTTCCATCTGACGAAGGCGACCCCGGCTTTGTGCGCTGACTGTCACGATCTCAAGGACGCGGCGCTGCAAAAGGCACACCGCGACCAGCCCTTTGCCACCGCCAACTGTCTCCAGTGTCACGATCCGCACCAGTCGGCCCAACCCAAGTTGCTGGCGCGGTTCCTGCATCCACCCTTTGCCGACAAGAACTGCGACCTCTGTCATGCGCCCGCGAAAGACGGAAAAGTCGTTCTGGCGCAATCCAACGTGCGGGAATTGTGCGTGACATGTCACGACGACATAGCCAAGCGGATCGAGAGCGCGAAAGTGCAGCATCCTGGCGCGGCCGGCGACTGCACCGATTGCCATAGTCCTCATGCCAGCGCCCAGCCGGGGCTGCCCAAGACCGATGCCGTGAGCATTTGCCTGGATTGTCATACGGACATCGCCGACCAGGGCAAGAAGGCGCACCTGCACCAGCCTGCCTTCAAACAGGGATGCGCGACCTGCCATGAGCCGCACGGCGGCGAAAACCTACACATGCTTCGGGCAGCGAATCCGAATCCGCTTTGCCTGGAATGTCATGGACCCGACGTAAAGCCGCAAAAGCTGGAGAAGGAACATCTCGTCGCCATCTTT
>Ga0335071_10004042_pt1 | contig 15363 bp, 20 predicted proteins | sample Lox_Sample_15_FD_206724 | JGI IMG/M metagenome (GOLD analysis project Ga0335071, IMG submission 206724) | Soil microbial communities from Loxahatchee National Wildlife Refuge, Florida, United States - Lox_Sample_1.5 | ecosystem: Environmental > Terrestrial > Soil > Wetlands | place: USA... | reverse complement strand
CGGTTCTACTTTCGCACCTTTGACGGCCAAACCATTGCCCCAGCGGCAATGATGCATGACTTCAGCAGTGCCTTAAGACATCTCGACCAGCACGTGCTCGAATACCATCTTGAACGCGGCGATTTCTCCCATTGGCTGGAATGCACCATCGCCGATAAAGAGCTCGCAGCGCGGGCCGCAGCCTGGGAGGACGAGCTCGAAGCCCGCCGCGCTACCGACTTGGAACGGATACGCCAACAACTCGTGCAGGCGGTGGAGAAACGTCATCTACCTTCGGACGAAACGCCACTGAACGTACCGGCTAGGTTTCGGCGCCGGTCGAAATCTCTTCTGCCCCTTGCTCTATGCTGCCGTCGTCGGCCACAGGTTGGACAGGTATCGGCTGCGCTGGAGGAGCGGCGGGGTGGGTGGGGGCCTGGATCCGGTGGATGCCGTTGCGGTCGTAGAACCAGGTGACCACGGCACCGAACACCAGGCCGATTGCCAGCCCGATGACGCCGACGATGAGCGAGCGCGACAGCCCGGCGTCGGCGCGGCCGTCGAAATACAGCAATGCCCGGGATCCGACGAAGGCTTGCCGCATCGGCTCGAATCCGGCGAGCCAGCCGAAGAACCGCGGCGTGGCTTCCAGCGGAATCGTCGCGCCGGTCGACGGCAAACCGAAGAAAAGGAAGACGAACAGGCTGATGAGCGTGCCCAGCGAGCCGAGCCCCGCGATCAGCGACGCCGACGTGATACCCACCGCGGCGACGACGAAGGCGCCGAACAGCCACACCGAGAATGGATGCGGCACCGGCATGCCCAACGCGGAAGCGATCCACAAGTACACCCCTGATGACGACAAACCGATGACGACCACCAACGCCCACTCGACCAACAGTGTTTGCAGCCGAGACACTTTCACTTGCGTGGCCAGCCGGTACCATGGCCCAAATTCCGCCGGCACGTACCCCAGCAGCGAATCGGTGGTCATGCTCACCACGATCGCCGCGGTGACTCCACCGATCAGCAGCAACAGGGAGAAGTAGAAGGCTGACAGGCCCATACCGGTGCCATTGGGCAGCGGGTTGTCAGCGACGATGTGGATGTCGATCGGGCTGGCCATCACCAGCGCAGCACCCCCTGGCGGGGCGGCTCCACCGTTCAGGCCCGACAGTGACGACCCGAGCGAGGCGGCGGCTTTGGCGTTGATCACCGCCATCACCTTGTCCAGGGTCTTCTCGGCGATGGCGGCGCCCATGGCGCTGGCACGCGGGTTGGTCAAAATCGTGATGACCGGCTTGGCCGGTTGTCCGGGCTGCAGGGTCGCCTGCGGCAATGCCACCAGTCGCTGCGACAGGTCCTGCGGTACCAGCACCTCGGCGTAGACCTTTGCGGTGTCTAGTTGGTGACGTGCCTGATCTGCCGAAACCACCCGGAGGTCGAACTGGTTCTTATCCATGTTCGCCACCAAGGCATCGGTGATGGTTTTGCCCGTCGATCCGGCGTCTTGGTTGACCACCGCGATCGGGAAATGTCGCAAATTGGTGGTCGGATTCAGGATGCCGCCGAAATAGAGCATGGCGAACCCGGACAGCAGCGCCAGCGCAATGATGATGGGCGTCAACCAGAATCGCAGTTTAATCAATGCGTTACTGCCGGCGTCGTCGCGCGCTGGATGTTGACGCTGATGGCTGGGCATGGCAACTCCGATCCACGCTGATCGGCATCATTGTTTGCTGGCGTGCCGATCAACGTCGCGCCAGCTGCGAGGCACGCCCCACGTGGAGCATGATGCGCTCCAAGACGATATTGGAGAGGTCGCCATTATCGGCTACACGGGACAGCCCGCGCCGCCGTAGGAAGGTGTCGAGGCGGCGATCCGGTGACCAGTCGGCATAAATGGGGCCGATATAACGCGACCGCAGGAATTCCGAAGCCAGGCTATCCACGTCAGAGTCAGTCAACATCAACGGGATACCACCCATAGCCGCCCTACTCCTTTGTTCCGCAACCGCCGTAGCCAAGTTACGTCAGACGACGCCATTATTTCGTCACGTGCAGATTGCGGAAAGGGACCAAAGTCATTAACGAGGGCGTGCACAATACGAGGACCATTGACCCTGGCGGTCAGACGTGCCACCGACCCAGACTGGCGCCATGGTCAGCAAGACAAGACGGATCACCGAGGCTGCGGTGTTGGTGGCAGTGCTATACGGAGCGCGGCGGTACTACCGCAATTGGGGCGCAACCAAAGCCGAGTGTCAGATGACGTTGCCGGGCGACACCCTGGTCGCCGAGCCGGCTATGCAGACAACCGAGGCGGTCTACATTGACGCGCCCGTCTCTGCGGTCTGGCCCTGGCTATTGCAGATGGGCCAGGACCGCGGTGGCTTCTACGGCGGTCAAGTGCTGAAAAACCTGGCCGGCCTTAACCATCACGACGCCGACCGCGTCCATCCGGAATGGCAACAACTGGCAGTAGGGGATCTGGTACGTCTTGCCCCCGAAGGCTGGATGGGGCTACCAGACGGGGTGACATTGCGCGTCGCCGACATCGTTCCCGAGAAGTGCATCGTGCTCAGCGCCATACCAGCGGGTCCGCGGTGGAGCGCGGTGTGGTCGTTCCACGTCCAGCCGCACTGGGAAGACCGGGTGCGGCTGCTGACCCGCGCCAGAATCGCCGTGCGCCTGCCGGGAGAAATATTCGCCATGGAACTTCTCCGGCCGGTGCTCTCACTCATTGCGCGGGGTTTGCTGTTGGGAATCAAGCATCGGGTCGAGCGGCCGCTAATGACCACGACGCCGACACAACCCGCTGCCGAAACCAATTGACGCGCTTCGTCTCAACACTGCGCACGGGCCCGGTCAACGCTGACCGGGCCCGCACTTTCATCTGGCTTTGCCTACTGGGTGGCTACCTTGACGTGCTTTTCTGCGGGTGCGGGTTGGGAAACCGGCACGGAGACAGTCAGGATGCCTTTGTCGTAGGTGGCCTTGATGTCGTCTTCGTTAGCACCTGATGGCAGTGAGACGGTGCGGACAAACGAGCCGTAGGAGAACTCCGAGCGGCCATCGAACTTCTTTTTCTCACTGCGCTCGGCCTTGATGGTGAGCTGACCGTCGCGGACGGTGATATCGACGTCTTTAGCCGGGTCGATTCCGGGGATCTCGGCACGCACTTCGTAGCGCCCGTCAACCATCTCGTCTTCCAGCCGCATCAGCCGGGTATCGAACATGGGACGAATTCCGGCGAACGAGGGGAATGCCGACAAAAACGAGAACTCGGGGAACATCGAATGCGACTTCTGGGTCGCTGGAACGGCGGTCGTCATCGTCTTCTCCTGAGATTTGTATTGCCTGAACGTGACGCCTATGATCCGACCACGCGCACCGGCGCCACGGTAGGGACCGAAGTCCTTATTGCGTTTCGGGCGATCACTTTTCATATCTGGGCGGGATAGTCGGGGATACTACTCGAATTATGGTCAAGTCAGCGCTGTCCGCGCAGTGGCCGGCGAGTGTCCGGCGCCGTGACGGACGCCTGGTGCCCTTCAAGCTGACCCGTATCGAGGTCGCTATCGCGCGGGCCGCGCGGGAGGCCGGACATCCGGAGCCGGACTTACCAGGCCAACTGGCCACGTCGGTCGCCGACGCACTGGTACGCCGGCCCCGCAGCGGAATCCCGACGGTCGAGAATATCCAGGACCTGGTCGAAGCGCAGCTGGTGGCGGCCGGCCTAAATGACGTTGCGCGCGCGTACATCGTCTACCGGCAACACCATGCAGAATTGCGCGCAGCCAAAGAAATGATCGGTGTGCGCGACGAGCTGAAGTTGACCGTAGCCGCGGTAACAGTGCTGGGCGAGCGCTACCTGCTCCGCGACGAGCAAGGCAAGCCAGTTGAATCGACCGGCGAAATGATGGACCGGGTCGCCAACTGCGTTGCGGCGGCCGAAGAGGGCTTTCGGCGCGGATCCTCGGCGATGTGGGCGCAGCGGTTTTCGTCGGTGCTGCGCGGCCTGGAGTTCTTGCCCAACTCGCCGACGCTGATGAACGCCGGTACGGAATTGGGCCTCCTCTCCGCGTGCTTCGTTCTGCCAGTGGATGATTCGTTGCGCTCGATCTTTACGGCGCTGGCGCAGAGTGCCGAAATTCACCAGGCCGGGGGCGGCACCGGCTACACGTTTACGCATCTGCGCCCCGCCGGTGATCGCGTGGCAAGCACCGGAGGCACGGCCAGTGGGCCGATGTCGTTTCTTCGGCTCTTTGACACCGCGGCCGCGGTGATCTCGATGGGCGGCCGTCGGCGCGGTGCGTCTATGGCGGTGCTGGATGTATCACACCCCGACATCTACGACTTTGTCAGCGCTAAGGCTGACTCGCCCGGCGAGCTGAACCAGTTCAACTTGTCGGTAGGCGTAACCGACAAGTTCCTGCGCGCCGTCGGGCGTGATGACACCCACCGGCTGGTCAATCCGAGAACCGGAAAGGTGGTCGCGAAGGTGCCGGCCGCCGACCTGTTCGCCGCGATCTGCGAGGCCGCACATCGATGTGGGGACCCGGGACTGGTGTTTCTGGACACCATCAACCGCACCAACCCGACGCCCGCTCGGGGCCGGATCGAGGCCACCAACCCGTGCGGGGAAGTTCCGCTGTTGCCCTATGAATCGTGCAACCTGGGCTCCATCAACCTTGCCCGGATGGTCAGCGGTGGCAGCGTCGACTGGGATCGGCTCGCCGAGGTTGCCGAGCTGGCCGTGCGGTTCCTTGACGACGTCATCGACGTCAGCCGCTATCCAATCCCCGAGCTCGAAGCGGCCAGCAAGGCCACCCGCAAGATCGGACTGGGTGTCATGGGGGTGGCAGAGATGCTCGCGGGCCTGGGCATCCCGTATGACAGCGAGCGCGGGGTTCGGCTGGTGGGTCGGATCGCCCGCACCATCAACCAGGTGGCGCATGCCGCCTCGGCGCGGCTGGCCGAGGAGCGCGGAGCGTTTCCGGCATTCTCCGACAGCCGAATTGCTGGCTCGGTACCGTTGCGCAACGCCCAACTCACCTCGATCGCCCCGACCGGCACCATCTCGTTGATTGCCGGGACCACCGCGGGAATCGAGCCGATGTTCGCGATCGCCTACATCCGCGCCGTGATCGGGCGACGTCTGCTCGAGGTCAACCCGTGCTTCGACCGGCTCGCTCGCGATCGCGGCTTCTATCACGATGACCTGATCGCCGGGATCGCACAGCGTGGCGGCGTGCGGCAAGACCCACACGTGCCGGCCGACGTGCGGGCGGCGTTTCCCACGGCGGCGGAAATCTCCCCGGAGTGGCATCTGCGGATGCAAGCCACCGTGCAGCGCCACGTCGACGCCGCGGTCTCCAAAACCGTCAACCTGCCGGCCGAGGCGACCGTCGAGGACGTCCGCGCGATCTATCTCGCCGCGTGGCAGGCGAAAGTCAAAGGCATCACCGTTTACCGGTACGGCAGCCGCGCGGGGCAGGTGCTCAGTTACGCGAGCCCTTTCCCGGCCCCCGAGCGCGCGCTGCTTTCAGCCGACGCCACATTCACCGGCGGCTGCGTCGGCCGTGGGTGCGAGTTCTGACCGCACATTCGCACATTTTCGCCCAGGACGATTGGCCGCGGGCAGAAGGTCCAACGACCCTAGTGACGGCTACCACGCCGTCTTACGTTCTCCAAGAGCGGTGAATTGAACCGCCGCAGGAATGCTGGAGGTTTCGGAAAAGTGCGCGATGCGATCCCACTGGGGCGGATCGCCGGGTTCAAAGTGAATGTCCACTGGAGTGTGCTGGTCATCCTGTGGTTGTTCACCTGGAGCTTGGCAACGACGCTACCCGGCGCCATCAAAGGGTATTCGACCGCCGCTTATTGGCTGGCCGGAGCGTGCGGCGCGCTGGTGCTGTTGGCGTCGCTGCTGGCCCATGAACTCGCGCACGCCGTCGTGGCCCGCCGCGCGGGCGTGGCCGTGGGCAGCGTGACGCTATGGCTTTTCGGCGGGGTGACCACACTGGGTGGCGAGGCGAAGACACCCAAGGCCGCCTTCCGGATCGCAATCGCGGGCCCGGCCACCAGTATTGGGCTGGCCGCTCTCTTCGCCGGGCTGGCCGCCGCGCTGCATGCCGTGCGGGCCGCTCCCATCGTGATCGGAGTCGTTTCCTGGCTGGCCGTCATCAACCTGGTGCTGGGCTTGTTCAACCTGTTGCCGGGCGCCCCGCTGGACGGCGGCCGGGTGCTGCGTGCCGTTTTGTGGCGCCGCTACGGCGACAGCGTGCGCGCCAGCATCGGCGCGGCGCATGCGGGACGAGTGGTCGCATTCATTCTGATCGGTTTGGGTCTGGCCGAATTCGTGGCCGGCGGCACGGTCGGCGGCGTTTGGTTGGCCTTTATCGGCTGGTTCATCTTCGCCGCCAGTCGCGAAGAAGAGCACCGGATTTCGACCCAACAGATGTTCGCCGGGGTGCGGGTCGCCGAAGCGATGACTGCGCAGCCGCATACCGCGCCGGGATGGATCACCGTTGAGGATTTCATCCAGCGGTATGTGCTCGGCGACCGTCACTCGGCATACCCGGTCGTCGACGCCAGCGGATCGGTCGTCGGCCTGGTCACGTTGCGACAACTGCGCGAGGTGCCGCCCGGCCGGCGCGCCTCGACCACCGTGGCTGACATTGCGCTGCCACTGGACGCGGTACCGACCGCGGAGCCGCAGGAGCCGCTGACCGCCCTGCTGGAGCGCATGTCTCCGGCCGGCCCGCACAGCCGAGCCCTGGTGCTGCAGGACGGGCAGGTCGTCGGCATCGTCACACCCACCGACGTGGCGCGGCTGGTCGACGTTTACCGGCTGACCCAGCCCGGGGGCACCGTGCCGGCGCATCGTTGACAGGCTGGAGGTATTCCGATGAAACCGATCACCGTTGGTGTCGATGGTTCGCAGGCGGGGATCGCCGCCGCCCTATGGGGTATCGACGAGGCCACCGTCCGCGCCGTGCCGCTGCACTTGGTATCGGTGATGAAGCTGACGCACCCATCGCCGGACGACTACGACCGTGACCTCAAGCACGCTGAAACATCGCTGCGCCAAGCCCAATCCGCGGTCGAGGCCAGCGGAAAGCCCGTCAAAGTGGAAACCGAGATTTTGCGTGGGCCCCCCGGACCGCTGCTGGTGGAGGCATCCCGCGACGCCGAGATGATGTGCGTGGGATCCGTCGGCATCGGCCGCTTCGCCCGCTCCATATTGGGCTCGGCCGCAAGCGAACTCGCCGAAAAGGCGCATTGCCCCGTCGCGGTGATTCGTACCGAACTCGATCAGCCGCCGCCCGATATCAACTGGATTGTGGTACGGATGACCGATGCTCCCGACAACGACGCCGTCGTGGAACATGCTGCCCGCGAGGCGGAGTTGCGCGGTGCGCCGATGCTGGTGCTCGGTGGCCGGCCGGAGGAGCTCACCGAGCATGCCGACGGCGAGTTCGAGCGTCGGGTCCACGAGTGGGGGAGGCGCCACCCGGAGTTGCGGCTATACCCGATCGCCACCACGGCCGGCATCGCCAGCTTTCTCAGTGCCAACGACGAGCGGGTTCTGCTGGCAGTGATCGGTGCTGGCGAGGCCGATCAGCTGGCACGGCTCGTCGGGCCGTCTGGGCATCCGCTGTTCCGGCACCCCGAATGCTCGGTGCTGGTCGTGCGGCACTAGCGCAAGTGGTGACCTTTGCCTCTTGTTAGTTGCCCGCTAGCCAGCAGTCATCGCCGGGTCCGAAAGATCCGTGCAGTCTGCCCACCCCGGAGTGGTCAGCCGTGAACGGGAATCGGACATCCCGGATTTGGACTTCTATCGCGTTGCTTGCACAGCGTGAACGGACACCGATGTCGCCCGGGCACGCATGCCTTGCGTGCCTGGAGGCGGTTGGCGTCACCGGCGCGGGCCTGACGGTGATGGGCAGCAAGAACGCGTTGGAACCGGTGTATGTCACCGATCCGCGCGTGGGTGAGGTAGAGGAGTTGCAAGCGACTCTGGGCGAGGGCCCGGGTACTGATGCGCTGGAGTCGGGCAGGCCGATGCTCGTCGGCGACTTGGCGGCGCCGATGAGCAATTTACGCTGGCCGATGTTCGCATCCGAAGCCGGCCGGCTTGGCTTATGGGCAATGCACAGCCTTCCGCTGGCGCTGGGCGCAATCCAGGTGGGAGTGCTCGACCTCTACAACGACACCCCTGGTCACCTGAATCAGGACCAGCTGGTGGACGCCTTGATTTATGCCGATACCGCGCTGCTTCTAGTGCTCGATGCACTGAGCGGGATCGCCACACCGGTGGATGCCGAGCGCCCCAGCGGCCACGGTCCGGTGCTGTGGCGCGCTGAAGTTCACCAGGCGGCCGGCATCCTCTCGGAGCGGCTCGGCGTTTCGCCGCTCGAGGCGCTGGTGCGACTGCGCCGCCACGCGTACGCCCATAACAAGCGGTTCACTGACGTGGCGCGCTCCGTGGTAGAAGGACGGCTGCGATTTCAGCCGGAGGCGAAACCCAGTACCGACCCTGGGGTCTAGGCCGGCGACTGGCGTGCGACGATCACCGGCACCCGGGCCATTTGCGCAACGGTTTCACCAACAGAGCCCACCAGCATCCCGGCGAACCCGCCACGACCCCGGCTGCCGACGACGACCAGTTGCGCCTGTTGTGACCGCTCGACGAGCTGGCGTGCCGGCTGAGCCTGCGCGACGCTACGGGTCACCTGCACGTCGGGGTACCGCTCCTGCCAGCCGGCCAAACGCTCGGCCAATACCTCTTCGGCCGCCGATTGCGTTGCCGGCCAATCGATTCCGGGCCACTCCGAGACATCCAGATCGCTCCATGCGTGTAGCGCGACCAAGCCGGTGTGGCGGCGTGAGGCTTCATCGAAGGCGATTGCGGTGGCCAGCTCAGATGCCGGCGAGCCGTCGATACCGACCAACACCGGCGCAGCGGTGTCCGGTGGCGACGGGTCCTCTTCGTGGACGATCGCGACCGGGCAGTGCGCATGACACAGCAGGCCCGAGCTCACCGAACCAAGGAGCCGCCCGGGCCAGCGTCCGCTGCCTTGCGCCCCGGCGACCACCATTTCGGCGTCTTTGGACAAATCGATCAACGTGGGACCGGCTCCCGACGCCAAGATCTCGGTGTGCACCCCGGCGGGCCCGCCACCCGCAGTAGCCTCTGCGACGACCTTGAGTGCGCCGTCGATGAGTCGGCGACCGTGATCCTGCTGCCAACGCAGCACGCCCGCGGGCAACGGCATCCGCAGCCATGTCGACACCTCCGGCGAAACCGCATGCACGAGTGTGAGCGGGACGTTGCGCATCTCGGCGTCGCGTGCTGCCCACTGCACCGCTGCCCGGGCGGCCGGCGAATCGTCGATGCCTACGACAATTCCTGCAGACGCGTTGTGCCATGACATGGTTGATCCCCTATTCATCGCCGTTTCGCTCGGTTTCGCCGAAACCGGCTTTACCGTTCATGCACGACCGTATTGCTGAGGACGTATGGGGTGTCAGAGGCGTTGGTCACCACCCGTCCGGGGCACAAATCCCATAGGTCGAAGCCGACGTGGCCGGGTCTTTTATGCCGCGGCTTTCTTGGCAACGATGGCGACGGCGACCAGGTGCTCCCGATGCCTGCGGAAGGTGCGACGCATCGTGAGGACTCGCTGGCGGGCGTCACGATGAACGAGCACGTTTCGGGCGAACCGCAGGGCCCCGAGAAGCCCTTCGTCGGCAACCATTCGGCGCGGTTGCAACAGAGCCATCGGTGCAGTCGCGACGTGATCGACCGCCAATCCGTGGTCTGCCAGCAGGCGCGACCACTCCGCAATGGTCAGCGGGCGCGCGTTCACCTTGATCGCCCGGGCAAGCGACTGCCGGATGTCGGTGCTGACTTCCTCGGAGACCGTGTCCGGGGTGAGAGCAAGTTCGTGGATCGCATAGCGTCCCTGTGGCCGCAGCACTCGAGATGCCTCGGCGACGATGGCGTGCTTGGCCGCATCGCCCTGCATGGTCAGCATCGCCTCTCCGATGACGACATCGCTGCTGGCGTCGGGTAATCCGGTGGCTGCCGCGTCGGCGACCCGAACGGCTGCATTCGCGGCCCCCAGTTCGGCCAGCACGCCGCGAACCACGTTGGCCGCGTCGGTGTCGCTTTCGGCGCCCACGTACGAATGTGGGCCTCGGGCCAGAATTTCGACGGCGGTGCGGCCCAGACCCGGTGCCAGTTCGAGCACATCGGCATCGGTGAGCTCGGCGCGGGCCAGCAGCGCGCGGGTGAGCTCGACACCGCCGGGGCGAAGCACGCGTTTACCCAGCCGCGCCAGCAGCCAATGGCCCGCAACGGCGTCATCGGCGCGAGTCGATGAAGGCAGGGGAAGCCGCGAACCGGCCGGCTGTCGCAGCATCAGACCGCCTGCCGTGCAGAGGTTTTCGGCAAGGTGATAACGTTGGGGTCCAGAAATTCGGGCCCCTCATCGAGGTACTCCCACTGGTAGCTGCCAGGGTGATCGGCGTCGAATTCCGCGCGCGGGTGCTTGGGGTGGTGGTTGTGCCGAACGTCGAGTTCGTTGACGGTCACGGGTTCTCCCTACCTTCCTCCTGGTTTTTACAAAATACCATTGTGTAAACTCTAGCGCATGACCTACGTGATCGGGAAGCCATGCATCGACGTGATAGACCGGGCGTGCGTGGACGAATGTCCCGTGGACTGCATCTATGAGGGCGCCCGGGCGCTCTACATCCATCCCGACGAATGCGTGGACTGCGGCGCGTGTGAGCCGGTTTGTCCGGTGGACGCTATTTACTACGAAGACGACCTGCCTGAGGAGCTCAAACCCTACCTGGCCGACAATGAGGCGTTCTTTGCTGAAACGCTGCCGGGCCTCGACGCTCCGTTGGGGTCCCCGGGCGGGGCCGCCAAACTTGGGCGGCTCGGTGTCGACACACCGCTGGTGGCCGCTCAGCCCAGGGCCGACCAAGCAGAAGGAGCGTGAGCGTCCCGTGAACTCGCAGCCGTCGTCAATCGGGGAGTCCGCCAGCCGTCGTCGGGAGGTGCTGCGGGTGTTGCGCGCGTCGCCTGATCCGATGAGCATCGCCGCGATCGCCGACCTGCTGGAGGTGCATCCCAACACTGTCCGCTTCCACCTCGACAGCCTGGTCGGCGAGGGGCAAGTGGAGCATGTCGAGCTGGACCGTAAGGGGCCGGGGCGCCCACCGCTCATGTTTCGCGCGGTTCGGCAGATGGATCGCGGCGGAACGCGGCATTATCGGCTGCTCGCCGAGGTTCTGGCCTCGGCCTTTGCCGCCGAGCGGGACCCGGGCGCCAAGGCGCTGGCCGCAGGGCGGGCGTGGGGACGAAAACAGGATTCAACGCCGCAACTGCACAACGCCGACGAGGCCATCGACCATCTGGTGGACATGCTCGACCAACTCGGCTTCGCCCCCGAACGCCGCGTGGCCAACGGGGAGCAACAGGTCGGCCTGCGGCACTGCCCGTTTTTGGAGCTGGCCGAAAACCGGACGGCGGTGGTCTGTCCGGTGCATCTCGGCCTCATGCAGGGCGCCATGGAAACCTGGGGGGCTCCGGTCTCGGTCGACCGGCTGGAGGCGTTCGTCGAGCCGGATCTGTGCCTGGCCCACCTGACGCGGCAGGACGCGGCCGAAAAGTGAGTACCGGCCCGGCGATCGCGGTCGCCGTCACGTTCGTGTGGCTCGGCATGGTGCTGGCCATCTCGTTTCTGGAAGCCCCGCTGAAGTTCCGCGCCCCCAACGTGACGTTGCAGATCGGCCTTGGCATCGGCCGACTGGTGTTCCGGGCGCTCAATACCGTGGAGGTCGGTTTCGCCCTCGTCATCGTGGCCATCGCAGCTGCCGGGCCCACACCCGCGGGCCTCGCCGTGGCGTTTTCGGTCGCTGTCGGGGCATTGGCCGTCCAGTTGATCGCGGTACGTCCCCGGCTGACCCGCCGATCCGATCAGGTGCTGGCCGGATCGGATGGACCCCGGTCGCACGCCCACTACGCCTATGTCGGTTTGGAGGCGGTTAAGGTGGTGGCGCTGATTGTCGCGGGGATACTGCTCTTGACGGGCTGAATACCGCCGTTCAACTCCCAAAGGACGGAAGCCATGGAATCCATCTCGTTGACCAGCCTCGCCTCCGAAAAGCTGGCCGAGGCCAAACAGTCACACAGCGGGCGGGCCGCGCACACCATCCACGGCGGTCACACCCACGAACTTCGGCAGACCGTGCTGGCTCTGCTTGCCGGCCACGACCTTTCCGAACATGACAGCCCCGGCGAGGCGACCCTGCAGGTGCTGCAGGGCCACGTGCGCATGACCACCGGCGGCGACGCATGGGACGGCAAGGCCGGCGACTATGTCGCGATTCCGGCGGAACGCCACGCCCTGCATGCGGTCGAGGATTCGGTGATCATGCTGACCGTGCTGAAGAGCCTGCCATCGGCTCAGTAGCTGCGATGCTGTCCACGCCCTGGTCGAGAAGTTTCGGGCTGCGACGACCTGGCCGCCGCCACCGCGGCCGACGATCGCCGGATTGCGCCTGTGGACGCCGGTCAGGGCGTGGGGATGATCCGCGGCGAAGCCTCGGTGGCCCAGGTGATCGATGAAATATGCTCGGGTGCAAAGCGTTTGCTGAGCAGCTGGGGCTCGTAGCGCCCGAACCTGGGTCATACCCCGCGCAGGTAGCGTCTGGCGATGACGCGCTGGGCCACCGAGACCAGCGGCCGACCGGCCTTGCTCCACCAGGTGGCCGGCCGGGAGAAGGCCGTCACCTCCGCGAACACCGCCGCGGTGTGCGGGTCGCGGCGCACCGCGAAGCGTTCCTCGCCGGACTCGGGATGGCCCGGCAGGGTGCCGTAGGCGAATCCGCGAATATCGGGCTCGTCGACGGTGTACACCACCCGGCACGGCGCGGGCAGAAAACCCATCCGCACCACGACCACCGCGTCGAGGACGGCGACCTCGGAGCTGGCCTGTATCCGCAGGCCGGCTCCGCGCTGCATGCCCCAGTGCATGACGGCCTCGGCGGCTCGCTCGAAGCGCTGCTGGCCCGTGCCGATCTGCTTTTCGACGTGGAGATGGCCATAGCCGGCGGGCAACTGGACGGATGCCGTCGCCCCCACCTCCGGGTACGTCAGCGGAAGTTCCTCGAGCGCTCCTAGGTCCACCCGCTCAGCTTGCCACGCGAAGATGCATGGCGGAGATGGGCGCGTACCGTCGGAAGATGTGACCGCACAGAATTCGAAAACCGTTGCAGAAGCGTCCGGAACGTTCACCCTCGATGGCGACCTGACCGTCAATCGACTTGGCTTCGGCGCGATGCGCCTGACCGGTAAGGGCGTGTGGGGCCCGCCGGACGACCGCGAGGAATGCATCCGGGTGCTGCGGCGCGCCGTTGAGCTCGGCGTGAACTTCATCGACACCGCGGACTCGTACGGCCCCTACATCTCCGAGAAGATCATTCGCGAGGCGCTGCACCCGTATGACGGGTTGGTCATCGCGACCAAGGCGGGGCTGCTGCGCACTGGCCCGGATGTGTGGATCCCACTGGGCAATCCGAGTTATCTGCGCCAGGAATGCGAGATGAGCTTGCGCCGCCTCGGCGTCGACACCATCGATCTGTTCCAGCTACACCGGATCGATCAGAACTTCCCGCTGGCCGACCAGGTGGGCGAGCTTGATGCGCTGAAGAAGGAGGGCAAGATCCGCCACATCGGGCTGTCGGAGATCGACGTCGACCAGCTGAACCAGGCCCAGCAGATCACTGAGATCGTCTCCGTGCAGAACATGTACAACCTGGCCGCGCGCGGCGCCGAACCGCTGCTGGACGCCGCGAGCAACCAGGGCATCGGGTTCATTCCGTGGTTCCCGCTGGCCGCCGGACCACTGGCCGCGCCGGACGGCCCGCTGCAGCGCATCGCCGCCAATCATGACGCGACGCCGTCGCAGCTGGCGCTGGCGTGGTTGCTGAAACGGTCGCCGGTGATGCTGCCGATTCCCGGCACGTCGAAGGTGGCGCACCTGGAGGAGAACGTCGCCGCCGCCCAGATCACGCTGAGCGACGAGGAGTTCGAGGCGCTGTCGACCGCCGGGGGACAGCAGACGGTCTGATCCACCGATACGGTGTCCGGGTGACCCGCGAACAGGCCAGGCATCCCGGCGGCGGATTCAATCCACCGGAACCAACGACCAAGGGCGGCCCGGACTACGGCCGGTTCATCGACGCCGTGCGCACGATGCAAGACCACGCCCGTGCCGTCGACGCGCCCGACGCGGTGATCACCGAGGCGGCCGACCTGCTCGAGAAAGTTTCGGCGTCGTTGAGCCCGTTCGACGCCGACGAGTGGGAGTCGCCATCGGGGCGCCGGATGGACCTGCCGATGCGCGGCAACATCCTCTCGATTCCCATGAAGGCCCGCAAGACGGTCGACGGCCGGATCCAGGGCTGGGCCCGATTCGCCCGGTTTCACTTGGGGCGCAACGGCGCCGTGCACGGTGGCTGCCTGGGGATGCTGTTCGACAGCGTGCTCGGGTTGACGTCCTCGGTGCTCACCGGTGGGCCCTACCAGCGCACGGCCTACCTGAAGATTGACTACCGCCGCATCGTGCCGATCGAGAAGCAACTGCAGTTCGACGCGGGCATCGACCGGGTGGACGGGCGCAAGATCTTCGTGTCCGGCCGGTTGACCGACGGCGAGATCTTGCTGACCGAAGCCGAGGCGCTGTTCGTCCGGCTTAAGCCGGGTCAGCCATGACCTGAAGCAAGTGTTGCGTTAAGAAAACTTTGCATTCACAGACTATTGCATAGGTGTAGATTAAGCACCCGAGGTAATCATGGGTGCCATCAGATTCGGCGTGGTCGAGGCCCTGACCAGCGGTGTTCGCGGCAACACCGGCCGTCGCATCGCGGCGCTGGGCCTGGTCATGCCCGCCGCGAGTCCGCAACCGTCCGTCGCGATCGTCATTCCCGCGCATAACGAGGAACGATTCATCGGCAAGCGCCTGGCCTCGTGCATCGATCAGACGTCGCTGCCCGACGAGATCATCGTCGTCAACAACAGATCAACCGACGGCACCGCTTCCGTCGTGCGCCGATACCAAGCGGAACAGCCGCACATCGACGTGGCGCGGGTGTTGGGGTTGCCGGAGCCGGCGCCCGACGCCAATCCGGTCACCGGCGTCGATTCCGGTGATCAACGGCAGATTGTGGCCTAGCCCAACAATACCGTTTACTTAAGGTTACATGCTTGTTATTCTGGGGGCGTGCCACGCGCTGGCTGGGTGAAGCCACAAAGTGATCAGCGGTTGTCTGATCACATCTCGCTGGGCGTTTTGACCA
>Ga0335071_10004038_pt1 | contig 15378 bp, 12 predicted proteins | sample Lox_Sample_15_FD_206724 | JGI IMG/M metagenome (GOLD analysis project Ga0335071, IMG submission 206724) | Soil microbial communities from Loxahatchee National Wildlife Refuge, Florida, United States - Lox_Sample_1.5 | ecosystem: Environmental > Terrestrial > Soil > Wetlands | place: USA... | reverse complement strand
AGTTCAAGCCTGGTGGAAGAGTGGGGCCGTGCTTCAATCCGATCGTGATCGCGCTTGGGATTTGCCGCTCATCTTCCTTGCGGCGGAAGGTCAGATCTTCATAAGGAGTTTCGCCGCCGAGCAACAGGGGCCAATCTTGGGTTTTCACCACGTCGTGCATCTGATCGGCAGATTTTCCTGTCGCATACAGGCCGCCCATCAAACCGCCCATACTCGTTCCTGCGATGTAATCCACAGGAATATGGTGTTCCTCGAACCATTTCAGAACGCCGATATGCGCTTCGCCTAGTGCTCCACCGCCTTCCAGGGCGACGCCAATAGTGGGACGTCCCTTGGATTTCGCTTGCGTGGTCTGAGCGGATTGCGCCTCGCTCGGTGGAGGATCTTGCTTCTCCTGCCCAAAGCAGAAAATGGGCGTTATGCAAAGCAGAATAGAAGCGTGGATAAGAGTACGCACGACAAATCACCTCGAATAAAATGGGAGCATCTCAAAGCACTTTGCTCTGGCGAAGCTGTTTCTCCATCCGTAGGAAGGAGGAGCCTCATGTCTCCGGTGCTGTGTATGTAGATCAAGTAGGCAGCAACGGCGACGACCGTCCCCAATGAAGTCATTTCACGTACCGAAGTTTGCGATTCATAGGGATTGCCCTTCGAGCACTATTGGCACAGGCTGAGAAGGCCGTCTACTGCCCCTTGGGGAAGGTCCATGAAAGCCGCTGGGATAAGAGTCTCAAATCGCAAAACTTACCAGGAAACGAGAAACACTCTCGAGTTATCCGTGGCTCGGACTGAAGACACAAGCGGTATTGAGGATGGCCATAAGCAGCCAGTTCTCGCCGGTTTTGCTCTCTGCTAGTTGGTTCGGGGCGGCAGTGTGGGCCGTTGCCGCTGCCGTTCGAAGCGATGTTGTGTTAGCGAATGTTCTCCTACGAGCCGCCGAGTAAGCGTGGTTGCACCTGGGCGCTATTTGCGACGATTCTTGTAAGCTTCCGAAACGGGCCTTCCCCTAAGGGCAGTAGACGGCTTTTCCCACGGTGCCTAAAGTGCATCTTATAGCGAAGTGGATTCCTGGCAATGGAGTTTGCGCACGGAGACCTGCGTTAGGATGCAGGGCACGTTCTTGAGCTGTCGAAGACTGGAATGGAGATTAGATGAAAAGCAACCTTGATCCATGTCGCGCATAATTGGAAATGCATTAATGTGGTTTGGTCTCGCGCTGCTGACTCTGTGGGCACTAGCAGCTCTTTACTTCGATCTACGGATCCCTGCGTTACGCATTCCGGTAGCTTTGATCTACGTGGTTGGACTTACTACAATTTTGTTCAAGTTCAAGAATACCGCTTGGGCTCCGGTCTTGGTTCTAGCAGGCTTTTGTGGAGTGCTTTTCTGGTGGCTCAGTCTAAAGCCTTCGAACGATGGCAACTGGCGACCCGACACCAATCGAACAGCATGGGCTGAAATAGACGGAGATCGGGTCACAATTCACAATTTACGCAACTGCGATTATCGCAGCGAAACTGATTACACGAATTGCTGGGGCGACCGGACAGTTTACCTATCACAAATCCGGGCTGCGGACCTATTTCTGACGAACTGGGGGATTCGCTTTGCGAGCCACCCGATTATCAGCTTTCAATTCGGGGACAACGAGCACATCGCATTCTCGATTGAGGCCCGGTACAAGGTTGGCCAGGGGTACTCGACAATCCGCGGGCTTTTTCGTCAGTACGAGCTGATCTTTGTAACGGCTGATGAGCGCGACCTGATTCGATTGCGCACGAACTACCGTAAAGATGAAGAAGTGTCCATGTATCGGTTTCAAGAAACACAAGATGTCGCACGCGCAATGTTCCTTACTTATACCGCCTATCTGAATACCTTGAAAGATCATCCAGAGTGGTACAACGAAGTGACACGAAACTGCACCACCACGATCGACAGAAAGCTTGCTGCGGGCGTAAACAATCCGCAGCCGTGGAACTACCAAGTCCTAGCGAATGGCACGTTGGATGAACTGTTATACGATCGTGGAAGACTGGTCACTGGCGGGCTTTCATTTCCAGAGTTGAAGCAACGTGAGCATATCAACGCCGCAGCAAAAGCCGCAGACCACTCTCCTGACTTCTCCGCATTAATTCGAGCGGGACGGATTGGTTTCTGAATCGTAGCGAATCGGCGGTTCTCGGGGGTTGACGTTCAATGCGCAAGCGTCGGAGGCACATGCTCTGCGGCGTTCTCCTGCACTGCTTCAATCACTTCGGAATCGTACGGTCGCTTTTGGAGCATTAGGGCTCCTCAGAAGAAGAAGGTTCCTCCACTAATTCCTGTTTTTGATTCACAGAACGGACCCCCTGACAGCAGAACTATTTTGCCGCCACGCAGTGGGCATCGTACACAGTACTCAGCTTCTTTCGGGGAATTACCTACTAGATCCTCTGAACCAAATTTAGCTAGCGACTGCATTAGACGAAGGAGTATTCGGTTTCACCTTTGCTGATTTCATCGTTAGCCTCGCCTGATAGATGAGGCCAACCCACACCCACGCGAAAGGAGGATTTTTCAAGAGCGCGCTTAACAGCACGAGCCCCAACCACCAGCGCCAATCTAGCAGGATGAAATAAGTGGCGTTCTTCAATATCCGATGCAGTACAAGACACCAGAGACAAAGGGTCATCATGACAAACTGACCAAGGAGGTTTCCGATATACACTGCCAATTCTGCTGTCGTGATGCTGTGCCCGGGATGAGCGTAGTCTCCATACAATTTGAGACCCAAAATGAACAGGGCTATCAGAATCGCCCAAATACTTGTACAGATGAAACTGTCCTTGGTGGGACCAACTAAGTAGGACCAACGGAAGGGTTGAGTGTTGGCAGAGGCGGGAGTTCGGTGTGCCGGCGTGCTCATGTGCGGGCCTCGAACTCCCAGCGGTCCGGTGGAGTAAGGTTTCGCGCAAAGCCATCATTGCGAATTGGCCCCAATGAACTCATTTCCCGTCTTTAATTTGTCCTTTGTAGGGGCTGCCTTTTGAGCACTATTGGCGCAGGCTGAGCATTAGGTCTACTGCCCTTTGGGGAAGGATCAGACTGTGTCACCTGTGCGGAGAATCAATAACCGGTGGTCAGGCGAGGTTTTGGGGCCAACGTTGTCGACGGGCGGACAGTAAGACTGCATCGCACCACGTGCCGCGCGATCAAAATGTTCAATGCCTAAGGCAGACAAGAAAATCCCGTTACTCTGCCTGGAAGAGAACGGGGTGATTGGCGCGACCCTTCCAGCAATATGGATCGCAGATAACTCGGGCATCTTCCAAGAATCCGTATGGAACTTCCCCAAAGGGCAGTAGACGGCACCACATTTCCATTCCTATAGTGCTCGTCGGCAACAAACTGAAACCATCGCATGGGATTTAGGTTCGCTACTACGCCGAGCTTAGGGCTCGCAGGGGGGACTCCGTGAAGAAGATCTGGCTGAGTGTTGCTTTAGGTTCGCTGCTTGCACTTTCGACGTTTGCGCAAGACAAGGAAGCCGATCGTGTCGAAAACGCAGGAAAAGTGATGAAAGAAATTCTCGATGCTCCCGACAGCATTCCGCAAAATGTCCTGGATAAGGCGGATTGCGTCGTAATCTTACCCTCCGTTCTGAAGTTCGCCATTGGTTTCGGAGGCAGCTACGGCCGCGGCCTGATGACCTGTAGGGAAGGCAGCACCTTCCACGGTCCGTGGAGCGCTCCGACGATGATGGCTCTCGAGGGAGGAAGCGCCGGTTTGCAGCTTGGTGGTAACGCTACCGACTTCGTTCTTCTGATCATGAGCCCTCGTTCTGCCAACAGTATTCTCAGCAGCAAGGTCAAGGTCGGCGGTGACGCAAGCGCCGCTGCTGGACCCGTTGGCCGCACCGCTTCGGCGGAAACAGACGTGACTATGCGGGCGGAGATTCTTTCTTACTCCCGCGCTCGCGGACTTTTTGCAGGCATCTCTCTAGAAGGTTCCACGCTCCGCCCCGATAATGGTGCGAACAAAAATCTGTATGGCAAGGAAGTAAGCGCCAAATCGATTGTCTTCAAAAAGGCGGTGCCAGTACCCGAGAGCGCCAAGGAATTGCTCGCAACGCTCGAAAAAGCGTCGCCAAAAAATAGATCGAAGAATTAGCACTTTGCCATGAACATGCAGCCCTTCAACCATTCTCGACTTCGCTTGAATAGGATTGACAATCTACTCTCGCCTACCGTCATTGGCATCAAGCGAGCGAGGGGATGATTATGAGTTCCATTAAGACTAGCTCGATTGTATTTGTGCTTGTCTTCGGAGGTGCGTTGTTCGGAATTTTTCTACACGCCGCACTGCCCGCGGATTACTTGAGCGAGGGCACGAAAGAGATCGTGAGACTGGGCATGGCCTTAGTTTCCACGATGGCGGCACTGGTACTCGGGTTGCTGGTTGCTTCGGCAAAAAGCTCGTATGACACCCAAAATACGACCCTAGTGGAAAACGCCGCAAGAGTCGTGCTTTTGGACCGCGTCTTGGCACATTATGGTACTGAAACGAAGGAAACGAGAGAGTTGCTGCGCAACACATACGCTCGCGTTTTGGAGCGAATGTGGGCGAAGAACAGGGCGAATTCTTCCGGTCTCGAAGCACCATCGAACGAAGCAGAACTTCTCATCGACAAAATACTGAAACTCTCGCCAAAGGATGAAACCCAACGCGCGTTAAAGGACCAAGCGGAAAGTATCGCCTGGGTTGTGAGTCAAACGCGCTGGTTGCTTTATGAACGCCAGGTTGTTTCCGTCTCCACACCGTTTCTCGTAATTCTGGTGTTCTGGCTGATGGCAATTTTTGCCAGCTTTGGATTGTTTGCTCCAGGAAATTTGGCAGTGGTCGTCTGTTTGTTTATTTCTGCTGCGTCGGTGTCCGGCGCGATCCTCATGATTCTCGAAATGTATTCACCATACAGGGGACTTATGCAGATTTCCAACGCTCCATTGCGTGCAGCACTTGCGCAACTCGGTAGATAGAGCGGGATTCGGGCCATGTTCTAGCCAGGACGGGTTGCGAGTTGTATTTTCCATAGGAGGGATTGAATGAGATTAACTACACTGTTGCTCTTAGGATCTGCGGCACTCTCGTCCGCGAGCCCTGCGGATGCTCCTGTTTACGAGATATTACGGGCAGAAAGCACAATAACGTTTAATGTGAAGGCATCGGTGGCCATCGCCGGCAAGTTCGAGAAGTGGGATGCTAGCCTTACATTTACATCCCCAGAACTCTCGACTGCCGTACTGGATATCAAGATTCAGGCTGCGAGCGTGAATACGGGGAGCGGTATGAAGGACGGCAAGCTGAAGGGTAAGGATTTTTTTGATGTCCAACAGGATCCACTAATCACCTTTCATTCGACCAAGGTTGAACAGACCGGTCCGAACACAGTTGCGATTGACGGCGACTTTACCATTCGCGGTGTAACCAAACAGGAAAGATTAGTCTTCATCACGGCTGACCCCAAGGAGAGGGCTGCCGGCGTAGGCACGGTTACCGGGACCATGGCTTTCGACCGCAAGCAGTTCGGGATGAACAGCGGCATCCCGTTCATCAAGATCGCGGACCGCGTCGAGGTCAACCTTGCACTCAAGGTTCACCGTCTCAGCGGGCCGCCCCCCAATCTCAAGTAGTAGTTACCTCAAACGCTCTCCCGGGGCTGGGGGTACCGCCCCCTGGCCCCTTGTAAGTGCACCGACCTCCATAGCCTTCGGAAGCGCCTTACCGTAGAATCACTCAAAGCTTAGTTCGCCGCCCTTACGAACGTTGACAAGACTGTCGGCAGAAGTAGTTCCGGCAGGATTGCGACATGCAATTGTGGGCGGGCGTCTGACTTCCAACGCAATGAGCCCGATTACGATCATCTGGTCCATGAGTGCGTCGGCGTGCCTCACGCTGGCCGGAATAAATTTTTTGGTCTGGTGCAGGAATCGGACGGCTTGGGCTAATGTACTTTTTTCGCTGACAGCTTCGTCCACGGCGGCCTGGGCACTTTGTGAATTGTGGATGATGCGGGCAAATTCACCGATGGAATTCGCGACGGTGCTTCGGTGGGGGCACGTGGCGGTGTGGCTGATCGTGGTATCCCTGATCGCCTTCGTGCGGCTCTACCTAGGAGCAGGGCGAGTATGGCTCGCATGGACGGCCTGCGGCCTGCGCACGTTCGCTCTCCTGCTCAATTTTTTTACGGGGCAGAATCTCAATTACCGCGAGATTACCGACCTCGTACCCGTCCGGTTTCTCGGTGAATCCGTAGCGGCCGCCAAGGGTGTGCCCAATCCCTGGATGCTCGTCGGCCAACTAAGTTTGGTGGTATGGCTTGTCTTCACTATAGACGCCACCATAATGACCTGGCGGCGAGGCGACCGCGAGCGTGCATTCGCCGTGGGCGGGAGTATTGTGTTTTTCGCACTTGCCTCGTCCATCCAGGCTCCCTTGGTGTTCTGGGGAATTATCCAAATGCCACTTTCGGCAAGCTTATTCTTTACGGGCATAGTCACAGTGATGGGCTACGAGCTGAGCAGTGAAATGCTCCGCGCGCCACAGGTCGATCGTAAGTTACAGGAGAGTGAAGCGGGGTTGCATGAAATCGAAGTAAGAATGAGGCTGGCCGTTGAGAGTGCGGATTTCGGCATCTGGATTCGGGATCTTGTGCGGGATGAAATCTGGGCGACAGACGAGTGGCGGGCGTTATTCGGATTTCCAGACACGGAACGGCTAAAACTGGACAGAATCCTGGAACGAATCCACTCGGAAGATCAAGATAAGTTCCGGTCTGTACTGAAGAATGCGACTGAGGGCGGGGCCAGTTATGAGGGAGAATTTCGAGTAGTGCTCCCGACCGGCGAGGTGCGCTGGATCGGTTCTCACGGCCACGTCGAGTTCGACGGCACAGGAAAACCAATCCTCGTTCGTGGCGTGTCCCATGATATTACGGCGAGAAAGGAGGCCGAGCAGGAAACTCAGAATTTGCGGCGGGAGATTGCGCATGTAGGCCGCGTCTCTATGATGGGCCAGCTGGCCTCGGCGCTGGCGCATGAGATTAACCAGCCGCTCGGTGCAATCCTGCGAAATGCGGAAGCTGCGGAACTGTTTCTGCAAAATGGGTCGCCTGACCTTGAAGAAATCCGCGCGATATTCGCCGACATCCGAAAGGACAACCAGCGTGCAGGGAGTGTGATCGACCGGATGCGTGCTCTGCTCAAGCGGCAGAATCTCGATAAGCGGTCAGTAGATGTGAGCGAACTTGTCGGTGAAGTCGTGGCTCTCGTACATTCCGACGCCACGGCACGACACGTTAAATTTGAAGTGGCCGTGGCAGACCGCCTACCGCCGGTGTGTGGCGACGTTGTGCATCTTCAGCAGGTGTTGTTGAACCTGATCGTCAACGCAATGGATGCGCTAGATGAGGCGAAGGCGGGAGATCGGCGTGTCAGCGTTACCGCGTCGCTCGGCGGACCACAGACGATCGAGATCGCCGTGAGCGATTCCGGCTGCGGTATTCCGGCCGACAAACTTACGCACATTTTCGATCCCTTTTTCACCACCAAGCCCAAGGGTATGGGTATGGGTTTGCCCATCTCTCGCACCATTATAGAGGCACACCACGGTCGGCTCTGGGAGGAGAACCGGCCTGGTGGTGGCGCGTCGTTTCGATTTACACTGCCGATCGAGGCCGGGAGCACCGCAAAATGAGCGAGACCACGCCGATCGTTCACGTCGTCGACGATGATGCATCCTTTCTAACCGCAATGTCGCGGCTGTTCCGGGCGAACGGATTCTCTGTAAAGACCTATTCGTCCGCACATGAATTCCTCGCGCAACGTGACGCCGATACCCCAGGCTGTGTGCTGGCAGATTTGCGGATGCCTCAAATGAGCGGACTCGATTTGCAAACTGCTCTCGCACAAACTCCCAATCCGCTGCCGATTCTCTTCTTGACGGGGCACGGAGATATTCCCTCGACCGTCCGAGCAATGCGCGATGGCGCCGAAGATTTTCTGGAAAAGACTGCTCCCAAAAAGAAGTTGATTGACGCAGTGACGCGTGCTCTTTCCCGCGATTCTCAGGAGCGCGAGGCTCGTGCCCGGCGGCGTGAGTTGCGCACCCGCTTCGATACACTCACCGAGCGGGAGCTCGAAGTGCTTGCTCACGTTGTACGAGGACAACTCAACAAGCAGATTGCGGGGGATTTGGGTATCCACGAACGGACCGTAAAATTGCATCGCACTGCCATCACCACAAAACTAAAGGTACAGTCCGTGGCGGAACTCACCCGACTTACGCAGGAGGCGGGCATATTCCCAGGGCCCGTACGGACCTTCCCCAAAGGGCAGTAGACGGCATTTCCTGACCATTCCTATAGTGCTCATTGTTCTCTCGCATGGAAAGGCTGGGAGTACTCCCACATTTCGAGTCACTCGTTGTGTTGCTCGCATCGTTCCTGCCGCCCGAACGTGAGTGCGCCCCTCCGGGTCGACCAGCGAGACACATCCTAGACTCTGCCAGGTCGAGGCTAATTTAGATAAAAGGAGATCATTTATGGATCGAATGCTTGTAGTGGTTTTCGAGAATGAAAGCAAAGCGTACGAAGGAAAGAAGGCCCTTCTCGAACTGGATGCAGACGACAGTATCAGCGTCTATGCCTATGCGATCCTTGCGAAATCCGTGGATGGCAAAACAACCGTAAAGCAAGGTGAAGATGCCGGGCCACTCGGTGCGCTTACAGGCACTGCCCTGGGGAGCCTCATTGGGCTGCTCGGTGGTCCGGTCGGCGTGGCGCTGGGCGCAGTCGCGGGACTTGGAGCGGGAGCCGCAGCAGATCTCCACAACGCCAGAATTAGCAGCGACTTCGTCGATGATGTCAGCAGAACGCTACTGCCGACGAAGGTCGCGGTTGTTGCCGAAGTCGAAGAAGATTGGATTACGCCTGTGGACACTCGGATGGAGACAATTGGCGGGACGGTTCTTCGCCGCTCCCTTTCTGACGTTGAAGACACCGTCGATGACGAGGACGTCGCTGCGATCAAGGCGGACATAGCCCAAATGAAAGCGGAATGCGCACAAGCCCACGCCGACCGCAAGGCAAAAATCCAAGCAAAGATCGACCAACTTAACTCGAAGCTCCAAGCCCACATACAGAAGGCCAAAGTTCAGCGCCAAGCTGCCGAGCGTGATGCGCAACTCAAAGCTGACGCGCTGAAGGCGAAGGCCAAAGCCGCGGCCGCCAAGGCGCGCGCATAGTGGTGCACGTATAGCCCGTCAAAACGTCGATGGATCTAGGGAGGCCAAAAAGGCCTCCCTGATCCCGTAGAAGTTCAGCCTTGGTGAGAACAATGGGTAGGCCACAATGAAATTCTTAAAAACTGCACTGGCACTGATTTTATTTTTTTGTGGTGGTTCTGACCTGTTGTATCTAAACCAGCCGCGCGGAATACATCGTCCGTAAGTCGTGTGGGTCAGCGGGAAGGTACGCAAGCAACGAGATCAGGTGGCGACCTATCTCATTGCGGCATGGCTAACAAACTAGCCGAAAATGCGGACCTTCCCCAAAGGGCAGTAGACGGCATGTTCAGCCGGTACCTATAGTGCTCATCAGTGCAGGTCACCTGAGCAACGAATTACTGGCTAGACCGCTCACGCGAAGTAACGCGTTGATGTTGTATTTCGAGGATCGAGAGATTTCGATTCTTAAGGAATGACAGTGATCAACCCAACCACAAATCCTCGATCCCGCGGATTCACATTTCCGCAAAGTGCGCCGCCTGCGTTCCACGTCTTAATCAAACCAACGGGCGCAATCTGCAATCTCGATTGCAAATACTGCTTCTTCCTTTCAAAGGAAATGTTGTATCCGGGCAGCCGTTTTCAGATGGCCGAAGGGCTTCTGGAAACGTACCTCAAGCAGCTTTTGGAAAGTCATAGAGCTCCGCAAGTGGATGTGGCCTGGCAAGGCGGCGAGCCAACCTTGATGGGGCTGGATTTCTTCCAGCGCTCCGTCGAGTTCGTAAACAAACTCAAGCGTCCTGGGCAGCAAATCCAATACACGATCCAGACCAACGGCACGCTACTCAACGACGAGTGGTGCGCATTCTTCAAAGAGAACAATTTTCTGGTCGGCCTGAGCGTGGATGGGCCGAAAACCTTGCACGATATCTATCGCGTGAACAAAGGCGGGGCCGGCTCTTTCGACCAGGTCATGCGTGGCTTTCAATTCCTTAAAAAGTACAACGTGGACGTCAACATCCTGTGCACTGTTCACGCCGCAAATCAAGAGCATCCCCTGGACGTGTATCGATTCTTTCGCGATGAGCTGGGCGCGCAATTTATCCAGTTCATTCCTATCATTGAGCGCGCGAGTGCAACCACTCTGCCCATCGCAAATCTCGGTTGGAGTGACCGTCCCGGCGGCGACCGTCCTCTCTATATCAATGACGGCGACCAGGTCACGGAACGATCCGTAACCCCCGAAGCGTATGGAAAGTTTCTGATTGCGATCTTTGATGAATGGCTCAAAACGGACGTGGGCAACGTCTATGTTCAGCATTTTGACTCAGCCTTGGCGAACTGGGTTGGAGTTCCCGGCGCGGTGTGCATTTTCTCGGAAACCTGCGGGCAAGCAGTGGCTCTAGAGCACAACGGCGATTTGTATAGCTGTGATCATTTCGTGGAGCCCGCCTACAAGTTGGGAAATATCCACGAAACGCATTTGATCCAACTGCTTTCTTCTCCCCAACAGATCAAATTTGGCCAAGACAAGAAAGACAGCTTGCCCCGCTATTGCCGCGAATGCGAAGTGCGCTTTGCCTGCCACGGTGAGTGCCCAAAAAACCGCTTTATCAAGACGCCAGATGGCGAAGACGGCTTGAACTATCTGTGTGCCGCGTACAAGGCGTTTTTCACTCACATCCATGAGCCGATGACAATTATGACGGAACTGCTGCGTCGCCGCCGTTTTGCGGACGAAATCATGCAGATGTCAGCAGTCGAAAAAAGAGATCTGTTGGCGGCTGTGCCTGGCAGGATCGCTAAGCAGGCTGCGTTGACCGAGCGCTAAACAAAGTTCCTAGAGTTAAAAGAAAAAGGAGAAAAGAAGATGGCACCAGATCCGATTAAAGTGACCGCACCAAAGGGATTCAACGGCGTCATAAAGCTTGACGTCCGCGATTCCGTTCCCGATTGGAAACCCTACACGCCGAAAAGGGCTCCCGAGGGCTCACCGAATATCTTGTTCATCTTGTTCGACGACACAGGCTTAGCGTCGTGGTCGCCATTCGGTGGCCGCATCAACATGCCCACATTGCAGAAACTGGCCGACAAGGGCCTGATGTACTCGCAGTGGCACACGACTGCGATCTGCTCGCCAACTCGTTCCACCTGTCTCACGGGACGCAATCACCACCTCAACGGCATGTCCTCTGTCACTGAGTTAGCACTCGGATTTCCCGGTCATTGCGGACGTATCCCGGACGAATGCGCCACCATCGGGCAGATTCTGCAAGACGGCGGCTGGAGCACCTTCTGGGTGGGCAAGAATCACAACGTTGCCGAAACGGACCTCTCCGCAGGCGCTAGCAAGAAGCTGTGGCCGCTGCAAAAGGGCTTCGACCGCTTTTACGGCTTTCTGGGTGGAGAAACTAACCAGTGGTATCCCGACCTGATCGAAGACAACCACGCCATTGACCAGCCCTATTTTCCAGAAGAGGGCTATCACCTCTCCAAAGACCTGGCCGATAAAGCGCTGCAGATGATCAAGGACCAGAAGGCTGGCAACCCCTCGAAGCCCTGGTACATGTGGTTCTGCCCGGGTGCCAACCACGCGCCGCACCACGCGCCGCAGGAATACATCGACAAGTACAAGGGCAAGTTCGACGACGGCTATGAAGCCTACCGCGAGTGGGTTCTGCCACGCATGATCGCCAAAGGCGTTCTGCCAAAGGGAACTCAGCTCACTCCAATCAACCCAATGCCGGCCGATGTTGCTTCTCCGGGAGACGCGGTGCGACCCTGGAATACGCTCAACGCTGATGAGAAAAAACTGTTTTCGAAATTGGCTGAGGTCTTCGCCGGATTCTCGGAGTACACCGACGCTCAGGTGGGCCGCATCATCGACTACCTGGAGCAGAGCGGTCAACTTGAGAACACCATCGTCATCTACGCCGCCGATAACGGAGCGTCCGGTGAGGGCAGTCCCAATGGCACAGTGAACGAGAACAAACTCTTCAACAGCTACCCAGATGAGATGGCCGAAAATATGAAGCTCATCGATAAGCTGGGAAGCCCGGACACTTACGAGCACTACCCGACGGGATGGGCTGTAGCTTTCTCGACGCCGTTCAAGATGTTCAAGCGCTACTCGGAATACGCGGGTGGCACCTGCGACCCGCTGGTTATCTCTTGGCCGAAGGGTATCAAAGCGCGCGGCGAGGTCCGGAACCAGTATCACCACTCCGTGGACATTGTCCCGACCATCCTGGAGATCTGCGGTCTGGAAATGCCCAAGGTTTACAAGGGCGTGGAGCAGTATCCCCTCTCCGGCATCTCGATGCGCTACACCTTTGACGCAAAGCCTGATGCGCCGACTCAAAAACACCGCCAATACTTCGAAATGTGCGGCACCCGCGGAATTTGGGAGGATGGCTGGAAGGCCGCCGCTCTGCACTCGCCGATTCCTTCAGACCAAGGACATTTCGACCAGGACAAGTGGGAGCTGTATCACGTGGACGTCGACCGCTCGGAATCCAAGGACTTGGCTAACGAGCATCCTGAGAAGCTTCAGTCGCTCATCAAGGCCTGGTTCGAAGAAGCGGAGACAAACAATGTGCTTCCACTGGACGACCGCAATGTGACAGCCGTCCTAACCGAACCGAGGCCCACTGAGGAAGCGCCGCGTGAGAGGTACATCTACTATCCGGAAACTTCTTCGGTTCCAGAGAGTGTCGCCGTCAACGTGCGGGGACGTTCTTACAAGATCCTCGCCGATGTCGAAATCACCGACCCGAACTGCTCGGGCGTCATTTTCGCCCATGGTTCGCGCTTTGGCGGTCACGCGCTGTTCATTGCCGATAAGAAGTTGCAGTACGTTTACAACTTTCTCGGTTTCAAGCCGGAACAGAAGTTTGTGTCACCGGAACTCAAGCCCGGCAAATACACGCTCGGTATGGAGTTCATCCGAGAGGGCATGGGCAAATACCACGAGTCGCTGGGTAAGACGAAGCTCTACGTCAACGACAAGGTGGTGGCTGAAGGACCGATGCGCGCGCAGGTGGGCAAGTTCACTCTGTGCGGCGACGGCCTCTGCATCGGTTACGACAGCGGCGATGCCGTCAGCGCAGGCTACAAGGCCCCCGCGACATTCAAGGGCGGAACGATCCTGTTTGTCGGGGTGACAGTCGAGAAAGGACAGTACCTCGATCTCGAGAAGATGGCGGCAGCTGCGTTTGCCGCTGACTAGTCACTCTGTGAATCGGAAGTAGATCGGTAGGGACTAAACATGGGGACCAGCAGTTTGCTCGGACAGAAGCTGCTGGTCGCCGAACCTTCACTGCAGTAACCAAATTTGGGATTGGTAACGCAATTGAGTCTTAGAAATTGAAAAACAATAGGAGAAAAGAAGATGGCACCAGATCCGATTAAAGTCACCACACCAAAGGGATTCAACGGTGTCATTAAGCTTGACGTCCGTGATTCCGTCCCCGATTGGAAACCCTACACACCGAAAAGGGCTCCCCAAGGCGCACCGAACATTCTGTTTGTGCTGTACGACGACACCGGCATGGCTGCCTGGTCGCCATTCGGTGGCCGCATCAACATGCCCACGCTGCAGAAGCTGGCCGACCGTGGTCTCATGTATTCGCAGTGGCACACGACGGCGCTCTGTTCGCCGACCCGTTCCACTTGCCTCACCGGACGCAACCATCACCTTAATGGCATGGCCACCATCACGGAAGCGACAATCGGATTTCCCGGTCACTGCGGCCGAATCCCCGATGAGTGCGCCACTGTCGGGCAGATTCTGCAGGCCGGCGGCTGGAGCACCTTCTGGATTGGCAAGAACCACAATGTTCCCGAAACGGATCTCTCCGCGGGCGCCAGCAAGCAGCGGTGGCCCCTTTCAATGGGATTCGATCGCTACTACGGTTTCATCGGCGGCGAGACCAACCAGTGGTATCCCGACCTAATTGAAGACAACCATGCCATTGAGCAGCCTTATTCCCCCGAAGAAGGCTATCACCTTTCCAAAGACCTGGCGGATAAAGCGCTGCAGATGATCAAGGACCAGAAGGCCGGCAATCCCTCGAAGCCTTGGTACATGTGGTTCTGCCCGGGTGCCAACCATGCACCGCACCATGCTCCGCAAGAGTACATCGACAAATACAAGGGCAAGTTTGACGACGGCTACGAAGCCTACCGTGAGTGGGTGCTGCCGCGCATGATTGCCAAGGGCCTTCTGCCAAAGGACACCCAACTAACGCCGATGAACCCGATGCCAGCCGAGATTGCCACCCCGGCCGACATGGTACGTCCATGGAACACACTCAGCGCCGACGAGAAGAAATTGTTCTCCAAGCTGGCTGAGGTCTATGCCGGATTCTCGGAGTACACCGACGCTCAGGTGGGACGCATCATCGACTACCTGGAGCAGAGCGGCCAACTCGAAAACACCCTCGTCATCTACGCCGCCGACAACGGCGCGTCCGGTGAGGGCAGTCCCAATGGCACGGTGAACGAGAACAAGTACTTCAACAGCTACCCTGATGCGATGTCCGAAAACATGAAGCTCATCGACAAACTGGGTGGCCCAGACACCTACGAACACTACCCAACGGGGTGGGCCATGGCTTTCTCCACGCCCTTCAAGATGTTCAAGCGCTACTCGGAATACTCGGGCGGCACTTGCGACCCGCTGGTCATTTCTTGGCCAAAGGGCATCAAAGCGCGCGGCGAGGTGCGCAATCAGTATCACCATTCCACAGATATTGTCCCGACGATCCTGGAAATCTGCGGCCTGGAAATGCCAAAGGTCTTCAAGGGTGTCGAGCAGTATCCGCTCTCCGGCGTCTCGATGAAATATACGTTCGATGCACCAGACGCGCCTACCACAAAGAAGCGCCAGTATTACGAACTGATGGGTACTCGCGGGTTATGGGAGAACGGCTGGAAGGCATCTGCCATCCATCCGCCGCTTCCCTCGGACCTCGGACATTTCGAGAAGGACAAGTGGGAGTTGTATCACGTGGACGTGGACCGCTCCGAATCCAACGACCTGGCCAAGGAGCATCCTGAGAAGCTTCAGGAGTTGATCAAGGCCTGGTTCGAAGAGGCGGAGACGAACAAGGT
>Ga0335071_10004037_pt1 | contig 15379 bp, 5 predicted proteins | sample Lox_Sample_15_FD_206724 | JGI IMG/M metagenome (GOLD analysis project Ga0335071, IMG submission 206724) | Soil microbial communities from Loxahatchee National Wildlife Refuge, Florida, United States - Lox_Sample_1.5 | ecosystem: Environmental > Terrestrial > Soil > Wetlands | place: USA: Florida... | reverse complement strand
CAGCTTTCGCAGATTCGGCTAAACAAAGATTCCGTGGGATGTAGCTGCAAAATGGTTCTTCCGCCAGATAATCACCGGTCATGGCATAGGCGCGCGCTCTTGACCCGCTACAGACTTTCTTAAATTTGCAAACACCACATTTACCCTTTAACTTCGATGTGTCGCGGAGATCTCGAAACAAAGGCGAGTTGCGGTAAACGTCAATCAGTGAATTTCGACGGATATTACCTGCCGAAATGGGCAGAAACCCACTGGGATATATCTCGCCCGTATGGGAGATGAAGAGGAAGCCTCGGCCCTCATTGACACCGGCGGCCCGTGCGATGGGCCCGGCCTGCAACAGTTTCTTTGGGCATTGCTGAGCAGGGATATCTTTCAGCCGCTGCAGCAAAACACGACGATAATGCGGAGCAGCTGTCGTTTTGATATCAAAAGGGGCTTTCAGGTAAAGATCGACCAGGAACTGAAAGACTCGTTCGTAATCATCAGCACTAATTCCATCCTCGGCTTTGCCTCGTCCGGTCGGTACCAGGAAGAACACACTCCAGAGCGTAATGCTCATGGTCAAAAGCAGATCAGCGAGGGCAGGCAGGTCGTGCAGATTGTGCCGTGACACAGTCGTGTTGATCTGTATTGGCAGGCTCACTTCATGGGCGTATTTAATGCAGTCCATCGTCCAGCCATAAGAGCCAGGTACCTGCCTGAACCGGTCATGAATGTCGCCTGTTGAACCGTCGAGGCTCACTGCCAGGCGAGACAGTCCCACATCCTTGAGCTGAGTCACCGCCTGGCGAGTCATGAGTGGCGTACCGCTGGGTGTCATAGCTACCCGCAAGCCAGTTTGTACTGCGTAACCGATCAGCTCCATTAGATCGACACGCTTCATGGGATCTCCACCAGTCAAAACAAATAGTGGTTTGCCGCACTGGCTGATTTGATCAATAAGCTGCACACTTTCCTGCGTAGTGAGTTCCAACGGGTGACGCCACTTTATTGCCTCAGCTCGGCAGTGCAGGCAGGCCAGATCACATGCGCGTGTCGTTTCCCAGATGGCTATATATGGATTCTCTTGAAAATTCAGATGACCCATTAATTTATTAGAGTCCCCGGCAGGTCTGAAATTTGCACGGCACATAACAGAACCGGGGAATCCTCACTCTGAAAGAGTAGACTAGTGTGAACGGGCTACCTATGACTTAAGTCACAGAACCCAGCGAGACATAGCTTGGCCCTGCTGGAGTACAAACGTCGGTGAGCCTTGGATTGGCAGATAGGACACCTTGGCTTGTATGGTTGGAAACAAGATTGCCAGATGTAGCAGAGGTGGGATGAGATTACAACACTGGATCGCTCCCAAAACAAATACCTAGAACGGTAGGCCTCATATTTTTTCGATGATCGATCGTATAATTGGAATCCTGAAGAGCCAGTGTTATGTGCAAGCTTAGCCGGGGTCAAGCACGTCGAAGCGGAGTCCACTGGAACCCTCCCCTCGGCCTGCGCTGCGGCGCCGTGCCGTCCAGCTTGCAGTTCGGCCGCCTTGCCAGCGCGCGTACCGATGAACGCGGTCCACCTGCATACCCTCCCGTGTGAGTTCTTCTTCAAAGACCCAGAGTCGACCGTCGGAGTCATTGGCTGTGAGCAGGCGTCCGCGCGGTTCGATGATACGAGGCGCCCCGCCATCATCAGCCTCCATCGGCACCAGCCGCAAACGAACCGACTGCTGGTCAGCGAGCTGCTCGGGTGCCAACGGAATCCAGTAATCGGGCACGACAGTCTCGACCCGATAGCCCGGTTGGGCCGGGTCTCCGGGGGGCAACGTACGATGACCCACCCAGGCGGCTCTTCGATCGACGGTCCGCCCTAGATTGTCTTCGACACATGCTTCCACCGCCCAAGCCAGATCAGCCATCTCGTCACGCAAAAACAGGACTGTTTCGACAGGTTTGCTCTCCGCGAGGTACCCGGCGGTTGGTGGCAGAAAGAGAGCTTTCTCTGCCGGATGCGTCATGCCTCCCTTCGTGGCTAACGAGAAGAGATTCCATTGGGGTTCGCCTTCACCAGCGCGCTCCAGAAGAAAATTGCGTCCGAACACGTCGGTCACCACTACAGCATCGAGAAGCGTAAGACTGCCCACCGGCAGCTTGAGCGGCAAAACATACCAATCGTTACCGTAGACGGTAGCAAATTCGACCAAGAGCAAACGGCCGATATCGTTTGCAGCTGCGTCAGTCGAGCCGAAGTCGTAGCGGGCATCTTCCATCGCCCAGAAGCGCGGCAATGGCATTCCGCCATAGCGTACCGGGGTGGGAACGGCTCGGCAATCGATAGCCAGGGGGGCGGCCGCTGGGCCGGTTGCCGCTGAGGGGTCGATGTCGAAATCAAACCAGTCGAGGCCGTCACCGTGGTATGCCTCCGAGGCAAGAACTGTTCCTCCCGCGGCCGGGCTTGCAACGGCGAAGCCGTACTCCAAACGATGTTCCTGCCAGGTGACTGCCGTACCCGAGCCTGGGGTGGCGCCGATTTCTTCGGCGTACCAACCGAGCCAGGTCGTGGCCACGTCGCGGACACCCGCCGCATCGCCGGCATCAATCGGCACGGGTGAAGGCTGGCCTGCCGCTAAAGCGGCGGCAGTGGCATGAAGAAGCAGTCCATCCGGTGCATGCTTGGCCACAAGGGCCAAAAGCGGATCGGCTGTGAAAGCCGGATCTCCAAGCGTAACGCTGTCGAATGGATGGGCATTGATGAATGCATTGACCAGACCACTCAATCCACCCGCCTCCAGGAGGCGTAGAAAGTGGGCCCCGGCCTCAATGCGTTCGCGCAGGTTGGGTGCTGATTCATCCTCGGGCTCCACTAATGCGTCCAGAAGGTCCACGGCCGGATCTAACGGTGACCAGGTGGCTTGGCGAGCGCCCCTCCACGCGTTGACAGCCATAGCACTTCCGACAGTCCGCACTACTGCTGGGGTACCGGCGTCCTGGCCATGAAACTCGCCGAGTTGCCACTGACGAGCGAGTAGCCACAACGGATCATACACTCGCGCCGCCAGGCCTTCTTCGATCCCCGCCGCACGCGGTGTGGGTTCGATTCGCCAACTCATGGTGTCACCCCCGCCGCGTTGAGCATGCCATCTACATTCGAGCCGCTGTGTATAGCTGGCAGCACGCGGCCGAGCCGTGGCAAATCACCAAGATCTACGCTTCGTATCTTTGCAAGCTCCAGTGTCTCTTGGACAACGTCAAGCAGTACATCGAGCGACCAACCCGTAGCCGGATCAGGGGCAATTGCCAGAAGGAGCGCCTGAGGCGGATAAGCGTCGGGGGCGTCCACTGTGAATGCCACTCCGGTGACCTCTGCCGACTCGTAGCCACGTGCCGGATCTGCCACTGTAGTAAGCCCTGGCAGGTGTTCAGTCCACTTATCGAATACCAGACCGCAAAAAGCTGTGGTTGGATCGATGGGAAACGGCGTGCAGACAATCGTCGCAAGACGGGCTTTCGGAGGAGCACTATCGCCAAACGGCAAGGCAACCCATTTTGCACCTACTTCGACCGGCAGTTGAGCGACGGTCAGCGCAGACGGAGTGAGGTCGAGCACTTCAGTCGCGAGCAGCACATCATGGAGCAAAGCCACGCCAGGGCGAACGCGCGCGGTCCGCCGCAACCAGGCCATCACCGCTGGCTCGTCTGCCCCCACAGGCACAGCGTTGAGCGCGAAAGAAGCCGCATAAGAGGAACTTGGTGGGAGCAGGAAAGTGGCAACAATGGGAACGGCTTTCCCTGTGATGTTCTGTACGTAGCGGTTGACAGCGTCGAGCCACCGGCTCACATCGGCGGGCGCTGCACCCGAGCTTGGAACTGGCGGCGGCATGGTGCTGCTTATCGGCTGCACCGCGGCGAGGACTGCTCTGGCTTGCTGGCTGAGTGCGTCTGCAGCAGCCGAGATATCGTTGGGCACCTCCACCGGATAAGCCGGTACGATTCCGTGGTCGGCCAACGCTGCCAGTGCAGACCATGCCGAACCGACTGCTGTCCGAAGAACCGCATCGCTTGCTCCAACAGCTGCGGACAATGTTTGCGCAGCGGCGGCAAGCTGGGAGACCGCGCTGGAAAAGGACACCTGCAGCGCTCCAACCCTGTTGTTGAGCTCAGCGATATCGAGACCCAATACCGGCGAAGCATCAGGCCCTTCCACATGCTGCGGTGTGAGCGGCTCCACCGTACTGAGTAATGTTCGGATCCGGGCTGCCAGCGCGAGCAGTTCGGCGAAGCCAGGACTCCCATCAGGCGACGGGGTTCGAAGGACGGCGACCGAATCACTGCCAGGTCTGCCGGCGGCCAAGGCGTCCCTAATCCGGCGCTCAAGTTGGGAGGGCTCACCTGCGGCTTCCACAACCACGTCGAGGGGAGCGAGGTTGACTTCGTCGAGACCAATGCGCACGCTTGAGCTGTCTCCCGCAGCAGACGTGATGGTACACGCAATCTGCCAGCGGTCAGCATTGCCAAGCAAAGATGCCGCCCAGGCGTTGACATGCGGTGCCAGGAGGGCTCGAGGATGATCATCTCTCCACCCACTGGCTGTTGACTGCCCGTCAGCGGGCCAGAGGGCGCCTACCTGCCAGGTGAGTCCTCGGCCGCTCCTGGGTGTGCGAACTACGTCGAAGCGGTCAGGTATAGAATCGCCACGCCCGATAGTGTCTACGGCTAGCCCTGCCCGCAATGGATTCCCACCAATCAAGTGGTGCACTCCTTCGGCCAGGAGCAGGTCGCCAAGCGCGTCCACCGCATCCGTCAGATCATCGAGAAGGACACCTACCTGAGGCTGGGTGGGGAACTGGGCACGCACGGCGTCCCGCTTTCGATACAAGTCGAGTCCATCGACAACATTCCGGGCTGCAATGGCTTCTCGGGCGGACGGCCCATTCACGTCACCGTCGGGACCTGTAGGCAGTGGCAGCGGGTGGTCCTTGCGCAAGCCCTCGATAAGCGCATCGAGCCCGGCATCGTGTAATCCCCGTTCAAATCGATAACCCAGCAGGGCTCCAAGCGTCTGGCCATTTCGCACACCGGCCGCGAGCCAGTCAGCCACTCGCACACGGCGGGACACAAGGTTCACAGCCAAGGCATCGGGATGGGGGTGCGAATCATAGCCCGCCCGCAACACAGCGGCAGTAGCAGCATGATGCATAGAAGGAGCATGGATGTAGCGCTGGCGCAAACTCGTGAATGCGCTATCGAAGCCCGTTGGCGGCGGGGTCATGGCAGTGAGATCGGTACGGGGTGAAAGGTCTTCTACCCATCCGTAAGCACCAATCACGACACCTGTCGGTTTGGAGGAGCGGAGCTCATCGAGACGGCGAGATGCCAACGAAGTGACCCAGGCATCATAGCGGTGGGAAAGCGAGTCCAGCAACTCCCTGAGCACTGCTTCGTAGGCGCCAGGGTCCAACTTGCAGACTGAGTCAAACTGGGCCAGAAATGCACGTGCGATCGGCAGAAACTGCTGAACCCTCTGCTGGAAGGCCGGATCGTTCTTGTTTTGATCGAATCCCAGGGCTCCCCACACAATGCCGGTAGCAACTTGGTCTGTCAAATTCTGCGATGACGTTGCGAGCGGATTGGTGAAGGAATCGGCAACCAATGTTGTGAAAAGGTCCGGCGGGGGCGCCCCGGGGAATGTGCTCTTCCCCAAAATAGACTGATATTTGGCAAGCCATTCCTGTTCCGTTTTGGTCTGATCCAGAACATCGATGCTGTCGCTGAATAAGTCCCGAAATTTAAGCAGCAAACTCTGGTCGGCAAGGGCATCCCCCACAATTGGCACAGGCATGGGCTTAGCGGTGTCGGAGGGTGCGGCAAGGAACAGCTCGCTCGAGGCGGGCAATCCTGGAATGGGAGCGACGGGGAATGGCTTGTCCGCAACAGCCTGGGCCACGGGATCTCCGTCGGCGCGCACCATCAGGCCGTTGGAGACCGGCAAGCGGCTGAGCACGTTCACAATGGTGGCATCAGGGTTCGGGTCGGTTCCAACCAGGACTCGAGGGGCAGCAGCGACGCCTGCAATCCAGTAGGGGCGAAACTGTCGAAGTCCTGCAACGAATTGGTTTGTTGGATCATCAGGGGCGGTGACCCAATCGGCAAGTGATGACGTCGGCAGTAGCCCATAGGGCTGATTGCCGACGCGCAACACCGGTAACGGACCACGGCTTCGTACCCATCCGATGGCATGGTCAGCGAGAGCTTGATCTGAGACAGGATTGCTGTGCAGGTGCCATCCGCCATCTCTCACAGCGCGACCTGGTGGCACGTCCCACTGATAGTAGAGCAGCGAAAGAGCCTTTGCCCCCAGCGCCGGCCAGAGTTGCTGTTGGAGCACAAGGACCGCGGATTGCTGATCATCAAGGCCGTGTGGAGCGACGCTGAGTGCCTCGCTTCCGTCAATCCCGAGGGCTCTGGCAACGAGAGCTGCGTTCTGACGACTTGATGGCTGGTACTCGCTGACCAAAGTGTCAATCTCGGTTGGAGATGGAAGTTCAGGAGCCGATTGCCAGGCCGAACGCGTGGCTGACGTATTATTCGTCGGTGTTCCTGGCCGCAAGAAGCCAAGGCCATTGGTATACTGATGCGCGACGAGGGCCTCCTCCAGGCGGCTCGCGGCGATCGCAGGTTCGATTCGAGCACTGACACCCAGCACAAAGAGCTGATCCAAAGAGCAGTCCGGACCTGCGAGAGGGATGCGAACGGCCATTCCGGCGGCAACGGCCGCTTGGAGATCAACGAGCCACCGGGCCCCCTCGTCGAATGGCAGGTCAGATGTATTGGCGCCTGTGCCTGAAGGCCCAAAGCTCAGGTCGAGGGTATCAGGAATGGGTCCGCCGTCGACGTTGAACACCGGCGCGCCATCGCGGAGGCCGATCACGTTCCAATGATCAGGGAGCAGAGTGGTATGGGCCGCTCGTGTAAACGTCCCCGGTCGTGTAGCCACTGTCGGCAGCGGCGGATCGGGCTGTGGTTGATCCGTTGGGGTTTCTTCCGCTGGGCGGGGAACTGAAGGTTTCAACGCATGGACAACCCAAGCGGCCCGAAGCGGCTTCAACTGCCCGCGAAGCTGCTTCCATGCGGCATCGAGGCGAGCCGTATTCGACCCTGCGCCCCACACAGACTTCCAGTAGGTGGTACCGCTCGAGAGTTCCCGGTCTGTCAGTTCGGGCTCGTGCGCATCAACGTGGATGTCGTCCGGATAGATTCGCACCACCAGATCGGTCCCGTTCGCACCAGGTAAGTATGCGGTTTCGATGCGCACAGGGAGGAGCACCAAAGGCAGGCCCGCATCGGCGTTATGCATGGGGTCCGCCATCACAGCCGCCTGGTAAGCCGCCTGTGCCGCATTACGCCGAGTCGTCAGGTCCGCGACCACTCTCCTCTGAGCCACCACCCTGGCTCGAAGGGCCAGGATGACACCAGGCGGCACTTCCCCCGGGTTAATGTTGTCAAGTTCGGTCTGCAACTCCTGGAGACGAAGCTGTGCGGCGTGCAATTGGGTATTTGCAGCACGTAAGGCATTGCGCAATTCGAAAATGTCGGCCATCGGTCACCCCCCTCCCAGCAGTTCATCGGCGTGATACCCTACGCGAAAGGGACGGGCAAAGGCGATCCGAGCCGTGTCAGCTGAATCCCTGTTCCATCGGGGTGAATTTGGCCCTGTCTCCAGTGAAGGCGGCGCCAGGTCCAAACCGGCAACGGCGAATCCCCGTGCCTGTGGGACACGGTCCCAACCGAGGTCCGTCCAGTGTTCGAAAGGTTCGGGTGTAGATACATCAAAGTTGAAGCGCGGGCCGGTCACCGGTTCCGAGAAAACGAAGTAATAGCCGGCCTTGCCGTTGGGAAGGTCACTGTGGACTTGGGCAACCGTGAGAGGGAAGGCGAAAACCGTTGTGGTCGCGTCAAGCCGCAACAGAAACTGCGGAGCGGTCCAGGGTACCGATGTATCCAGGGTCAGACGAGTTCCATCGATACGACCCGGGGCGGCGTACACGATAGTTCGCGGGTAACGCCGCAGTACCTCCCCTCGCACCAACACCACCACCATGTCTTCGACGTCGGGCCCATTGGCGGCCCCATTCCTGCCGAGGGCGTTACCGGCGGTCCACGCAGTCATGGGGGGGATGTCCGGGTTTCTGTCGGGTCGTGGCCAAAAGAATCGGAACGGCGTTCCCCGTTGATCAGTGGGGTACTCGCGCCATAGGAGTTCGCGGTTCATTTCGTGATTTGCGCCCGCCAGGAACGCCTCGACGAAAGCGCCATTGGCGACCAATAGCGTCACACGATCATGAGGAAAATTACCCAGACCCGGCAAGAGATACTCGAGATGATCGCGTTGGAGGGCCATAGCCAGTGGCGCCGTAAACTGGGGACAGGCCATAACCGGACGTGTGGTGCTCCCTCCACCGAAAAGCCCCGGTACCCGGAGCCGTCCATCTAGACGCTTCACGATCCGGCTCGAAGGCAGGAGAGCGGCACTGAGAATGGATGCCAGAGTCTGCGGTTCGGTTGGTTTGGTCGCCGGACCGGGAGCAATGAGAATCGGCAATCCACCGACAAGGCCAAGTCCTCCCCCGCGAGAACCTACTGCGCCATTGATGGCCTGGCGCAAGTCTGTCACGTCTCCTGGACCTGGCGCCGACTGTTCCGAGGCCGTAACAGCTTGCCATCCACGGGCTATCATGCGTCCGGTTGCGTCCGCCGCAAGCTGGCCAGGGGTAGGTGGAGCCGCCATGACAGCGATGCCGTCCAGCGCTACGGGTGGCGCCAGCGGCCGCACCGTTCCGCCCAGCCCCTGCTCGATGACCGTAGGTGTCTGACCGGCGAACGCTCTGCGCCCTACAGGTCCGAGCGGGCGAGACAGCCGAGTGAAAACAACCGTGCCCGCGCCGTTTGCGAGAGGCGTGGTTGCGGCGGTGGCCTGCAAAGTGCTTGCTTCCCCCACCAGCACGCGCGTGCGGGCCGGAGCGGCCAGCGAAAACAACTCGGATGGACCGAGCGTCTGGATGTGCCGGACGTGCAAACGGTCGGCTACCTCGCCCGCCAACTCAGCCAGAGCCCTCAGACGGTTCGCTTCCCTGACTGCTCCGATTTGCTCCCATGCCCTCGCCATCAGGAATTCCTGGTTCTCTTGTACGTAGCGAGTACCGAAGGCAGCCGCAATTCGGCGGCGCGGATCCAGGTTCAAAGTTCGCAACCACCCTTCGTCGGTGGGCACGCGGACCACGCCTGCATGGCGAGCGGCGTAGATTGGGGGCGCCACTGCGGACAATGTCGGATCGCCGCTCGAATTTGCCGGAAGGCGGTCAGCAGGGAAGTTGAGCAGGCGCGTCAGGCGGGTCTCGAATGCCGCACGTGCTGCGTCGCTCAGCGTGCCGGGGCGATCCGCACCGATGCCTAGCGCGCCGTCGAGTTCAACGGTCATGCCAGGCCCAAGTTGAGGAGGGCTTTCCCAGGGCGCCGACAGGTCGATCGTGCGTGTGCCGAAGCCGGCGATTGTATCGGGCCTCACCCCTGTCAATCGCTCAACCAGCGATTTGAAGTCTCCATCATCCCCCGTAGAGAAGGTCCAGGAGTGGTAGACCGGCAGCACGACATCTTGCCCCGCTCCCGCCGTCCATGCCGGTTGCAGGGCTGGTATGGGATCAATTGGCACGCCAAGCCCGGCTTGGATCCCCGCAAGCGTAGCCGGTACGAGGCAGGCGAGGTACGATTTGTCGGGTTCCAGCCGGCGTGGACACAATAACCGCGAGATCGCTGATCCACCCGCCGGCGGATCAAGGGCTTGGGCCGCCGTGGACGGGTCGTCCACCGTAACCTGTGCATGGGCCCACGCCCAGGAATCGTTTAAATCAGGCAGCTCCGAATCAGCTATGGCAATTCGCGGCAGCGGTGTACCGGGCCGCAGATTCACCTTTGAGGCGTCCACGACGATCAGAACCAGCCAGGGTCTGAGCCTGTTTGCGGCATTCGGTCTGGCTGGAGTAAACAACCACGGGAGGTCAGGCCTCGTGAATTCAGCAAGCACGAGGTAATTGTCCTCAACCCCGATGGCCCCCACGGCTGGATCGGTGCGGACTACCAAACGCGGATCTAGCCCAACGACGGCGCCGGGAGTGAGAATCGGTAACTCGGGTCCAGGGAGTGGTGGCTGAAGTGTTCCATCGCGAGATAGGGTGATCGCCGGCTGGAATGTAGCGGGTTCGGCGTAGGGACCGGAAGTCGGGTCAGGTTCGATGATACCTGCGGCCGCGCCACGTCGGACCCACGAGGTGAAGAGTCGCGTCGTCATGCCGCCAGCTCCCACTGTTCGACGATCTGGACAGAAGCGCCCGGCCCAAGTGTCCCGAACTGGGCTTTCGCCGCCTGTTGGGTTGCGGTGAATCCTTCGGGTGCGCCGTCAATGGCCTGAACCTGCATGGTAGCCGTGCTGGCAGCTGCTACGGGCTGCGCCGAAAGTACCACCACCGCCTGTGCGCCCTGCGGACTCCACAGCTGAGGGAGCAAGTGCACATCGTCCACTGCCAGTAGCATCTCGGCCACGGAACGGATGAAAGGCAGATCAAGCGGAACGCCGAGACTCATATCGGGAACCAGAACGACTTCAAAATCGGTGTCTACGGGCCGGAGCTCACCCGACTCCACACCGCTTGGAGTAAGGACAGCACCGGAGGTGAATTGCTCAAAGGAAGGTCGTGTGAGCTTGTCGTCCTCGGAAAAGTTGAGAAATTCCCCCGCTGGGAACTCGTCCTTTGTCGCATTATTCAGTGTCACAGGAGTGCCGGCGCTGAGAGCGGCAGCGGCGACTCTCCATGTTTGCGGCGGGATCGGCTGGTTTTGATACCGGGAGATTTGAATGTCGAACGGTATCGCTCGTTGGCGAACGGTGACCTGTCCGAGTGGGTGCACACTGTGACCTTCACCAATCAGCTTTGTCGCCGCCTCGGATAATGTGACCATGGAGTGGTCATCTGCCGGAGGCGAGGCGATCCATGCTGCCGGGTTTGCCAATGACGACGCCAAAACCGGGCCTAAATCCGGAGGCGCCGGCAAGGCCGCAGGCACTGACCCCCAGGAGACATCGAAGTCGAGTGATGCGCTGAATAGGAACAGCTCAACTTTGCCGGTCCCATGGGCGTGCCAAGGCGCTGGCCCCTCGAGAATCAGGTCGAATGACACACCCATCAAGGTTTCGCCCAGCACTTGCACTGCCACGCCGGCCGAGCTGTGGATCGCGAACGAAAATGTCGGGTCCCATAGAAACAGCGCATCAAAATAAAACCAGCCATCGACTCCGCATCCGGCGATCTCGTCGCACAACTCCAGGTGGGCGCCGAATTGGACCGAGTTGGAGGTAACGGCGACGTAGGAGTCCGAACGCAGGCCCGGAAACCCAGGCGGCGTGAGATCGAGTTGGATGCGTTTAAGACTCCCCGGCACGCCGGCGGGTAGGCGGTAACGAGGATGAAAGCCCCCGATCGACAGCACGAATACTGCATCGTCGCCGCTCCGCACCAGGAAGAAAAAATCTCCCTGCAGAGGCATGCCCGCAATATTCGAGCCGGCCAAGCTTCCGGTAAGCGAAGTCATTGGCGTCGGTGAAAGCTCGAACCCCCCGAACAGCGTCGCCTGGATGAGGACCAACGGTACCGCAGGATCCGGTAACGCGAGGGCCAGCCGACCAATGATGACGAATTGGACTGGGCTGGGAAGATCGATCACAACGGCCACGGTCAAAGTGAGAATGCGCCCGCCCCATCCAATCTGCAGCATTGGTCCAACCACTATATGCCCTTCAGCAGATGGAAAGACCCGGCCTAAAGTTGCTACGATGGCCGGGCCATGCGATGCCGGGTCCACCGGGAACAACAGCTGATCTGCAGATCCGTCCGTAACCGCGGACTCTAGCGAGGGGCTATCGAGGCGGCGATTGACCGCCACAACCCCTCCGACACCATTGAGCGAAAATCCAAATCCGATCTGAATCCCCGGGAAAGGGAATTGGACGGATAGGATAGCGACGAATGATAGTCCCTGACCGTTGCCAGGCAACTGGAGCAATCCAAACGCCTGTACAGAAACTGCGATGAGATCGAGGTCGAGCACGCCTCCGTACCCACCTGGACCCGTGGTGGTAAGGAATCCGCCTCCAGAGAGTGCCGGCAACGACAAATCGACTCCAAGGCCCGTCGGCAGAACTGGCCGTACGCCTTCTGCGTCCACTCCGAGACCTCCGCTGCCCAGCATGAACGGAAAATCCGCACCGAACCCGTCGACAGTGAGAGTCAATGGGATCCCCGGCAGGCCGGCGGTCAATGAAACGCCGAAACTGAGATGCAACCCTCCATCCGCCGCTGTAACGGCAATGTCGACGGCATGCAAATCGATCCCCGGCAGGTTGACATTCGCCGGGACGGTTGCGCGCACTCCGCCGCCTCGGAACAGCAGACCACCTTCCCGATCAGCGCCCAGTTCGAGATCAACCGGCATCGAAAGTACATTGCCGATCAAAGATGACAACACGTCTGCTGCGAGCGACAATTGGGCGTCTGCCAACGAAACTCCGAAGGAAACCATCGGCAAACCACCGGAATCGATGCCGGCTCCAACGCTGAATGCTACTGTAGCCAGAGATAGGTGAGGACCACTGTCTGGACCGAGTATGATCCGTTCAACCGAGTCTGTTCGTTGCAGATTCCAGTTGACCTTCACTGCCACACCCGGATCCAGCACCTGTGCCGGACCACCGCGCGGCAGCTGCAGGCGGGCACCGCCTCCAACGTCACCGCTTATCGCCAGCGACCACCCATTCACGAGTTCCAGCACCAGGGGTCCGAAGCTTCCCGCTCCAATGGCTGCAATCTCGAAGGCGATACCGGTCGGTCCTGCGCCAGTGAGTGCGGCGACCACAGTCGCAGCGGGCGGTTGGGTGACGGCCACCAGTGCAGGACCACGGGGTTGCCCTCCTCCAGGGTCGAACCCGTGTAGTTTCACGGCCACGCCTTCCACGCCCGGGTCGGGCAAGAGCGCCTTGAGCCATCCAATGAAGGCTGTCACTCCGGGGTCAGCCCCGGCGATATCGTCCGGGCGAAGTGCCTGTAGCAGACGGCCATCCAGGGTTGTCCCGCCCATTCCGGGCTCCGGGCCGAGACCTGCGAGTACATTCGTGGCCTGCGTGCGGAAACGATCAAAGAGGTCCCACAGGTCAGTGCTCACCGCCTCAAATAGTCCTTGACCTGCGGTCCCCATTTGTTCCCTCCGTGTGACTGTGCATCCCCGTCGGTCAAGCAACCACTTGATGAGACATACCCTGGCCGCAGTCTACGGGGTGTTTTCAGATTGGTTATTGCTTATTGATTTTATTGTTAGAGAATATAACTGGCACTTAGATGTTTGCAAGGATTTTTCCTGCCTGTGTTTCGGGATTCCGGATATATACCTTTTTCATTTTTCATTCGAGGTTGCCAGCATGAAAATTCGACGACGTTACTTGGTCCTTTTGATCGGTCTGGCAGGCATCGGGTTGTTAATCGGCTTCATGAAGTATTCAGGGGGCAGCCCTCCTGGACGGAAGTCCGCTAGAAACCTGGTTTACTCTCCGGGCAAGTCGAGCTACTACATTGACGGTGCAAGGGGTGACGATCAGCAGGACGGCAAGACACCGGATAGGGCCTGGAAGACTCTGGAGCGGGTCAACGGAATTCTCTTTGCGCCCGGCGACAGGATCCTATTCAAGGCCGGAAGCGTGTTTTCAGGGCAGCTTGCCCCCTCGGGTTCAGGGAAGGAAGGCGCTCCCATCGTCATTGACAAATACGGGACGGGGGAGATGCCGCGCATCAATGCTGAGGGACGCTTCCACGAAGCTTTGTTGCTGGAGAACCAGGAGTACTGGGAAGTCAGCGATCTCGAGTTGACCAATCAGGGCAAGTCGCGACAGGGATATCGATACGGTGTTCGCGTGGCAGCCTGGGATTTCGGCAGCATGCGGCACATCCAACTGAAACATCTCTTCATCCACGACGTTAACGGGTCAGTGAGGAAAGGCCGCTCCGAAGGACATGGAATTCTCTGGGAGAACGGAGGCAAAATCACTCGCAGTCGTTTCGAAGGGTTGCTCATCGAGCAGTGTCATCTTCTGCGGACGGACCGCAACGGAATCTGCGGTTCCAGCGCGCATTCGGAGCGCAACGACTGGTTTCCCAGTTTGAACGTAATAATTCGAAACAACCTCCTTGAAGACATCGGTGGCGACGGCATAAAGCCCTTTGGGTGCGACGGCGTTCTGGTCGAGCGCAATCGTCTCGACGGCGCCAACCGGCGAGCGCCAGACTATTCAGCCGGGATGTGGCCATGGAGCTGCGATAACTCGGTTTTCCAGTCCAACGAAGTCAGTGGTGTTAAGGGTACGAGGGATGGCCAGGCTTTTGACTCCGATGGAAATTGTCAGGGAACGATATTCCAGTACAACTACAGCCACGACAACGAAGGAGGCTTCCTGATGATCTGCGACGACGGCGGCTGGAAGGAACCCTACAGCGTGGGGAACCGGAAGACCATCGTCCGTTACAACATCAGCCAGAACGATGCCGCCCGGACATTCCACCTCACCGGTCCTGTCAAGGACGTTCGTATTTACAATAACACCATATTCATCGGGCCCGCCATGGACCTCCCCCTTTTCCTGTTTACCGATTACAGAGGATGGGCGGATGGGGTGTATGTCGCCAACAACATCTTCTATGTCGCCGGCAAGACGCAATACAGCCATGGTACGTGGAAGCATTTAGATGGTTCCTATGTTGTCGCTCCGGGGTTCGCACAAAGTAGGAACATCAAGTTTGAGAACAACTTCTACTTTGGACATCACGCTGACCCACCGCCTGACTCCAATCGCAGGACTGCAGACCCTCTGTTGGTCGGTCCTGGCAGCGGGGCCAGGGGATTCGACTCCCTGCGGGGTTACAAGTTGAAGGATGGCTCACCCTGTGTTGGAATCGGGGTGTCGATAACCGACAACGGAGGCCTGGATTTCTGGGGAGGCACATTGACTCCCGGCAAGAATCCTTCGATTGGAGCTTATGAGCGGGAGTAAGAGGAAGCGTGAGCGACAACCTAAGTTCCCCCCGATTTGATTCAGGCTGCCGGCTACCACCAGTACACACGGTTTGATCCTCAAGAATACAGCCCGTCTTGGTACCTGCGGCTGTGCGGTGGGTGCAATTCAAAGTGCGACAGGTCTCAGAGGGATTTTTAGGGATGGAACCTCTCGCGTCGCGACCGAAGGAGGAGGCACTTTGGAGTGCGGCGGCGCGACGTCGCTTCCCCTGGCCCGGGCT
>Ga0335071_10004036_pt1 | contig 15380 bp, 11 predicted proteins | sample Lox_Sample_15_FD_206724 | JGI IMG/M metagenome (GOLD analysis project Ga0335071, IMG submission 206724) | Soil microbial communities from Loxahatchee National Wildlife Refuge, Florida, United States - Lox_Sample_1.5 | ecosystem: Environmental > Terrestrial > Soil > Wetlands | place: USA... | reverse complement strand
TGGAAGGACGGATTCCTGTTCGTGGGAAACAACCTCGCGCTCGACTTTGTGAATACGCGTCCCGTCATTGACGGAGAGCCCGCGGAGCTGCTGCCCGACCTCGCCGCCGTGCTGCGCTGGTTTCAGGTGGCCGGCTGGCTTAGCTCACGAGATGCTGGGAACTTGCGCAAGAAGTGGTGCAACTCCGAAGCGGCGACGGCGGTAGTCAAACACCTGCAGACGTGGCGTGAGAGGCTACGTTCGGCGGTTTTCACGTGGGAAGCGGGGCACGCCTTGCCGAGGTCAACTGTCGAGGATTTGAACCGGCTGATGGCAGAATTTCCGGTGCTAAGTCGGCTTGCCCTTAGCGGGCGCAACTTGGTTTGTGAATCTTGGTTCCGACCGCAAACGCCGGACGGGTTATTCGCTCCGCTTGCCCACAGCGCGGCAGCGCTGTTTGCCAGAGGCGATCGTAGTCGGGTGCGATGTTGTGGAAATTGTGTTCTGCACTTCCTCGATACCAGCAAGAAAGGTACGCGTCGCTGGTGCAGCATGGAACTTTGTGGCAACCGGTTAAAGGTAGCTGCCTACGCGGCACGACAGCGCAAGGCAAAGTCGTACGAGGTGCTGGGCTGATTTATCGTCGGCCGAACTTTATGAGCAAGAAGAAGGGAGCGTTGCCGCTCCCCTTTTGGTCTTTCGGTGTGAAAAGTTAGTTGCTATAGAGCAGCACGCCCTCTACGCTCTCCTCGCCGACGGGACGGTAGAAGAGCTGGTCGTTGTCGAGGTACACCTCGATAAACGCCGGACGCTTGTCGAACGTGCCCTGGATCAGCGCCTCCGATAGCGGGTCCTCAATGTATTTCTGTAGCGCGCGGCGCAACGGACGCGCGCCGTAGCTGCGGTCGCTTACAGTCTTGTTGAGGATCCACTTGCGGGCCTCTTCGGTGACGGTGACAGTAATCGCGCGCTGCGCCAGGTTCTGGTTAAGCTGGTTGACCATCAACTCAACGATCTGGATGAGGTCAGCCTCATTCAATGCGTTGAAGATGATGACCTCGTCCAAGCGGTTGAGGAACTCGGGGTTGAAGGTGCGCTTTACCTCGCTCTTCACCATTTCTTCGACCTTGCTTGCGACCATTTCTTCCTGCTCCGACTGGAAGCCCAAGCCAGTGCGCTTTTGCAGATGGCGCGCACCAATGTTCGAGGTCATGATGATGATGGTGTTCTTGAAGTCCACCGTGTTGCCGAGTCCATCAGTAAGCTGACCGTCTTCAAAGACCTGTAGAAGGATGTTGAAGAGGTCGGGATGCGCTTTCTCGACTTCGTCAAGCAAAACGACCGAGTAGGGAGCGCGCTTCACGCGCTCGGTCAACTGGCCGCCCTCTTCGTAGCCGACATATCCGGGAGGCGAGCCGATTAGCTTCGAGACCGAGTGCTTCTCCATGTACTCGGACATGTCGAAGCGGACCAGCGCTTTTTCACTGCCGAACATGAACTGCGCCAAAGTGCGGGCGACTTCAGTCTTGCCGACGCCCGTCGGGCCGAGGAACAGGAACGAGCCGATAGGCCGGTTCGGGCTCTTCAGGCCGGCACGAGAGCGGCGAATCGCACGAGCCAACGCCGAGATCGAGCGGTCCTGCGAAATGACGCGCTTGTGCAGCTCTTCTTCGATGCGCAGCAGCTTCTGGCTCTCTTCTTCCTTGATAGAAGCGACGGGTACGCCCGTCCACCGCGAGACAACGTCTTCAATATCTTCGCGGCCCACCACCCCGGTAGAAGATTCATCGAGGTGATATTTCTCGCGCAGGGCGCGAAGATTGTCACGCTCCTTGCGTTCTTCGTCCGAGTAGAAGCGCGCCTTCTCGAACTCGTGGTTCGCTATGGCGTTCTCCATGCGGTGCACGATGAACTTGATGCGCTTCTGGACTTCGGTGATGTCCTCGGGCAGCGACGTCTGGCGCAGCTTCACGCGCGCACCGGCCTCGTCGATAAGATCAATCGCCTTATCGGGCAGGAATCGGTCTGGCAGGTAGCGGTTCGAGTGCGACACCGACATGGTGATGGCCTCGTCGGTGTACGTCACAGCGTGAAACTTCTCGTAGCGCTCCTTGATGCCGAAAAGGATCTTTACCGCGTCGGCTTCGGTCGGCGGGGGGACTTTCACAGCCTGAAAGCGCCGCTCGAGCGAACGGTCCTTCTCAATGGATTTGCGGAACTCGGCAGGTGTGGTTGCGCCGATGCACTGAATCTCGCCGCGTGAAAGCGCCGGCTTAAGGATATTGGCGGCGTCGAGCGAGCCTTCGGCCGAACCGGCGCCGACCAGCGTATGCAACTCATCGATGAAGATGACGGAATTCTGCGACTCCATCAGCTCCTTCATGATGGTCTTCAGGCGCTCCTCGAACTGGCCGCGGTACTTCGTACCCGCGACAATGAGTGAAAGGTCCAGAGCGAGGATGCGCTTGTCCGCCAGAAACGATGGTACTTCACCGTCAGCGATGCGCTGCGCCAGGCCTTCGACAATGGCAGTCTTGCCCACTCCGGGCTCGCCGATCAGTACAGGATTGTTCTTGGTGCGGCGGCAGAGAATCTGAATGACGCGTTCGAGTTCTCCATCGCGGCCGACCAGCGGATCGAGCTGGTTGTCAATGGCGGCCTGGGTCAGGTCACGGGAAAACTCAGAGAGCAGGGAGGACTCGCGATTGCGCTGCGACGGCTGTGCTTTTTCCTGTGAGGAGCGCGACAGCTCTTCGCGGATCGTCGAGAGCCGCAGTCCGCGCTCGTGCAGAATTTCAGCGGCGAAACACTTTTCTTCTCGCAGCAGGCCCAATAGAAGATGTTCAGTGCCGATGTGCTTGTGAGAGAGCCGTTCGGCCTCTTCAGCGGCATAGGCCAATACTCGCTTGCACTCGTTGCTGAGCGGTAGGTCCACGGAGGTTGATACCTTCTCGCGGATGGTCGTGTGCGCCTCGATCTGCTTGCGGATCGACTCCACCGAAGCATGCGACCGCAAGAAACGATTGGTCAGCGCCTTGTCTTCGCGCAACAGACCCAACAGCAGGTGCTCCGTCTCAATGTATGGGGAACCGAATTGACTGGCCTCATAGCGCGCAAAGAAGATGACCCGCCTCGCCTTTTCCGTGTACCGTTCAAACATTTGAACCTCTCCCGAAGCTTCCCGAGACTTACCCCAGGTTCGGCCGACCCTTCCCGAGAGCTTCCTGTAACTGCCCTACCCTCAACGTTGGCCCCGGCTAAGTTCTCGGAGCCGATTCAAACGGCCTTTCAAATACCTCAAAATGCAATACCGCATCCTTCCTATCGGCCACTACGCGGAAAGCGATTGCGGAGACACTTCCACCAACCGCCCGCCCACAAGGTGCAACACCCGGTCGCAGCGCCGTGCAAACGCATGGTTGTGGGTGACAATAAGCGAAGTGAGTCGATAGTCCCGATGTAGTTTCGCGATCAAATCCATTACCGCGTCCGCTGTCCGGTTGTCGAGATCACCCGTTGGCTCGTCAGCCATCAGTATCTTCGGTCTGGTCACCAGCGCACGGGCCAGCGCTACCCGTTGCTGCTCCCCGCCAGACAATTCACCGGACCGATGACTGGCACGGTCCGCCAACCCAACTTCCTGCAACCAGTGCAGAGCTTCCTGCTCCGCCTTCCCGCGCGCCACCCCGCGCATCAACAACGGCATGGCAACATTCTCGACAGCGGTGAACTCAGGCAGAAGGTAATGAAACTGCCATACAAACCCGAGTTCCCGGCTTCGGAATTCAGCTGCCTCATCTTCCGAGAGCCGGCGCAAGTCGGTGTTGGCGAAGTATACGTCACCCTCGGAAGCAGTATCAAGAACTCCGAGGATGTGCAGCAAGGTACTCTTGCCGGCCCCCGATTCACCGATAATCGCGAGCATCTCTCCCGTTCGCACCTGGAATGACAGATTTTCAAAGAGCACAAGGTTAGAGTGGCCTGAGCGGAACACTTTTTTCAGGTTCCTGACTCGCAGCAGCTCGGCTTGTTCTATTAGATGCAGTTGTCAGCCTCAAGTCACACAACGAGATACACTGACTCCGCCGGCGGTTTCCCGTTCGGGATCATCACCGAAAGCCTTCCTGAATTAAAACACGCTGGAACGCCTTGCGTCAGTGACAGTTCAGCCGTAATTGCTGCAGAATTCGACCGCAAATATGCGCCCAACCTGGTCGGCTATTCGTAGCGAAGCGCCTCGGCTGGTAGCGTCCGTGCTGCCGACCTGGACGGGTACAACGTGGCGACGAACGATATTGCCATCGCCACAGCACAGACAAGCAGGGCGTCACCAATGCGTGGTGCGAAGGGGACGTAGTCAATAGAGTAGACCTCCGCCGACAGCGACAGCCAGTGGTAGTGCCCGGCTGCCCAAGACAAGGAAAATCCCATCACGAGGCCAATTATCGTTCCGATCATCCCGATCAGCAGCCCTTGGCACATGAAGATGCGGCGAATTTGCTTCTTCTTTGCCCCCATCGACACTAGGACGGCGATGTCGCGCGTTTTCTCCATCACCATCATGATGAGCGAGATGAGAATGTTCAGCGCGGCAACCAGAACGATCAAGCCGATGGTAACGAAAGTGACTACGCGTTCCAGGCGAAGGGCGCGAAACAGGGCTCGGTTCTGCTCCATCCAGTTGGTGGACATGAAGCCCTTACCCGCAACGGCTTCGAGTTCGCGACCGATCTCGGGGGCCTTGTAGATGTCATCTACCTTGAACTCGAGTACGGAGATGACGTCGCTAAGGTCGAAAAGCCGCTGCGCATCAGAAAGACGAATGAATGCCCATGTGTTGTCATAGTCGTAAAACCCGGAATTGAAGATGCCAACCACCTTAAAGCGCGCATACTTCGGCACGATCCCGAAAGGTGTCAGCTCCCCCTGGGGACTGGTCGCAGTCACGACCGAGCCGACGGTGGCGCCCAACTGGTCGGCCAGGTCTTTCCCGAGCACGATGGGCGCCATCGATGCCGTCACCCTTGCGGCCAGCGGGTTAGCGTCGCCCGATTCCGGATTCGCTGGCAGCAATTGGGCCTGATCGGGCGTCAGTGCCGCCGCCGATCCCATCTTCACCGAGTTCAGCAGATCGCTGACTTTCGACTCCTCACCCGGAATAACGCCTTTCAGCACCGCTCCCTGTGCGCGCGCGCCGCGCGAGATAAGCACCTGCTCGTAGATGGCCGGGGCGCCTGCAACGACATGCGGCTGCTTTTCGAGCTTCGACAGCAGGGGGCGCCAATTGCGAATACCGTCGGCTTCGACGCGCAACAAGTTGATGTGCGAAGACGAGCCGAGGAGACGGTCTTGGAGGTCCTGGCGAAATCCGTTGTTGATAGCCAGCGCGATGATGAGTGAGGCGACGCCAGCTGCCACACCCACCACTGATATAAGCGTGATGACACCGATGACCGCCTGGCGGCGTTTGGCGCGCAGATACCGCGCGGCTACGAAAAGTTCGAATTGCATCGCAAGTAGTGCCGTCCGCGGCGCCGGAGCGGCGAAAACTCATTGTAGCGAAAGCAGCGCGCGGCGGAACGCGTCTAGATCGGAAACTTGGGTAACAGTGCCGGAACTTTGCTGCGGTAATCGCGATACAAGTCGCCGAAACGGTCTTCTAGTTCGGCGTCTTCTTTGTGGAGCATGATGGCTCCAGTGATGACGGCGAACACCAGCAAGCCGCATGGGGCCAGCGAACCGGTCCCCACTGTCCAGCCTAGGACTTGACACAAATGGCCCAAGTAGATGGGATGGCGTACCTGCGCTCTGATTCCGGTGACTACCAACCGCTGCTCGTGCTCGCCAGGCTCGAGTTCCGCCAGGCCCGAGATTTTTGCGTGGCTGAAGTCTTGTGAGGCCGAGCGGTAGATCGAGAACCCAGCGAGGAGGAACGCGAGGCCAAGCACCCACGGTACGACGCTCTCATACAGATGCAGATGGCGGATTGGCCATCCCAGGGCAAACGCCGCAACAATGAATATGCCCCAGGCTGGAATGATCGCTAGGTACGCCTTGCGTCCATATGTCCGCCAGCGCTCTACGAACCGGTGAAATGCCAGCCAAAAAAGTGGAATCGTGCAGTATACCGAGCAGATCGCCAAACCCAGAACGTCGAGGATCGAAGGCAGCTTCATTGCGCGCGCTACTTGCTCAATGCTCGGATGTGGCTGTATTGATGACCACCTTCGCGACTCCCACGTTGTCGAATCGATCATAGACCCGAACCACCACCGTGTGTTCGGTCATGGAACCTTCCTTTCGATCGGGAACTGGCATGGGCACTATCACATCATAGCTTTCGACTTTGTAGTCGGAGATCTGGCCAACGGGTTCAGCGGTTTGCCAGTCCTGAGCGTCGATCGAATACTCAGCGCGTTTGATCGGCGAAAAACTGTCGCTTGCTCGAAACGCCAGGCGCAGTGTGTTTCCCTCAATGCGGTCGCTGGTAATATCCACCGAAGGTGGCGTGTTATCCACTTCGAAGCGATCGCTGGTTCTCTCGCCGGTCAGGGCTTCCGAAGGCGAATGCGACGGTTGGTCAGTGGCGAGCACGCGAATCGTGTAGCTTCCGTCGGGAAAGAGATCGGCGTCGAGGTCGGCATAGCGGTCTGAGAGACCTTCATCCAGCTTCTTCCATTGCGTCTCCCCCTCGCCACGGTAATAAATGCTGTAAGAAAGCTCGTCGTCGTTGGCGTCGTGCGCTTTCCACCTCACCGCAATGGAGTGTTTGTCCGGTACAGTCGCGATCGGGGATTCGAAGGAGATTCCCTCGGCATTGGTATTGCCGGTGTGCGTCGTGGAAGGCACTCGCGCACCTGCCTGTACCGTCACTTCATCCACTTCGGGAGCCACGTTCTTCGGCAGATAATTGACGGCGACGCGCTCGACGTGTGCCGCCGGCGTGCTGGCGTGCAGCACAACTTTCCACTGCAGGAAGCGCGCCGACGGTGCTTCAACAGGTTGTGCCTGCTTCAGGTCAATCTTCTTCCACGGGCTCCAGTCCCGGTCTGGGTTGTCCACGTTCCCCGACCGCGCGAATAGCTCGTAATTGCCGTTGCCACGCACTTCCGGCCGGCCCCACTTGGAAAAAATCTTTGCATCAAAAACATCGCTCTCGTAGGTACCCTCTGTCACGGTCTCGGCACCCAAGACGAAGACTTTTCCCAGATTGCTGGTGGCTACGTACAGGCCGCCTTTTGGCGCACGCGCGAATGCCGTCACCTGGTTGGCGCTCGCCTTCGTCAGATCGATGTAATCCCCGTCGCCAATCGCGTACAACTTGCCTTGGTTGCCGGTTCCGGCAATGAGCCGTCCCGCGGTGTCAAAGGCCAGCGCGTAAACGACATCGTCTTTCGACGACCAGATCATCTTAGGCGAACCGTCTGGAGCGATGCGATAGACTTCCGATCCCCCGATATTTACGTTTGTGGGGAAGGGAACAGGATTGATGCCCGGCGGCGTATTGGGCGAAACGTTCTGCGACGGCTGGATGATAATCGTTGTCGGTGCCGCGACAGGGTTCGTCCCGGACAGCGTGCCCGCTTGCGCCACTCCTCCACGCTTGTCTCCTGCTCCGGCAGCAAAGATGTTGCCTTGGGAATCTACCGCCAACGCCGTGATTTCCTTCTTGGTGGCGCTGTAGAGAACGAATCCTTCCCCCTTCGGGGTGATACGGTAGATGAGACCACTGCCATCGCTGCCCGCGATCAGATTGCCCGCCTTGTCAAACTGCAGAAGACGAATCTGGGCTTCGTCGCTTTTGAAAAACAACGCGCCGCTTCCACTGGGTTCCACACGGAAAATCTCCCCGCGGTCACCCGTGGCGGCGTACAGGTTGCTGTGGGGGTCCAGTGCCAGCGCCCAAATGTATTTCGTCTTCGGATCGAAGAAGACTGATGCGCTATAGTTCGGATCGACTACTGCGTCGGATTTCGCTGCATCCTGCGATTTGGCCGCTGCGTGTGCGTTACGCTCAATTTTGTAGATTTTTCCGTCGGGCGACGTAGCTGCATAGAGAATTCCGTTGCTGCCGATGGCCAGCGCCTGCACCAACAACTCCTGAGGGGCGAAAATGACAGTTCCTTTTCCATCAGGTGCAATGCGGTACACGCGCGCGGGTGATCCGGCTGCGGCGTACACATTGCCGTCGACGTCAGAGGCAATGTCCCAGATGTAAGCCGATGCGGAGGTGTATAGCGCGTTGAACGACGGAGCCAAAGAGAGAACACCGTCGCTACTGAGAGCCACGCCTTGAGCCGTGCCTTTCTCGAAATCCTCGTACTTGGTTTGCTGCCAAAGGCGCGTGCCGTCGGCCTGCACCGTCGCTATGAGAAGCAGGCAGGAAAGCAACACTGGCAGTGATTTCATGAAGAATCCTGATCGGCTCTGTCTGCGGGGATGAAGCTAGACTAGCACAGCAATTTGACCGTATCGAAGCGGGCGCCCGGTCGGAGCTTCGTCGGCTAGCGGATATTCAGCGTGATCACCTGTGCGCCGGTCACCACATAGTCGACCGGCACCGACGCCTCGCTGGTCGCCGATTCGCCGACCACGAACATCTCTTGCGTGCTTCGCATGCCGTCCATCACGTTGATCACCGACAGCGGCAGTGTGGGCATGACATTGTCGCTCACCATAGCTTGCGGGTTGGGTTCCATCAGCGAGACATACACCCGCGTGTTGCTGTGCTCCTTGTTGAGCAAGGCAATTGTCGAACCGAGCGCCAGCTTTCGGCTGATCGCCGGTGGAACGCGCTTTACCCGGTCGAGCGTTTCGCCATCGCTGACCAGAATGCGAAGCGTTCCCTTTGGCGTGGAGGCCGGAATCGTCACAGGAATCTGCTGTACCATGCCCTCTCCGCGATACGGCCTCAGCATCGTTTCAATGGAAATTGTTTGCCCGGGTCGGGCTTCCGTGACGTCGGTGCGAGCACTCTCCAGTCGAGCCGACCGTCGCTCCGGCAGCAATTCGAAGTTCAGCCGTACACCCGCGATTCTCGGCGTATCGTACAGGTTCTCATAGATTCGCGTGAACCGCTCACCGATCGAGGTTGCAATAGCCATCGCCGTCGGCACGGCGCTATCGTTTGGTGCGTACATGTTCTGCACATCTACATCAGGATAGCCCTGCACCTCGATGCTGCCGTTTAGACGGTAAGTCGTGTCCTCGCCGTACTCGTTCATGCCTTCCAGCGCGTTGAACAGGGTAGCCATGATCGCCGTCGGGGTGATCTTGGGATTATTTAACACCTCGAAACGGAACTGTTTCGGATGGGCTGTCCCTCCGACATTCAGCACAACCGGAATCATATCGGGCTGCTGTCCGAAACGTCCCATGATGCCGCTGCGGCGGTCCTGCACAAACGCCCCAACCGGCTCGGTGGCGTTCACGATCTTGAATGAGTTCATGCTCGACGGCAGTGTGGCCAGTACCGTCGCCTTGGTCATTGCGATATCGACTTTTCCCGATTGCAGCAGCGGGTGGCCACATGCGAGCAGGCGCGTGGCATCCACGTAGGTGACTGTACAGGTGGCGGCGATGTTCATGTCACCCCGTACCAGCACCGCGCTAACGGCTGAGCCCGGCTGCAAGGCTTCCGGCTGTCTGGTGTCGCTTACTGAACCTGCGCCTAGAACTGGTACGAGGCCGCTGAAAGCGAACCTGTCAGCAAACAGCCCCAGCGTGTCTTCGCTGAATCCGCTGAAAGCCAGCGGCGTCTCGATTGGTTGGAGCAGGTTTACGTAGCCTGATGTGGTGACGTCTGCCGTCACCCCGTTGGGCGTCGCAGTCCGGCCCGCTCCAACGGCGGGGTTTACCGTCGTCGCCGCCGCCGAAATCGAGGTCGGCGCGTTGTCGAATTCGTTGATTTCGAACATGTAAGCCGCTGGAGTGATCCCAGCAATCGGCTCCTTGGAAAACGCTCCAATCCTATACGCCAGCGCCCCTACCAATTTGCCGTCAATGTAGACCGGGCTGCCGCTCATCCCGGCGACGACGCCGGTGAATTCCACCTTTTCTCCGTGTAAGCGGGCGAGAATGACGTCCGACTTGGGTCCCGCCATACCCTTTAGAACGCCGAGCATCTCAACGTCCACGGGCTCGGGCTTCGTGCCCTCGAACACGGTATAGGCGACTCCATGCAAGCCTGCACGGATCCCGCTCACGGGGAAGACGTCTACGTTATATTGTGCTTCTACAGAGACAACCGCTGTAGGCGCCAGCAAAAAGGCTACGGAGAGGTACGAAAGAATAGCGCGGCGAAACATGGCGAATCCTCGACGGCCCGAGAAGTCCGCGACTGTTCGCGACGGGTGGTGTTTACATCCCGTGGGAGTCCGCGAACGCTCCGGTGCCGGAGTGCATTTATACTAGCAAAGAGCTATGCTGTTGAGCTTGCTTCCCCATCGCCGCCCATTGCGAAATCTAGCCGACAGACTGCTCGTTGCGCTATTGGTCTTCGCCACCTGCGGCCTGATAGCCACATTTTCGATGTCCACCGCGGCCGTCGCGCAAACTAACGACACTCAGCCCGCAGCGCAGAGCCAGTCTTCGCAAAAACCGGACCAGATGCCTGCCGAGGCCGGGGGCCCGGGTGGAGATGTCGGCCCGATGGCGGTGCCGAAGAAGTCGAAGGAATCCTCCGACGATGCGCCTCCTCCGCCGAAGCCGAAGAAGCAACCCGATCTGCCCGACTACTCGCTTCGCGTGGACGTGCCCCTCGTCACCGTTGATGCCCGCGTGTTGACCAAGGATGGCCGTCCACTGGCTCTTCCGCCCAATGTCGCCCGGGAGTACCTAAGAGTCTGGGAAGACGGCGTTCCGCAAAAAATAAAGACGGTCACGCAGAGCGAAGCGCCGATCACTGCGGTCCTGATGGTCGAGTTCGCCTCGAAGAATTACAACTACCTCAACGACGCGCTCAACGCTTCCTACACGTTCGCCTCCAGCCTGAAACCCGTGGACTGGGTCGCGGTGATCGAGTTCGACATGAAACCGCACATTCTCGTCGATTTCACCCAGGATAAGCAGGCCATTTTTGGTGCGCTGAATACCTTGCGCATTCCGGGCTTCAGCGAGACCAACCTGTGGGACGCGATGTATGACACGCTCGATCGCCTCGACCGCATTCAGGGTCACAAAGAGCTTGTCATTGTTGCCAGTGGCATTGACACCATGAGCCATATGACATTCGACAAGATCCTCAAGAAAGTCAAAAGTACGCCCAACGTAACCATCTACACTGTCACTACCGGCAATGCCCTGCGAACGATGATGGAGGCCCGCTACGGCAGCAACCCCGACTTCAATGCGGCGAACATGGACAACCTCGTGGCCGACAATCAGATGAGGACGTTCGCTCAACTCACCGGTGGCCACTGGTATTCACCGCGCTTCATGGGCGAGCTGCCCGATATCTTCCGCGAAATCGCGCAGTCCATCCGCAACCAGTACACGATCACTTACCAGACCTCCAACCCGAAACAGGACGGTACCTACCGCAAGCTGAAAGTCGCACTCGTCGGACCGGATGACAAGCCGCTGACCATCAAGGATGAGAAGAACCACGACATCAAGTACCAGATCGTCGCCCGCGACGGCTACACCGCCAAGCACGAGGTCGAATAGCGCGTGCGTCCGCGCCCGGCGGAAGTGACAGCGTTGTACGTGCAGAGCGTTTGCGGACACTTTCCGAGCGTTAAGCAGTGGGAGTCGAGTTCGCCGGTTCGCTTTTGTCATGACTGGCAAGGGCGCAATGCCGATCCGGCGCGGGAGACCGAACTCCGGCTGCTGTGGGCAGACGACACGATCTTCCTTCGCTTCGAGTGCCACTACCGCACGATCCATATCTTTCCTGACAGCGCTCCCAGCGGGCGGTGCAACCAGCTGTGGGAGCGTGACGTCACCGAGGTCTTTCTGCAGCCGGACCGCTTTGGGGAGAAGTACTACAAGGAGTTCGAGGTCGCCCCAAACGGACTTTGGCTGGATCTCGACATCGCTCCTTCGGGACTGCGTCACATCAAAAGTGGCATGAAGTCCCTGGTCCAGATCGATCACGAGCAGAAAGTCTGGAACTCCCAACTGGCGATTCCTTTCGAATCGCTCACTTCGACCTTCGATCCCGCGAAGAGCTGGCGGGTAAACTTCTTCCGCTGCGAAGGAGTCGAGCCCGAGCGGTTCTATTCGGCATGGCAGCCGACGGGGACCGCAGAGCCAAACTTCCATGTTCCCGAGAAGTTCGGGGTACTACGATGGGGGCGCTAATCGTGTTGCGACACGCTTAGGGTGTTGCCGTCGGGGTCTTTGAACCAGGCCACTTTTGTTCCTCCGGGTGCCGTCCAGATCCCCAACTCATCCTGCTGCATGAAATCGCCGTATCGCTCAAACGTTACACCAGATGCCTGCAACCTTTTCACTGCGGCCACGACATCCGGAACCTGCCATCCCAGAACTGTGAAGGGCTGAGGAGTGAACTGTTTCACCTTGGTCAGACGAATCATGTTGCCGCTGGAAACGAAGACCACCGCGAAGGGGTCATCGCTGACGAATGAGAGCCCAAGCTTTTCTGCATAGAATGCTTTGGCGCGCTCGCCATCGGTTATGGCAACAAACCCTATCAGCTTCTCAGCGGGCAACATAATGTGAGCCTCATTTGTTCATTACTAATTTCGCGATGGTTGCCAACTGCATGTTGGAGGTGCCCTCGTAGATCTTGCCGATCTTCGAGTCGCGGAAGTATTTCTCGACCGGGTAATCCTTGGTGAAGCCGTAGCCGCCGTAGATCTCCAGGCACAGCGATGCAACCCGTTCGGCCACCTGCGAGCAGAAGAGCTTGGTCATGGCCGCTTCTTTGACGAAGTTCATGCCGGCGTCTTTCATCCGCGCCGCGTTATAAAGCAGCATGCGCGCCGCTTCAATTTCGGTTGCCATCTGGGCAATCTGGAACTGAATGCCTTGAAATTCGGAGATGGTCTTACCGAACTGCTTGCGCTCCTGCGCGTACTTCACGGCGCACTCCCACGCCCCGCGCGCCAGCCCGATCATCTGCGCGCCGATTCCGATGCGCCCTTCATTCAACGTCTCGATGGCGATCTTGTAGCCCTTGCCGACTTCGCCCAGCACGTTCGTTTTCGGTACCTTGCAGTCCACCAGTATCAGCTCGCACGTGCTCGATGCCCGGATGCCGAGCTTATCCTCTTTCTTGCCGACGGTGAACCCGGGCATCCCTTTTTCCACGATGAACGCCGTGATTCCCTTGTAACCGGCGGATGGATCCACCGTCGCCAGCAGGATGAAGATTCCCGCTTCCTTGGCGTTGGTGATCCACAGCTTCTGGCCGTTCAGGACGTAATCGTCGCCCTTCAGTTCGGCTCGCGTCTGAAGCGCGAACGCGTCGGAGCCGGAGTTCGCCTCGCTAAGCGCATAGGCCCCAACCGTGTCAGCACACATCTTCGGCAGGAATCGATTCTTCTGCTCGTCGGTAGTCCAGCGCATCAGCGCGTTGTTTACCAGCGTGTTCTGCACGTCCACGACGACGCCCACGGAAGCGTCCACGCGCGACAATTCTTCCACTGCGAGAATCGCCTCAAAGAACGTCCCGCCCCCGCCGCCGTACTGCACGGGCACTTCAATACCCATCAGTCCGAGCTCGAAGAAGTTCTTGATGAGAGATGGCTCGAAGACGCCCTTCTCGTCCATTTCTTTTACATGGGGCTTCACCGTCTCTTCGGCGAATTGGCGCACGGTATCGCGAAACAGGGTTTCGTCTTCGGTGAGCGCCACCAACGGCGCGGGCGGCACATCGGTTGCGGTTATGTCTGCCATATCAGAAAACCTCACACCTGAATTACAAAACCTTCGATTTTAGCAGCGGCACGCAGGCCGAAGCAGGTCCGGGTGACGGGAATGGGGTCAGTGTTCACTAAGTAGTAACAAAAATTTGTTTTAACGCCCGTTTAGGATCAATGGTTTAGGAGAAAATTGTCTTCAAGCACTTAATTCTAAATGCTTTATACGTATCCATTAGTGGCCGTAAGACTTAACTGCGAAAATCGGGCTTTTGGAGCGGCTGATTTGTCATACTTTACATACAAGTCATACGCTCTTCTGTCCTACAAAACATACTTTTGATACCGATCCAGGAACTATCTTGTTGGAGGGAAAGTTATCAAAGAGCGAAGACGCCTCGGGAGGCCCCGGGGTAGCACGGCACACTAAACCCTTTCCCCTCACGGTAGTGGTTTTACGTATTGGAGGTGGTGTTGTGCAAGGACGGAAAGCACAAGGGCGTGTGATATAGGGAGTGGCCAGGGGATAGTGGCTAGCGGATAGTCAAGGAGCGCCGGAAGACTCCCACAGTCAAGATTTGCTGTCATTCCCGCTTCCATTCGCCGTTCTCATAAACGCTCTTGAGAGCTTCGACACGCTGGCTGGTCAAGCTTTCAAGTGTACTACGTGATATAGTACGCCTATGATAGCGTTCCGGTTGACCTTTCAGCCCGGAGTGCCGGTCTACCAGCAGGTCGTATACGCTGCCAAGAAGGCCATCATCGCGGGCCAAATGCGGCCCGGCGACCGCTTTCCTTCTGTTCGTGCTCTCAGCCAGGAATTGAAGATCAACCCCAACACCGCCCACAAAGTGGTGACGCAACTGATCTCCGACGGGCTTCTTGAGGCGCATCCCGGGCGCGGAACAGTGGTTGCTGAGCTTCCCGCCTCCACCGCGCGGGAGCGAATGCAGTTGCTGAAGCGCGAACTCGAGGCGCTGGTGGTAGAGGCCAAGCGGCTGCAAATCGATCCCGGTGATGTGCAGGCCGCGCTGGCGGACCACTGGGAGCGCTTGGATTGCGACGCTCGCTCATCAGCTTCCGGATCGCGCAAAGGAGAAAAGCCATGAGTTCGGTCATTTCTACGGCACATCTCACCCGGAAGTTTCTGTCGACCGAAGCGGTTCACGATCTCAACCTCGAAGTGCCCGAGGCCTCGATCTTCGGCTACCTCGGCCCCAACGGTGCGGGCAAAACCACCACTATCAAGACGCTGATGAATATCTTTGTCCCGTCTTCCGGCTCTGCGCGCGTGCTGGGCCTGGACTCGCGACGCCTCAGCGCCTCGCGTCTGCAACGGATCGGCTACGTTTCTGAGAACCAGGAGTTGCCCGAATGGATGTCCGTCGACTTCTATCTCGATTACTGCCGCGCGTTTTATCCCGACTGGGACCCAGCCCTCTGTGAATTTCTGGTGAAACAGTTCGACCTGCCTCGCAAGCAAAAGCTCAAGCAGCTTTCGCGCGGCATGAAGATGAAAGCCGCGCTGGTTTCTGCCATAGCCTATCGCCCGCAACTCCTCGTTCTCGACGAGCC
>Ga0335071_10004033_pt1 | contig 15382 bp, 8 predicted proteins | sample Lox_Sample_15_FD_206724 | JGI IMG/M metagenome (GOLD analysis project Ga0335071, IMG submission 206724) | Soil microbial communities from Loxahatchee National Wildlife Refuge, Florida, United States - Lox_Sample_1.5 | ecosystem: Environmental > Terrestrial > Soil > Wetlands | place: USA: Florida... | reverse complement strand
GTCATCTCGCGCGGTCGGGCCGCCGACGCGCAGTCCGCGGACAAGGCGCTCGGTGCGCGGTACGTGATGGAGGGAAGTCTCCGACAGGCGGGCACGCAGCTTCGGATCGCGGTCCAGCTCGTCGACACCTCGACGGGCGCCCACGTCTGGGCCGAGAGCTATGAACGCACCTTCAGCCCGGATTCGGTCTTCGCGTTGCAGGACGACCTGGTTCCGCGAATCGTTTCGACGGTGGCCGACATGAACGGAGTCCTGCCCCGCAGCATGAGCGAGGCCGTGCGCCGCCGTGCCCCCGGCCAGTTGAGTCCCTACGAGGCCGTGCTGCGCAGCTTCGGCTATCTGGAGCGAGTCACCCCCGAAGAGCTCGGCGCGGCGCGCGACGCTCTCGAGGCCGCAGTCGAGAAGGCGCCGGGCTATGCCGACGCCTGGGCGATGCTGGCCCTCCTGTGCTTCCAGGACTACGCGCAAGGCTTCGAGCTGCAGGCCGATTCCCTGGCGAAAGGACTGACGGCGGCCCGGCGAGCCGTCGAGGCGGCGCCATCCAATCCCCTGGCCCACTTCAGCCTGGCCCAGGCGTTCTTCTTCCAGAAGCAATACCCGAGCGTCCGCGGCGAGGCGGAGCGGGCCGTCGCGCTCAACCCGATGGACGGCAACTCCATCGCCTTCATGGGGGAGCTTCTGACGTACGCGGGCGACCGGGAGCGCGGCCTCGCCCTGGCGGCGCGCGCGAAACAGCTCAACCCGAATCATCCGGGCTGGTACTGGTACACGGACTACAACGATGCGTACCGCCGGGGCGACGACCGCGCCGCGCTCGACTTCATCCTGAAGGCCAATCTCCCGGGCCACTGGGGCATGCACATGGCGCTGGCCGCGGTGTACGGGCAGCTCGGCCAACGCGATGCGGCGTCGAAGGCCCTGAAGGAACTGCTCAGACTGAGGCCCGACATCGGTGCCACCGTCCGCAAGGTCTCCGAGAGGTGGTGGCAGCCCGACCACGTGGAGCGAGTGATCGACGGCCTGCGCAAGGCGGGACTCGACGTGCCCGCCGATTCGAAGGTAACGACATCGCCGCCGCGGGAGGCTTCCTCCGTTGCAGCCGCGACAGCCGGGCGCCGCTGGTGGATCGCGGCGGTCGCCGCGGCGGTCGTGCTCGCCGGCGTCGTGTGGGTCGCGCGTCCGAGGACCGGAGCACCTCTCCCCCCGCCGCCGGCGTCCTCGCCGCAGGCCATTCGCTCGCTTGCGGTGCTCCCCCTCGACAACTACTCCGGCGACGCGACCCAGGACTACTTCGCCGAGGGCATGACGGACGAGCTGACGTCGGACCTGGCGAACCTCAGCGGGCTCCGCGTGATCTCGCGCGGCTCGACGATGCAGTTCGCCGGCAAGAACCGGCCGCCGACGCCGGAGATCGCGAAGAAGCTCGACGTGGACGCCGTCGTCGAGGGCTCCGTGATCCGGTCGGGAGACAAGGTCCGCATCACCGCCCAGCTCATCGACGCGCGCTCGGACAAGCACCTTTGGGCGAAGAGCTTCGAGCGCTCTTCCAAGGACGTGCTGGCCCTGCAGGACGAGCTCGCGTCGGCGATCGCCAACGAGATTCACGTCGAGCTGACGCCGGCCGAGGAATCGCGGCTCTCGAAGGGGCGCCGCGTGAATCCCGAGGCGTACGACGCGTACCTGAAGGGCCGCTACTTCTTCAACCGTCCGACCGACGAGAACCTGAGCAAGGCGATCGAGAAGTTCGAGGAGGCGACCCGGCTGGACCCGAACTTCGCGCCCGCCTTTTCCGGACTCTCCGATGCCTACGCGTGGGCCGGCTTCAACGAGGGGGTCATGACCGCCTCCGAGTCGAGGCCGAAAGCGAAGGCCGCCGCCGAGAAGGCGATCGCGCTCGACCCCGACTCCGCCGAAGGCCACACCTCGCTCGCCAATTACAAGCTCTGGTACGAATACGACTGGGCGGGCAGCGAGGCCGAGTTTCGACGGGCCATCGCGCTCAATCCGAATTACGCCTACGCGCACGACCAGCTCGGGGTCGGGCTCGCGTTCATCGGACGGTTCGACGACTCGATCGCCGAGAGCCGTCGAGCGGCCGCGCTGGATCCGCTGTCGCCCCAGATCCCGATCGACGCGACCACGGCTGCCGCTCTCGAGGGCGACTTCGTGATGGGCCGAGAGCTGGCGCGGCGGGGCGCCGAGCTCGAGCCGACCTACTTCTTCGCCGCGTTCTCGGAGGGGTGGCTCGAGATCCAGGCGGGACGTCTCCCCGAGGCCATCGCGAGCCTCCAGAAGGCCAAGGCCCTGGGCGCGCCGACGTTCGTGTCGGCGTACCTCGCCTACGCCCATGGCGTCTCCGGCGATCGGACCCGGGCCGAGGCGGAGCTCGAGGACCTGAAGAAGAAATCGCTGCGCGGCGTGGTCAGCCCGTACAACATGGCGCTCGTGTCGCTCGGCCTCGGCGACCGCGCGCGCGCCCTGGACTGGCTCGAAAAGGCCTACGCAGCCGACTCGGAGTGGCTCGGCTACCTGAATCTCGACAAGACCTTCGATCCGCTCCGCTCGGAGCCGCGCTTCCGGGCGCTGCTGAAGAAGCTGAACTTCGAGCGGGGTCAGTCCTGATTTCTGATTTCGGCAGCCAACCGGAGCAACTTACCGAAATCAGAAATCAGGACTGACCCCCTCTCAGCGGCTCGCGAGGCCGCCGGCGATCTCGCCGCCGTCGATGATGACGGGATGTCCGGTGATGTACGGCGCCTCGTCCGAGGCGAGGAAGGCGTAGAGCGCCGCGATCTCCTCGGGCTTCGCGTGGCGGCGCAGCGGGATCTTGGCGTCGACCGCTGCCTTCATCTCGGGCGTGTACTCCGCCTCCTGCATCGGCGTCCAGACGTAGCCCGGGCACACGCAGGCGACGCGGATCGTCGGGGCGAGCTCGAGCGCCATCGTGCGCGTCAGCTCGATCACGCCGGCCTTGGCGGCGTCGTAGTCGGCGTAGCGGGGGTAGCCGTTCATGCCCGACGTCGACCCCATGTTGAGGATGACGCCCCCGCCGCCCGCGAGCATGCGCCGCGCCGCCTGCTGGGCGACGTAGAAGACGCCGTCGAGGTCGACGCCCATGACCTCCCGCCACTCCTCGGGCGTGATGTCCATGAAGTCGTGGCGGATGCTGATGCCGGCGTTGTTGATCGCGACGTCGAGGCCGCCGAGGAGACCGTCGAGCTTCGCGAACGCGCTGGCCACCGCGGCGGCGTCGGAGACATCGGCCTCGAGGACGCCCGCGAGCTCCGGGTGCCTCTGCGCCAGCGCGCGATTCGCCGCCGCGTCGCGGTCGATCACGGCGACGCGCGAGCCCTCCTCGAGGAAGCGCGCCACGATCGCCGCGCCGATGCCGCTCGCGCCGCCCGTGACGAGGACGCGTTTACCCGTCAGCCCCTTCATCAGTCCGCGATCCCTCCGCCGTCCACGACGAGCGCGGCACCCGTCATGAACGACGAGTCGTCCGAGGCGAGGAAGAGCGCCGCCTTCGCGAGCTCCTCCGGCGTGCCGACGCGGCCGAGGGGACGGTTCGCGGCGCCCTTCAAGTAGTCGGCGTAGCTCATCCGCCGCGCCTCGGCGTCGGCGACGAGCATCGGCGTGTCGACGTCGCCCGGGCAGAGGCAGTTGACGCGGATGCCCTGCGGGCCGTGGTCGATCGCGAGCGCCTTGGTCATCACGACGACGCCGCCCTTGGCCGCGCAGTAGGCGACGGCCTTGTCGCCGCCCTGGATCCCCCAGCCCGACGCCTGCAGGATGATGACGCCGCGGCGCTGCGCGATCATCGTCGGCAGCGCGTACTTGCACATCAGCCACGCGCCCTTCAGGCTCGAGTCCACCGTCGCGTCCCACTCCTCTTCGCTCATCTCGACGGCCGTGCGCGGAAAGTACACGCCGGCGTTGTGGAAGAGGACGTCGAGGCGGCCGCCGAACGCCCGCAGCGTCTCGGCGACGAGGCGCTCGCAGTCGGCCGCGCGCGTCACGTCGGCGCGGACGAACACGGCCGTGCCGCCCGCATCGGCGATCGCGGCGATCACCCTGCGCCCGCGCGCCTCGTCGCGGCCGGAAACGACCACCTTCGCGCCCTCCTCGGCAAACAGCCGCGCCGCGGCCTCGCCGAGGCCGGAGGTCGCGCCGGTGACGACGGCGACACGTTCTTTGAGCTTCATGGGCGATAACCCGCCTGGCGAAAGCTTATCGCGCGGACTACTTCGCGCCGGCGACGAGCCTCTGGAACCGCGGGTTCTTGCGCAGCGGATCGAAGTTGGGATCGACCTTCAGCCAGCCGGGCGAGAGAAGGTAAGGAATCTTGAGCAGCGGCCCGAGCTGATCGATTGCCCGCTCGGGCTCGCCGACGAGGATGTCGATGCGCGCGAGCTGGTGCTGGACGGAAGCGCCCGTGTAGGCGTCTTTCGTCACGGGGAGCAGGGCGACGGCGCGCTGTCCTTCGCGGATCGCCTCGTCCCGCCGGCCGAGGAACGCGAGTGCGAGGCCGAGGTAGACGTGCCGCTGAGGGTCGTCGGGTGCCGACCGAAGCTGCTCCTCGAGGGCCGCGCGCGCCTCCTCGGCGTACCGGCGCACGCAGGCCGTATCCCCCTTCAACGCGCAAGCCTGAGCGAGACAGAGGCCCCAGCCTCCCCGGTCGTCGTCGAACACGGCCGGCGTCAGGCTCAGGAGGAGTTCCCGCTGTCCCTCGTCGAGGGCCCAGACGAGATCCCAGTACTGCGCGACGAACGCCACGAACGCCGCGGGGTCCACTTCCTTCGGCACGGCCCTGAGGACCGCGCGAGCCGCGGCGAGATTTCCCTCGCCGAGGTAAGTCATCGCCTTGCACTCGATCGAGATCAGGTTGGCGGGCGCGAGGGCGAGCCCCCGATCGAGGGCCTCGCGAGCTTCGGGATAGCGCCGCAGCCAGAGAAGCGCCTCCCCCAGCCGCCTCTGCGCGGCGACGGAGCGCGGGTCCAGGCGCGCCGCCTGCCGCAGGTGCTCCACGGCCGCGTCCCACCGCCCGAGGCTCTGCTCGGTCGCCGCCATCCGCGAGAGGAAATCCGCGTTGGCCGGCGCCACCTGCTGCCCCCGAGCGTACTGCGCCAGCGCACGGACGGGGTCGAGGAGGACCATGCGCTCGTAGTTCCCGAGCGCGAGGTATCCCTCCGGGCGGTTCGGGGCGAGCGTCGTGGACTTCTCCGCGGCCAGCCGCGCGCGCTCGGCCAGCTCGGGCGTGGGTGCGGCGTTGCCGTAGAGCAGGGAGCAGGCCATCGAGACGCGCGCCCATGCCTGCGCGAAGGCGGGATCGAGGGCAACGGCCTGCTCGTAGAAGCCGAGGGCCTTGCGCAGACCGGGAGGATCGGCGATCGCCATACTCTTCGAGGCCGCCTCCCCCTTGAGGAAGGCGTCGTAGGCGGCGAGGCTCTCCGTGGGCTTCTCGGCGAGCCGCTTCTCGTCGCCCGAGCCGAGGGCCACGCCGAGAGCCTCGGCCACCCGGGACGCGATGTCCGACTGCACCTGGAACACGTCGGTCAACGACGCGTCGAACGGCTGCTGCCACTTCACGGCGGGGGGGCCGGCTTCCAGGATCTCGACCAGCTCCGGGATCACGTGGACCCGGCTCGGACCGGCGCCCTTGTCCCATCTCACCGTCGCCGTCAGAAGGTACGTCGCCTCCAGCTCCTGTCCGATCTGTTTCGGCGTCTTGTTCGTCTTCTTGTAGGGCGCCGAGCTGCCGCGCGCGATCACCTGCAGACCCGGAATCGAGGTCAGCTTTCCCCGCACCTCATCCGCGATGCCGTCGGCGAAGTAGTCGTCCTCGGCCACGCCCAGGTTCTCGAACGGCAGCACGGCAACGCGCTTGAGGCCACGCGCGCCGGAGTGCGCGCGACGCAGCAGCAGGCCAGCGGTCACCGCCAGAACGACGAGGACGGCGATGGCGGCAAGGACACGGCGCCTCCCCGCCGCGGCGGCGACGGGCCACGCGCCGCTCGGGACCGCCGTCGAGCCCCCCGCCTCCGCCAGCGCGAAGGCGACGTCCCGGACCGACTGAAAGCGGTTCTCCCGCTCCTTCTCCAGGCAGTGACGCACGGCGTGGTCGAGCGCGACCGGGATTTCCCGCCCGGAACCCGTCAGGTCCGGCGGCTCGTCCCGGATGATCGCGGTCATCGTGTCGATGGCCGTGTCCTTCTTGAAGGCCTTCCTGCCCGAGAGCATCTCGTACAGGATCGCCCCGAGCGAGAAGATGTCCGAGCGATGATCGGCGGGAAGCCCCCGCACCTGCTCGGGCGCCATGTAGCCGACCGTCCCCAGCACCGTCCCGGGCTCCGTGCGCTCTCCCGTCGGGACAGTCGCGTCGTCGCCGGGTGCGGCGGCCTCGATCCGCTTGGCGAGGCCGAAATCCAGGATCTTGAGATGCCCGTCCCGACGGACGAAGAGGTTTTCGGGCTTCAGGTCCCGATGGATGATGCCCTTCTCGTGCGCAGCGGAGAGACCCCGGGCAATCTGGAGGCCGTAGCCCAGAGCCTGCCTGAGAGGAATCGGGCCCGCGTCGAGCTTGGCGCGCAGCGTCTCGCCCTCCAGGAGCTCCATGACCGCGTACGCGGTGCCCTCCTGCGTGCCGAAGTCGTGGATCGCGAGGATGTTCTCGTGCGACAGAGCCGCGACGGCTTTCGCCTCGCGCCCGAACCGTGCCCGGGCGTCGGCGTCCCTCGCGAAGGCGTCGGGCAACACCTTGATCGCGACATCGCGCTCGAGCTTCGCGTCCCGGGCGCGGTAGACCTCGCCCATCCCGCCGGCGCCCAGGGGCTCGACGATCTCGTAGGGGCCGAGGCGGGTGCCGGCCGGGAGAGTCACTTCGTCTGAGCGACCAGCTTCTGGAAACGAGGGTTCTTCCTCAGAGGATCGAAGTTGGGATCGATCTTCAGCCAGCCGGGAGAGAGGAAGTACGGCATCTTCAGCAGCGGCTCGAGCAGGTCGAGCGCCTTCTCCGGTTCGCCGACCAGGATGTAGATGCGCGCGAGCTGGTGCTGAAAGTAAGCGCCGTTGTAGGCGTCCTTCGCGACGGGAACGAGGTCGACGGCTCGCCTTCCCTCCTGGATCGCCTCTTCCCGTCGGCCCGCGTACGCCATCAGGAGGCCGAGCTCCTGGTGCAACGCCGGCTCGTTGGGGGCGGCCTGCAGCTGCTCCTCGAGCGCCGTCCTCCCTGCTTCCGCCCGGCTTCCCGCGGCGGCCGTATCGCCGCTCAACGCAAAGACCTGGGCGAGACACAGCGCCCAGATCCCCTTGTCGTCGTCGAAGGCGCTCGGCATCAGTCGCACGAGAAGCTTCCTCTGTTCCTCGTCGAGAACCCAGACGAGATCGTTGTAAGTGGCGAGGTACGCCACGAGCGCCGTCGGCTCGATCTTCTTCGAATCGGCGGCGAGCGAGGCCCGCGCTCCGGCGAGATCGCCCTCCGCCAGGAACGACATCGCCTTGAACTCGATGAGATCCAGCGCTGTCGGCGCGACCGCCAGTCCCCGGTCGAGAACCTCGCGCGCCTCCGAGTAGTGCCGCAGGTAGAGAAGCGCCACCCCCAGACGCCGCAGCGTCACGACGGAGCGCGGATCGAGGAGCTCGGCCTGCTTGAGTTGCTCCACCGCGGCATCCATGTGGCCCAGGGCCTGTTCGGCGCGAGCCATCCACGTGAGAACCTCCGCGCTCGCGGGAGCGAGGCGCTGTGCCTTGACGTACTCCGGCAGCGCGCGGCTGGCGTCTGCCGCGACCAGCTGCTGGTAGTAGCCGAGCGCGAGATAGCCCTCGTAACGGTTGGGGCGGAGGGCCACGGCCTTCTCCGCCGCCTGCCGCGCGCGCTCGGCCAGCTGGGGGACGGGCGTGCTGTTGGTGTAGATCGCCGAGCTGGCCATGGAGACCCGGGCCCAGGCCTGCGCGAAGCCGGGATCCAGAGCGACGGCCTGCTCGTAGAGCGCGAGCGCCTTGCGCAGGCTGGGCGGATCGCCGACGGCGATTCCCTTGGAGACGTCTTCTCCCTGCAGGAAGGCGTCGTAGGCGGCGAGGTTGTCCGTGGGCTTCTCGGCGAGCCGCTTCTCCTCGCCCGCGCCGAGCGCGCCGCGGAGCGCCTGGGCCACCTTCGACGCGATCTCCGACTGGACCTGGAAGACGTCGGTGAGCGCGGCGTCGAAGGGTTGCTGCCACTTCGAGGCCGGAGCCCCGGACCCGGAGACCTCGACGAGCTCCGGCGTCACGTGCACGCGGCTCGTCCCGCCGCTCTTCTCCCAGCGCACCGTCGCCGTCAGGAGATAGGTCGCGTCCAGCTCCTGCGCGACCTGCTTCGGTGTCTTGGTCGTCTTCTTGTAGGGCGTCGAGCTGCCCCGGGCGATCACCTGGAGGCCCGGCACCGACGTCAGCTTCGCCCGCACTTCGTCGGAGATCCCGTCGGCGAAGTAGTCGTCCTCGGGCGCGCCGAGGTTTTCGAATGGCAGCACCGCGACCCGCTTGACGCCCGCGGCCGCCGTTTCGGTCGGATGCCCGCGCCTCGTGAAGAGGACGCCGGCCGCCGCGAGAACGACCAGGACGGCCCCGCCGATGACCAGAGTCCGGCGCCCGCTCGGCGCGCCGCCGATTCGGACTCCGGTCGCCGCCGGCGCGGCGCCCGACACTTCCGAGAGGTTGAACACGACGTCCCGGGCCGACTGGAACCGCTGATCGCGGTCCTTCTCCAGGCAGTGCCGGACGATGTGGTCGAGCGCCGGGGAGACGTTCCGCCCGAGCTGCGCCAGGTCCGGCGGCTCCTCCTTCAGGACCGCCGCGATCGTCTCGGCTCCCGTCGTCTTCTTGAACGCCTTCCGTCCCGACAGCAGCTCGTAGAGGATCGCCCCGAGCGAGAAAAGATCCGTTCGATGGTCGACGGCTTGGCCCGTGAGCTGCTCGGGCGACATGTAGCCCATCGTTCCCATCACCGTGCCCGGCTCGGTGCGTCCCGAGCCGGTCGGCGCGCTCGTCTGCCCATCCGCGGACTCGGCCTCGACGCGCTTGGCGAGCCCGAAGTCGAGGATCTTGACGTGGCCGTCCTTCGTGACGAACACGTTCTCCGGCTTCAGGTCGCGATGGACGACTCCTCGCTCGTGCGCCGCCGACAGCCCCCTGGCGATCTGAAGCGCCCAGTCCACCGCCTGCCTCGGCGACACGGCCCCGGCGTCGATCTTGCCGCGCAGCGTTTCGCCTTCGAGCAGCTCCGTCACCGCGTAGGCGGTCCCATCCTGACTTCCGAAGTCGTAGATCGCGAGGATGTTCGGATGCGACAGCGACGCCACCGACTTCGCCTCGCGCTCGAACCGAGCCAGCGAGTCCGGATCGTTCGCGACCGTCTGCGGGAGCACCTTGACCGCGACGTCGCGGTCGAGCTTCCGATCCCGCGCGCGGTAGACCTCGCCCATGCCTCCGGCGCCGAGCGGCGCGAGGACCTCGTAGGAGCCGAGACGAGTTCCGGGTGTCAGCGGCAAGCGCGATTTACTCGCGCGGATTGTAGACCGAGCGGCCGGGCCGGGTGACCCAGGGAACGATCAGGGACCGTACAGCTGGAGCCCGAACGTCTTGACGAGGAACACGGCCATCTGGCCGCGCGTGTTCGGATTGCCGGGACAGTAGTTCCCGCCGCCGCATCCTCCGGTCACGTTTTCGTTCTCGAGCTCCTCGATCCAGTCGGCAAACAGGGACGGGCAGGGAACGTCGAGGAAACCGCCGTGACAAGTCGGCGGCACGTAGTCCGAACCGTGCTCCGACTTCAGCAGGAACACGGCCATTTGCGCGCGCGTGACCGGATTGTTCGGACAGTAGTTGCCGCCGCCGCAGCCGCCGGTGATCCCCTCGTGGTACAGCTCCTCGATCCACGCCCCGAAAGGAAGCCCGCAGTCGACGTCGGGGAAAATTCCCGTGCACGGCGGCGGCACGTACTGCGAGCCGTGCTTCGCCTTCAGCAGGAAGACCGCCATCTGCCCGCGGTTCACCGCGGTCGTCGAGCAGTAGTTGGAACCGCCGCACCCGCCCGTGATGCCGTTGTGGAAGATGTTCTCGATGAACGGATAGAAGTTCAGGGAGGTCGGCACGTCGGCGAAGCTCGCGCCCACGTGGAGCGTCCACGTCTTCACGAAGCCGTCCGAGAGGGTCTCGGTGAACGTCGCGTCCCAGTGCGGCGCGGGGCGGGCGCCGGAGACCGTCATCAGGTAGCAGTCACCGGTCGCACCAAAGCAGTCGGTCAGGGAGCCGACGCCGACGACGCCGTAGTTCGCGGTGGCGTCGTTGATCGTGTACGTCGGACCGGCCGGGCCCGTCAGGTTCGACGCCGTCCCCGACAGGCTCTCGGACGAAGTGTGGACGTTCGTCCACCAGGGAGCGACCTGCACGGTCTCGCCCGCCTCGAGCAACCCGTTGTGGTCCGAGCTGCTGCCGGTCACCGTCCGCGCATCGACCGACGCCAGTGAGGCCGCCCCGCTCTCGGCGCGGCGGGCGAACACGCCGTAGGCGGAGCCGTCCTGGCTGTCGTTCGCCCAGCCGACGACGAAGTTCCCGCCGCCCGTGTACGCGACGCTCGGATGCGCGTTGTTGTTGGACGTGTCGGTCTTGACGTCGAACTCAGAGCCCGCGAGGAAGCCGCTGCCGTCGAATCGCTGCCCGGAGATGCTGTTCTCGTTTCTCCAGACGACGATGAAGTTTCCCGAGGCGTCCATCGCCACGTTTGGCCAGCTGTTCTGGAAGAAATTGGTGTAGACGTTGACCTGAAACTGGCCGCCCTGCGGGTTCCCGGCGCCGTTGAAGCGCGCGGCATAGATGTTCGAGTCGAGCGACTGCCAGGCGACGACGAAATCTCCCGCCGCGTTCATCGCGACGCTCGGCCGGGAACCGTCGGCGTCGCTGAGCACCACCTCGCCCCCCTGCGCGACCCCGGAGCTGTTGAACCGTTGCATCGCGACGCCCTGATAGCCGCTCGAGGTGCCGGGACCCTGCACCATTCCATCCCAGGCGATGACGAAGTCGCCGGACGCGTCCATGCCGACGCTGGGGTTGCTCTGCAACCCCGTCGTGTACGTGTTGACCTGGATTTCGCCGCCCTGTTTGCCGCCGCCGCTGTCGAAGCGCTGGGCGACGATGCCGTAACTCGATCCGTCCTGCGCGCTCTCCCACGCCACCGCGAAGTTGCCGCCCGAGTCCATCGCGACGCTCGGCGCGTACTGGCTGCCGGTCGTGTACGTGTTCACCTGGAACTCGCCGCCTTGCGCGACGCCGGAGTCATTGAACAGCTGGCCGAACACGCCCTGCGCGGAACCGTCCTGGTTGAGGCTCTGCCAGACCACGACGAAGGCGCCCGCCGGATTCATCGCGACGCTCGGGCGCTGCTGGAAGCCCGTCGTGTACGTGTTGACCAGGAACTCGCCGCCCGCCGGCGCCCCGGTCGAGTCGTAGCGCTGCGCGAAGATCCCCGACCCGGAACCGTCCTGGTTGCTGCTGCTTTCCCAGACCACGACGAAGTTGCCGTTCGCATCGCCGGCGACCTTCGGGAAGTACTGCTCGAGCGACGTGTACGTGTTGACTTGAAACTCGGGCGCGAAGGAGGGCGCCTGCGCGAGGAGCGTGATTGCCGAGAAGCAACCGAGCGTCGTCAGGAGTGCGAGGTGCCGGCGCGACATGCGTCCCCCGTGTTGCGCGGCATCATAACTGCGAGATGTCGAATATCCGACCCGTGATCGCGCTTCTTCGCGCACCGAAAAGTAAACGGAGGCTAAACGACGTCACGCACAACGGCCTCGACGACAACACGATCGTCGCGTACGGCCGGCGAACCGATCACCCTCGCCGAATTCGCCACGAGCAAGGAGATCGGCGGCCGGAACTTCAGCGTGTATCTCGACGGCCACGATCAGCCGGACATTCTCCTGGGGACGGGACCGTCGAAGCGGCACGAGGTTTTCCAGTTCACCGGCACCTCTCAGCGGCACGCATCGAACGGGGCGGCTGCGCGGGAATCCCGCGTCGCCGGCCGCCTCTGGTTCCCTGGAAGGGATAGAGGCGGCCGGCGCGCCCGAGGTCGACCGAGAGACCGGCACTCAGAAGGTCAGCGTCAGGTAGAGCCGCGGGCCGTAATAGCTGTATTTGAACTGGACGTAGGTGTTCGCGTCTTCCCGCTTCAGGCTGAACCTCTGGTAGTCGAACCCCGCGCTGAGCCCGAAGTTCTTTGTCATGAACCAGTCCACGTGCGCCTCCGCGTCGAACACGGAGCCGGTATAGGGAGACACGGGCGCGAAGATGCCGTTGAAGATGATCCCCGCGGAGAGCCCCTGCCCGATCTGCTGGTCGAACTTCAGGCCGAGCAGCGGCACCGGGAGCTCCTCCTTCGCCGTCTTCGTCACCGTCTGTCCCACGATGGGGCCGTCCGGCCCGACGACGCCCGCCGACGCCTGGAGGTCGGCCTTGAGCACCACGTACGACGCCCCGAGGGAGAGGCCGAGCTGCGTGTGCTCGTTCTTGATGAAGTCGTAGCGAAAGTCCAGATACGGAAGGTCCGAGCTCGTGCTGGCCGAGACCGAGGCGCCCGCCGTGTAGACCACGTCGCCGACGGGGACGTTGATCAGGGTGGACCTGGTCGTGCTCCGGCGGAAACCCGTGTAGCCGAAGTCCAGGAAGAAGCGGCCGAGAAAGTTCCAGTAGCCGCGGGCCACGAAGCCGGGGGCCGAGCTCTTCAGCAGGCCCAGATTCTCCATGTCGACGCCGGGACCGATCGGGCCTCCGGGGGTCAGGTTCTCCTGGAAGGTCACCGTCGTGTTGAACCAGGCGTACTCGCCGCCGACGAAGAGGCGGAAGTTGTTGGGCACGTCGCCCGGGAACGTGTCCGACGACTCGGCGGACGCCATCCGCGTGGCGAGCATCAGGCCGGCGGCCACCAGCAGCGCCGACCACGTTCTTCTCATTCTCCGATTCGAGCGCATCTCTTCCCCTTTCGGTCACCGGGTCAAAGTCTTTGGACCGAGTTTCCCGCGCCGGCCCCATCTGCGGAGCGCCGACGTGCCCGGCGCCGTCCGAAGAAGATCACAACCCGCGGATCGCCGCAGCGAGGCGGAGTCGATCCGGTTCATGTCGTGTTTAGAGTGGGCGGCCGAAGCCGAAGGGCTCGATTCCCGTGGCGGGATGATGGCGTACGGCACGGTGGGGCGGGGTCTCAGCGGGCGACGGCCGATCGGGGCGGCGGCAGGACCGACTTCAGGTCGGCGAGAAACTCCGCCATGATCTCCGCGAGAGCCTCGTTCCAGGCGGCGGCCACGGCCGCGGCCGTGCGCTGCGCGACCGGCCGCCGTCCTGTATAGGTCTTCAGCAGCAGCTCGCGGACGGGCGACGACGGGCCGGCCGGGGCGAGCACCCGGAAGTGGACGACGAGGACGGCCGTGGACGGGCTCGAGTCCGTGAAGTCGGCGGCGATCTCCGAGAGCGCGGGCTCGATCTCCGCGTCCACGGGCACTCCCTCGCCGGCGGCGACGACGTCGCGGACGAAGTCCGCGTTGCGCAGGTAGCCCCGGATCGCGGAGGTCAGCAGCCACGCCGGAGGCGCGGCGAATCCGGCGTACGGGTCCCGCTGGATCTCGTGCTCGCCGACCCGGTACACGAACTCGGAGCCCGAGTACGCGGGATTGGCCTCGGCCGGCCTCAGCGTGAGAACGCGGGTGGCGCCGGGCGCCGGCGTCGTCCGCGGCGCCGGCGGGTCGAGCGTGAAGGCCTCGGGCGCGCGCGGCAGCTTCGACGCGCAGGCGCCCGTCAAGAGTGTCGCGGTGAGGGCGAGGGCGACCCCGACGGCGTGGCGGGACACGGTCTCTTTCGCGTTCACTTCTTCTTCTCCTCGAGCGCGGGCGAAAGCGCCGGCGCGCCGCCGAACAGGAAGCCCGACGGATAGCGCTTCAACTCGTCCAAGGCCTGGTTGAGGCTGCGCGCGGCGTCGCGCGTGCCGGCGAGCGTCTCGTTGAGCGCCCGGACGTCGACGCCCGAGAGCTTGTCGATCAGGACCGAGAGCTTGGCGTCGAGATCGGTCAGCAGCCGGTCCGCGTCGGTCCCGACCGCCCCGAGCTTCATGGTTTTCAGGTCGGCGCGGGCGTCCTGGGCGAGCCCCTGGATCTCGCGCACCGCGGCCCCCGCGTCCGTGATCGCGCCGTTGGCGTTGCGCGACAGCCCCTTGACGTCGAGCTCGCCGAGATGCTTCAGCGCGCCGTCGGCGGTGTCGAGGACCTTCGTGAGGCTGTGCGAGATGCCGCCGATGTCGAGCTTCTCGAGATTCGACAGCGTCCGGTCCACCGACGCGAGCAGGCGCCCGAGCTCGCTCGGGGCCGCTGGCACGTAGAGGTACTTCGGCTTCCACGACACCTGGAGCGGCGGATACTTCACCGGGTCCATGTTCTGGAGGGCGATGATGCTCGAGCCGGTGATCCCGTTGGTCTGGATCACCGCGCGCATCCCCTCGTCGATGACCTTCTGGAACTCCTTCTTCCAGTCCCCTCGCCACTGCACGGGCGCGATCCGCTGCTTGACCTGGCAGCGCACCACCACGCAGGCCGGACTGCCGACACGGTAGAGGTTCCAGCTGAACCCGATCTGGGTGACCTTGCCGACGTCGACGCCGCGCAGCGTCACGACCGAGCCGACGGCCAGGCCCTCGGCGTCCCCGATCGTGTAGGTCTCGAAGTCGTACGTGGGCTGAAACGCGCTTCGGATCCCGAAGACGAAGAGACCGGCGATGACGATCGCCACGCCGATGGTGACGAACACGCCGATCCGGAACGCACTGGCTTTTTCGCTCATGAAGACGCCTTCTCCTCTCCCCCCGCCGGCGGCTCCGCCTGCCGCAGGAAGAACTGACGCACGTAGGGATTCTCGGAATGGTCGCGCAGGTCGGCGGGACTGCCCTCGGCGATCATGGTCTTCGTCCGGGCGTCGAGCATCACGCAGCGGTCCGCGATGGCGTAGATCGACTGCAGCTCGTGCGTGACGACGACGAAGGTGATGCCGAGACCCTTCGACAGCTCCCGGATGGTGCGGTCGAGTCCCGCGGAGGTGATCGGATCGAGGCCCGCCGACGGCTCGTCGAGGAACAGGATGCCGGGGTCGAGCGCCATCGCCCTCGCGATGCCGGCGCGCTTCTGCATGCCGCCCGACAGCGCCGACGGCTTCTGCGCGGCGGCGCCCAGGAGCCCGACCTGGTTCAGCTTCGCCGAGGCGATGAGCGCCTTCTCTCCCCCGCCGAGGTCGGTGAACTCGTCGAGGGGCAGGCACACGTTCTCGAGGACCGTCATCGAGCCGAACAGCGCGCCGCTCTGGTACATGACGCCGA
>Ga0335071_10004032_pt1 | contig 15382 bp, 14 predicted proteins | sample Lox_Sample_15_FD_206724 | JGI IMG/M metagenome (GOLD analysis project Ga0335071, IMG submission 206724) | Soil microbial communities from Loxahatchee National Wildlife Refuge, Florida, United States - Lox_Sample_1.5 | ecosystem: Environmental > Terrestrial > Soil > Wetlands | place: USA... | reverse complement strand
ACGGCGTGATCGCCGACTTCGAAGTCACCGAGGCGATGCTCCGCTACTTCATCCACCGCGCCCACAACCGCTCGAAGCTGGTGCGGCCGCGCATCGTCATCTGCGTGCCGCCGGCCATCACCTCGGTGGAGAAGCGCGCGGTGCGCGAGTCGGCGCTCTCGGCCGGCGCCCGCGAGGTCTACCTGATGGAAGAGCCCATGGCGGCCGCCATCGGCGCCGGCCTCGACGTCACCGCGCCGACCGGCAACATGGTCGTCGACATCGGCGGCGGCACCACCGACGTGGCGGTGATCTCGCTCTCCGGCATCGTCACCTCGCTCTCGATCCGCTGCGGCGGCGACAAGATGGACGAGGCGATCATCCAGTACGTGCGCCGCAAGTACAACGTGCTGATCGGCGAGCGCACCGCCGAGGAGGTGAAGATCTCCATCGGCACCGCCTCGCCGCACGCGAAGACGCAGACCATGGAGATCAAGGGCCGCGACCTGGTGGCCGGCATCCCGAAGCTCGTGCTGGCGACGAGCGACGAGATCCACGAGGCGCTGGTCGAGCCGATCTCCTCGATCGTCGAGAGCGTGCACATGACGCTCGAGAAGACGCCCCCCGAGCTGGCCGCCGACATCGTCGACCGCGGCATCGTGCTGGTGGGCGGCGGCTCGCTGCTGCGCGACCTCGACGTCGTGCTGCGCGAGCGCACCGGCCTGCCGATCATCCGCAGCGACGACCCCTTCACTGCGGTCGTCTACGGCGCCGGCAAGGCGCTGGACGATCTCGAGCTGCTGAAGCAGGTCAGCTTCGACTAGCCCCGGCAGCGCCTGAGACGGTGCGACTCGCCCCCGATCGGATACGCTTGGGGGTGTGGGTCTTCAGTCAGCCCCCGCCACCGACCGGAGCGAGCTCGCCGTCTCGCTGGTGCGCGACGACCTCCTCTTCCGCGCCGAGCGCGCCGTCGGGCTGATCCCCGCGGCCGGCGCCGGGATCGGCCGGCGCGCTGCGCTGTTCGCGGCCGTCACGTGGGTCCCCATCGCGGTGTGGGCGGCCTTCGCGCATCGGGCCCTCCCGGGCGGCCCGGTCGCCGAGCCGCTGCTCGAGCACTTCGGGGTCCACGTGCGCTGCCTGGTCGCGATCCCGCTGCTCGTGATCGGCGAGGCGATGGCCCAGGCCCAGACGCTCTCGCTCGTGCCCTACTTCGTGCGCTCGGGGCTGGTGACCGAGGCCGACCGCCCGCGCCTGCGCGAGGTGGTGCAGGGCATCGTGCGTCTTCGCAACGCGACGCTCCCCTGGGTCGTGATGGGTGGGCTGCTGATCGCCTGGTTCGCGATCGGGCCGCCGGGCAACGCGCACGAGCTGCTCTGGGCGGAGGAGGGCGACCCGGCGGCGCCGCGCTTCGGCTTCGGCGGATGGTGGCTCGTCGTCGTGGCGCGCCCGGTGTTCGTCGCGCTGCTGCTCGCGTGGCTCTGGCGGCTCGTGCTCGTCACCCTGCTGCTCGCCCGCATCGCGCGGCTCGACCTCGCGATCGTGCCCACGCATCCCGATCGCGCGGGCGGGCTCGGCTTCCTGGAGCACCTTCCCTCCGCGTTCAGCCTGGTGGTGCTCGCGATCTCGGCAGTGGCGGCCTCGCAGTGGGCGCATCAGGTGGTCTACCACGGCGTCGCGGTGCAGTCGCTCTTCGCCTCGATGGCGGCCCTGGTCGCGATCTCCCTCGTGCTCTTCCTCGCGCCGTTGCTCCTGTTCGCGCGCACGCTCGGACCGGTGAAGCGGCGCGCGCTCCTCGACTACGGCGCGCTCGTGGGCGAGCACGGACGCCGCGTCCGGCGCCGCTGGATCCTCGGCGAGCCGGTCGACGACGACGGGCGGCTCTCCGCCCCCGAGCTTGGACCCGTGGCCGATACGCTCGCGCTCTACGAAGCCGTGCAGCGAATGCGCCTGGCTCCCGTCGGCCGGGTCGCGGCGGCGGCCATCGTCGTTCCCGCCGCGATTCCCCTGCTGGTCGTCCTCGCGCTCCAGATCCCGCTCAAGAGCCTGCTGCTGGGTCTGCTGAAGACGATCGCGTAGCGGCGGCCGACCGTCTCAGTCAGGCGACAGCACCGCGAGCGCGAGCTGCATCGCGAGCTGCATGTCGCCCTCGACGGCGATCTTGCCCGCCAGGAACGCGTCCTGCGGCGCGAGCGCGCCGCTGCGCAGCTCGCGATAGGCGGCCGCGTCGACGCGGATCGAGGTCTGCGGCGGCTCGCTCGGCGCGCCGGCGCCGAGGCGCGCGAGCAGCCGGAAGCCCCCCTCGCCCGTCAGCTCGAAGCCGAGCGTGCCGTCGAGCGCGGCGATCTGCTCGACGCGCCCGCGCGTCAGCTTGATCGGCGCGCCCATCCCCGAGACGCCGCCGAGGAAGCCGAGCACGTTGTCGCCGGCCTCGCGCCAGAGCGGCTCGAAGTGCTCGCGGTCGATGGCGATCTGCAGGAACGGCGGGTGCGAGGGCGCGTCGACGGCGCGGCTGCGACCGCGCTCGACGTCGACGAACCAGCTCCCGCCGCCGGGGCCGCGCACCTCGAATCCGATCGAGGCGTCGACGGCGCGCATCTCCTCGAGTGCCCGCTGCGCGCTGGACGCGGCCTGCTCCTGCTCGGCGAGCACGCGGTTCAGCTGCGCGGGGAAGCGCTCGGCGAAGAACGTCTTCGGATCGGGCGGCTCGGCCATGGCTCAGTTGGCTCCCTTCTTCTGGAAGCGCGCCACGTTGACGACGTGCTCGGAGAAGCTCCTGGCGAAGACGTGCGTCCCGTCGTTGCGCGACACGAAGAACAGATAGTCGGTCTCGGCAGGATGCACGACGGCGCGCAGCGACGCGGCGCCGGGATTCGCGATCGGCGTCGGCGGCAGGCCGTCGATCCGATACGTGTTCCAGGGATTGGCGGCGTCTTCGAGGTGGGCGCGGGTCAGGTTGCCGTCGAAGTTCGGGATGCCGTAGATGGTGGTCGGATCCGACTCGAGGCGCATATGCCGCGCCAGGCGGTTCGCGAACACCGACGCGACCAGCGGGCGCTCGTCCGGCGCGCCGGTCTCCTTCTCTACGATGGAGGCGAGCGTCACGGCGTCCCGCATCGAGAGGCCGCGGGCGGCCGCGTCGGGGGCGAGCTCGCTCCACACCCGGTGGAACTGGTCGACGAGCACCTTGGCGACCTGCTTCGCGGTGAGGCCGGGGGCGATCCGGTAGGTCTCCGGAAAGAGATAGCCCTCGAGGCCGGGGCCTTCGACGCCGAGCTCGGCGGCGACCGCCGGGTCGCGGGCGACGGCGAGGAAGGCCTCGGCCCGCGCGACGCCGGCCTGCTCGAGCCGCAGCGCGATCTCCGCCGCGGTGAGCCCCTCGGGCAGCGTCACCTCGACGTTGAGGACCCGCCCCTCCGCGATCTGGTCGAGGATGCGCGTCGTCCCCCAGGCGGCAGAGAGCTCGTACTCGCCGGCGCGGAGCGATCCCTGTGCGCCGCGCCAGCGCGCGAGCGCCTCGAACGAGAGCCGGCTGCGGATCAGTCCGGCGCGCTCGAGATCGACCGCGACGCGGTGCAGCGTCGATCCGGCGGGCAGCTCGAAGCGCTGCGGCCCGGCGTTGGCATCGGCGGGCGCGATCGACCAGGCCGCCACCCCGACGCCCGCCGCCGAGAGCGCCGCGAGCGCGACGAGCACCACGGCGAGCGCGCGGCCCCAAGGCGGTCTCAGGGTGCCTCCCCGCGCTCCGACGCGAGGCGCAGCCGGTCGAGATACGTCGAGAGCAGGAGGGTCGCAGCCACCGCGTCGACCGCGCCCTTGCCGCGTCGGCGCGCCGTGCCCGGACCCATCTCGTGCAGGCTCCGCTCCGCCGCGACCGTCGTCCATCGCTCGTCGAGCAGCTCGACCGGGATGCCCGCCCGCTCGGCGAGCGACGTCGCGAAGGCGCGCGCCGCCTCCGCCTCGGGCCCCGCCCGTCCATCCAGGTGGAGCGGGAGCCCGACCACCGCGCGCTCGACGCCCCGCTCGGCGATCAGCGTCCCGAGCGCGGTGAGGTCCCTGCCGATGGCGACCCGCTCGAGGTGGCCCGCGGGGAAGGCGATTCGTCCCTCCGGATCCGAGATCGCGAGGCCGATGCGCCTCTTGCCGAGATCGAGCCCGAGGACGCGCATGGCGGGCAAGGCTAGCAACCGGCGCGGCGCAGGCAGCCGGTCAAGATGACCGGCCGGGGGGCCGATTCCCACCGTCGGGGGGAGCCATCGATGGACGGAGACACGGCGGCCCGCGTCGCGCAGCGCCGGGAGCAGATCCGCGCCGCCCTGCGGGACCCGGACGCGGAGGTCCGGGCCGCGGCCTCGCGGGCGCTCGAGCGCCTCGAGCGCCGCCAGGACCTCGAGGTCCTGCTCGAGCGGGCTCGCTCCCCGGAGACCGGCGCGCGCATCGAGGCGCTCTACGGGCTCGGTGCGCTCGACGACCGCGCCGCCCTCCCGGCCCTGGTCGGTGCCCTCCGCGATCCCGTCGAGGAGGTCCGCGTCGTGGCGGTCCGCACGCTCGCCGAGCTGCGCGACGAGAGCACCCTCTCGCCGCTCGCGGAGTGCCTCGACGATTCGAGCGAGCACGTGCGCCAGCACGCCGTCGAGGCCCTGGCCCGCTTCGCCGACCGCCGCATGGTGCCGCTGCTGCGCGCCGTGATCGGCGGCGGCGAGCCCGCCGTCCTGGGACCGGCGCTCCGGGCGCTCGGAGCCTGCGGCGATGCGGCCTGCGAGGGTGAGATCGCGGGCTTCGTCGCGCACCCGGACGCCACCGTGCGCGCCGCCGCGCTCGAGGCGCTCGCCGCCCTGGACTAAGCTGTTGACTTCGCTCGCCTGCGGCTCGCTGCGCGCGGCGCCTGCGGCGCCTGCGGCGCCGCTTGTGGGATGATCGCGTTGTCGTTGCTGCGGAGGCGACGGGGTCTACAGCCCAAGTACCTTCGCGACGTCGATGCCCTTGCGCACGGGGTCGACCGATCCCGCGATCACGCGCCCGCCCTGCGGCTCGGCGGAGAGGTCGCAGTCGACCGGCTCGGCGAGCCGCTGGCCGCCCGAGTCGGTCACGAGCCGCACCCACGGCGCCGTGGCGTCGAGCGGCGACACGCGGCTCACCACCCCGATCTCGTTGGTCGAGAGGCGCACCACGTCGCCGACCGGGTAGGCGCCGATCAGGTCGATGAAGGCCTGCGTCGCCTCCGGCGCATAGGCCTGCCCGGCCATGCGCCGCAGGATGCGCACCGCCTCGCTCGGGTGGCGCGACTTCTGGTAGGGGCGCGTCGTGGTGAGCGCGTCGTAGCAATCGGCGATCGCCACCACCGCACCGTGCGGATGCGGCTCGCGGCCGGACGGCAGCAGCGGATAGCCCCCGCCGTCGTGGCGCAGGTGATGGTGCAGCACGATCTCCACCGTCTCCGAGTCGATGCCCTTCATCTGGGTCATGATCTCGGCGCCGAGCTCCGGGTGGCGCTGCATCGCCGTCATCTCCTCGGCCGTGAGCGCGCCCGGCTTCTTGATGATGGCCTCGGCCGTGCGCACCTTGCCGAGGTCGTGCAGCAGGCCGGCGAGCCCCACCCGCTGCAGTGCCGGACCCGACACGCCCAGGTGCTTGGCGAAGGCGAGCGAGAAGATCGCGACGTTCACCGAGTGGTTGCAGGTGTAGTCGTCGTAGCCCTTGAGGAGCGCCAGGCCGAGCAGCGCGCTCTCGTCGGCGAGGACGATGTCGCGCATCGTGTCGACGATCGCGGTCGCCTGCCCGCCCGACGGGATCCTGCCGAGTCGGATCTCGGAGACCAGATCCACCACCGCGCCGAGCGTCCGCTCGTAGGTCTGCCGCGCCGCGGCGCGCGGGTCGTCCTCGCCCTCGACGCGGTCGCGCAGGATCACGTGCGAGAGCTCGCGGCGCTTGGCCGCCTCGAGCGCGGGCACGTCGCGCTCCGCCTCGGGCGGCACCAGCACCTGGACCAGGCCCTCGAGCTCGCCGAGCGAGGCGCCCGGATGGAACACGATCGACTCGATCTTGCGCTCCAGCAGCGCATCGGTGACGGCCTTGAAGCGCACGGGGGCGTCGTAGAAGGGCATCTCGTCGAGCACGAGCACGTCGTCGATCAGCCCGAGCACGATGCGATCGCGCTCGCGCAGCATGAGCGCGAGCCCGGTCGCGAGCTCCCGGAGCGGGGTGTGGATCGCGGGGTGGCCGCCGGGGTAGAGGGCGGCGCCGCGCAATGCGCCCGAGAGCTGCTGCAGCATGCGGGTGAGGGCCGCCTTGGTCTCGCTCATGCCGGCCGCGCGTCCTGCTCGCGTCGCTGCAGCGCCGCCTGGGCCGCCTCGCGCAGGCGCGCGTCGCGCGCGCGCGACGCGCGCTCGAGCGCCGTCTCGGCCTCGCGGCCGGGCAGGTGCGCGAGCGCCGAGATCGCCGCGAGCTTCACCTCGCGCAGCCGCTTGCGCCGCAGCAGGCCGCCGCGCGCCAGGAGCTCGGCGAGCGCGGGCGCACCCTCGGGTCGCCCGAGCCGCCCGATCCCGCGCACCACCTCGCGCGCCAGCCCGAGCTCGCCGCCCGCCAGCGCCCGCGCCAGCGTCTCGACCAGCGGGCCGAGCGAGAGCACGCGCCCGGTCGTCCCGAGCGAGTAGGCGGCCAGGGCGGCGACCTCGGCGCGCGGGCAGCGAAGCCCCTCCGCCAGGACCTCGAGCGAGGACACGTCGCCGATGCGGACCAGCGACTGCGCAGCGTCGCGCGCGGCCTCGCCGCGGCCCGTGAGCAGCGCCTCGCGCAGGCTCGGCACCAGGCGGGGGTTCTGCGTCTCGCCCGCCAGCCGCAGCGCCAGCCGTTGGAGCCGCCGCGAGCCGGAGACGATGCACTCGGAGAGCGTGGGTACGGCCTCCTCGCCCATCGCGATGACGACCGCCGAGAGCCGTGCCCGGCGATCGGGGTCGGACTCCGCCTCGAGCTGCTCGAGGAGCCGCGGGACCCCACGGCCGCCGAGCTGCAGCAGGACGCCGGTGGCGCGCAGGCTCCCCTCCGTCGCGCTGGCGCAGGCGCGGGCCAGGAGATCCTCGAGCACGGGCCCGACCGCGAGGTGCGTCAGGAACTGCATCGCGATCTCGCGCTGCGCATAGGAACGCTTGGCGTCGTCGCCCGCATGCGAGGACAGCACGAGCAGCGCGCGGTAGCCCTCGTCGATCTCGCCGTCGGAGACCCGCGCCGTTGCGAGCGTCGTGACCTGGCGAGCGAGATCGCGATAGCGCTCTTCGTCGTCGCACTCCTCGAGCTCCCGAAGCATCCCGAGCAGCTCGCGCGCGCGGGCCTCCCGCGGGTCGACCGCCTCGAGCGGCGCCTCGCGGATCGCGAGCGCGGCGGGCAGCTCGAGGGCCAGCTCCCCGATCCCGTCGCCCGCGTCCGCCTCGTCCTCCTCGGGCGACGCGCTCGGGGCCGCCGCCGGCAGCGCCATCGCCGCGGGAGCCGCCTGGCGCCGCTCGAGCAGGACGCGGTAGTCGACCTCGTTCACCTGCACGCCATGTCGCATCCCGGTGTAGAAGCACGTCTCGAAGCCACCGGCCGCCGCCAGCGCGTCCTCGTCCATCGCGAGCACGTCGAGGAAGGCGGCGAGCGAGGTGGCGTCGAGCGCGGCGTCGAAGACGACGTGGCGCACCGAGCGGACGAAGAGCTGGCGCGCCAGGTCGTCGAGCCGCCCGGGGCCGATCGGCGCCTGGCTCGCGGGCAGCCAGAAGGCGCCGCGGCGGATCTCGAGGCCGAGCGCGCCGTTGCGGCGCAGCTCGCCCTGGAAGGCCCGCGCGGTGCGGTCGAGCAGCTCCTGCCGGGCCGGATGGCCGGCCGGGTAGAAGCTCCAGCCCTTGAGCGCGCGGCCGAGCTCGACGAGCAGCACCGAGACGTCGGCCGGGGTGCGGCCGACGGCTCCGGGCTCCTGGCTGGTCGTGGCTCCGAACATGTCGCCCCGCGCGCAAGTTAGACGGCGGAGCGGCCGGCTCGTCCGGGCCCCGCGCACCCCGGCTCATCGTCCTGCGACCGGCGGGGCTTGACCCGAGGTGCCCGGGAAGGCGGCGCTTTCGCGGCCTGGGCCCCGGAGCTACCCTGACCCCGTGCGCGCGGTCCCCCCACCGGCGCGCACCCGTTCCTCGGTCCCGAGCGGTTGCGCCATCCCGACCCAAGCCGCGCGGAGCTCGCTCTCCCGGACGTTCGCCCTCGCCGTCGCGACGGGTGGTGGGGCCGGCTACGCGCCGGTGGCATCGGGGACGGCAGGCGCCGCCGTCGGGGCGGTGCTCTTCTGGCCGCTCGCCGCGCTTCCGCTCTGGCTCTACGCGCTGACCGCGGTCGGGGTGACCTTCCTCGGCATCTGGGCCGCGGACCTGGCCGACCGCGCGTGGGGGACGAAGGACGACGGCCGCATCGTGATCGACGAGATCGCCGGCCAGCTCATCACCCTGCTCCCGCTGCTTCCGCTCGGCCGCGCCCGCTCGCTCGGCTGGATCGTGACCGGATTCGTCGCATTCCGGGTGTTCGATGTGTGGAAGCCGGGCCCGGCGCGCTGGCTCGAGGAGAACCTGGAGGGCGGGGCCGGCGTGGTGCTGGACGACGTGGCGGCGGGTGTCCTCGCGGCGCTCGCCCTCGTCGTGCTGGTTCTCGGGGCGAGGGCGCTTTGAAGGCGGAGGTGCTGACGATCGGAGACGAGCTGCTGCGCGGCGAGATCGTGGACTCGAACAAGTCGTTCCTGTCGCAGCGACTGCTCTCGCTCGACATCGAGACGCGCTTCCACGCGAGCGTGCTGGACGATCGGGCCGACATGGCCGACGCGTTCCGGCGCGCGGCCGCGCGCAGCGACGTGGTGCTGGTGTCGGGCGGCCTCGGTCCGACGCGCGACGATCTCACCATCGAGGTGCTGGCCGAGACCTTCGGCCGCAAGCTCGTGCAGGACGACGCCGCGCTCGAGGCGATCCGCGCCTTCTTCGCCCGCTTCGGCCGCGAGATGGCGGAGATCAACGCCAAGCAGGCCTGGTTCCCGGAGGGCGCCGAGGTGCTCCCCAACCCGATCGGCACCGCGCCGGGGACGATGCTCGAGATCGACAAAGCTCTCTTCTTCTGCATGCCGGGCGTGCCGCGCGAGCTGTACAAGATGATGGACGAGCAGGTGCTGCCGCGCATCGCGGCGCGCCGCCGCGTCACCTCGTTCACGCGCGCCGCGCTGCTGCGCACCTTCGGCATCGGCGAGTCGAACCTCGACGAGCGGCTGCGCAACCTCGACCTGCCGCTCGGGGTCGAGCTGGGCTTCCGGACCAACTTCCCCGACAACTACGTGCGCCCGGTGGCGCGCGCCGCCAGCGAGGCCGAGGCGCAGGAGAAGCTCGAGCGCGCCTGCGCCGCCATCCGCGCCCACCTCGGAGCGCTCGTCTACGGCGAAGGCGAGCAGGAGACGCTCGAGGCCGTGGTGGGGCGGCTCCTGACCGAGCGCCGCAAGACGGTGGCCGCCGCGGAGTCGTGCACCGGCGGCATGATCGCGGAGCTGCTGACGGCCGTGCCGGGGTCGTCGAGGTACTTCCGGGGAGGCGTCGTCGCCTATGCGAACGACGCGAAGCGCGCGCTGCTGGGTGTGCCGGCCGATCTGCTCGAGCAGCACGGTGCCGTGTCGGAGCCGGTGGCGCGCGCGATGGCGGAGGGCGCACGCGCGCGCTTCGGGGTGGACTACGCGGTGTCGACCACCGGCATCGCCGGGCCGGACGGCGGCACGCCCCAGAGGCCTGTCGGGCTGGTCTACGTGTCGCTCGCCGAGGCGACGGGCACCGAGACGCGCGAGCTGCTCTTCGCGTTCGACCGCGAGCGGAACCGGCGCGTCACGGCGCAGATGGCGCTCGACTGGGTGCGGCGGCGGCTGCTCGACGAGCCGCTCGACCTTCCCAGGCTAGGTACGGTGCAGAGGAGGGGCTCGTGAGGTGCGCGAAGCCCGCCGGATCATCAGACCCGAAGCCCGCCGAGTCGTCGGGAGTGGCGTGCTGCGCACCTTCTTCGCCGTCGAGCTGCCCGACGCCGCGCGCCGAGCGGCGGCCGAGCTCGCCCGGCGGCTGGCGGCGGAGCCCGGCGGCGAGGCCGTGCGCTGGGTGCGGCCGGAGTCCTATCACGTGACGCTGCGCTTCCTCGGAGATACGCCCGCGGCGCGGCTCGGCGATCTCGTCGCCTCGGTGCGGCGCGCGAGCGCCGATCACGCGCCGCTCGCGCTGCGCCTCGGCGCGCTCAGCGACCTGCCGAACGCGCGCAGGCCGCGGGTCGTGGCGGTCGAGGTCGAGCCGCCGGAGCTGCTCGCGGCGCTGGCGGCGGCGGTCGAGCGCGGGGTCGTGGCCGCGGGCTTCGCGCCCGAGGCGCGCCCGTTCCGCGCGCACCTGACGCTCGGGCGCGTCCGCAGCCGCGCGCCGCGGCTCGACGGGCGCTGCGAGGCGGCGCCCTTCGCCGTCGACTCCTTCGCGCTGTTCCGGAGCGATCCCGGTCCGGGCGGCGCGCACTACACCCCGCTCGAGCGCATCGCGCTCGAGGGCCGTACTTCACCCTGAACCGCCGAGGAGAACGAGACATGTCCAGCAACGGCAAGAGCAACGGCAAGAGCGACGACAACCGCCGCAAGGCGATCGACCTCGCCGTCTCGACGATCGAGAAGCAGTTCGGCAAGGGCGCCATCCTCACCATGACGGAGGACGCCGTCGACCGCGAGATCGAGGTGATCCCGTCGGGCTCCCCGAGCCTCGACCTGGCGCTCGGCATCGGCGGCTACCCGCGCGGGCGCGTGGTCGAGATCTACGGGCCGGAGTCGAGCGGCAAGACCACGCTGGCGCTGCACGCCGTGGCGCAGCTCCAGAAGCAGGGCGGCGTCGCCGCCTTCATCGACGCCGAGCACGCGCTCGACGTGAACTACGCCCGGCGTCTCGGCGTCCGGGTCGAGGAGCTGCTCGTCTCGCAGCCGGACACCGGGGAGCAGGCGCTCGAGATCGCCGACGTGCTGCTGCGTTCGGGCGCCGTCGACCTCGTGGTGGTCGACTCGGTGGCGGCGCTGGTGCCGCGCGCCGAGATCGAGGGCGAGATGGGCGACCAGCACGTGGGGCTGCAGGCCCGGCTGATGAGCCAGGCGCTGCGCAAGCTCACCGGCACCGTCTCGAAGTCGAACGCCACGGTGGTCTTCATCAACCAGATCCGGATGAAGATCGGCGTGATGTTCGGCAACCCCGAGACCACCACCGGCGGCAACGCGCTCAAGTTCTACGCGTCGATCCGGCTCGACGTGCGGCGCATCGCCGCCATCAAGGAGCGCGAGGAAGTGGTGGGCAGCCGCACGCGCGTGAAGGTGGTGAAGAACAAGTGCGCCCCGCCGTTCCGCCAGGCCGAGTTCGACATCCTCTACAACGAGGGCATCTCGGTGGAGGGAGATCTGCTCGACCTCTCCTCGGAGGGCGGCATCGTCGAGAAGACCGGCGCCTGGTACTCCTACGAGGGCGAGCGCATCGGACAGGGCCGCGAGAACGCGCGCAAGTTCCTGAAGGACAACCCGGACGTCGCGGCGCGCATCGCCGAGGCCGTCTACGCCTCGAAGGACGTGAAGCGGAAGGTGCCGGTGGCCGGGGTGGTGGACGAGGCGGAGGTGCCGGCCGACGCCTGAGGATCGTGCCTGGGCTATACCTCGCGGCATGAACTCGCTCGCGGGCAAGGTCGCAATCGTCACGGGCGGGGCCTCGGGCATCGGCGAGGCCACTGCCCGTGTCTTCGCCGAGGCCGGCGCCCGCGTCGTGATCGGCGACGTCCAGGACGGCGGGCGCGTCGCGAAGGAGCTCGGCGGCCTCTATCAGAGGACCGACGTGCGCCGCCCCGACGAGGTGCGCGGGCTCGTCGAGCGGACGCTCGCCGAGCTCGGGCGCCTCGACGTGCTCTTCAACAACGCCGGCATCGAGATCCACGCGCCACTCGCCGCGACGGACGACGAGCAGCACCGGAACCTGATCGACGTCAACGTGAACGGCGTCTTCTACGCGCTCAAGCAGGCGGTGCAGGCGATGATGCGCAACCCGGGCCCGGTGCGCGGCAGCATCGTCAACACCGCGAGCGTGGCGGGCATCTGGGGCACGCCGATGCTCGGCTCCTACGCCGCGACCAAGCACGCCGTGGTCGGCTTGACCCGCACCGCCGCGCTCGAGTACGGCCCCTTCGGGATCCGCGTGAACGCCGTCTGCCCCGGCGTGATCCGCACCCCGATGATCGGCGGCTTCCTGGACGGCGACGCGGCGATCCAGCAGATCGGCCAGGCGCATGCGCTGCGCCGCATCGGCGAGCCGGTCGAGGTGGCACGCCTCGCGTGCTTCCTGGCCAGCGACGACGCCTCGTTCGTCACCGGGCAGGCGATCGCGGTGGACGGAGGCCTGTCCGCCGGCCTGCAGATGCCCGCGTCGCCCGGCTAGCGTCCTAGCTTCCCAGCGGGACGTGGATGCCAAAGCGCTCGCGCATCACGTGGAGCACGGTGTCCACGGCGGTCTCCATGCCGAGCGTGCAGGTGTTGAGGACGAGGTCGCAGAGCGTCGGGTCGTCCTGCCGGAGCCGGAAGTGGTGGCGCACGAAGTGCTCGCGCCACGCATCCTCGCGGTCGACCCATGCGGCCGCCTCGTCGCGCGTGAGCTCGCGCTCCTTCGCGACGCGCTCGATCCGCGCCGCACGCGGCGCGACGAGCAGCACGCGGAGCGCCTGGTCCGGCGGCAGCAGGAAGGCGGCACCGCGTCCCAGGATCACCGCGCCGCCGCGCCGCCCGAGCGTGGTGATGAGGCGCGCCACCTCGCGCAGGTAGTCGCTCTCGGTGAAGTGTCGATCCCGGAACGTGTCGGTGACGAAGCGGTCGATTCCGTTGCGAACGTGCTCGTCGAGCCCGCGAAGCATCTCGTGCGAGATCCCGCGCTCGGCCGCGATCTGGTCGACGATCTCGCTGCCGAAGAATCCGTAGTGGAGCCGCTCGGCGACGCGGTGTCCGAGCTCGGCGCCGCCCGAGCCCGGCAGTCGCGAGAGCGCGACGCACGGGAGCGGGCGGGAGGGGTGGGGGTCGACCTGCCAGCGGGCCAGCTGGTGGCTGACGATGGCGTCGACGCGCTTGCTGAGGGTCACCGACTCGTCCTCCAGCGCTTTCCCTCCGTCCAGCCTAGCCGGTCCCGTCGGGTGCGTTCCGGGAGCATGACGGCCTCTCAAGCCGCTGCGGGCTCCGGACGAAGGAGAAGGCCGGGCAGCTCCCCGGGTCGCGCCTTCGCAGCGTTCGGCCAGGAGCGGGCTTCCCCCAGGGGGCCGGCGCGCATGTCGCTCGAGCTGAACGAGATCCTGAAGATCGCCCTCAAGGGCGGCGCCTCGGACATCCACCTGAAGTCGGGGCTGCCGCCGATCTTCCGCGTGGACGGCGCGCTGGTGCCTCTCAAGAACGCCGAGCGCCTGCTGCCCGAGCAGCTCGAGAAGATGGTGCTCGCGATCATGAACCCGGTGCAGCGCGAGCGCTTCGAGAAGGCGCGCGAGTGCGACCTCGCCTACGGCATTGCCGGCCTGGGCCGCTTCCGCGTGAACGTCTTCCAGCAGCGCGGCACGATCGGCGTCGTGTTCCGCGTGATTCCGTTCGGTGTCAAGACGATCGACCAGCTCCACCTGCCGAAGGTCGTCGAGTCGATCGCCAGCGAGCAGCGCGGGCTGATCCTCGTGACCGGCACCACGGGCTCGGGCAAGTCGACGACGCTCGCGGCGATGATCGAGCACATCAACTCCGCGCGCACCTGCCACATCATGACGATCGAGGATCCCATCGAGTTCCTGATCCGGGATCGCCGCTCGATCGTGAACCAGCGCGAGATCGGGGTCGACACGCAGAGCTTCGCCAACGCCCTGCGGGCGGCGCTGCGCCAGGATCCCGACGTGATCCTGGTGGGTGAGATGCGCGATTTCGAGACCATCGAGACGGCGCTCACCGCCGCCGAGACCGGCCACCTGGTGCTCTCGACGCTCCACACCCTCGACGCCACCGAGACGATCAACCGCATCATCTCGGTGTTTCCGCCCTACCAGCAGAAGCAGGTGCGCCTGCAGCTCACCTCGATCCTGCGGGCGGTCATCTCGCAGCGCCTGGTCCCGCGCGCCGACGGCAAGGGGCGCGTGCCGGCGCTCGAGGTGCTGGTCTCGACCGGGCGCGTGCGCGAGTGCATCGCCGACAAGGACCGCACCAAGGAGATCCACGACGCGATCGCGAAGGGCTTCACCAGCTACGGCATGCAGACCTTCGATCAGTCGCTGATGCACCTGGTGAAGGGCAACCTGGTGACGTACGAAGAGGCGCTGAAGCACGTGTCGAATCCCGACGACTTCGCGCTGCGCTTCCGCGGCATCGCCAGCACCTCGGACGGCACCTGGGACGACTTCGAGAAGGAAGACGGCGAGTCCGAGCCGCACGCCGACGCCGCCCCCAACCTCGACAAGGGCAAGCCGGACATCGATCTCGAGCGGTTCTGAGCCATGGCGCCCCGCCCTGCGAGGCCGCGGCCCGTCGCGGCCGCCTGGCTGCTGCTCGCGCTGCTCGCGCCGGCCGCCGCGCGCGCGACGCTGCCCGCCGGCCGGCCGGATACCTTCTGGCGCCAGGACGTGTCGGCCGCGCCCGTCGACGCGCAGTCCGACGAGATCATCGCGTGGCTCGCAGCCCAGGGCGGCTTCGGCACCGGCTTCCCGCAGATCGACTTCTCGATCGAGGTGCTGGACGGCGACGCCTCGACGCCCTTCGTCGACTTCACGCCCACGGACGACTGGTGGTATCCCGACTGCGACGCCGATCCGATGCCGATGCCGCCGGGCGGGAACGTCGAGGACGAGTCGGGCTACGCGTGCACCGGCGGCGGCGATTGCCATCTGCTCGTCTGGCTGGCGGACACGCAGCGCCTGTTCGAGATGTGGCGCGCGGACCTCGAGCAGGGCCAGCTCTACGGAGGCTGCCTGGCGATCTGGCGGCTCGACGCGGAGTACGGCCCGGCCGGACGCGGCTACGATTGCTCGAGCGCCGACGCCGCGGGCCTCCCGATCGCGCCGCTGCTCTTCGACGCGGACGAGATCGCTGCCGGCGCGATCGAGCACGCGATCCGCTTCATCCTGCCCAACCCACGCATCCGCCACCGCAGCTACGTGTCGCCCGCGAGCCACGGGACGGACCAGGCGAGCGGCCCGAGCTCGGCGCCGCCGTATGGCGCGCGCCTGCGCCTGCGCGCCGACTTCCCGCTCGAGACGCTGCCGAACGACGGGGCCCGCGTGATCGCCCGAGCGCTCCAGACCTACGGCATGGTGCTCGCGGACGCGGGCTCGATCGCGCTCACCGCGCGCAGCGACCGCCGGACGG
>Ga0335071_10004030_pt1 | contig 15384 bp, 6 predicted proteins | sample Lox_Sample_15_FD_206724 | JGI IMG/M metagenome (GOLD analysis project Ga0335071, IMG submission 206724) | Soil microbial communities from Loxahatchee National Wildlife Refuge, Florida, United States - Lox_Sample_1.5 | ecosystem: Environmental > Terrestrial > Soil > Wetlands | place: USA: Florida... | reverse complement strand
AGCGTCACGGGACCAGATCCAACTAAGACGAACGCGGACGGCAGTGTGGTCGGCGCTGACACGTTTGGAAACACCTGCAACTAGGAGAGCAGCAATGAGGCCGATGAACATGAAAAACGCGACGTACAAGACGCAATTGTTCCTGGCGCTGGTGATGGCCGTAACGCTATTGCTTACGCCAGCCGTCTTCGCTGCGGCTCCGGGCATCAGCAGCACGGCAGGTACGGCTGGGACATTCAATTTGACGGCCCAGGATAGCTACCTGAACCAGCCTGACGGCGAAGCGGTCTATTCATGGGGATACGGATGCGTCAGCGGCTCAGCGCCAACATTCGTCCCGAAAGCCACCTTCGCCTTCGCCCCGATGTGCAACACCATGCAGGTCCCTGGCCCCACCTTGGTCGTGACGGAAAACACGGCGGTCACGGTGAACCTCACCAACAATCTCCCGGCCGCGGCCGGTAACACCTCGATCTTGTTTCCCGGGTTCAACGTCACGACCAGTTGCACCGCGGCCACACCTGCAGGCCAGCAGGGCTTGCTGACATGTGAAGCGGCTCCGGGCAGCACCGTGACATATACGTTCACGGCCACGTCTCCTGGAACACACGCGTACTACAGCGGAACCCAAGGTGACCTCCAGATTGAAATGGGACTCTACGGGGCCATAATCGTGCTGCCGGCGAGCGCTCCCAGCAACTGCTCCAACTCAAGCAGCGTAACCAATCTTTACGGACATCAGCCGGACTACGGGACAAAGAACTCCATTCCGGGTTTTCCGGAGCAGGACTTCCGCCTGTCTACCGCCGCCTACGACCACCCCAAGAGCTGCTACGACCGCGAATACTTGTTCCAGTGGGCCGAGATGGACTCCAGAATTCACAAGCAGGCGCTGGAGCAAGTCCAGGCCAAGGTCGGCTGCACCGCAGGAATGCCGGGATGCAGTCTCGATGTTCAGACCGAGCCCTATCATCCGTCCTACTACCTGATCAACGGGCGTTCGATGCCGGATCTCATGGATCCGAACTACGCCTCTGAGTATCCGCACCAGCCCTATAACGGCAACCCCCACGTTCATCCGGGTGAGCTGATGCTGATCCGCACCATCGGCCAGGGACGCTGGCAGCACCCCTTCCACGAACACGCTAACCACGTGCGCATCCTGGCTCGTGATGGGAACTTGCTCGTCACTCCCAACAATCCGACCACCGATCTCGCCGGTATTCTCATGTTCAACACCGACACCACGCCTGGCGAGGCGTTCGACGGCATTTTCTATTACAGCGGCAGGGGCTTGAATTGGGACCCCTATGGTCACCACCCTCCGGTTGCTGGTAGTTCGTTCCCGACCGATCCTCTTGCTTCCTTGTCCTGTACTCCAGATGCGAACGGCTACAACACGGGAGATCCTGCCGCTCTGAACTACTACGAGTGGTGCCAGGACCACAACAAGCCCGTACAGGTGGCGCCCTTTGGCGATGTTGCCAAAGGCGGCCCGGTCACCCTGCCCGACCCCAACGTCTTCACCAACGGCCAGTGGTACGGCGGCTCGCCCTATCTCGGGCCGGATGCAACTTTGCGCGGGTCCCACGCCAACTGCGACACCACCACCAACGCCAACTGCACCGACCTGCTGCCTTCGAATACGCAGGCCAATCCCGCTAGTGAGCGGGGCTGGGCGTTTATGTGGCATTCGCATAACGAGCGCGAGATTACGACAAACAACGTGTTCCCAGGCGGCATGTTGATGATGCTGCTGGTGGATTCACGGGAATTTCCGATTGACGAGAGCAACTAGCGGCAGGTGTAGGCCTGCTTGAGAACCTGTCCAGCTGCGTCCCCCACCAGCCACGGACGAAAAGAATTCAGATCTGTGTCGAGGCGGAACACAACGAGAGGGATAACCATGATCCGTATCTACAATTCCAAGGCGAAGACTACTCTGAAGGCCGCAGTTTTGATGTGCGCGTTCCTTCTCTTCGCGGGCGCGACAGGCTTCGGCCAGGTCAATCTCACCGCGGGGCCGAATACGACGACGTTGCCTGATGGCACGACGATCCCTATGTGGGGCTACAGCTGCGGCGCCGCGGTTAGCGGATCGGCCGTGAGCTGCGCGCCGCTGAGCGGGACCAATCCGGCCAATCCCGCCATGGGGTCCGCTGCGGCCATTGGTGCCTTGGGCGGCGTTTACGTCATCAATGGCGGATCGGGTTACTCCTCCTCGACCACTGTCACCATCAGTGATCCCACCGGTTCCATTCCCGGCGTGACGAACGCCACTGCGACCGCATCACCGGTGATCAGCGGCGGAATGATCGTTGGCTTTAATGTCACCAGCCACGGCGCCGGTTATGTAGCAGCTCCCACCGTCACGATTAACGACGGGTCGGGGACGGGAGCGGTTGCGGCGGCCGCACCGGCGTGGTCTCCGGTGCTGATCACGGTTCCCTGGACTTCCGGCGGGGCAAGTCTGACCGTCAACCTGACGAACAATCTCTCTTTCGGGCCCGGTGCCGGGCAAAGCATCCCCACATCGATAGTGATCGTGGGACAGGTGGGTGGCGGTCTCGGCTCGTCGCGAACCAGCACGCCGAGCCCCGACCACTCCAACGCGCAAGGATGCGTGAGTTGGTTTATTGCCCAAAACGCCCCTGGCGTTCCGTGCACTTCTGCCAACAACAGCAGCGGTGCCGTTCCCCCGGTGCAGGGACAGCGTGTGCAATCCATGGCCGCGGAAGTGGCCGCGGGTGCGCCGGGAACAGCCACGGCAAGCTCGCTCGTATGGAACAATCTCCGGCCCGGCACATACCTGCTCGAGTCCGGCACCCATCCATCGATCCAGGTGCCCATGGGCTTGATTGGCATGCTGGTGGTTACCACCGCCCCCTCGGGCACCACACCGGGCACAGCTTATCCCGCATTCACAAGTCCGACAGCGGCCTCACAAACAGCCGTCGTGCAGCCGGTGACGTACAACGCGGAAGTTCCGTTCGAGTTCAGTGAAATTGACCCTGTGCAGAACAAAGCGGTGGATGTGGCTGTCCGCAATCCCAACTTCAGCGAAACGAGAGTGTGGTCCGGTCTGCCGACCGATCCCCAGGGGAATGCGGGCTGCGGTAATCCGGGATCAGGCGCCTTGTATCAGTCGTGCTATCCGCCGGCGGTGAATTACACACCGTTCTATTTTCTAATCAATGGCGTCGCCTTCGACAAGGCCAATCCTGTCCCGTCGCTATTCCCCGCTACGGCTGGCGTTTCCAACGGCTTGCCAGTTACAACGGGAATCCCCGCTGCTGGAACGGTTCTTGTGCGCCTGGTGAATGCCGGCCTGCGCATGCACGTACCCTCGATCGTTGGATCGCAAACCCAGGGGTTCGACGGATCCGGCAAATCCAAGACAGTAGGCGGCTTTACCCTCATCGCGGAAGACGGAAACCCGATCCCCGCGAACTTGACTGCCCCGCGGGTCAAGGATGAAGTATTCATGGCCGCGGGTAAGACGTATGATGTCCTGATCAATGCGGCCCAGGCGATTCCACCCAGCGCCGCCCTTCCGATCTATGATCGCGAACTTAGCCTGTCGGCAAATTCTTCGGTGCGTGATGCCGGCATGCTGGCCTATATCGGCGTCAACGGCTCGTTGCTCCCCGTCGCGGCGGGAACCGGAGTATTCACGACTGCGGCGGCCAACCCGGACACCTACAGCTCCATCGTCGGATGTGCAACCGGCGCCGCTTCGTGTGCTGCTCTGGTCATTTCAGACCCATCGAAGGGCGTGATCGCTAACGACGTCAATGTTTATGGCGTAGCGCTCTCGACTCCTCCCACCCATGGAACGCTGACGTGCAATGCGTTGCCATCGAACCCAACCCCGGGAATTTGCGCGAACGGTACATTTACCTACACTCCCAATCCGGGCACTAACACGGGCACCGGCGGTGCATTTGCTGGAGACACCTTCGGATACTGCGCCAACGGCGCAGCTTCAGGTACCACGGGCCTTTGCACAACTGTCGCCCTGGGTGCATCGACGCTGACTGGAGGACCGGTCGCGAATAACGTCACGTACACGTCCAAGATGGCCACGTTCCTGAAGATTCCATCTCCCGGCGTTCTGTCGGTTGACTCCGACCCGAACGGCCTTCCGCTGCAGGTGGTTCTCTCGAGCGTTACGCCCTCAGGGGTGACGGTGACCATGGACGCGAACGGCGGATTCACAGCAACCGCACCAGGCGCGGGCACCTACAGCTTCACCTACATGGCACAGAACTCTCAGGGCCGCCAGAGTAGCGCGGCAACAGTCACCCTGGTCTTTCCCCAGCCGAGTGGTCTCAAGGTAAACGTGCTGGATGCTAAAGCGTACAACGCCTGCAACGGGAATAGCGCTTGCATCACCAGTTTGAAACCATTCCCCGACTACCGATGGATCATCGAGGAAGACAAGACCTTCTACACCGATCCGAATTGCACGACCAACAGCAGCGCCACGACACCCGGCTGCGCTTCTGTTGTGGGAACTGGCGGAACCATCCCGACCTTTGGGGTGAACTTCCATACCAGCAACATGGATTTCGTGGCCCAGGGCTGCACCGGACCGCTTTCGTGCGAAGGCGGCCAGACCATGCTCGATCCGGCAACTGGCGCTCACGTTCCAGCGGTGTGCGATCTGGGCAGCGGCGCCTGCCGGCCGGATCCAACCGGCGGAAATGGCTTTACGCCAGTCCAGCCCGGCCAGGTCGTTCTTGATCCTTCGAAGCGCTATTACATCTCGGTGCTGCCGGGCGACGCGGCCAACCCGTTTCCGGGCACCTCCGCCCCTGTATGCCCCTCCGACGGCTCGGAAGCAGCGGCAGGGAATACGAACTGCGGTCACACTATGGGCGGCTCGTCGATTCCTCCGGCCTGCAACGTACTGGGCGGACCGAATGCATGTACCGCCAGCTCCGCCTTTACCAATCCGGTCAGTGTCCTTGTGCTGCCTACGCCGCTCCCCACCGGCAATCTCTCGGTGATCGTGTTCGAAGACGACTTCCCGCTCAATGGCGAGCAGGATAGCGGCGGCGGAAACGGTACCGTTGCACCGATTGAGCAAGGTCTCGGCGGTTTCAACATCGTCCTGTGGGACACCTACGGCGGACTCGGCGATGTGACCGGACAGGATACCTACGACGCCTTCAACCAGCCCCTGTCGAACTCGCTGGCAGGAACCATCGATCCTGTTACTGGTCTTGACGCCTGCCCGATTTCGGCGCAGGCCACTTCCGATCCGACCCAGGCAGGCATCACGGGCGTGATTGTGACCTGCCCGAAATATGAGTCCGACGGCACGACTCTATCTCCGCTGGCTGGCCAGGCGGTGATTGCCAACCTCATGCCCGACAAGTTCAGCGTGCAGGCCTATCCCGCCGCGGACCGGATTGCCCGCGGCGAAGAGTGGCTGCAGACCAACACTCTGGATGGCCAGCATCCCCACGACTCCTTCATTCGCGTCGGCGAGCCCAGCTACTTCCAGGAGTACGGCCCGGCCGGATATCACGTAGCGATCGGCTTTGCCAACCCGGCGATCATCAACGCGCGCGCCGCAGACGTCTGCGCCGGCGCGGGCACAGCCGGTGCTGTTGGACCTTGCACCAACACCATCGATGGACAAGTCGACGTCCAGCGCCTGAGCCGCATTCCTGATGAGAGGCTCTACCCCAGCGGTTCCCGCGATGGTTTCGCCTGGACGCAGTGCTGGGTGAGCCTGGGTGACCCCGACGGCGAAGACTTCATGTTCACCAAGTGCGACGCCAACGGAAACTTCAAGTTCAGCGGCGTTCCCGGCGGGAACTGGAGACTGACCATCGGCGACCAGTGGAACGATCAGATTATCGACGGTCTCTCCACTCCGGCCAACGTGGGGTGCGTCCCCACGCCCCCGGCGACCAGTTGCTCCGGCGGACTTTCCGCCCTCCATTTGGGCAACATTGGCGTCCAGCAATGGCAATCGAATCTCTACACCCGCACCTTCGTTGACGACAACAAGAATGGAATCTGGGACCCAGGCGAGATCGGGATTCCGTTCATCTATACGATGATTCACTACCGGGACGGCAGCCGGGCCAACGCTCTGACGACGGACTTCAACGGCAATGCCCCCTTCAACGAGACGTTCCCGCTGTTCAACTGGTATGTCGTCGAAGCGGACGCAACCCGCTACAAGACCACCGGTATCCACACGGTGTATGACGCGGGCGGCCCGGCGGACGGTTCGCCGTCCTGCGGTACGACAACGAATGGAGTTCGTCCCTGCGGAAAGTCGACTGCCTACAACTTCCTGACCAACACTTTCGAGTCGGTTCCTTTGCCCTCCGATCTCTCCGTGCCGGGTTCGGTGTATTGCGCCTTAGCGGATTGCACGACGGAAGCCAACGCTGATTTCGTAAACGGTTTGGCCGTCCCAAGTTCGTCCACAGCTTCGACGGGACGCATCGATCCGCCGTGGGTTTGGTCTGAAGGCTGGGCGGGCTTGACTGGCCACAGCAATTACATTGATTTCGGCAAAGCCCCGTTTGCGGCTTGCCCACCGGCCTGCGCGACCGTGACTTCGACTCCCGCGGGAGCCACCACTCCCACGACCGCGCAAGTGGGCGAAAACGGCGGCATCTATGGACAGATCCAATATGCCTCTACTCGCCCGTTTGATGATGCGGCGATGATGGTCCAGCAACCCTGGGAGCCCTACATCCCGCACGTCACCGTCAACCTCTACAAGGAAGGCTTTGCAGCCGACGGCGTAACCCCAACCCTGACTCTGGTCGACACCACTCAATCCACCAGTTGGGATGACTGGGCGCAAGGCTTCTACCCGAACAGCAGTGCGACTCCGGGCACTGGGCAGGCTGCAACGGAAAAGCCCTACATGAGCTGCCCCGGCCAGGGCACGGCAACGGGCACAAATGCAGATCTCTTCTACTTCACGCTCTACGACCAGCCCAACTACCTGGACTGGTACAACGGCCTGCACAGCAATCCGCAGACGGCTCCGCATCCGCTGCCGTATAACTCGCAGTTCAAGTGCTACGACGCGATGAAGATTAACAACCAGCTCCAGCCGGCGCCGTACGATGGACGCTACTCGTTCCCCAGTTCGCTGGGTATCGACGCAACCACCGGAAAGGGACTCACGGCCTTTGGCGTGACCAATGGTATGAAATCGTCCATGCCCGGGACCAACTGCACGATCTGCGTTCCCAACCCCACGTTTGCAACGCCGGCTCAGGGTCTGGACGCCTATGACCCATACCGTTCCGGCACTCCCATGCTGCCCCCCGGAAAGTACGTGGTGCAGGTCGTTATGCCCCCGGGCTACGAAGTCTATAAGGAGGAAGACAAGAACTTGCTCATCGGCGACGACTTCATCGCGCCGGTCACACAGCAATTCGCCGGAGTCGGTGGCGACGTCTTCATCCTCCCCGACCAGGCCAACGTGGCTTCGATGTACGACCCGAACGCCGACGGCTATAACCCGAACAACTACCAGAACCAGACTTCCAGCCTGAGTTTGCAGGGAGGAACTCTCTCCGGCGTCCCGGGTTTCCCGGGCTATACGGATCCAGTGTGGCCGTGCGTCGGTGAGATGCGTATCGTGCCTGACTACCTCAGTCTCTTTCCGGGTGCTCTCGAAGTGGCGCCCTTTGCTGGAGCGACTCGGCCTTTGTGCGACCGCAAGGAGGTCGTACTGAACAACCAGGATTCCGTGCGCGTGAAGTTCGCGCTGTTCACGTCCACTCACATCGCGGCGAAGTTCACGGGCGTGATCACCGACGACCTCACTTCCGAATTCGATCCGTTCTCGCCGCAGTTCGGCGAGAAGTTCGCGCCACCCAACATGCCCATTTCGACCAAGGATTATCTTGGGAACGAAATCTCGCGCGTGTACTCCGATCACTGGGGAATCTACGACGGCTTGACCTTCTCCAGCTGGGAAGTCAACCCACCCAACATCACGGGCTACTCGCCCAGCATGATGGTCCAGTGTATGAACGACCCGGGACCGGTGCTCGATACCAATCCGAAATCGGCGACCTTCGGGCAGATGATCAACGATCCTCTGTACAACCCCGCGTACAGCGATTTCTGCTACGAAGAGCCGTACATGCCGGGACTCACCACGTACCTCGATACGCCGGTTGTGCCCACGCAAGCATTCGTGGGTGCGGCATACAACAATCCCGATTGCGCCTACCCCGACGCTACTCCAGCCATCAAGGAAGTGGATGGCGACGGAATCGGCCCCTGGGTCTCTGCTGTCGGCAAGACGCTGACCATTACCGCGTTAGGAGACGTGCCGGTGACCAACAGCACCTATTCCGGTCCATCTGCCAACGCGGCTCCATTCAACATGAAGACCATCAACCGTCACTACGGGTTTGGCACGACTGCGGGAACGGTCACGGTTGGTGGCGTGCCGCTTACCGGTGTGAGCTGGAGTGACACGTCCATCTCCGGCACCATCCAACGCTCCGCCACCGTGGCCGGCAAACCGGTCAGTCTTGCCGCATGCCCGGTTCAACAGCAAACACAATACGGAGGCCCAGCGAAAACCAGCCCGGCTTTATGCGGCCAGTTGGTCATCACCGCCGCCAATGGCAAGCAATCGATCGATACTGTGACCGTCACCGTCGGGGGCAAAGCGCCCACGCACGTGAGCGCCAGCAGTACGATCCAGAGCGCGATTGATGCGGCTGCGCCGGGCGACCTGATCATGGTCGATCCCGGAGCCCACACCGAGATGCTAATCATGTGGAAGCCTGTCCGGCTGCAGGGTGTCGGCGCCGCTTCCAGCATCATCGACGCCAACGTCAGCCCAGCGGGCAAGCTGCTCGATCCCTGGCGCCGCCATATCAACTGTCTGTTCGGTCTGTCACTCTCCGGTACGCCCTCCGTCGGAGTTGGTACGGGCGGCACCTCGGCTCCGTACGATCCGACGGGTACGTACAGTTGCCCGGATGCGGGTTGGAACTACTACACCACCCCGTCCACGGTCGGCTATCCGCAGATTGACCGCTTGCCGTTAGAGGCGACAACAGGCTGGGACGCCACCGTGAATGGCAACCTCGCCGAGCAACTCCAGGAGCCCTCGCTGATGGGCGCCTACGAAGGCGCGGGAATTACGGTCTTGGGCAAGGGAATTTGGTCGCCACCCGGATCGAGCTACTGGACGGATGGCTCCGAGCCCGGCGGGTTCCCAGTCGACCCGGTGGAAGCGTTGCTGCTCCAGGACGTTCCGGCAAAACCAGACGACGAAGGAGCATCTATAGGGCCGCAAGTTTCCTATTGCTTCACCGTCGGCCGCAATGGAACGTCGACAGCTAACGAACTGAAGCCCAACCCATATCCGAGCAACTTCATTTGCAACCCGTCCTCGATTGACGGGCTCACTGTAAGGGATAGCTCCCAGGGCGGTGGCGGCATCTTCGTCCACGGCTGGGCGCATAACCTGCAAATTGCCAACAATCGTGTCTACAACAACGTCGGCACGCTCTCCGGCGGAATCAGCGTCGGTCAGGGTGAATTTCCGATCGCGATCACCGTTGTGGACCAGGAAGGCACCTCCGGTCCCTCTGCGCCGATAGGGGAGTTCGACGCCGATGCTCCTCCTTCCTGTGAGTGGACTGCGGATGGGCGACAGCCGGCGCTCGGTGAGCATCTGCCGTACTGCCTGGATCTGCACGTCAACGTTCACAACAACAACATCACCAGCAACACCTCGCTCGGTGACGAGCTGTTCTCCGGCACCTTGTCGGGAGGCGGCGGTGCGACCTTCTGTACCGGCTCCGACTATTACAAGTTCGCCTACAACTGGGTATGCGGCAACCTGAGTTCGGGTGAAGGTGGTGGACTGGTGCACCTCGGGTTTATTTACGACGGGGACATCGAACACAACTCCATCGTTCTCAACCAGAGCAACAATCCCACCATTCCCACGAACGGTGGCGGCATTCAGGTGATGGGCACGCCCGACACCGATCCGGTTTGCGGAACGCAGATTGACGCCGACTGCCCGCCGGGACTGAGCGACGGCACAGGGCCGAACCTGGTGATCAACGGCAACCTGATCCAGGCCAATATGGCCGAGAGCGGGAGCGGCGGTGGTATCCGTATGCAGCAGCTCAACGGAACGGATATCTCCACGTTCCCGCGCGGGTGCATTAACCGCTTTGGGAACTTGAGCACTACGGGTTGCACCGGCAGACCTCCTGCCTACAACTACTGGAATAGTGCTTCCATTACCAACAACATCATCGTAAATAACGTGGCGGGTTGGGATGGCGCGGGCATCTCGCTCCAGGATTCGTTGAACGTGTCCATCATCAACAACACCATTGCCAGCAACGACTCTCTGGCTTCCTCGGGCGTGCTGACCCAGAGTATTGGAACGCCGCAGGCAAGTGCGCCAGCGGGCAGCTGCGTGCAAGCCGGCCCGAACGGCCCGACGTCCACGTCGTGCCCGCAATCGGCCGGTCTCACCAGCACGCAGAACTCGTCGATCATGAGTACCAGCTTGACGGGGCTCACGATTACGTGTCCGCCCGGAGAGACCAACTGCTCCGCATTCTCAAACCCGGTGCTGCAAAACAACTTGATCTGGCAGAACCGGGCCTTCGAGATCGGCGTGGGCAGCCAGGGACAGGGAACCCTGAACCAGCAGAACCTGGTTTCGCTGTTTGACGCCTTCACCGGGACAGCCGCCCCTGTGCAGAGCGCTGCGGGGCAATGTACCCCTGGCGTGAGCTATTGGGACATCGGCGTCCGCGGCGACAGAGGCCCGAGCAACCACGGCTCCGGCTTCACACTCAACCCAACGTACTCGCTGCTGGATGATCCGGAAGACTACAGCAGCGCGGCTGCTCATAACCTGGGAGCGAATCCTGCGATTGTCAGCCAGTACTGCAACGGCTCACGCGTGCCTCCGACGTGCACCGTGGCAGACGGTTGCGGCGGGCCGAACGGATACGGCGTGCCTCCGGGCATCGTCGATGCGTCCACTCCCAATCCGGTCTTCAGCCTCACTCCAGCGGCGACGGTGGATGAAGGCAACAACTGGATCAACGTCAGTTGGGGACCGCTCTCGCTGAGCGACGATTCCGCCACCGGCGGCGCGAACGGCAACTACGGCGGCGGGCCTCTCTTTGCCAACTATGCTCTGGCAGCGAGCTCGCCGGCTATCGACTACGTGCCCCTGAATACGACCACCTATCCCAGCGGAACAGTACCGGCTCTGACCACGGACTTCTTCGGACATCCGCGGCCTGATCCGGCGAACCTGACTCACTTCGACGTGGGTGCCATCGAGTTCCAGGGAACAGGTGTTGGCAGCGTCTATGTATCTCCGACTTCGCTGCAGTTCGCGGCGATGCTGGTGGGGACCGGCTCCAGCGCCGCACAGACGCTGACTGTAACCAACAGCACGGGCGCCGGCATTACCGGGTTGACGATCGCGGTGACTGCTCCGTTCCACCGACCGGCAGGTGCGGCAGGCGGCACTTGCGTCGGCGCCTTGGGTGCCGGAGCAAGCTGCACAATCAACATTGTGTACACTCCGACCGCAAATGCAGCCGCTACGGGAACCGCGACGATCACCAGCTCCGCTACTGTCGTTGGCTCGCCGGTCGAGTTAACGGCTGCGGCTCCGTTCCTGGCGGCCTCGGTAACACCGAACTCCCTCCAGTTCGGAGCTTGGGCTTCAGGCACCAGCGGCAACCCGATGTTGGTGACCGTGACCAATACGGGCGACGTTGCGTTGGCGGGTGGCGCATTCACCTTCGGCGCGATCACGCCGGCACCGACAGGTGGGGCGGGCTTCTCGCGAGTGACAACCGGGACGTTCCCGGCGGGAGCTCCGAACTGCACTGCCACTTTGGCTGTGGGCGCATCCTGCACCATCAAGGTTGCGTTCAACACCGGAACAGGGGCGGCGGCAAGCTATACCGGAAGCTTGGGCGTTGCTTACACCGGCGCTACTGTGGAAGGAACTCCGGTAACCCTGACCGGCTCACGCGTTGCAACGCGGGCTACGCTGTCGATCACTCCGAGCCCGCTCACCATCACACTCCCCACCGGCACCATTGACGGTACGAGTGTGGTGACGGTTACCAATACGGCGCCGGCGGGTGGTTCGTCGGTATCGATGACTGGAGTCTCGGTATCGGGCGGCAACTTCCTGACCTACTTCTTCCTGGTCGGTCAGGCTGTCGGACCAGATACCTGTACCGGTCAGAACCTGGCCCCGGGAGGCTCATGCACTGTGACGGTGGGCTTCGTGAATATCCTGTCCAGGAGAGGAGTGAACCGAGCCGGAACGATCACGTTCACCGACACCGGGGCTGGTAGTCCCCAGCACAGTGGGCTGATTGGTTTTGCGACACCGTAATGAATGGCGAACCTGTACAACCGCGAAGCTGTTCACAAGATGCATGTGAACAGCTTCGTGTCATAGCCTGAGAAAGCAAACGCCTGCCGCCCTGCCAGACGGGCAGATTTCGAGCTAAGTTGTCTGATCGTCCGGCCGAACCGAAGTACACGGAGTGCAGATGAGAACCAAGCAATGTGGTCTTCTAGCGCTGGGAGCAGTGCTTGCGCTGCCGCTGGTAGCGTACGGCAAGCTGGCTCTTCCCAACGAAACCTTTGGAAAAATCGAAGCTAATTTGGATGTCTGCTCGGCCGTGGATGCAAAATCGGCCGCAAAGTATGAAGAAGCGAAAAAGACGCTGACGCAGGGCGCCACCGAAGAGGAAGTAGCGGCGGCCCGGGCCAGCGAGGAGTATAAAAACGGTTACAGCTCGACAAAGCAGCAACTGGAAAAGAAGCCCCAGGCCGAGTTAGTCAAATCGTGCGCGGCAGCTATCGAAGACAAGAACTAGGATCGAAACTCCGCTGTCAAACTCGCGGCAGGGAAATACAGGCGAAAAGCGGAGTGCGGCAAGGAATACGTCCTGAAGTAGAGAAGCAGAAGGAGCAACTTACCCATGAGATGTAGCGGCCCGTTTGGTGCGATTGTGATTTCGGCACTGGCCCTGGTTGGCGGCGCGTCTTTCCTGTCGGCGGCGCCAGGCCATTCTTCCGAATCAACACAAGCGGCAAACAAATCCAGTTCTCAATCCGCGTCTGCAGCCCAGTCTTCCACACCAGCGAAAAGCGGCACTGCCGCCCAGACGATTGCTCCGGCGGGGCGAGCGCCGGTTTGGCGGGGATCTCAGGTAAGTCACTTTTCCTCCCGCGCGGATATGTATTACTCCGGGGTGTGGGGTGTGGGCGATCTCCGCGTAAAGGTAGCTGAGTCGGGCGAACTGATTCGATTTGATTACCGGGTTCTTGATCCCGCGAAAGCGGCGGCTCTCAATAACAAAAAATTCGAACCGCAACTGCTCGACGCGCAGGCCAAAGTCAAACTCGTGGTCCCGGAGATGGAGAAGGTCGGAAAGCTGCGTCAGAGCAGCACCCCGAAAGCGGGAATGACGTATTGGATGGCTTTCTCGAATCCGACCCTGGCCGTGAAGCGCGGCCACCGCGTCGATGTGGTTATCGGCTCATTCCATGCGACAAACCTCGTAGTGGAATGAGCACATTCGCCGCGCTGGTACGCTCTGCCCTCCCCTCGCCGAAACACATAAAGCGATCGGTGTCTCAAGGAGACTGAAATGATTTCCCGGAATGCAATCATCGCAATCGTGGTCCTGGCCTCTACCGCAGCCTTCAGCCAGAGCTCTGCTGCGGCCTTGAGCCAGAGCGGACAGCCCGGCACCACAGCGGCCGCTCCGATTCTCGACCGGCAGCCGATGATGCCAAGAAGGGCCCCGGCGGGCAACAAGCCTGCCGAACTGCAAGGCACGGTTGCATTGCGGGAACGGGTCGGAGACATGGAGAAGACGCTCACTGCGATGCACGCCGGCCTGAGAAGAATGCGTGCCAAGACCGGCAAGAGCGGCGCCGCCGACCCGCTCACGAAAGCAAACCTTGAAATGTGGCAACTTATGATCGGCGATCTGGACCAGGAACTCGCGCAACTGCGGCTGGCGCTGGCCTCACGTGAAGACATGGAGGCCCGCCGCATTGCGCTGTATAAGCAGGCGGAAGACAAAGCGGCAGCGCAAGCGCAGATCGAGCGGGCCGCCCAGGCCGCAAAATTTGCAGAAGCTGCCCAAAAAGTCAGCGGGACCCAGACCTCGGCATCACCGGCACAGGGTACCCAACAGAACCCTAGTTCGCCAGGACCCGCCCACCCGTCCACTCCTCCGACCAGCGACAATTCCGGGTCGCGAAACTAGCCGCGGACACTCGAACCGGCAGGTAGTAACTCGCGCCCAATCTCCGTAAGTCGACTAAAAAATCTCCGATCATTCCTTTACCGCGGGCCGCAATTTCCGCCTTCTGTAAATCTTGTCAAATGATCGTAAGTCCCGAAAATCCGGACACTTCCACGGGTACACTGGCTCAACTCTGAGGCGCCCACGGTGGGGTTCCAACGTGGAGCAGGGCTGCTGAAGCCGGACCTTTGCTCAGCACTTGGCCTCGCGAACGACGGACGCCGAGGAGAAATCAAGCTGCCGACTGGAGCTGTCCATGTCCGATAACCGGAACGAGCAATTCTGGCTCACGTCTGCTCATGCGCGCAAAGCAGCGCGCCGGGGACGTCCCGAACTCGCCATCGAGTGCCCTCAATGTCACTCTGCGGCCGGACGCACCTGCTTCATGAAGCCTGGCATCATGGGAGTCACGCACACCGTGCGGAAGATGCGGTATCAGCAACTCAGAGCCGCGGACAATCAAGCCCCTGTCCGCTAGGCCATCAAAGGCACCGCACTACGGAAAGCGAGCGCCGCAGCAAGTTGTTCCCGCTACGGCTTACACCCAACGAGATTACGGAATTAGAGTCCGCTGCTCGACGCCTCGGTGTTTCCGAGATTTTCCGCGGCCATGTCGTTTTCAGGTCTCCAAATAATCCCCAGAATATGCCCTTTACGGCATAATGCCTTATATTGCATGATTGACCATGTGAATTGTTGAAATCGGCGATGAGTTTCTGCCGGAATTCACCGAACTTTACGAACACGCTCGGACGGAAATTCTCGCCCACTCGCGCCTTCTTCAGCAATTCGGGCCGCATTTGGGGCGACCTCGCGTTGATACGCTTAAGGATTCCCGTCACCCGAACATGAAGGAACTAAGGCTTGACGCCGCCGATGGCGTTTGGCGCCTGGCTTTTGCCTTTGATCCCAAGCGCAAGGCCATTCTGCTCGTCGCGGCCGACAAGTCAGGGGTAAGCGAAAAGAAGTTTCGCAAACGGCTTATCGCCAAAGCAGACGATCGATTTGATGCGCATTTGGCGCGTTTGAGACAGAA
>Ga0335071_10004029_pt1 | contig 15387 bp, 12 predicted proteins | sample Lox_Sample_15_FD_206724 | JGI IMG/M metagenome (GOLD analysis project Ga0335071, IMG submission 206724) | Soil microbial communities from Loxahatchee National Wildlife Refuge, Florida, United States - Lox_Sample_1.5 | ecosystem: Environmental > Terrestrial > Soil > Wetlands | place: USA... | reverse complement strand
GCTGAGGAGGTAGTACGAGGTGTCGGGCTCTTGAGGTGGATTGACCGAAAGGTGCCGATTGACGTGGTTGAAGGCGTGATTTGACTCAGCCTTGTCCCTGAAGACGAACTCGCCTCCAATCGAGAGGTCGGCAATTTCAAGCTGTTTGGAGGGAGGCGTCCAGGTAAGCAGGTCATTGGACTTCGCCACGCCAATTGCAGAGACCCACCTCCCCAATGCGTTCACGTAGCGTTGCGTCGTGAAGAACATGAAGAACTGGTTTGAAAACGCCGAACGCATCACGAATGGGTCGCGGCATTGGTCACCGAGCCCGGGCTCATGCGAAGCCCATTCGGGGGCCGTCACGATGTTCGTGTCGCGCCGCGCGCTATCCCAGCTGATGACCCCAGACGAGTTGTTGATGTCGGTCGTTGTAGTGACCCCAATGGACTGGTTGTCGTTCGCGTCCACTCCAGTGTAAAAGAGATAGTACGTACTACCGTACTGGTACAGAAACGGCGCCCATACGTACTTGCCGTCCCAATGAGAGGCCCGCGTCGCGAGGGTGTACTGGACGGAACTCCAGTGCCGGAGATCGGTTCCAGTCACATGGCCAATCGCTGCCTGGATGCTCGGCACGCTATCGCCGCTCGTAGTCGGCACGCGCATGAAGAACAGGTGGAAGTGCCCCAGGTTGTCGTAGAAGAGCGTGAAGTCCTTGGGCCGCCAAACCGTCGGGTTCGGGCTCACGTACGACCCGTAGGAGTACGCCCACTGCGGCGCGAGCGGCGTGTCGCCCGCGAGCGGGGCCGTCGCCGCTCGGCCACCCTCAGCCGTCACCTGCAACAGCGCTGGGGGGAGAGCCGCAGGAACCTCGGCCATCGCGCTCAAGGACGTGGCGGCTTGCTGGATCATGACGAGACGAATCGTCCAGGAGGAGTCCGGGGCGACGATGCTGGCTTGCTGGACGTTGCTCAGGCCTACGCCGACGGCGGAGACGAGCACCGTATTGGTGGATCGTGACTGGGATGTGGCGAGGATCACTGGCTGGAAAGTATCGAAGACCCCGCCGTTGAACGTCACCACGTTCGACTCGCGGACCTTGCTGGAATCCGCGGGGTCGAGAGCGACCACCATGCAGTTGCCGCGTCCCCATCCTGGCAGGTCGAGCAGGATCGTGGCCTGATCGGCCTCTCCGTTTCCGCCCGAGCAGAAGTGAGCCGTGACCCGGTGGGAGGTGCTGTCCTCGGGCGAGTGCGGCCCGTCCACGGCGTACACTCGGGCAGTATCTCCCGCGCAGACCTCCAGTGAGTCGAGTGCCACGACCTCCACATCGGTCGAGTCGCCAAGCCAGAGCAACCGCCATTCGGGCGGCAGCGTCACCTCCGCCGAGTCGGCTTGAAGCACGAGCATGGCCCGGGTCGCCTGAGTGAAGGTCAGCGTGTCGGTGCCCGAGCTCCAGTGAAGCTGAAACGCGTTCGCCACTTCGGGGATGATGAGCAACGACAGGATGGCCAACCAGAGAATCCGTCTCATCTACGGCCTCCTCTCGAACCCTGGCGCGTGGTGCAAACGCGCCTGCGACCGACAAGGGTCTGCGGCGGCGTCGAGAGGAAGCGACCACGGTGCGGCCGAGGGGCATGCCCTTGCTTGAATCCTGAGGGCTCGATCGGAGCCGAGCCCGCGTCCAACCCAAGTGGACACCCGGACGGGATGGCAATGCAATAGGAATCGGGCGTTGGTGCAAGGCAGTGCAACGGCGACTTGCGCGAGGCGGCGTTCCCGTGGGCCGTGGATCAGACGCGACGCTAGGTCGGTGTGGGATCTCCCGCCGGCTCCTCGCCCGCGAGCTCGGCCGGGTAGTCGGGCGGCAACTCGCGCAGGTTCTCGACGAAGAGCGGCACGTCGTCGCCCAGGTTCCCGAGCGCCTCGGGGCCCTCGCTCACGCGCACGATCTCGTAGAGCGTGGTGCGCTGGGCCGGTGTGAAGCCGGCCTCGCGGATCAGGGTCTCGATCTCCGGCTGGGTCACCTTGTTGAGGTGGCCGGTGGCGAGGTGGACGTACTCCTCGAACAGCGTGCCGCCGAAGTCGTCGGCGCCGAAGTGGAGCGCGATCTGCCCGGTCTTCTTGCCCTCGCCGAACCACGACGCCTGGACGTGATCGAAGTTGTCGAGGTAGAGCCGCGCGGCCGCGAGGATGCGCAGGTAGCGCGACGCGCCGGCGACGTGCGGGACCTTCGACTCCATCGGGGTGTTGCCGCGCTTGTAGGACCACGGCACGAACGCGGTGAAGCCGTGGGTCTCGTCCTGCAGGTCGCGGATGGAATCGAAGTGCTCGACCACCTCGGCGTCGGTCTCGACGTGGCCGTACATCATGGTCGCGGTCGAGCGCATGCCGACGCGGTGCGCCTCGCGGTGCACCTCGAGCCAGGCCTCGGGCCCGCCCTTCCTGACCGAGACGCGCTGCCGCACCCGCTTCGCCAGGATCTCGGCGCCGCCGCCGGGGAGCGTGCGCTGCCCGGCCTCGTACAGGGCCTCGAGCACGCCGCGCACGGTGAGGCCCGAGACCGCGGCCATCTGGTGGATCTCGGGCGCCGAGAAGAAGTGCGGAGTGATGCGCGGGAAGCGCCGCCGCGACTCGCGCACGATCGCCGGGTAGAACTCCCAGGGGATCGCCGGGTTGAGGCCGCCCTGCAGCAGCACGGTGGTGGCGCCGATCGCGTCGGCCGCCGCCATCATCCGCATCACGCCCGCGACGTCGTGGGTGTAGGCGTCGGGCGCGTTCGCGCCGGGCTTGCGGTAGAAGGCGCAGAAGTGGCAGTCCACCGTGCAGACGTTGGTGTAGTTGGGATTGGTGTCGAGGACGTAGGTCACCCGGCGCGGGTCGTTGCGGCCCGCGCGCACCTCGTGCGCCAGCGCGCCCAGCTCGAGCAACGGCGCCTCGGTGAGCAGGAAGACGCCCTCGTCACTCGTCAGCCGTCCGCCGCGGCGGACCTTGTCCTCGATCTGGGACCACACGTGGGATGCCCCCGTTCCTCGCGCGGCACCGCGCCGCCGGAAGGGTGGGCAGTCTACACGCGGGCGCGGAGAGCGTCGAGCCGCGGAGCCGCCGCCGCGGGGCCGGGCGAACGCCGGCGCGTCCCCGCCCGGTCGAGTCCGCTGGCGCGGCCGCGGCGCGCGGTCGTCAGCGGCCCTTCAACCGGCGGAACTCGTCGACGAAGGCGCGTGCGTCGGCGGGCGAGAAGCTGGCGAGCACCGCCTGGTCGTCGATCTCCAGGTCCTCGAAGACACGATCGCCGTCCGCGGTGATCAGCTCCAGCCGGCCGGCGCGGTAACGCGCGTCGCGCAGCGCGTCCACCGGGCACTCGAGGCTGTGGTCCAGCAGCGCGCGCACGCTGCCCAGCACGGCGCCCTTGATCGCCTGCGCCAGGACGTTGTCCTCCCCGTCCTCGCGTTCGCGGGCCATCGCGCGGTCGAGCTTGCGCAGGGTGCGATCGCTGAACTGGATCGCGACGACCTCGCGGGTCAGTACCAGGGCCGCGGTGCGGTCCTCGGTGAGCGCGGCGAAGCGCGCGCGGTCCAGATCGTGGCGCTCACCCCACTCGACCGGCGGCCTGACGTCGCACCCGTTCACCGAGCCGACGTGGCCATGGCGGTCGTGGGCGAGCGCGGCGCCGGCGGGAAGCAGCGCCGCGAGCAACAGCGTGACGAGTGCGCTACGCATGGTGGTGTCCTCGCTCGGTGGGTGGTGCCCGGATACCTGCTACTACGGCGGGCGGGGGCCCGGGGTTGCAGCTCCTCGCGCGCCGGGCCCGGCCGCGCAGGGCCGGTGCCGCGCGCCCGCCCGCGGCCTCGGCCCGGGCGGCCGGGGTCGTCGCGGGCGCCGGGCGCCACCGGGGCGGCGAGGTTCGCGCCGGGAGCGGGCCGGCGCGGACGGACGCGGCAGGTCGCCGGTCCCGCATGGGCTATGCTGGCCCCGCACCCGGAGGTCCCAGCATGGTCCGGTCCCTCGTGATCGCCTGCCTGCTCGCGGCCGGGCCGGGGCCGGCCCGCGCCGGTCCGGATCCGGAGGCGGCCGCGCGGGTCCCCCACGCCCCCGCGGCTCCGGCGCCCCTCGTCGCGTCTCCCACCCCGATCGAGGTCTCGGTGGACGCGCGCATCGAGCTGCTCGCGGTGGTGCAGACCCTGGCCGGCGACGAGCAACTCGGCACCGCCGACCTCGACTACCGACGCGAGGTGCTCGAGCGTTTCGCCCCGTGGCGCTCGCACCCCGCGGTCACGCTGTTCGCGCGCATGGCCCGCGAGGGCTTCACCCGCGACGCCCCGCCCGCGGTGATGCTGCGCCTCTCCGAGCCGCCCGACCTCGAGCTGCGGGCGCCGTTCTCGGTCTACGTCGAGACCCGCGCCGGCGGGCGCGCGCGGCTCTTCGCCTTCCTCGACTCGCTGCGCGACTTCGCCGCGAGCAGCCGCTTCGCGGAGTTCCACGCCGCGCACGAGCGCGCGTTCGGCGGACTCGTCGCGGGCGCGCGGCGGGCGCTGCGGAGCACGCGCGTCGTGGCCCCGCTCGAGGACTACTTCGGCGTGCGCGAGCACGGCTATCACCTGATCCTCTCCCCGCTGATGCAGGCGGGCGGCTACGCCGCCGAGGTCGAGCGCCCGCCGGGGATCGTGGACTGCTACGCCATCCTCGGACCCGCCGGCGGCGCCCGCGGCCAGCCGCGCTTCTGGGACCCGGACGCGCTCGAGGCCCTGCTGTGGCACGAGTTCTCGCACGTCTTCGTCGGCAACCTGCCCGCCGACTGCCGCGCGACCATCGCCGCCGACTCGGCGCTGTTCGAGCCCCTGCGGGCCCGGATGCTGGCCCAGGGCTACGGCCGCTGGGAGGTCTGCGCCGACGAGCACCTGGTGCGCGCGGTGGGCGTGCGGCTGGTCGCCCGGCTGGCGGGGGCGCACGCCGCGGACCGCGCGCTCGACCAGCAACTGCGGCTGGACTTCGTCTACCTGCCGCGGCTGCTGGCGGCGCTGCAGCGCTACGAGCGCGAGCGCGGCCGCTTCCACGCGCTCGGCGACTTCTGCCCCGACCTGGCGGACGCGCTCCGCCGCCCCGGGCCGCTGCCGCTCGGCCGGCCGTAGCGCCGGGCGCTTGCGCCGGCGCGCGGGGCGGGCCAGACTGCGCGCGGTCGGCACGCGGCATCCAACGGACGGAGGAGCGATGACGGTGAACCCGGGCGGCCCCGCGACGAAGGAGAAGGTCACGTTCCCGCTGGACCGGATGGTCTGGCATCCCACGCCGCTCGTGAACCAGGTCACCCTGATCACCACGCTCAACCAGGACGGCGAGACGAACGTGGCGCCCAAGAGCTGCGTCTCGCTGATGATCTTCCGGCCGCTGATGCTGGCGATGGGCTGCAACCTCACGCACTGGACCGCGCGCAACCTGCGCCGCGGCCTCGAGTGCGTGGTGAACGTGCCCGGCGCGCAGCTGGCGGCCGAGGCCTGGGCCTCGTCCGAGCTGCCGCACCCGCGCACGATCGAGTCGGCGGGCCTGACTCCGTTCCCGAGCCGGCTGGTGAAGCCGCCGGGCATCGCCGAGTGCCGCGCCCACCTCGAGTGCGCCTTCGAGCGCGAGATCGTCTACGGCGAGGAGATCATCCTCCTGCTGCGCGTCCTCGGCGCCACCATGGACCGCGACGTGATGGAGGCGCCCGACCCGTACGCGCTCATGCGCCCGTTCGCGTTCCTCGAGGAGAGGCTCTTCGGCGTGGTGGAGCGGGGCGAGAAGCTCTAGCAGTCCGGGCGGAAGCGCGCAGGGCGGAAGCGCGCAGGGCGCACCCGCGGGTGCGCCCCGGGTGTCGGGGGCCCGGCGCCGCGCGGCGACAGTTCCCGCGGTCGCCGCCCAGCAGATCGCCGAGCCCGCCGAGCAGCGAGCCCTCCTCGCGGCGGCGTCCGCCCGCCTGTGGCGCGGCGGCGTAGATGCGGCTCGCCAGCCGGCTGAACGGCAGCGACTGCAGCCACACCTTGCCGGGGCCGCGCAGCGTGGCGAAGAACAGGCCCTCGCCGCCGAACAGCGCGGTCTTGATGCCGCCCACCAGCTGGATGTCGTACTCGACGCTGGGCTGCATCGCCACGATGCAGCCGGTGTCCACGCGCAGCATCTCGCCCGCGGCGAGCGTGCGCTCCTCGTGCGCGCCGCCGGCGTGCACGAAGCACCAGCCGTCGCCCTTGAGCCGCTCGAGGATGAAGCCCTCGCCGCCGAACAGCCCGGCGCCGAAGCGCTTGGTGAACGCGATGTCGAGCGACACGCCCTTGGCCGCGCACAGGAACGAGTCCTTCTGCGCGATCAGCTCGCCGCCGATGTCGGCGAGCCGGATGGCCTCGATGCGGCCCGGGTAGGGCGCGGCGAACGCCGCCTTCCGCTTGCCCTGGCCCTGGTTCAGGAACACGGTCATGAAGAGCGACTCGCCGACGATGACGCGCTTGCCCGCGCTCAGCAGCGCGCCCATGAAGCCGCCCGACTGCTGCTGCGAGCCGTCCCCGAAGATGGTCTGCATCTCGATGCCGTCCTCGAGGTACATCATCGAGCCGGCCTCCGAGATCACGGCCTCGCCGGGGTCCAGCTCGATCTTCACGAACTGCATGTCGTCGCCGATGATCTCGTAGTCCACTTCGTGCATGGCGGGCATCGTGGGGCTCCTGGTGCGGACGGGCGCGGAGCGGGTCCCCGCGGGTGGTCCGGGGTCTTCTACGGAAGCGACGCGGCCGGGGTTGCGTCAGTCCAGCTCGACCAGCCCATGGGCGTGCAGCAGCGCCTCGTAGCGCTCGAGCCCCTTGAGGTCCTCGGGGCCCAGGCGGTAGTGGAAGCGACGCAGGTAGGCCTCGACCTCCTCGGGCCGCCACCCCGGCTCGGTCTGCTGGCGCGCCACCTCCGGCAGCGCGGCGAGGCCGGCCGCGAGCGAAGCCTCGAGGAAGCGGCCGATCGCCGCCTGGATGCCGGGCTCGAGCGCCCGGCGCACCGCCCAGACGGCGTACACGAACGAGAGCCCGGTCCACTCCAGCCAGTCGGCGCCGAGGTCGAGCGTGTGGGTGAAGCCTTCCGGGCGCTGGTTGCGCATGCGCATCGCCGCGTCGCCGATCATCAGCAGCGCGTCGGCCTGCCCGGGCTCGAGGCCGCGGATGTAGCGCACGTTGTGCAGCCCCCGGCGCACGTCGAGCAGCAGGTGCAGCAGCCGCACCGAGGTCGAGGTCGCGGGCGTGACCGACACCAGCGCGCCCGCGAGCGCCTCGGCGGGCCGGCGCGAGAAGAGCAGCACCGACTGCACCTCGCCGCGCGCCGCCGCGCCCATCGGCGGCTGGACCAGGTCGAAGCGGTCCTTGAGCCGCAGGTAGTCGCCCGCGGCCATGCTGCCGAAGTCCACGCGCCCGGCCTCGGCCTCGCGGCCGAGGTCGCGCGGCAGCAGGTTGCGCACCGCGAACGGCGCGTCGTTCCAGAGCGCGTAGAACGGCGCGACGTTGGCGTAGGGGATGCGCGCGGCGACGATGGCGTGGGTGAGCTCGGGCAGATCGTCCATGGCGGAGCCGGACTCTACAACGCGGAGACCGCGCCTGTCACCAGCGCAGCCCCGCGCTGAAGCGCAGGGTGCGGGGCGGGTAGAGCAACCGCGGGTCGTTCACCTGGACCCAGCGCGGCGGCCCGCCGTGCGGGTCGTCGAGCAGGTACGCGCCACCGCCGTTGCCGGTCTCGGTGCGGTAGGCGCCGTAGTCGTCGTAGAGCGTGTTGATGACCGGGTTCGGGTACCCGTCCACCGTGGCATAGCGCTCGCCCCGGTGGTCGAACAGGTTGCGCGCCTCGAGCGCGAGCGTGAGGCGGGGGGCCATGCCCGGCACCCAGCGCACGTCGAGGTTCGTGGTCTCCGTCCAGCCGAAGCGCCGGCTGTTGACCTGCTGCACGTCGGTGACCGGCTCGCGGCGCTGCTTGGGCGTCCAGGGCAGCGGCGAGCCCACCGCCGTGGACCACGACACGGACCAGCCATTCCAGAGCGGGCCCGAGGCGCTCGCGAGGATGGAGTGGCGGCGGTCCCACGAGAGCGGCACGTCGGCGACCGGGGCCACGCGCGCCCCGCGGGTCGGCCCGTACGGGTCGCCCTCCGAGCGCGACTCGCTCCCCCAGGCCTCCATCCAGGTGTAGTGCAGATCCAGCCTGTGACCCGCGTCGGACGCGTGGAGCAGGCTCCACTCGAAGCCCAGCGCCGAGGCCTCGTCGTCGTTGGTGTAGTACTGCACGGCGACGTTCGGGCTGAAGTAGTAGTTGCGCGCGCCCACCTGCCCCCAGACGTTCCGGAAGAACACCGACGCCTGCGCCGCCCACGCCGCGCTGAACAGGTGCTTCAGCGACGCCTCGTAGGAGATGACCGTGGCCGGCAGGAGAGCCGGGTTCCCGAGCGGCTGCCGGGGGTCGACCAGGCGGCGCCGGTCGTAGAGGAAGTCGCGCCCCGGATCCTGCTGGACCCGGACGTAGGCCAGGGAGAAGGCGTCCTGCACCGAGACGGGGTAGGTCAGGCCAAGCCGCGGGGAGAGCGACCAGAGGCCGCGCGCGTCACCGGGCAGGGTCTGGTGCGCGCCCTCGGCCCCCGCGGTGAAGTACTCCGCCCGCAGGCCCATGTTCGCCACCATGCCCGCGTACGACCAGCGGCCCTGCACGTAGGCGAACAGCCCGGGCGCGGTGGCGTCGTAGGTCCGCAGGCTGTCCAGTTCGTGGTGGAACGCCGTGCCGTCCAGCTCATAGAGGGTCGCGTGCTCGAGCGTCGCCCCCGCCCCGGCCTTGAGCGTGCCGCCGCCGCGGGTCGTGACCTCGCCGTCGCCACGGAACGTGTAGACATCGCTGCCGGACTCGCGATAGAGCGGGTCGTCACCCCAGATCACCAGGAACGGATCGGCCGCCGGGCCAGCCAGCCCCCGCGGGTCGCCGAAGATGGCGTCGTCGACGCCGACGTACCCGGCGCCCCGGTGGCCGCTGACCGAGGTGACGGTCCGCGTGCGCAGCCAGCCCAGGCTGAGCGCCCCGTGGCGCCGCTCGCCCAGCGTGGAGACGGAGACCAGCGCGGCGAGCTGCCGGTCGTCGGTGACCGCGAGCCGGTCCGCCGCGCGGTAGCGCACGGAGCCCGGAACGGAATCCTCGCTGAAGATCGGCCGGCCGGAGTCCTGTGGGTTGACGACCACCCAGCCGTCGAGCGTCCAACTCGGGTCGTAGGGCCGGTGCAGCTGCCGGTTCACCAGCAGTTGCGCCACGAAGCGCCGGGACTGGTCCACCGGCGCCACCTTGACGTAGCCGAGCATGCGGTTCTCCGCGCGCCAGTCGAGCGGGATGCCCGCCACCCTCATCCGGGAGGCGGAGCGCAGGTCCGGCAGCCAGGTGTCGTCGAGCGTGGCGTCGCCCGCGGCCACGACCCCGAGCCCGAGCAGGTGCAGCGGGCCCCCGACCCGCGCGCTCGCGCGGTCGTACCGGCGGTCCCCGAGCGCGGTCTGCCAGCGGGCCTCTCCCGAGTACCGCGGCTCCGGCTCCGCCGTGCGCAGGTCCACCGTGCCGGCCAGGCCCGACCCGTACCGGGCCTCCGGCGCGCCGCTCACCAGATCGGCGCTGCGCAACGCCAGCATCGGCACGTCCAGGGCACGGCGCCGCAGCGGCTCGTTGAGGCTCAGACCGTCCAGCGTCACGGCCGTCTCGCCGCTCCGCCCGCCACGCACGTGGAGCTCCTCCCCGTGCGCCACGACGCCCGCCTGCAGGGCGATCGCGTCGGTGAGGTTGTCGATCGGGAGCGCCCGCATGGCCGTGCCGGAGATCATCCGCACGGTCTCGCTCGAGTTCAGGTCGTGGAGCGGCGCCCGCACCTCGATGGCCGGGAACTGCCGGGCCACGCGGGCCGCCGCGCGGGCCGTGTCGGCAGGCGCGACCGGGGTCGGCGCCCGGGTCTCGGCGCCGGGCGCGGCGTTCAGCACGGAGAGCAGGGCGAGGACGGCGCCTGTGGCGGCCATGAGCACCTCCGGGGCGGTTCGCCGTGCGCCCCCGCCCGGGTCATGGATCGGCCGGGCTGAGGGCGCCCGGCCGACGAGCGGATGCTGCCGTGTGCCGGTCGGGAATGCAACCGGATTCTGCCGGGCGCTCCCGGGCGACGCCGGATCAGCCGCGGGCGCCGCGACGGCGGCGGGGGCGCTCGGTGGCGACCCCGGTCACGACGTAGGTGCCGCTGCGCTCGTCCTTGCGCAGGGTGACGGCGCCCGCCTCCTGCGCCTCCTCCAGCAACTCGCTGAAGCTGCCGTAGCCGAGGGCCGCCTCGGAGAACGCGGGGCGCTTGCGCTTCATGGTGTCCTTCACCAGCGAGGCCTGGATCACGTCGAAGTTCTCGCGCTGGAGCGCGCGGACGGTGTCGGCCAGGAGGCGGAACGCCTCGTCCTTGTCGCGCGCGGGCTTCGCGCCGGCCGTGACCGGCGCGGGCGGGCGCTCGAGGTCCTCGTAGTAGATGAACTCGTCGCAGCCATTCGCCAGCAACGGCGAGGTGGACTCCTTCATGCCGAGGCCGATGACGTACTTGCCGTTCTCCTTGAGCTTCGCGACCAGCGGCGAGAAATCGCTGTCGCCCGAGACGACCACGAACGTGTCGATGTGCGCCTTGCTCCAGCTCAGGTCCATCGCGTCCACGACCAGCCGGATGTCCGCCGAGTTCTTGCCGGTGGTCGCGCGGCGCGGGATCTCGATCAACTCGATGCCGTTCTCGTGCAGGCCGGTCGTGTAGGTGCGGAAGCGGTTCCAGTCGGCGTAGGCCACCTTGACGATGACCTTGCCCTTCTCGAGCAGCCGGTCGAGGATCCGGCGCACGTCGAACGGGGCCGATCCCTCGCGCAGGCCCAGCGCGATGTTCTCGAAATCGATGAACACCGCGATCTGCAGTTGCGAACCGGCGGTCGTGGTCGACGCGATCATGTGCCGCACCTCCGAGGATGGCCGGACCCGTGCCGGCCGCCCGGGCGGGCGCGGCGCCGAGTCCCGGCTGCATGTTCGCAGCGATGGCCCGGTCTGTCATCTCCCTTCGGGAGACGGCGGCGGGTCGGGCAGGGTGCGGCGCCGTGCCGGGGGCCGGGCCAGGCGTGGCAGGCGGCAATCAACCCACGCGCCCGCCTTCCACGCCCTGCCCGAACCCCATCCGCGGGGGGCCCGCTGCGGGGCGCGGGTCACCCCCCGCGCAGCGTCTCGAGGAAGGCCTCGCCGTAGCGCTCGAGCTTGACCGGGCCGACGCCGGAGATCGCGAGCAGAGCGGCGCGGGTGCGCGGCGCGTGCTTCGCCATCTCGCGCAGCACGGCGTCGCTGAAGACGATGTAGGCGGGCACGCCCTCGGCGTCGGCCAGCCGCTTGCGCGTGGCGCGCAGCCGCTCGAACAGCGCGGGGTTCACGATCTCCCCGGCGCTGCCGCGCCGCGACCGCGCCGGGGCGGCCGGCGCGAACAGGTCGCCGTCCCCCGGTCCCGCCGCGGCGCGCGCCGGCGCCTGCGCCACCAGGTCCTCGATCCCGGCGCCGCGGCAGACGTCGCACGAGGCGCCGCAGGGCTCGATCGCCTCGTCGAAGTAGCGCACCAGCGCCTGGTGGCGGCAGCCGCCGCGGTCCACGAGGCGGAAGAGCTCCACGGTCTTGGCGCGGGTCTCGGCCCGCAGCGCCGGGTCCTCGATGCCGTCGAGGAACGCCTCGTAGCCCATCACGTCGGCCCACGAGTAGAGCAGCACGCAGTCGCTCGGCAGCCCGTCGCGCCCGGCGCGCCCGATCTCCTGGTACCAGGCCTCGACGCTCCGGGGCATGTCGCGGTGGATGACGAAGCGTACGTTGCTCTTGTCGATGCCCATGCCGAACGCCACGGTCGCGACGATGACGTCGCACTCGTCGCGGGCGAAGGCGTCCTGGTTGCGGTGGCGCGTCTCGTCGGCGAGCCCGGCGTGGTAGGCGAGCGCCCGCACGCCCTGCCCGGACAGCCACGCGGCGAGCGAGTCCACCGCGCGGCGCGAGAGGCAGTAGACGATGCCGCTCTCGCCGGCGTGGCGCCGGATGATGCCGAGGATGTCGCGCCGCGAGTTGCGGCGCGCCGCCGGGGGGCCGGCGCCGGCGCCGTGCCGGGGCGCCGCTCCCGCGTCCCCCTTCTTGTGCGCGGTGATCAGCAGGTTGGGACGGAAGAACGAGCCCTTGTAGCCCGCGGGCGCGCGCATCGCGAGCTGCTGGATGATGTCGCCCGCCACGCGCCGCGTCGCCGTGGCGGTGAGCGCCAGCACCGGCACGTCGCCCATCAGCTCCTTCAGGCCCGCGAGCTGCCGGTAGGCCGGGCGGAAATCGTGCCCCCAGTGGCTGATGCAGTGCGCCTCGTCCACCACCACCAGGCCGATGCGGCAGCCGGCGATCAGGTCGCGCAGCGAGCCTTCGAGCCCCTCGGGCGCGACGTAGAGCAGCTCGACCTCGCCGCGCCGCAGCGCCGCGAGCCGGCGGCGGCGCTCCTCGAACTCGACCGTGGAGTTGAGCACGGTGGCGCGGAAGCCGAGCCGCGTGAGCGCGTCCACCTGGTCCTTCATCAGCGAGATGAGCGGCGAGATGACCAGCACCGCGCCGGGCAGGATGCGCGCCGGGATCTGGAAGGTGAGCGACTTGCCCGCGCCGGTCGGCATGACCGCGATGCAGTCGCGCCCGGCGAGCACCGCGTCGATGACCTCGCGCTGCCCGGGGCGGAACGCGCGGAAGCCGAAGACCTGCTCGAGCACCTGCTGCGGATCGGCGAGTCGGGAGGGGGCGGCGGAGGCGAAGAGGTCGGACAAGGTCCCTCCGTGGACAGGGGCGCCCGGTTCGCGGGTCGCGGCTCGGGCGGGCCGCCCCGCCGCGCTTCCGGGCCCGGGAAGCCGTCGGCGCGGGGCGGGTCCCGCACTCTACGCGTCCGCCCGCGACCCGGCAACGACCGTCCTAGGGCACCGACGCTCCCGGGCGTCCCCAGCCCAGTTGCACCACCTCGAAACTGTCCGCCGACAGCTTCGCGAACGCCGGGTTGAGCACGTCGTTGTCCCAGCGCGCGTCCATCGTGCCGGTGACGTAGAGGTCCGAGCCGTTGTCGGCGAGGATGAGTCCGTAGCGCTTCATCGCGCGGAAGACGCGCTGGACCTCGGGCGGGTAGCCGGTGAGCACGACCGCGGCCTTGAGCCGCAGCCGCGCGCCGAGCGGCGGCGCGGCGGCGGTCGCGCCGGCGCTGTGCGACGCGGGCCAGACGTGCCCGTTCGTGGCGCGGGTGGTGAAGCGGAAGGCGTGCGGGATCTCGGCCGCGCCGAAGGCCTCGTCGCAGCGCACCAGCCCGGGGAAGATCGCCAGCCCGGCCGCGTCGGCCGAGGTCCAGCCCTCGGGGCGCCCGGCGTCGCTCGCCAGGTCGAAGGCCGCGCCCGAGCCGGCCTCCCAGCGCGCCGCGTCGGCGTTCCAGCGCGTCGCCCAGGTCTCGAACAGCAGCCAGTGGTCGCGGTCCACCACGATCAGGTGCCGGTCGCCGTCGGTCCCGCCGCCGGGCACGTCGCCCTCGACGTAGTCCCCCGCGGTCTTCGCCTGCTCGGGGATCGGGTAGCCGGCCGGGCGCCCGGGCGCGCCGGTGTCGCTCTCCTCCGGGTAGTCCACGAACGTCACCGGCACGAGCGGCTGCGTCCCGGCGACGCCGACGTAGGGGATGCCGTAGGGCGGCGGGCCGAAGTCGGGGTGGAGCCGGCGCACCGCGCCCGGGTTCTGCGCCGTGCGCCCGCTGATCCAGTCGAGGTAGGCCTGCGAGCCGGCGTCCACGGGCGCCTGGCTCACGTCCACGTTCCAGCCGCTCGCGGCGGGGAACACCGCGCGGCCGGTGAAGTCCTCGAGCAGCACCACGCCGGTGTGCCCGGTGGCGGGCGCCGTCGCGGCCGCCGCCGGAGCGGTCACCGCGGACCGGCGCGCCGAGCAGCCGGCGAGCACGACCAGGACGGCGACGATGGCGACGGCGATGGTGTCGGAACGCTGCGGTCGCATGACGGTCCTCCCGCGTGAGGCGGCACCCGGACGGTGCAAGGACCTCGCCCGCGGCAATCGCGCCCGGCGGACGGAAGCGCCCGCGGCGGCCCGTGCAATCCGCGCGACGCCCGCCCGAAAACGCCACGCCCCCGCGCCCGGGGGCGCGGGGGCGGGCGGACGGACGACGACTACATGGGCTTGGGCTCGAGGATCGCGATCACGCTGATGGACGGGTGCTCGAGGATGGCGAAGCGCCCGATGTTCGGGATGACCGTGACCGGCACCTTGATGGTCATGCCCAGTCGCTCGGCCGCCTTCACCGTCGCGTCGGCGTCCTTCACGTTCACGTAGCTGAGCCAGTGCGTGGGCACGCCCTGGAACCGCTCGCCCTTCATCTCCCAGGCCCCGCCGACCCGCTGGTCGCCCGACTTGAAGATGGTGTAGACGCCGTTCGGCCCCATGTCCATGTCCTCGGCCCTCCAGCCGAAGAGCTCCGTCAGCAGGGACTTCGCGGCCCGGCCATCCCAGGTGCCGAGCTCGTTCCACACGAAGCCGTTGGTGGCGGGTGCTGCCTGGGTCTCTGCCATGATCGTCACTCCTCTCGCCGGTGGTGCATCCAGGGGGATCGTCCGGGCGGGACGCGGGTCCCCGCCCCGGGGCCTTTCGATGCGGCTCAGCCCCCGTCGGTCTCCACCGGCAGGCCCGCGGACTGCCAGGCGCGGAAGCCGCCGGCGAGCGAGACCACGTTCGTGTACCCCATCCGCTGCAGGCTGTCGCACACCAGCACGGTGCGGTAGCCGCCGCCGCAGTAGCAGACGATCGGGGTGGCGCGGTCGGAGAAGTAGGACTCGATGTCGCGCTCGAGGATGCCCCGGCCCAGGTGCATCGCGCCGGGCAGATGGCCGCGCGCCCATTCGTGGTCCTCGCGCACGTCGATCAGCACGTGCCGGTCGCGGCGCATCAGGCGCTCGCCGTACTCCGAGATGGTGATCTCCCTCACCCGCGGCCGCGCCTCGTCCACCAGCGCCAGGAAGCCCTTGCCGTGGTGATGGTGCGTCATGCCCCGGCCCCTCCCGCCGCGGCGCGCTCGTACACCCGGCCGGCCACCGCGCCGGCGCCCGTGCCGGGGCCGTACTCGCGCACCACGCGGTAGAGCGCGTCGCGCTGGACCGGCACCTTCCCGGCCTCGCGGATGGTCTGCACCATCGCGTCCTCGGCCAGGCCCACCGGGCTGCGCGCCTGCGCGGCGTGAGCGATCTTCTCGACGCCGATGGTGCCGTCGAGATCGCTGGCGCCGAAGTTGAGCGCGACGCTCGCGGTGTCGTGGCCGAGCATCACCCAGTACGACTTCACGTGCGGCACGTTGTCGAACAC
>Ga0335071_10004028_pt1 | contig 15389 bp, 18 predicted proteins | sample Lox_Sample_15_FD_206724 | JGI IMG/M metagenome (GOLD analysis project Ga0335071, IMG submission 206724) | Soil microbial communities from Loxahatchee National Wildlife Refuge, Florida, United States - Lox_Sample_1.5 | ecosystem: Environmental > Terrestrial > Soil > Wetlands | place: USA... | reverse complement strand
ATTAATTGAAACACTAGAAAAAGCATATAAAATAAAGCATAAGGGTCATGCCGTCCTCGTGGTTCAATCCTTTAGTGTTTTCGTGCCATTCGGGAGGTTGTTTCGTGTTTTAAGCGCCAGGCATGGGCCTTAGTGATTTTAGTGCCCTTACGTGGGATATAAAAGAATTCGTGTTTTCGTGTTGAAAAACCGACGGGCAGTACGAAAGTGGAAAATAGGGCAAAGGACTATTAAACAAACACGGAACTACTGGCCTCTGTGGTGAAAATAGTGTCCTCCGTGCCCTTCGAGCACTTAAAGCCAGAATGAAATTATATGGCGAGACTAAAGTCATCAAGTACCTCACATGGTTAGCGACGTTCGTACAACCGTGAGTCGAAAATAAAAAACCGGACAAATCCGCGAATCAACTTGAATACAATTATTTATTTTCGCCTTCGAGCAGCATCTTTCTCGTGTGCCAGATGCGCTGCAGGGCCGTGATGTGGCTGGCGATGCCGATGATGATGAGCGCCCATCCGAGGATGCTATAATTAACGCCATAGAGCCCGAATGCCGGCCTATAGGCGATATTCAGGGAGGTGGCGAGCACCAGGATGATGAGCCGGTCCGCCCTTCCCATGATGCCTCCATAGGCCCGGCCGATGCCGACCGCCTGGGCCTGCGTGCCCAGGTAGCTGGCCAGCAGCACGCCCGTTAGAATGATGATGCCCATCACCGGATCAACGTATCCCCCGAGGCACGCGCCACCGATGATGAAGACGTCGGAGTACCGGTCGATCACGTGGTCCAGAAAGTCGCCATACTTCGAGGCGCTGTTCGTCTTCCGGGCCAGCATGCCGTCGGCGCCGTCCATGAAGGCGTTCAGGAAGACAAAGACGAGGGCGGCAAAGAGCATCCACGGGTTATTCGATGAAAAGTAATAGCAGACGCCGGCAATGATTGCGAAGACGAGCGATATTACGGTGAGAGCGTTCGCCGTAACGTTAAGGGACTGAAACACATTAATGAAGGGGTCGAGCAGGAGCACGGCCGTCGAGCGGAGCGAGTCCATGGTCACAGGAAAGCCTCCTCGCTAAAGTCGATGGCTCCCGGCGTATACTTATCTGTGCCCCGAATGGCCTCCCTCACCGCATCCCTGGCTTGCATTGGTTTCATATTGGTCGTATCGATTTCATAAACCTTTTTATGCGTGTCCAGGGCTTCGACGAGGATGAGGTCGAGCGCCTCCGCCTCGATATTCTCTTTGATCTTTGCCTCGCTCCAGCCTCTGTTTTTTAATCGTTCCCGGAGGGCAGCGGGCGAGGCGCGGAGGACGATGATCGTGTCCGCCGGCAGAAGATGCGACGTATGGCCTTCAAGGATGACATCCCCTTTCAGGCTCCTGACGTACTTTGAAAGCCGGGGCAGATCGGCGATAAGGCAATCCCGCTCCTCGTCCATGCCCAGGCTGTAGCCATTTTTAATTAGCTCGTTCACGTGGACGACACGAAAGCCTTCATCGATCGTGTCGGCGATGGTGGACTTGCCGGTGCCCGGGGTGCCCGTGAGCGCGATCTTCATGCGCCACCGCGAATATCTTTGAGAGCATTCACGAGGCGCTTGTTCTCCGCAGGCGTGCCCACCGTGATACGGACAAAAGTATCACCCATGCCGCGGAATGGGGAACAGTCACGCAGGATGACCCCCCTCTTCATGCATTCATCGGCCACGAACTTCGACTTGAGGGGCGCGACGTCCATGAGTATGAAATTTGCCTCCGACGGCAAGGCCTTAAAGGGCAGGCTCTCTGCTAAATATTTCCGGCCCTTCTTTACCGTTTCAATGGACTTACGATAGTACTCCGTATCACTCAGGGCCCCCAGAGCGGCGGCGATGGAGACGCGGCTGATCGCGAACGGCGTTGCCGCTTTCATATACTGCTTCAGGACCCATTCCGGGACAAAAGCATAGCCGATACGCAATCCGGCCAGGCCCCAGGCCTTGGACATAGTCCGGCCTACGATGACGTTATCGAATTTTTTAACCAGGTCCAGCACAGGGCGGTCCGAGAAATCGATATACGCCTCGTCCACGAACACGAGACATTTAACGGCTTTCGCGATCCGCTCGATGTCCTCGACGGGGGTGACATTGCCCGTGGGGTTGTTCGGCGAGGTGATAAATATGAACTTCGTGCGGTCGTTGACCTTATCCAATATGTCTTCGACATCAATGCTGTAGTCGGGCTTCCGCATCGAGAATACGGGGCTGGCGCTGCTGAAGCCGGTCACGTTCTCGTAATAGGAGAACGTCGGCACGGGTATGACCGACTCGTCGCCTTTATCCAGGAACACTCGCAGCAGAGTCTCCAGGACACCATCCATGCCGGGGCCTGTGACGATATTACCGACGGGCAGGCCATAGTGCGCCGCGAGCGCTTCCTTCAGCTCGATCGCGTCGACGCTGGGGTATAGATGAATGGTGCCGGCCGCCTTTTTGACGGCGGCGATGGCCTTAGGGCTCGGGCCCAGGCAGTTCTCGTTGGATGCGAGCTTGATGACGTCCCGTGGAGCGATACCGTAAGAGCGGGCGACCTCTTCGATGTTCCTTCCCGCCACGTATTCCTTCATGCTCTCGATCGAGGGTTTCGGTCTGATCGCCATAAAAAAACAATTATTCGAGAAGTCGTCTTTGCTTATAGCATTTATCATGTGCCCGCGGGACCGTTTACTTTTTAATCCCCGGTCGCCTATAAATACGGGATGGCACAGTACTGGAATCCCGACATGGAAAAGCTGGACTGGAAAAGCATCGGCGACCTTCAGGCCCGAAAGCTTCGCGCGATGGTCCGGATGTTCCGCCATCAACCGTTCTATAGCAAGATGCTCCGGCAGTCCCACATCGATCCATGGGACATCGAAAGTTGTGATGACCTGCGGCGGCTCCCGTTCACGACACACGAGGACCTGGCCTCCAACCCCGAATCATTTATCCTGACGCCCGTGGAAAAAGCGTATACCGGGCCTCGCCTGATGGCCTCCCGATTCCAGTACCTGTTCTACGATACGCTTGTGGGCAACTCCCGTATCCGGCAGATCGACGAATATTACCCCGTCACAACCTTCGATACGGCCAACGGCGTGCCCATCTACCTCTCGAAGTTCGACATGGGCATCTTTAAGGAGCTCTGCGGGCGGGCGGCAGCCTGCGCGGGCCTCATGCAAGTGGACCGCTGCCTGAACGCTCATCCGTACGGCCAGAGCATCGACTTCTGGCATTCCCATTACATGGCCATGATGCTGCGCATCTTCTCGATAAGCGCCGGCCAGGCCGGACCCCGGGAAGGGCTTCTTGCGGCAAAGCGGCTGAACCCGACGGTGGTGGCCTGCGACCCCCATTACCTTTGCTTTGTCGCGAAAGCGTCCGAGGCTGAATTTAGCAGCCTGCGCATCGCCCTTTTATCGGGGTCCACGCTTGACGGCCCGCTGCGCTCGAAGCTCCAGGGCATGCTTGAGAAAGCCGGCGCCTCCCCGGTGCTTGTCGATTCCTATGCCGTCCCCGAGTGCCGGCAGTCTTTTCCCGGCTGCCCCGGCGGGACGGGCTACCACACCTATCCTGATGTCCACATCTGGGAGTGCGTAGACGTGAAGACCGGGGAGCCGGTGGGCCCGGGCGAGCGCGGAGAGCTTGTTTTCACGAGCATCGACGGGAGAGGAACGGCGCTGCTCCGTTACCGGACGGGCGACATTGCCGAAGGCGGCATAGTCTATGGCGAGTGCGAGTCCTGCGGCCGGACCGTGCCGCGTATCGTCGGCCCGATCCAGAAGCATACCGGCAGCCTGGCCGACGAATTGATGAGCGCGTTGCTCGACGTGGACGGCATCAGATATGCACAGCCGGTCCGTGCACAGGGCTCGAAGCCTATGCTCAGAGTGTGGGCGGAAGGCCCGGAGGCCCGGGAACGTGCCAGAAGCCTCGCTTCACGGCTCTGTAAGGCCGAGGATAACCTTCTCACATTCGAGAGCCAGTAGAATGCCATTATCCGGCTACGCCATTGCATGCGCTCCGCTAAAAAAATAGTTTATTATTAAATATTATCATATCGTGATTTTTCCTTGATCATTATGGTCGAGGAAAATATTTCGTCATGCACCGCCTGCACTCAGTGCGGCGCGGAGATCAAGCTGGGCAAGGATACCGAGTGTCCCGGATGCCACAGGGATATCAAGGAGTGCATCGTCGACAAGGACGTCACCAGCTCGATATACCCTATGTAATACCGTCTCTTTTTTATTTTTACGTCAGCAGAGCCTTTCTTTTACAGTCGTTCATATAAAATCAGGTGTTATATAAACAAACGAATGTCGAAAAAGCTATATTAGCTATGGACATTATATTTATGGGCAACAGAGGTCCACATCGGGAGTGTTCAGTCAATGCCAGAAGACAACGTGATCTACGTCGGTAACAAGCCGGTGATGAACTATGTGCTTGCCGCTGTCACACAGTTCAACGAGGGCGCCAAAGAAGTCACGATCAAGGCCAGAGGCCGTGCCATATCCAGGGCCGTCGACACGGCGGAAGTCGTGCGGAACCGCTTTTTACTGGACGTGACCATCGATAAGATCCAGATCGGCACCGAGGAGCTGAAAAGCGAGAAGGGCGATTCGATAAAAGTCTCGTCCATCGAGATATTCCTCAGGCGCAACGCATGATCATCTTATCTTTTTAGACGCTTCCCTGAGCTTTTCCAGAAGGGCTGCCTTTCCTTCGAATTCCGACGCTTCGATCGTTTTTATTAAATCATCCACGGTCAAATCCCGGGTAAGGGATCCCAGGAACTCCTTTTCCTCGTACGTGAGGCGGGCTCCCAGCCGGTGCCAGACTGCGGCGCTTGAATATCTCTTAGGGCTCATACGCAACTGCACAGAGGGCTTAATGTCCACACGCAGGAACGTATCGTTCTTAAAGCGGACGACGATAAGCGTATAAGCCCCGGAGCGGTCGAAGAGCTCATCGATGCCAGCCCAGCGGCCGCCGGCCGCATCATAGGCCCTGACGGAAGAGATAACGCCGCGATGGCTGTCGTAATATTTCCTGAATTCCTCGAGCGTCATCGCAGTATCCCTGGCCCTCATTGCATTTCCCCGCTCGACGTATACTGTAATTCTGGCATTAAATATTAATTGTATTAACGCAAATAATAAAATTATATATTTATTATTTTATAATGTATATTAACTTAACGCTTTCCGAAAATTAGGGTAATCGCTTTTTTTAAAAATTGATAATTAAGGGTGAGCGGGTTGGTAGGGGATGGATTGGATTGTGCAGTTATAAAAACGGCATTTCACCCGCTCAAGAAGTTAATATGTAATCTTGTATGATAAATACTTTGCTGATTAACCTCATTAATATTGTTTTCATATTGTAAAAAGTTTGATTTAGAGAAATAAAACCCTATTTTGAGCGAATCCTCGCCATGCGGCTGCTTATATACCTTCGGCGCTTGCCTGTATATGCTTAATGTTTCATCTCGTGGTAGAGCTCTCTCACTTTTTCCGAGGCACCGCTCAGGATGGGCTTGCCGTGCCCGGGGAGCATGATGTCAAAACTTAATCCGGACAGGCGCTTGATCGCGTCGATGGCCTCCGCCATGTCGGCCGTAAATTTCGGGTTGGGGGCGGCCAGCCTGCCGTCCAGCACGCGGATCGTGTCGCTGGAAAAGACCAGGCTATGCTGCGGGCTATACAGCCCGAGGTTGCCTTCGCTATGCCCGCTGAGCGTGATCACCTTCAGGCCGTCCAGCACGTCGATGTTATCGCCTTCCCTGAGCTTCACGTCGACGTTGACGGGCCTGTACCGGTAGTAGATCCGCATTATGCCGGAAAATATCCCGAACAGGCCGCCGGCGGCGTGCAGCGGCTTCCTGCCCTCGATCATATCCGCTTCGGCCGCGCCCGCGAAGACCTGCGCTCCCGAGTCGCTCTTCAAACGATAAAGACAGTTGATGTGGTCGATATGGGCATGTGTGATGATGATACGCCGGATATCCTTCGGCGTGTAGCCCAGCTTTTGCAGACAGCCATAGATATTCTTCTCGTTCCCCCGCAGGCCCGTATCGACCAGCGTGATGCCGCTGTCAATTATGATATACGTGTTACAGCCGATGGAGTTATCGACCAGGTGGATGCCCGGGACCAGTTCTGCCATAATCGTGACCAGATAATAATTGGCGGACACGTATTTAAAATATATTCCAGCCCGCGCTTCACCACGGCGGCACGGAGGCACCACGGAGGGCACGGTTTATTATTCACCACGGCGACACGGCGAACACGGCGCTTTTTTAATTCCTGAAGGGGGCTGACGCCGCGCGGAGCGCTCTTGCTTACCCCTCGGAGACCCCCTGCATACTTTTATATCCTGAAGAGGGCTGACGCCGCGCGGAGCGCTCTTGCTTACCCCTCGGAGACCCCCTGCTAACTTTTATATCCTGATGAGGGCTGACGTCGTGTGGAGCGCTCTTGCTTACCCCTCGGAGACCCCCTGCTTAATAATATTATCAGGAAACCGTGTCGCCGTGGTGTCGCCGTGTCGAATTTTAAAGAGCGCCATGTTCGCCGTGTCGCCGTGGTGAATAAAAAGCGCCGTGCCCTCCGTGGTTCATACCTTTTTGGGCGTGATGATCTCCTGCTTTTTGTCCCCCTGTACCTTGAGCGGATAGGTGTTGATACAGGGCTTGAGCAGGAACTGGCCGAAATACTCCTTATCGACCTTCGGGAAGCTCGGGTGTATCACGCGGAACTTCGGGCTGAACTGGATGTCCAGCGGCAGGATGCTCTCGTCGAAAAAGCTGATGTCGAACATGTAGTTGCCAGAGGTCACATTAGTGTTAATGATGAACTCGATGCGGCCCTCGTGGTGCTTTAGACGGTAGCCGTCGAGCGTATTGATGTAGCGGGCCACGTGGAACTGCTCCTTTTCCTTCATCAGGCCCAGGCTGAACCGGACCTTATCCAGGTCCACTGACGGGTTCAGGGCATAGTCGAAGGAATAGTGGATGTTGCCTCCGATAGGATATGCCTCGAGCGCGACTCCGCGCTCGTCCGTGATGCGATGGTTCGAGACACGGCACTTGTTAAGCTTTTCGATGGAATGGGACCTGGCCTTGACCTCGCAGTCATGCTCCAGCAGCAGCTCCTCGTACTTGCGGACCGCGGAATTGATGTCGCTGTCCAGGATCAGGCGGCCGTCGGCGCCAATGACGATGGCCCGGGAGCACATGGCCGCGATGAGCCGCAGGTTATGGGAGACTAGCACCAGCGTCGCACCCCTCTCAAGCATGCGGTTGATGCGCTCCTGGCACTTCTCGATGAAGCGGGCGTCGCCTACGGCCAGTACCTCGTCCACCACGAGGATGTCGGGCTCACAGTGGATTGCCACGGAAAAGCCCAGCTTCACGAACATGCCGCTCGAGTAGTGCTTCACCGGCACGTCGATGAAGTCGCCGATCTCGGCGAACTCGACGATATCGTCGAACTTCGCGTCGATCTCCTCTTTTGTCATGCCGCAGATGGCGGCGTTGATGTACACGTTCTCCCGGCCCGTCAATGCCGTGTGAAAGCCGGCGCCCACCTCGATGAGCGCCCCGACTTTGCCCTTAACGGTGATCCGGCCTTTGTCGGGCCAAAAAATGCCGTTAAGCATCTTCAGCAGGGTGCTCTTGCCAGAGCCGTTCATGCCCAGGATGCCCAGCGTTTCGCCTTTTTTTAGCCGGAAGGTGACGTCCCGGACGGCGAAGAACTCGTCCTTTCGCAGCACGTGCGAGTTCGAGCTCAAGCCCAGAAGATTTCGCCCGATGTCGTGCATGCCATAGAGCATCGAGCGTTTTAGGGACTTACAGTACTTCTTGGATACTTTATCGACTATCACAACGTACTCGTCATCCATCCGATCCCAGCCATGATAAGTTGAGTATGATGTATTTTAAATAGGTCATTCACTTTTATCACGCCTCAAATCCGCTCCGCGACCCTTGTCTCGGTCAGGTGGAATATGACCAGGCTTATGGCGAATATGGCCATAGACAGGGCCGTCGAGAGGGCAAAGCCCAGGGGCTCGCTGATCGTGCCCGTGAGGATCATTTCTCTCATTGACGAGATGAGGTAATAAAGGGGGTTATAGGACGTCACGGCGGCCAGCATGCCGGAGGACGGCCTGACGTACAGGATGGGCGTGAGGAACATGAGGAAGGTCATGAGCAGGGTTATGACGCTGCCCGTATCCCGCATGATGCCGTTCAGCAGCGACAGTATGAAGCCCATGCCGAGCGTGAGCAGGATGATGGGCAGCATGAGCAGCGGCATCAGGAGGATTGCCGGGTCAGGCATCCTCCGGAAATATACGAAGAGCAAGCATACGAGGCCCATCTGCACGGCGAATGAGATGACCGACTGGCCGACCGATGCGATTACGAGTGATTTTTTCGAGAAATTAATTTTCGTTATCATGGAGCCGGCGAGCACCAGCGAGTTCGTGCTCGCGATGAGCCCCATGGAGAATAGCTGCCAGAACGCCATTCCGAGTATGGCGTATATCGGGTAAGGCACGTCGATGTGTCCGATCTGGAACAGCCCGGCGTTGCTGAGTACGATGAACGAGCCGACGCTTACCATCGGGACGATGAAGGCCCAGAGGAAACCCATGAACGACTGGCGATAGATGGCAAAAAAATCCCTCTTGAAAAGCTGCCAGGTGAGCCATTTATTCCGGGAGACTTCGCTGCCGATCTCTCTCAGGAGCGCGATATACCCTTTTTTTATCGAGTTATCGGGCTCATACGTCGTGATCTGCGTCTCCTTTCCTCCCCTTTAACTATCGAGACTGGGTATGGATTTATTATTTTACGCATGTATCACCGGATTTTCCCGGCGGGCATCGCAACGGTTAATATAGCCGGCGTCGACAGGCTATGCATGGACCTCATCGTGCCGCTATGCTATCTGCTGGCTATCATCGCCGTAGCTTATTTTGCCCTTGAGTTCGTCTTCACCGGCCTGAAGGCACGGCTCTTCCGGGCCGTTAAATCCCTCATCCGGCGATTAGGCCGCTTTATCAGTTAATCAGGCATAAATCCAGGCATCACGAATGCAGATATGAGGATGCGCGGGCATGGATATGTACCATGGCGACCGCCCGGGGCTGCTATTGCTATGGCACGGCGATTTCCCGGACGGCTTTTTAGATTCCGAGAAAAATATGGTGCTGTTCCAGCAATGCCTCTTAGCCCGGGATATCCTCCAGAGCCAGTCGTTCTATGATAAGCCACGGTTCGACGACGATTATGCCCTGGCGGGCCTTCATATCGCTTATCATCTTTTATCCCGCATGAAGCCAGACCACCTGGAGCTTTCCTATCTTAGCCTTCGCTCGCCCGGGATCCGGCAGGCCGTATACAGGACGGCAGCCCGCGGCGCCCGGCGCATCATCTGCGCAGGCGCTTCGGGCCTGATGCTGCCCGGCTATGGGGCCGATAAAATCCTGCCCCTCGAGCTTAATAAGGTCTTCAGGGACAACCCAGCCCTCGATCTCCTTGCCACAGAGCCCGCGATCGACAGCGTTGACATTGTCCGTATCGTGCAGCAGTCTCTGGCATATACGTTCCATGGCCAGGCGGGCAAATGGAAAATGCCCGGGCGCAGCTTCAGGAGCATGGAGGAGCGGGGCATCGTTCTCGTGTGTGCGCACGACCCCGCATCGGTTTCCGGTAGTATTGCCGCCCTTAATAATTTCGCCAGGGCCTCGTCCGAGATTTCAAAACTGTCGAGGGAAGCCTGTATGGGTGGCTGCTGTCCAGCGATTGGCGGGCTCCTGCGGCAGGCGGAAGCGCAACTTCGGGCGGGTGGCTTCCACGCAGTAGAGTCCGGGTTCATCGACTTCGCCCTCCCGGACGTGAGCGAGGCCGCCAGGCGCCTCGTGGACGCCGGCTGTACGCACATCATTGTCACGGGGGCGACGGCGCTGCTGCACAGGCATCCTTACTCGTGCGGAGGTCCGGCCGAGTCCGTGGAGCGCCTGAAGAATGAGCTGCCCGACGCCAATATCGTCTATGTGAAGCCCGACCCGGGGCCCATCGCGCCATATCTGGCAGACGTCGTCATGTCGAGCGTGCTGGATTCGGATGAAAATGGCCGGTCGTTAATTAGTACGCTCAGGGCACGCTAGCCTTTCTTTTCGGAGAAAAATATCTTCTTGATCGCCCACAGGCAGAAGACAGTTACCACGAGCCAGAATACGCTGATAGGCGTCACATAGGGCACGAGCCCCAGGATCGAGGCGATCATGAGAAGTACCAGCAGCCCCAGGGCTGCGCTCCAGGGGCTGAACGTCAGCTTCATCAGAGCACCTTGAACTTGTGGCGGTAGCCGAACCGCTCATCCTCCGGGATATGCTGCATGGCGATGGAGCGTATCTCCATCATGATATCGTGCTGGACCTTACTCTCCATGTGGCCGGCGAGGTCTCCATCGGCCGACTCGTGCATGACACGCGGCATATAGCGTGAGGCAAACTCGCGGGGGTCGGCGAAAGCCTTATCGAGTATGATACGGGCGTTAAGCGCGATGTAATTCGCCATCCGTATGTCCGACTCCGTCGTCGTCTTGGTCAGGTCGTATCCGACGAGGCTCAGCTCCGGCCTCTGCACGCCCGAATCCCTCAGCTTCTTTTCGAAATCCGTATAAATGCGTAGCGCGATGACCTTGATGAACCGGTCATATGATCTTTTATCGATAATGAGCGAAAGGTTCTCTTCCGCCGGATCCAGGTGCTCTTCGGGCTTCTGCCCGAACAGGGGCGCCTGCTTCGGAGCCGGCTTCTTATGTCCTTTATTCACGGTCATAATTGCACCCCATCCCTGTGATTAGATTGACCTTCATGCTTAAGTGTTTTTTTGTCGTCCTACAGTATTCAGACTATTCTTTTTAAGCCGACCAAAAAAATTTATTTGGATAACTATATAGCTATATAATCAATAATGGTTATGGGCTTAGGTGGTCTATCGTTCCAGGGTGAGTAGCTCATGTTGAAGAATACGCACTTCAGATCTATTATAACTGTAGCGTCTACCGTTTTATTTTTATTATCAATCATAATCAGTATCTCTTTACCTGCCATGTCGGACGGGGGCGTGGCTTTTCACGCGAGCGTGACATCCGGTAACGCTCCCCTTACCGTCCAGTTCACGGACGATACCACTGGCTACAGGAGCGCGTGGACCTGGAGTTTCGGTGATGGCGGAAGCACGGCGCAGAACCCTTCGCATACGTATAATAGCGCGGGTACGTACGATGTAAGCTTAGCAGTCTCAAACGGCTCTCGTGTCATCGGCACTGAAACGAAACTCGCCTATATAACGGTATATGAACCATCCCCATCGAAGCCCGTATCAGAATTCAAGATGAACACGACCACCGGCCCGGCGCCTCTGACGGTTAAATTCACGAGCCTGGCGTCCGCCGGCTCGCTCTCCTATGAATGGGATTTCGGAGACGGGACACAGCACAGCGCAGAGCCGACCCCCGTGCACGTTTATACGACCCCGAACACTTATAAGGTCAGCCTGAAGGTATCGAGCCCCGGCGGAAGTGACATAAAAACAGCCCAAATCGTCGTGACCACGCCCATCGCTCAGGGCTCGTCAAATAACATGTCGGCAACTGCGATCATTGCGCCCGAATCGAAAGTTACATCGGATACGCCGCAGAGCCAGGGCAAGCTTACATTCTCCATATCAGAGGACCTTATCCAGATCATACTTACGGCGCTCATCGCTATCGTCATCGCCTTCATGGTCATCTATTATTTGACCAGCCTGAGCAAGCGTGCGGAAAATAAGGGGGCGAAGAATTCACCAGGCCCGTCGGAGCGAAAGGGCCATATGCCGGCGATCAGTAAGAAATCCCCCGGCAAAGAAGCCATGCATGATACTGCCATCAAGCCTGCAGAGATACCGGCGAATCCAGCGGAAGAGTCCATCACGCCACAGGATATGATCGACATTGCCGAGCTTGTGAATGCTCGCGCGGCTGTAAAATCCGCTGAGGCCGTAAAGGCTCCCGAAGCGGTTAAGCTTCCCGAGACGCCGCCGATGCCAGCCGAGGCTGCTATAAAATCGGCGCCTGTAAAAGCGCCTGAAGCCGTGAAGCCGCCGGTCGTGGTGAAGCCTCCTGAGATGCCGGTAAAGCCCGCCGAACCCGCAATGAAGCCGATACCGGTAAAAGCGGCCGAAGTCGTGAAGCCCGTCGAAAAGCCGCCCGAGCCGAAGAAATCATCCGCTAAGATTTCGGACCTCCTGAAGCCAAAGGCGAAGCCCGAAGCTAAAGACCAGCCGGCACCGAAGCCTGCGAAAAAGCGCAACGACGTGGATAAGGACTATATCTATGGCCTTGTGCTGGGCGAAAACCAGGACGATAAAGATAAAAAAAATAAGGATTAGATCAGCTTAAGGATGCCGATACGGGGCTCGTAGCACCGGCCGGCGTCCATCAGGGCGTTTAACGTTTTTTCCACCGACATTTCGCCGTAGCCCAGCTTCTCCGCCGCGTCAAGAAGTACCTCGTAGCTCACGCCGTCTCCCCTGTCGAGCCTTTTGATCATGTCCTCGATGATGGCCAGCGCCATGCCATCGGACGATGCCTCCTTTTTCTCCTTGGGCATCACGTCCAGGATAGTCGCCAGCGCGTCCATGACCATTTGCCGGTACGCTTCCATTCGATCCACGGAGACGTGGTAATGGTCCAGCGCAATAGCGATGCCCGCCGCATCAGGGGTCGTGGCGCTCATGTAGCGTTCCAGTTCCGAGCCCCTGAGCCCGCTTTCCATGGCCCGCTCCATGGTACGGATCGCCTCCAGCGTGAAGAGGGAGGTCATGTAGACCCAGCGATTCCTGACGTACTCGTCGACCAGGTTGATCTCCTCCGGACGGACTGACATATAATAGGCCCCTTTTTCGGGAGTGAACATACGGGCCTTTCCGACGACGGCCACGTATGCCGGCGTCTTGATCGACGATAAGAAGAGCGCGGCCGAAGGCTGGTACTCGCCGGCATATACCGTAAATACGCCCGTCGGGTCTGCGATCCTGGCCCGGTACATAGTCTGGCCTTCCAGGCCGATGTTCTCCACCTCCGTGAGTACGCCCACGATAAATACCCGGTTACAGATGATGCCCGTCGGCGTCACGATAAAGTTCGGGGACCTGTCGATGGATTCTCCCTGCTGCAGGTTTGAATCGTTGAACTCCCGGGCGAACGTCCGCCTGGCGACCTCTCGCTCACTCATCGCATGCTCACCATCAGTTCCCGCGCCAGCTTCCCGACGTCCTCGTCGGGCCTGGTCGCCTTTGTCGCGATCAGGATCCTGCCGTACTCGCCGCGGGTCACATTGCCCCGGATGACGAACGGAAAGCCGATAAGGGCTGCCTTTAAGCGCTCTTCGGGATTCTCCAGCGTGCCGTTCTCCAGGGCCATCTCGAGCTCGATGCCGAGAACCGCACGTGTCAGCGTATGGTCGAAAACACAAATTAGCGAGCCTGTGCCGTCGTCCAGGATGGCCTTTATGCGAAGGTCCTTCACGCCCCCTGAGCGGCCGTGGGCACGGCACTGGCCCTTCTGCATGACGCGGCTGCAGATAGGGCAGCGCTCGATGAGGCCGGACCCCGGGCGAATGGAGACCACATCGCCTTCGACCTCGATATCGTAGGCGCCATCGCCCTCCATCAGCTCGGCAAGGCTGCAGCGCCTGGTCATATATCCCGGCACGCTTCCATCGAATTCTTCCAGCGTAGACCTCTCGCCGATGTTAACGCTCGGCATGCCGTGAAAGCCGTTCACGTACACGTTCTTGGCCAGCAGGGCCTTGCCAGAGAATAGTGCGGGAAGGTCCAGCCACGCGGTAAAATGCACTTTCGCCGTCGAGTCCTCGAGCATGCCGTTGATAACGGTCGTCGTGCCCCGGGACGTCGTGATCTCCCGGTACCTTGGCTCGACCACGTTGGCCAGCACGGTCACGCCCGAGTCACCTGCCCTCAAATCTTTTAAAAGCTTGATCGACGGGTCGTGGACGGCCCGGCCTTCCGGCTCTGCCGCGACTTCAGCGGCCACATCCGCAGAGTGTTTCTTTATGATGCTCCTGCGGGCCTCTTCCACGGGCACTTTAAAATCTATGATAAGCAGCTTCAGCTCTTTTTCCAGAGTATCTCTGTCTATTCCCAGCGCCCGGTTTAGGTCATCGACTATGGGCGCGATTGGATCGTCCATGTATACCACCAAACTAAATGTTTATCCAGAATTATCAGTTTTTTCCTACTTAATTATTATTAAAGCCCTTTAAATTTTATCTTTTCGGTCTTATTGCCGTTTTTAAGGTCATATCTGCCTTTTTGTCCTTATCGGCGGTAAAAAATGTATTTTTTGCCTAATTTGTAATTAAAAGCGGTTACATCAGGTTTAAATAGAAAGCAATATAGCTTCAATTATAGCGCCTTACTATCTAAACATATGCAGGTGATTCGAATATGGACCGAACGAAATTAACAGCGATCATAACGATGTTAGCGATATTGCTCGCGATGACGGCAATATCGGGATGCACGACTGGGACCATGACGGTCAGCCCGACGCCTGAGGCCACGGCGGTACCGACAGCCGCGCCGACAACTGCCCCCGTGGTGACGCCGGCTGCAACGGCCGTTCCGACACCCGCGGCCACGCCTGTGCCCACGTCTACACCGTCGACAATACCGTACTGGCTCGGGCCGTACCCGACCATGAGCCCGTGGACGCCTGGCAACGATATCTATGTGCCGACTCCGACGGCGGATGCCGGATATTCGATCTATGCGCCGTGGATCGACCAGAAAGAGCAAGAGGTCGGCCCCGTCATTCTCACAGTCACAGGGAACGTGAATAATCCGCTGAGCCTCAAGAAGATCGACTTAAAAGCATACTCACAAATGACCGTGACGGCGACAGTGCCTAAAAAATCCGGCACCCTGACAATAACGGCTTCAGGCCCGCTGCTGAACGATATCCTGAATGCTGCGTCGCCTAAGAGCGGTGCAACGAAAGTAAAATTCACCGCTGCCGATGGCAGCTATAGCTCAACGGTAAATCTCGCCGATATCCGTGATAGTCCCACGTCCATCATAGGCTTAATGTCGGATGGGACACTTCGGGATATCCTTGTTGGCAACCCGCCCTTCTCGGGAAGCAACTGGGTCAGTAATCTGGGATCGATTGAAGTGATATAGGCTAGATATTAAAATGGGGCCAAATTTTCACATGGCTCCATTCTTTCTTTTTTTGTATTGAATAAACCGTTTAAGAACTCCGAGTGTACTGTGT
>Ga0335071_10004027_pt1 | contig 15393 bp, 15 predicted proteins | sample Lox_Sample_15_FD_206724 | JGI IMG/M metagenome (GOLD analysis project Ga0335071, IMG submission 206724) | Soil microbial communities from Loxahatchee National Wildlife Refuge, Florida, United States - Lox_Sample_1.5 | ecosystem: Environmental > Terrestrial > Soil > Wetlands | place: USA... | reverse complement strand
TACGGCCTCCGTGCGACTCGACGATCGAGCGGCTGATCGACAGCCCCATGCCGCTGCCTTGCGCTTTGGTAGTGAAAAATGCGTTGAATATCAGATCGACTTTGCCTGCCGGCAGACCCATTCCCGTGTCGCTGACGGAAATGTTCACTGTGCCGTCCTCACCTGTTTGGGCCTTGACGGTAAGTACTCCGCCCGTCTCCTGCATCGACTCTATGGCATTCAGCATGAGGTTCATGAGGACCTGCTGCAATTGCACACGGTCGGCCATGATCTCCGGCAGTTCGTCAGGGACTTCTGCGCGGATCGAGACTGCGTGGCGGCCAGCTTCTTCCAGCAGCAAGGCGATCATCTGGCGGATGGTCTCAGTAACGTTCACCCGCTCACGTTTTGGCGGAGATTTCTTATACAACGATCGCAGACGGTCAATAATGTCATCGGCGCGCTCTGCGGCGTCTAGAATTCTGCTTACTGCCCGACCTGCTTCCTGCAGGTTCGGGGGATCGCGTCTCAGCCACTGCAAAGAGGCTTCGGCCTGAAGAGACGTGGCGGTAATGGGCTGTTTAAGCTCGTGGGCCAGCGACGCAGCCAGTTCGCCCAGCATCGATATACGGTCTATGTGCGCGAGATCGGACTCCACTTGCCGCAGCTTGTCGCGCTGTTTTTCCGCCAGCACGCGGTCGCTGATGTCCCGGGCAACTTTCAACAGGAAGCGACGTCCGCCGTGGTAAAAGCTGCTCGTATTCACTTCAACTGGAAACAGCGAACCGTCTTTTCGTCTGTGCCGGTGTCTGTCGACCACTGTTTCACCAGTCATGGCCCGGCGCGTCACCGATTCGATCTCCAGTTGGTCCGAGTCCACGTGAAAAAGATGCGGTTTCTTCCCGATCAATTCCTCACGGGTGTACCCCAGACCCTCGCAAGCCTTCCGGTTCACATCGACAATCGTCCTTAGCTCGAGATCCAGAACGAACAGGGCATCTCCCGCGTGGTCCACAAACGCGCGGAAACGTGTTTCGCTTTCCCTCAGCGCCTCTTCGGCGTGCTTGCGTTGCGCGATGTCGCGCATGCTGGAGCGGTATCCGAGCCTGGCACCTTGTGAGTCGTGGATCGGCTGCCACGAAGCAGCTACCCACGCCAGAACACCATCTTTGCGGCGCACTCGGAACTCGAAGTCATTCCGGCTGGACCCCTCGACGGCTTCTCTCATCTGCCGTGCGAAGGCCTCGCGGTCGGCCTCAGCGACGATAGGCACAGGAAAATCCGGCATGGCCATGCATTCAGCGACTGCGTAGCCCGTAATGCGCTCGACCGCCGGATTCACCCACAGCAGCTTCCCATCCACTCCGACCCAGTTTTCCCAGTCATAGGTGTAGTCCGCGATGGCCCGAAAACGTTCCGCACTTTCGCGCCGCTCTTCCTCGGCTCGTTTGCGATCATCGATATCCATCGCGGCCAGGTACCAGCGCGTGGCACATCCCTGTTCGTCACGCAGGACATCGTCGCGGAATAAAAACCAGCGATACATTCCATCCCATCTGCGGAGTCGTGCTTCGAACTCATGCTGGACATCGCTGGCGTATGCCTCTCTTTTTATGCGTTCCAGGTCATCCGGATGGAAGAAACGCAGAGGATTAGATATATCCCGCCATTCCTCCAGAGTGACGCCAAGGTAATCGAGCGTGGGCCGATTGGCATATAGACGTTCCCTCTGAGGACCAAACTCCCCGATGAGTTGTGGCGAGATGTCTAGAATCAGCCGTAACTCCTGTTCCTGGCGGCGGATCGTCTCTTCGGCTCGTTTGCGTGCGCCCCGCGCACGCAGACTAACAATGCCGAAGGCCAAGTCGCCGGCGAGTTCCTCAAGCAGGCGAGTCTCTTCTGGCGTGAAAGCATAAGGCCGGTCGCAATGCATCGTAAGGCAGCCGAAGACGCTGCCATTTTCGTCTTTGAGCGGCAAGGCGATGGCGGAACGAAAGCCGCCCCGCAACAGAAGCTCACGCCAGGGCGCAACTCGAGGATCTGTTGCGAAGTCCTGAACGCAGAAAGTGTTCCCGCTCCGGACGGCCATTCCAGTGGGACCGCGCCCTCGCTCCGTCTCCTCCGACCAACTGATTCTCGCATTACTCAAGTAGCTCTCATCAGCGCCCGCCCAGGCCACCGGGCGCACGCTTTTGGCTTCGTCGTGTTCGACATAGCCCACCCATACCGGGCGGTAGCCGACCTCATCGCAGACGATCCGGCAAATTCCCTCCAGCAGGGTCTGCTCATCGGTGGCGCGCAACAGAGTCTGATTGCAGTTGCTGATTGCGCGCAGTTCACGATTCAGATGACGCAAGGCCTGCTCGGCCCGCTTGCGCTGAGTGACGTCGTTGTTGGTTTCCAGAATTGCGACCGGCGCGCCCTGTTCATCGCGCTGCAAGGCCCAACGGCTCGCGGCCAACAGTTGGCTCCCATCCTTCTTGGTATGGAGAAGCTCGCCCTCCCAGGCTCCGGTACGCGTCAGTTCCGCTTTGATGTCGTCAAGCGGCGCGGGAAACACTGTCTTCAGCAGGTCGTGAACAACATTGCCCACCGCTTGCTCCGCACTGTATCCGTACCGTTCCTCGGCGCCACGATTCCAGTACCTGATCACCCCCTCCACGTCCATCACGAAAACTGTGTCGTGCGTCAGGTTCAGCAGAGCCGCGCGTTCGCGCAGAGCGTCTTCGGTCTGCCTGCGCTCGGTGATGTCTTGCACCGTGCCGATTCCCCTGATTGCCTTGCCATCGGCATTAAATTCCAGTTTTGCCATTTCCCGAACCCATCGCACTTCGCCGCCGCTCAGGATGCGGTGTTCAATGTCGTAGACCGCCCCATGAAGTGCCTTGTTCCACGCCTGATCGACAGAATCGCGGTCATCCGGATGAACCGCTGCAAGAAAACGCTCGTACGTCAGTGGTGTCCCGAGCGGCATGTCGAACATACGGTAGACTTCGTCGGACCATAAGAGCCGGTTGTGTAGCAGATCCAGGTACCAGCTCCCCACGTGACTCAACTTTTGCGCTTCCGCCAGATGTCCCTCACTCTGGCGCAGCTCTTGAGAGGTCAGTTGAATCGCCTGGACTAACCTTCTGATGGTGAGATACAGGAGGAAGGCAGTCACGAAGGCGAACACCGTCCCCTTGATTGTCATCGCAATCGGCGGAAGCCCGAGATGAGTTACCAGCATGTCGCTGAAGGCGATCCAGAGAATCGCGATGGCAGCGTAGCCAACTGCGATTCGGCCTGGGCTCAGACTTGAAATTCTGCGATGGGGCATAGTTCCCGAATTCAATGTTCTCGAATTCCAGGGTTCTTACGCGCGACTTTCGTCCGCCTGGGCAAATCCGCCCAAGGACGTTCTGACACACCGGGGTTCAGGGACCGAAAACAGTCCCTTTGGAAAACGAGCTAACGCTACTTCCGTCACCCCTTCTTCGCAGTGATTGCAGTCACACGCCGAGCTTAGCCGCGTCCAGCAGCCATGAATCGCTGGCGTCCGGTAGCGTTCCACGTGAACTTCAGCCTTCATCCGCTGAGACTCATCACTCAGCACCAAGGCCGAGGACGGGTAAGCATGTGACGGGAGCACGCGAGAACTCTACGCTCCTCAACGCTGATAGTGTCGAGAGTTGATGAACCAGGTCGACCAGGACCTCGGGAATGGGACCGCCGCACCCCTGCCGCGAAGTACGGGGCAACCCGCAAATTCGGGATAGCACTAACACTTGACCAATCGCCGACCCTGTCCCGCTTCCGCATCACTCAACTGGCGGGCAAGATGCGCCGTGATGGGGGCCGCAGCGCCCACGAAGCAGCCGCCATTCCTATCACAGAGCCAGATTCACCAGTGTGCCGGCATCCCTTACTCCGCACACGATGTTGGACGCGACCGCGCCTGTAAGATCAAACATCACTCCGGCGTAGGCCCACTCCTTCAATCGGGGAAAACGCGGCACCAGCAGCGCGACCGCCCCGAGCAGTTTCCAAACACCCAGGATAACGAGGAAGTACGCGGGATATCCCAGGCGATCAATAATCACACGAACCTGCGGCACGCGTAGCACGTCCCACAGGCCTCCCCAGACCAGTTCGACCGCTAGCAGAACCGTTGTTACCCAGTAGATCCTGTTCCTGTTCATCTGGGTGCCTCAGCAGAACATTATGAACCACACCCAAGCTGTCTTCTGACGGATCACTGCAGTCGTATAATCCAAACATGTGGCGAGTAGCTTCACTGGCGCTGCTTCTCGCGTCGTTTCTGACGCCGCCTCTCATAGCTCAGAGAGCCGGAGCGGGATTTCGCGGGTTCGCCCCGAATGGACACTCAGGTCACATTACGCCGCGCGGTTTTTCGAACGGTCACTTTGAAGGTCGTTTTCACCGCCACGATGGACTAGGTGCGTTCTGGTCGCCATACTTTCTTCCGGACGACCAATCCTACTGGTGGGGAAATTCTGGCCCTGAGCCACTCGCTGCTGATTCATTTCCCCGAGTTCTCTATGCTCCGCCCGAACAGGAGAGGCCTCCCGCAGACCCACAACTTATCGAGCTTCCAGCTGCCGCCCATGAGAGTTCTGCAAAACCGGCAGCTCCGGCAGTCTTTGTGCTGATCGGCGGCGAAAGGTTGGAAACGCAGCGTTTTGTGCTGACGGTTCATAGTCTGTCGGTCGATATCGATCGCCGCGAGCGTGTCATCCCGCTGCAAACACTTGATCTCGGCGCAACCACCGCCGCCAATCATGAGCGCGGTGTCGATCTTCGGATTCCCGACGACCGTAACCAGATATCGCTGAGTTTCTGAAGAAGAAAAGGCTGGGGCCGCTTGTCCGCGAGCCTGGGCGCTATTCCTGCGGGGCAGGCATGTGTTCCCAGAAGCTTGCAGGCTTTTCTGGAGTGCTCCTGGCGATCTCGAGTTCCGTTTTCTTGATCATTTCCCGCCACAACGAATCCGGATCCGCATTGAAAACGGTCTGATTGTCAGCCTGAAAGATGAACCATCCACCGAGTCTTACCTCGGTCCTGAGTTGCTCGGCAGTCCATCCCGCATAGCCGAGATAAAGGTGAAAAACGCCAGGCCCGGGACGTGACGCGATGGTTTTTTCCAATGCGGCTTTGGACGAAATCCAGTAAATGCCGCCAAAAACGTGCTCGGTGCCTTCAAGCTTGTCCTTCGACCGCAGCAACGCAAATACCGTGGGAGTTTCGACCGGCCCTCCCAGGTAAACCGGGTCGGAAAGATCTTTGGCCGCCTCGAACTGCTTCAACACCCGTGAAATCGGAACATCGGTGCGCCGGTTGAGCATCAGTCCGACCACGCTGTCATGATCGTAGTGGACAAGCAAGATCACCGTTTTCGCGAAATTGGGATCCCCCAGCTCCCGACTCGCCACCAACAACTTTCCCGCACCGAGACCGCTCGGGTTCTTGGATTGAACCGGACGAACGACAGCTCGCATTTCGATGTTGCGTGAGTGCGCTGTCCGCGCGTCCGCTGGCCTGATCTCGATGTCTGACGTTTTCCCCGCCGGCAAGGCAAAGACGGCAGCCATCACGGTGAAGAAGCAAAGGTTCCGAAGAGACATGGCTGCCCCCCTCCCGCCCAATCACGATCTATCCAACGTCTTCGACTAATGCAGATTATAGTAAGTGGGCTGAGGTGTTTGTCAGGAGCAAGGGTTTTAAGTGCCACCTGGATTTATCGACAGTTGACTTTAGCTGCGTGCCGCTTGGTCACTTGATTCTTGCAAAATCCCCAGAATCAAACCCCACGTAAACGGGCTGCCGGAACTGCAAAGCAAGCATCGCAAACCGGGACAACACAGCACCCGCACCGAATGTGACTGCATAAGTCAGAGTCGTCCGTTCTGTCGGCGTCCTTTCAGCCTCGGAGTCAACAGTTTCCAGCACACGTGAACTCAAATTGCGACGCGCCGGGCAAAAGGAAGGGGCTTCGCCGCTTGTCAGTGTGTCGCTCGCGTCCTGAGCTTCGTAACCTGAGACGTAGTATCCAGTGCCGCTACGGCGTTCAAACAACCCGAAATAGAAGAATCCAAGATTTTGTGGAGGCGGCGATGTCTTGAAAATCTTTACTAACTGCATGCGAATCGCATCAACGTCGGCATTCACATCGAGGTCTGCGAGCCGTTCGTTTGAGCCTTGACCGCACAGGTCCAGGATTTTCGCCCAGCAGCTTTGAGGGTCGGCTGCTTTGAAAACTTCCTGGGCGATTCGAGAAAAAGCCGCACCAAGCTGATCGAGATTCATGAAGTAATCGTACTCGCACCCGACTTGCGTAGGCACTGTTGTGGATGATTGACGAAAGTAGACCACAGTCGAAACCCCTCAGTTGGAGTTCGGACGCTTGAATCGCATCGACTTGAGAATTGCGGCATCTTTTTCCTGCAAGTCCATACGGACACGATCCTCGGAGAAAAATGGTGGCTTCGCACTGCTTATGACGTGGCTCCAGAAATCGCAATCTGCACAGATCAACCACGTTCTGAATGTGTCAGGCTCGGGCCGCGTAAACCACGCTGAAACAGCCTTGCGCTGACACTTTGGGCATTCCAGATTATCTAGATTGCCCGCGCTGACCTCATGTAACAGGGCGACTTCTTTCCGCATTTGCATACCTGCCTTCGCAGCATTGTAGTGCGAAGCCAGACCGGGTTGTTTAATCAGGGATGTTACGCCAACTACGGACCAGGGCTCCTTCCCGAGCCTCCACTGATCGGTTCAGCAGCCCGGCCAAGGCTTAGCCAATTCCAACATCGCATGGTGATACTTTTCGTGGGCGAACTCACGTGCAATCTGCCACCCTTGTTTAAGGTAGAACTGCACGGCAACCGCATTCGACCGAACAACGCGAAGGCGGCACATCCTGTAACCACGAGCCGCGATCTCGGCTTCGCCCTTCGCCAATAGTCTGCTTCCAATACCTTGCCTGCGTTCCTCCCGAAGCACCCACAGGTCGTCTACCCACTCTTGGTTCGTTATGATCACGCCCACGATCTTTTCACCAGACACGGCCACCCACGCCAAGGGCCAATCCTCATCTTTGAACTTCAGAGGCACGGGATTCGGAGCAAACAGGTCCTTGAATGTTTCATTCGCAACCGCCTCTATCAGAGCCTGTACGGAGCCGTATTCGCTGATTTGTGGTTTCCGAATGACCAACTCACTGAACATTTTCGTATTTTAGTTGAGCGACATGGCCTGTCTTGAATTGGGCTGCCATCGGGCGACCCGGAACGAGGGGGGATTTTTTGGTGTAAACGAGATTTTTCGCCAACTACGGCGCGGACGATCCGCTGCGCGACAGGTCGTTAGTGTATCTGCTTAGCCGAATGGAGAGAGCCCATTGCGCCACATAGAGGACGAGCAAGACGGCGAACACGTTCGTTGCGAAAGCGGCATCGAGAACAAATTGCCCTAGTATTTTCTCTATGCTACCACCCATGATGAACTGTCCGACAAACTGGAAAGCCATGAACAGAACGATCCCGAACAGGTAGAACTCCGCAACAATTACGGAACGGAGGCTTGAGCAGCGATTTCGGAGCATAATGACGGTACGAGCCGTAGCGGGATCATCATTCCCAAGACGCCTAAGCGAAATGAAGCCGCCGATGCTGGACACAACGCAAAACCCCGCATACAAGCAAAGGACACAAGCGTGTAAACCAGACCGTGCTGCAATGGTGAAAGCCGGTGCCAGATCATCCAGAGTGCATACGGCGGATCATACAGGCTCGCGGTTGTCATACTTTAATTTGACACCGGCGACCACTCGAGATTGAGCTAACTTTCGTAACTGACGAAAAAGGCGATCACACGCTTTGAGCGGCAAAGTGGGATTAATGAGATGGTCCGCCGCCGAGTAGGATTTGTGGCTCGGCAGTTTACATCAGGAGGATCATCGTCATGCGCATCGCATCTATCGGCATCGATCTAGGAAAGACCACCTTTCACCTGGTTGCACTGGGAGAACGTAGTAAGGTTCTAGTTCGCAAGAAGTTTTCCCGTGCACAACTGCTGGCCTATACGGCGAATCTGCCTTCCTCACTAATCGGGCTAGAAGCTTGCGCGGGAGCGCACTTCATGGGGACAGCATTTTGAGTTCGCATGGGCCTGAGGCCCACCCATAGGGATGAAAGTGCGCATTTCTACGCTTCATTGATTCCAAATGGGTTAGGGTGCGACTTTCGACGGAGTGAAATGATGGATTTCTCGCCAATCACTCGGCCGTCAGCTTAGAATCCGGCCATGCTGCAAGCGGAGTTGTATATATTGACTGCATTCGCCACAGGAGCGCAAGTTTATTGGCTGTTGGCATGGGGAATTTGGGGAGCGCCGACTAGCCCTCTGCAATATGTCTCTATCTGCGGGTCTGTCGCACTGCTCGTCGCCGGAAGCCTTGCAAAATGGGCCCCAAGATCAACGGCATTCACGACAATGGGTGCGAGTGTCGCGATGTGGTGCTTTTATGCGCCAGCCCTGATTCACACGATACGTGCCCTGCCGCATGGCATAACCTTGCGGTCGAGCTTGACTGACCTGCTGATGACGCAAATCGACTCAAAATGCCTGTTACTGCCCGCTCGTACACGCGCTCTGCTCTCCAACCTTGCAGTTCGCCTTCTCCAGTTCACACGCGCGCTTTAAATCCATGAGCTTCTTCTCCACGAATTCGCCGTACAAGCAAAGATTCTGTTTCCGCTGCTCCGGTTCGGGCTCAAGGCTCAGAGACTTCTGATACCACTGATCCGCCAATTTCGTGTTCCCCGTAAAGTCGTAGAGCCGCCCGAGATTCCATGTGTCGATCGGATCATTCGGAGCTAACTCGACGGCGCGTTGCAGGTACTGAATCGCCTTGTCATCCTCTTTGAGCATGCTGTACACGGCGCCGAAGTCTCCAATGACCTCGTGATTGTTCGGATAATGCCGATCCAGAACTTTGAGCAGCCCCTCGGCCGCCCGCAGTTGGCCCGAATCGAACAGTTCGGAGATGTACGGCAACCAGTCCTCCAACGAATCCTGCCCATGGTAGGTCGAGCAGCTTTCGTCGAGGGCTTTCGCCATTTCCTCATACCGGTTCGAGACCTCTAGCACATGCAACCGTCCCTGATGCACGCTCAAGTCTTGTGGAGATAGCTTCAGCGCCTCATTCAAGTGCACCAGAGCCGCATCGACCGCTTCCGGTTTGTAGCCGGAACCCATATACCCGCCGCCAATGTCATTTCGCTGAAGCACCACGACACCATTGCCCAGCAGCGCCACGTTCGCTAAGCACTTATGCGCCTCGGTCTGGACCTTGGTATCCGGAGACTTGAGCCATCCGCTACAGAGACTCCGCGCCGCACCTTTATCGCCCGAATCGATGAGCTTCTGCCAGGAACCAGTCGTCGCCTCTTGTGCCCGGCAAATCCCGATTCCGATTGCGAGCCCGGCACAGAGCGCCAGCAACAAGCGCAGGCAGCTCACGCCATTCCATTTCGCCATTACAGCTTCCTTCCTCGCCCCCGCTGGTTTCGAACACGCCGGCCCACCCTCTGTCCAAAATCAAAACGTCCAATGTTCCATGTCTTACTATGCCCCCGTCCTCCCGGCCAGTGACTTCGGTACCTTAGTCCTCGCCTGAACCTCCGACTTATAATCCATTCAAGAAACAACTATTTCCGCGTTCTTCCGGAGAGGCTTGCGCCCGGTCGTAAGCCCTCTGCAAAACGCATTCGAGACTACGTGGATCCTGTTTTCGCAGCCGCGATCTTCGCCCTTGGGCTCGCCTTCGGCAGCTTTCTGAACGTGTGTATCTACCGCCTGCCCCTGGGGATCTCCGTGGTCACGCCGCGCTCCGCCTGCCCCAAGTGCAAGCACGGCATCGCGCTCTACGACAACATGCCCGTGCTGAGCTGGCTCGTTCTGCGAGGGCGATGTCGCCATTGCAAAGCGCCGATCTCGCCGCGCTACCTGATCATCGAACTGCTTACCGGATTCCTTTTCCTGGCCTGCTACGGATATTTCGGCCTCACCATCTCTACGCTGAAGTACTGTGCGTTCTCATTCTTGCTGCTCGGGCTGATTTTCACCGACGCCGATACCAAGCTGCTTCCCGATAAGCTCACGCTTCCGGGCCTGGCGCTCGGCATCGCCTTTAGTGTGCTGGTTCCGGTGAATGATCTCGTCTCGCAATCTCTACCCGGCATGGTGAACCTGCCTTTCAGCAGCGACATCTCTGTCAGGCTCTTCTCTCTGGCTGATTCCCTGCTCGGAGCCGCCGTCGGGGCATCATTCATCTACGGCGCGGGCGCAATTTATCTTCGCTGGCGCGGAACAGAGGGCATGGGATTCGGCGACGTCAAGCTGATGGCGATGGTCGGCGCCTTTCTCGGGGTGAAGCTTACAGTGCTCACGATCTTCGCCGCCTCGCTCGCCGGATCGCTCTTCGGACTCACCACCGTCCTTGTCGTCTGGCTGAAACGCACGCACCGTTTCGCCAAGCGTCTCGCCAGCGCCGCCGCGGCCCGCCGCCGCGCATGGCAATCCGCGCAGGTGGTCTATCGCAATTACCAGATGCCCTTCGGCGTCTTTCTTGGCAGCATGGCGATGGTTGCCCTCTTCTTCGGCGAACGCTTCCTTCACTGGTATGGGAGGTTCTTCTGAAACTCCTCGCCAATCCCGTGGTCCTGCGCGCAGCCATAGTCTTGTTCTGCGCCGGATTCGCTTTTCTGCTCGGCATTTTCGTCGTGCGCCGCTTGCGCAAGAGCATCGCAGAGGAATACGACTTCAGCGAAGGCGCCGCACCCGCGCTCGATTCGCTGCCGCTTCATCTGTACAACACGGTCATCCAGCAACTGAAGCAGCAGAAACACGATCTGCTCGTACAATCGCAGGCCGAGCAGAATCGCGCCCGCGCCACCGAGAACTTCAGCCACGCCGTACTCTCCAATCTTTCCTCCGGCGTGCTGGTCTTCGGCGCCAACGGCTTGGTGAAAACGGCGAACCCCGCGGCCAAGGCAATTCTTGGATTCGCCTCCACCACCGGAATGAGCGCGCACGATATCTTCCGCTCAGCCGAGGTGCACGGCGCCACGATCCGCTCCGCCGAAACGCCTGAATTGTCTGCCGGAGTTGCCGCTGAGGTTCATACCGTCTTGCACGAGGGCAGCAAGCGCCGCCAGCTCGAGACCGATTACACAGCGCCCTCCGGTGAAAAGCGCTTTCTCTCGATGACGATCTCGCAGGTTCCCGCTCCCGATGGCAGCCTGCTCGGCGTCACCTGCCTCATCAACGATCTCACGGAACTCGATAACATTCGCCGCCAACAGGAATTGCAGGGCGAAATCTCAGCAGAGATGGCGCTGCAACTGCGTGCATCGCTGACTACCATCTCCGGCTACGCGCAGCAACTGGCCAGCAATCGCGATCCGGAAATGGCCAGGGACATCGCCGCCGACATCGCCGACGAAGCCGCACAACTTGATCGCACCATCGGCGGCTTCCTGCTTACGAAGCCGAAGACGAATGCAGCGGCCGGAGGTTCGAAGTAGCAGAACGGGAAATGAAGTAGCAGAACGGCAAGTAATGTCACGAATTTGTGTAGATGACTAAATGCCGCCACGAAGCGCGCAAGAATACAGCCCACGACGCAAGCCGTGGGTGGCGGAGCAAGAAACGACCAGCCCCGAAGGGGCGAAAGAAACTCAATGACGGAAACAAAATCTCGCGCAGGCTTCTTCACGCGACACACGCAACACGAGGTGGGGACTATGAAACAAACAGTGACAATCGGAATCGCGCTTCTCCTAACTCTCACCGCTCTGCCGGCCGGTGCTCAAACCCAGCCTTCATCGACCCAGCAGGCTCCCCCTGCTAGTCCGTCGCTCGGCGAGTACGCGCGCCAGATCCGCAAAGAGCCGGATGCCAAGTCGAAACCCAAAGTCTTCGACAACGACAACCTGCCGAAAGACGACAAACTATCCGTCGTGGGCAAAGCGGCACCGGAACCGGAAACCGCCGCTGCGGAAACCAAACCTGAGGAAGCCGCCAGTCCTTCCACCGACAAACAGCCCAAAGCTGGCAACAATCCGCCTGCTGATACCAGCAAGCTGGACCAGGCCGGCAAGGAAGCTGCCTGGAAACAATGGGCTGACAAGATCAAGACTCAGCAGGACGCGATCGATCTCGCGGCTCGTGAACTCGACGTGCTCCAGCGTGAATATCAGGTTCGCGCGGCCGCCATGTACGGCGACGTCGGCACCCGCCTGCGTAACTCCGCGGAATGGGACAAGCAGGACCAGCAATACAAGCAGCAGATCGCCGACAAACAAAAAGCCCTCGACGATGCCAAGCAGAAACTAGAGGACCTGCAGGAAGAAGCCCGCAAAGCCGGCGTTCCAAGCTCGGTCCGCGAACCGTAGCGCTGGCCGTACGAGGTCTGCGCTGAAAAAAGCACTCGATCCTTCGCCTGGAAACAACGTACTCATCGCTTGAATTTGCGCTGTTGTGTTCGATGAGAAAGCCCGGCAGCAAACTGCCGGGCACTTTTTCGCCTTGTCAGGACGCCTCGCGTGCTCATTCATGCCGCAAAGCCCGCGAGGGCTCAATTTTCATCGCCCGCCAAGCTGGCACGCAAGTTGCCAGGCCCGCCACAATCGTCAGTAGAACGCACACGCTCGCGAAACTAAGTGGATCGTCGGGCGGCACCCCGAACAGTAGGCTGCCGAGTGCATGCGAACCTACTGCGGCTATCAACAACCCCGCAACAGCTCCACCCGCAATCATGCGTAGACCCTCCATACTCACCAGTTTCAGGATGTCGAGCCTGGTAGCGCCCACGGCCATGCGCACGCCAATCTCAGGCGTCCGCTGGCCCACGAGAAAGGCGATGATCCCATAAATGCCCATGGCCGTCAGCACCACGCCGATCGTAGCGAATAGTCCCAGCAGCGCCGCCTCGAAACGAGGACGGTCAGCCAATTCACTTACTCGCTGGCTCAGCGTTTCCGTCACAACTGGAAGCGTCGAATCAATCGCCCCAACCTCGCTGCGTATCCACTGTTCCGTCGCATCGGGCGCGATCGAAGTCGCCACCGTGACACTCGCATCGCGGCCCCAGTCTTCCGGTTTATGACGTCGCTGGCGATAGTATTCAGGCTCATCTGCACCCGTAAGTCCGCCATTCTTCACGTCTGCCGCAACGCCAACCACCGTGTACCACGGACCTTCCAGGCCCGGCTGTACATGACTTCCAATGGGATCCCCGTTTTGGAACATGTACCGCGCAAGCGAACGACTCAGAATCATGAAATGCTCACTGGAGCCGCGGTCTTCCTCCTGAAATCCCCGTCCTCGCAGAATTGGGATGTGGAGAGCATGGAAATAATCGGGTGTCACCCATCGCCAGGCAACCGTACCTCCGGTTCCTTCAGCCGGCAACGGCTTACCTTCAATGCGAATTGCTGCGTAAATATGATCGTGATGCCATCCTCCGGGAGGCAAGGAATCGCTGATGGCTACAGCTTCCACTCCCGGCAGCTTGCGCAAACGCGCCTCCAGAAGCTCAAAAAACGCCATCTGCTGTTCTGGCTTGGAATAGTGCAACTCGCCGAGGCTGAGACTGGCCGTCACAAGTCCCTTTGTGCTCATGCCAAGAGACTGCGCCTGTAGGTTCCAGAAACTGCGCAACAGCAGGCTGGCTCCCGCAAGCAACACCAGGCTGACCGCGATTTGCGCCACTACAAGCAGCTGACGTACTCGAGCATGCGGCGCCCCCATCGCTGAACGACCCGCGATTGTTTCCATATCTGATTTCGGCAGAACAGGAAGAACGCCGAACAGAATGCCGCAACCCAAAGAAGCCGCCACTGCGAATGCAACGATTCGAAAATCGAGGTGCGCCTTCTCCAGGTAAGGGATGCGCTGTGGCGCGAAGACCTGAAAAATGCGCAAGAGCACGACAGCAATAAGGCAACCCGCGGCACATCCCACTAAGGCCATCACCAGAGTTTCGGTCATAAACTGGCGCACGAGACGCGCCTTACTTGCTCCCAGAGCGCTGCGAATGGCTGTTTCCCGTTGCCTGCTTGCGTAGCGAGCTAACAGCAGACTGCCAACGTTGGCACAGGCAATCATCAGTACCAGCACTACTGCAATCAGCAGGACCCATGCTGCCACTTTCGCGTCGTGCATCTGTCGGTCCCGCACCGAACGCACGCGCAAGTGCACCTCTTTCCGAAACTGTGGTGGGACCGTAGTTAACATCTCTTGAAACATGGGCTCAAGCGCTGCTGACGCCTGTTCAATGGTCACTCCTGGCCTTAGCCGCGCGAATGCCCAGCGCACCCGCCCGGGAGTTGCTCCCCGCTGCGCCGCTCGATCGATTGCCTCAGGCATCAGAACATCGGCATTGTCCAACGTCGGTAATTCGAAATCTTTATTCAGTATGCCGATAATCCGTACCGGCGTGCCGTCCAGCGGTATGGTCCTGCCCACTACCGAAGGATCACTCCCGTATCTGCTGTTCCAAAGCTGGTACGAGATCAATGCCACTTTCGGAGCATCGGGCCGATCCTCGTCGGACGTGAAATTGCGCCCGAGCAGCGGCCCAATCCCTAGCGCAGGCAGGAAATTTGCCTCCACGCTTGCGCATGTTAGTCGTAAAGCATTCTGCTCCGTCAGGTCGCAATTCCTGCTGCCCGTCCACGAGGTCAGAGTCTCGAAGGGCGTCTGACGATCTTGCCATTCGTAATACGTGTAACCCAACATGAATTCCTGCGGCTCGATTGGAGCAACAATCCCGACTGACACCAACCGATCTGCATCGTGATAAGGCAGGCTACGGAATAGAATGCGATCCACCACGCTGAAAACCGCCGTTGTCGCGCCGATGCCGACGGCAAAGGTCAGCACCGCCGCTATGGCCATGACACGCGCACGACGTAATCCGCGGAAAGCGTAGCGAACGTCTCGCGCAAACGCCTCCAACCGTGCCGAAATTCTCCATTCATAGCACTGCTCGCGCGTCTTCTCGACTCCGCCAAAGGCGATCAGCGCCTGTCGCCGAGCTTCCTCCCTGGTCATGCCCGCAGCAACATGCAGCTCGATTTCTCGCGCGATGTGATAGCTCAACTCTTCATCTACTTCCTCCGCGGCCACGCCCGCGAAACGGGTATTGATGCGACGACACAAGTCTCGGATTCCTCGCATCATCGTTAGCCCTCCCCCAGCACCAGCGCGATCGCACCGGAGATCCGTTTCCAGTTCTCCAGTTCCGACTCCATCTGTTTGCGGCCGAGTCGGGTCAAGGAGTAAAACTTGGCGCGGCGGTTGTTCTCCGAGGGCGCCCATTCGGACTCAATCCACCCTCTCCCC
>Ga0335071_10004026_pt1 | contig 15399 bp, 11 predicted proteins | sample Lox_Sample_15_FD_206724 | JGI IMG/M metagenome (GOLD analysis project Ga0335071, IMG submission 206724) | Soil microbial communities from Loxahatchee National Wildlife Refuge, Florida, United States - Lox_Sample_1.5 | ecosystem: Environmental > Terrestrial > Soil > Wetlands | place: USA... | reverse complement strand
ATCACCGCCGCGATCGCCAGTAATGGAACAACCAAACCGATAAAAATCTTGGCCCAGTCAGCCAGTAATTCAAGGGCCATCTGACCCATGGATTTGCCCAGTTGCGGTGTGACAAGCACTGCGCCAATCCGCAATACAATCGCGCTGGCCAGCATCAAGGCCGGGATTTCAAACATGCCGTGTGGAAGCAAGCCTGCCATGAACAACACCACCGGTGAATATCCCATCAGTTTAAAAACGCCCAACACGCCTCCCACCAAACCAATATTAAGCAGAAAAGCGAGTACACCGATCACACTGAAGGACACCATCCCGCCCAAAAAAACCAAAAACGTCGCGCGAACGTTATTCGAGAATATATGCAGTGCCGACATGTGCTGTCCAACCTGTGCGATGCCGGCGGATTGGCCGACACTTTTCACAATCGCAGTCACATCCTTGGGGGTTGTATGAGCCAACATCCTCGGCACATTCAGGGTGGTCCATTCATAGCATACCAGATAACTAAGCACGGCGACAATGGTAATAATGATGAATGGCATGGTCAATTGCTTCACTGCATTTCGAACTTCCGAGAGGTACCAGCCTTCCAGGGTTTTTGCTTCGCCTTTAAATCTTTTCCAGAAAGTCATCCAGACCCAACGCAAATTCAGCGTATCGAACTCCCGTCCCAACAGATACTCACGCTGAAAATGGGCAATCCCCACGCGAATCAGGAGGGACGCCATGACAAGCACGGCGGCAACTGCCAGCCATAAAACCTGATCGTTGCCCCAAAACAACAAGGCGCTTTCCCCCTGCATCAAAATCGCCACGGGAACCACGATGAACGAAGCCAGCAGATTGGCGGCCCGCACCGTCGTGGACTGGACCGAGATGACAATCGCCGCACTGACCATCAGAATTGCATGGGCGGTGGTCAGCATGAACAACTGCGCAAAAACGGAGGCGCCAGGCATGTTGAGACGCTGTCGGGAAACAATCACCATATAAAAGATGATGGAGGTATAACCTGCGACCAAGGGGGTAAAAATTCCCACCAGAAGTTTTCCAAAATATAAATGCCAGTTTTCCAGCGGGGAACTCAGCAAAGGTTCTATGGTGCCACGTTCCTTCTCACCCACAAACGATTCCAAGGCGACCACCAGAGAAATGGTGATCGGGAAGAACCCGATGATCAGAATGGAAAAGGGAACCAGCCGGTCCACGATTAAATTCGCCCCATACTGGTTGATATAGGCAACCGCCTGTTTTGCCACCTCATTCATCAACAAGGGAAATGCCAGAGTTAAAATCGCCAAGGGGGTCAGGATGCGCCAATCGCGGAATTGATCACGAAGTTCACGGCGTGCCACCAGCCATATCATTTGCAGGTTGTCACGCATGAACCGCCTCCGAAGAAGGAGCCTGCGCGTCGCTCATCACCTTGAGATACACCTGTTCCAGGCTGCGCGGCACCTCCTGGAACGATACCAGGGGCGCATGTTTTGACACCAACTCATGCATCAGGAGCGGATTGGCGTCCAAGGGTGACTGCACACTGAACCGCAAGGAAGAGGCGCTTCTTTCGGTCAACTTGACACCCGGCGGCAGGTTCAACCCATCGCCTTGCCAATCGGAGGAGAAACACGCCTCATATTCAGCAGTGCCCAGAACCGCCCTCTTCAATTCGTCCAGGGTGCCCATCATTAAAATCCGACCCTTATAAATAATGGCGATCATATCGGCGAGGGCTTCGGCCTCGTGCAGGTTATGTGTGCAGATCATGATGGTGCGCTGTGAGGACTTCAGACGTGCAATCTCGTCCCGCACCAGCCGCGCAGATTCAGGATCCATGGCCGAGGTCGGTTCGTCCAGCAGGAGCACCGGCGGCTCGTGCATCAAGGCGCGTGCCAGGGCCAATTTCTGTCTCATGCCCTTGGAATACTCACCAATGCGGTGAGACGAGGAGTCGGCCAACCCAAAATAGTCCAGAAGATAATCGCACCGCGATTTACGCATGTGACCATCGAGGCGATACACCTGACCAAAGAATTCAAGATATTCATCGCCTGTCATGCGCATGTACAGGCCGTGTTGTTCGGTCAGCACTCCGACAGAGGCGCGCACTTCAGCGCCATGCTTTGTTACGTCATAGCCTGCCACGCGGGCCCAGCCGCGCGTAGGCAGTAACAAGGAATTCAACATGCGAACGGTCGTGGTTTTACCTGCCCCGTTTTGCCCGAGCAAAGCCAATATCTGCCCCGGTTTTACAGACAAGGTCACTCCGTTCACCGCCCAAAAATCATTGAATTGCTTGCTCAGGTCACTGGTTTCTATCATGATTGGTCCAGCATAAAAGAAACGGAGGACAGTGTCAATGAGACAACAGTCCTCCAAACAATTCTGTTAGCGAAGTCTAACGTTCCGTCCTTTTTCTTTTGGGCGAAGAAGCAGAGGTGCCCTTTTTGCGGGGTGCGGCAGCAGAGCGTGAGGTCGATTTCTTTGCGGCCGGCTTCGACCTTTTCACGTCCGCCGGTGAGGAGGTTTTTCCCGCTGATGTATTATCCCGGGCTGGCTGCGCTGCCTCGGCTACAGCAAAGGACAGCGGCGCGGCATTTCGGGCATCATCCGACTCCAAAGAGTCGGAACGATGACGCCAAACCAGAACAAGCACAGCGACAATCGCCACGATTGCCATAAGCCACTGATTCGGATCAATGCCGCCGACAATCGGATAGTCGACTCGCAGAAATTCAAGGAAGAAGCGGGAAACCGGATAAAAGATCAGATAAACAAGGAAAATGTCGCCCTGTTTCATTTTCTCCGAGTAGCGGCGTGTGAGCCATATCAGCAGGAACATATTTGCCAGATTTAGAAGCGACTCATACAGAAATAGCGGGTGAAAACGCGTCACATCCAGAGGGTATTTTGTCAAATCATTGTAAGGGGCGACCCGTGCATTGGCATCCGTGATCTTGATGGCCCATGGCAAAGTTGTTGGAGATCCGTACAGCTCCTGATTAAAGAAATTCCCCCAGCGCCCAATCGCCTGACCCAAAGCAAGTCCTGGAGCGGCGATATCGGTCCATTCAAGAAAGCTGATGTCCTTATTATTACGCACATACAGATACAACGCCACCAATCCGCCAATTATCGTACCCGGAATTCCCAGCCCCCCCTTCCAAATTTCGATGACATCCAGCGGGTGGGTCAGGTAGTAGTAGGTGGTCAAACCGGAGGCGGGTGTAGGAGTAAAAATATGCCACAAGCGTGCGCCGATCACCCCTCCAATGATGAGATAGATCAACAAATCCCAGACCACTTCCGGGTCATGACCCCGGCGTTTCAGTTCGAGCCAGGCCACCCATGCACCTGCAACCGCGCCGAGCATCAGCATAATCCCATAATAATGCAGGATAAATTCACCGCCAAAGAAACAGAAATGGAGGCCGTCAAACTGGAATAAATTAAATGCAAGCGTACCGCAATGAACTAACATCTCTAATCTCCTTTTCGAACCTTCCGCATTTTATCATGGGCCTGGGCACGCACGACCCAAATCCGCTGAAGAGCCGTGAAGTTGGCAAGAATGGCAATGATCCAAACCCCGATAGCCGGAATATTAAATAACAAGGTCGGACCCAACACCAAATACCTCTCCGCACGTGTCAACAATCCTTCCCTGGCGCTGAAACTTTGTGCCTCTGCGCGGGCCTTGACATATGAAACCAAGATCGAGCCGGCAGCCGCGACAAAAGTGACGACTGCCAAAATATGCTGGTTGGTCATCGCAAAATAATAAAGCACTGCGCCCAGAATGATCAACTCTGAATAACGATCGCTGACCGAGTCCACAAATGCACCCCAGTCACCGGCTTCGCCGCGCAGCCGCGCCATGGTGCCATCCAACGCATCCACCGGCCAGACAATCAGTACGATCAATCCGCCGATGCTGATATCTCCCCGGGCAATAAAATAAGCGGCGACCATATTTCCAACCACGCCGATCAATGTAACCGAGATGGGCGTGAAACCGAGTCGGTTCAGGAATCCGGCAACCGGATCGAGAAACCACTTAAACGTTAAGCGTAAAACATCTGTGAAACTCTTTTTCAATCAAACCTCGCAAGCAAGATTTTCCAATGATAACCGAAATTTCTACGGATGACGCCCTGATGAAATCTCATTCGTCTTCGGACGGCATAACCTCCCGCTCCCTGCCACCGCCTTGCGGCGGGCCAACAACGCCCATCTCCTCCAATTGATCCAGGAGGCGTGCAGCGCGCGGATATCCAATTCTCAAACGGCGCTGAAGAAGAGAAGCAGAAGCCCGTTGAGTGCCGCGCACGATTGAAACGGCCTGTTCAACCAACCCCTCGTCCTCATCCTCATCCGGTTCATTCAACAATTTTTCCCAGGGCGGCACGCTTTCGCTCTTCAGGTCACTGTTCTTCTGCCAATAATCAATGATCCGCTCGATCTCCATATCCGTCACCATCACCCCCTGGGCACGGATCGGACTGCCCACCTCGGGATTCTGGAACAGCATATCGCCATGACCCAGCAACGTTTCAGCGCCGGTGCCATCGAGGATAACGCGCGAATCCACACTGGAGGCAACGGCAAATGCCAGACGCGCTGGAAAGTTCGCTTTAATAAGGCCGGTAACCACATCGGTGGAGGGACGTTGAGTGGCAACTATCAAATGGATTCCCGTAGCGCGGGCCATTTGTGCCAGGCGGACCAGATTATGCTCGGTTTGGTCGGGCGCCGACATCATCAAATCCGCCAATTCGTCGATCAAGACAACAATGCGAGGCAGGGGCTCGCCATCCTCCCTGCGAAGTTGTTTCTTGTTATAGCCATCCAAATCGCGCACATGGGATGCCTCCAGCAGTCGATAACGATGTTCCATCTCAAGCACAACCCAGCGCAAAACGCCTAGGATGCGGTTAACATCGGTTTCAACCTTCCCGAAGAGATGAGCAAGCCCATTGAAGCGAAGCAGCTCCACCATTTTTGAGTCGATCATAACCATGCGCAAATCCTGCGGCGCATTGTTCATGGCGAAGCAGGCTGCCAAAGACGTAATGCAAACAGACTTGCCGGAGCCGGTCGCGCCCGCAATCAACAAATGGGGCATGCGTGCCAAATCTGCCACCACAGGATTTCCCGATACATCACGTCCGAGTGCCATAACCAGTGGCGAACCATTCTTATGAAATGCAGCACTTTCCAAAATGGGGCGCAGGCGCACCACGGTTGATGTGGAATTCGGAACCTCAATGCCCACATAAGGCTTGCCGGGCACAGGGGCTTCAATGCGCAGTCTCTCAGCGGATAACGCCAACGTCAGATCCTTCTCGAGGGCGGCGATCTGCGCCACGCGCACTTTCATTTGTTGGGCCTCGTCATCGTCGCCTGCCCCGGGTCTTTTGATATAACCCGGTTGCACGGCGAACTGAGTCACAGCCGGCCCAACGCGATACCCGATCACCGTCGCGGGAATACCAAACTCCGAAAGTGTCTTCATAATCATGCCCGCGGTCTGATTGATCGTACGTTCATCATCACGGGCGGTTTGTTCGGTCATTAAAATATTCAACGACGGCAGTCCTTCTTCACGCGGGACCGGCTTAACGGGTCCATCACGCTTCTTTTCCACAGGCTTCAATGACGGCTGGAACTCGGGCGGAAGCGGAGTGGAATTCTTCCTTTTAGGAGCAGGCTTCGCAGGCGGCTTTTCCATGGAGGGTTCAGGGGTTGTCTCTTTCTGGATTTTTGGGGGTGGAGGCATGAGCGGCTCGCCTGCCAGCCTCAAAAGCCAGCTTTCGAACACAGACCAAAATCCAAACCCGGTGGCGACCAGCAAAAGCCATGCTGCAAATAAGATCACCATACCAAAAATTGATCCAAAAAACTTATCCCCAGCCAGTAAATATGCGATACCCCAACCCAGGCGTCCACCGTCCTGACCGGCCTCCGCACGGACAATCGAATCCTTTCCAATCAAGGCGAGCAATCCCAACGTCAGAAGTGTGGCAAATTCAAGGGAAATGATCCGTACCAAACCAAATTTCCCACTCTGGCGGCGAAGAAGTGCGAAGCCGCCATAACCAAACGCGAAGATGACAATATAACTCCCCCAGCCAAGCCATGTGGAGAGAAACTCCGACCAGGGAGTTAATAAAACGCCATTGGTCAGGTTCCACAAGGCGAGCAAGGACATCAAGGCAATGGCGAGCAAAAAGATGCCGACCACATCGCGCAGGTAGCGGCCAAAATGCAAATTCAAATGTGCAACACGATCCAGCCAATCGCCGGGAAATGACTGCTCTGGACTGTTTTGACCAGTATTATTCGGCATCGAACAAGGCACTAGGCGCTCAAGTTCAGGCTTAATCCCATTCGCTGACGCGCAGCGTCCACATGCAAAATACGGACCTGCAATTGCTGACCTACATGCAATACATCCTTCACGGTTTGTCCCTCGACAAGAACCATTTCTGAAGCGTGAATCAACCCCTCAACGCCCAAATCTAGTTTGGCAAATGCACCGTAGGAAAGAATACTGGTAATTGTGGCCGGCAACACCTGACCCACAGAAAAATCAGTCGCCACTTTTTCCCATGGGTTGGGTTGCAGGCGCTTGAGGCTTAACGCCACACGGCAACGCTCAGAGGAAAGGTCAAGCACCTGCACGTCCAGCACCTGGCCCATCCGCACAATGTGATTCGGGTGGACGACACGTCCCCATGAAAGTTCGGAGATATGTATCAAGCCTTCGACGCCGCCGAGATCCACGAACACGCCGAAATCCGTGATATTGGTCACCGTACCTTGGACACACTCACCGGCGCGCAATGAGTGAAACAATTCGGAGCGCTTTCCGGGCTCCGCCAGCGCCGCGCGTTCCGAGAGAACGATACGTCCATCCTCCGGTACGCATTCGATTACTTTAAGCTTCAGGGTGCGGCCGACATAATCATTCAGGAATTTTTCGCGATCCGGCACATCATTTTTTCCCGCCATTTCAATCAAATGCGAGAATGGCACAAAACCATACAGGCCTTCCCCTTCAACCAGCAATCCGCCCCGATTGCTCCCGGTCACTTTCAATGAGACAATTTGATCGCGATGATAAAGCTCCTGCACTTGCTCCCAATCGGGTTGTATCTTATTGGGCTCCTCCGCCTTCATTTCCGCCCGAGCCGAGGTGTGATTCGGTGATCGGGGTGGTGAAGATGGAGCGTGCCGTTCATCCTCTGCCAACACTGATTCCCACCAGCCGTCGTCCGTCACCGGCATCGGACTTTCATAACCGTTCTTGTGATTTGTCATACCTGCCTGCCCTTCCTTATTTCATTTGGGATTCCATTGTCAAAATGGCCTTGGCAACCGCCTCCACCGCAATGCGCTGTTTGCGATACAAATCCGCCTCCGACATCGCCAAGCGCTCAGCCACCTCACGAACTTTTCGTCCCTCGATAAACTTCATTTCAAGAATATTATACAAAATCCATTCCGTGGTGAATCGCCGCTCCCCTTCCGGCCGAACCTGGTCCACTGCCTTGCGAAGAAGCGCCCGCAATGCATTGGCTGAATTATCGTCATGTTCGCGTGACAACTCCTGAACGATCTGCAATTGCATCAGCGGGCTGTTCGTCAACTTGGGGCCACCCCAATAATGGGTCAAAGCATCTTTCACCCAATTTGCCAAGTCAGATTCAGGGGGCAAGGAATGATCGAGCAAATTTGCACGACTATCGTATCTGCCAAATGCACGCAAACGCTGAAGCATATCGACGCGCGGCTGCAAATCCTGAAGGGAACGGAAAACGCGTTGTTGCAACAGGCGGTCTTCCAAAGCCATCGCGGCCCGATCTGCCAGAAGCCAGAGTGCATCCCTTTGATCTGCCTCCATGGACGAGCGATTGTCCAATCGAGCGAGGCCCAACAATCCAAGCAAAGGGGGAATCTCATCCAAATCCATATTGTCCCGTTTGCGCTGATGCAGAGGCAGCATCCAAAATTTGCCGGATAAAAACTCCTGATGCTCCCCCTGATGCCCATCGCTAATCCGCTCAAGCACATCCGAGAGACCATCGTGCTCAATCAGGTTGCGATTACCTGCCATCACGATGAGGGAGAGTTCGCCATCATCCAGGGCAGCAACAAACGCCGCAGGGGATTGCATGTGGTCACGCACTGCGGCAAGCACGGCTTCAAGGAATTGTTGCAAGTCGCCCTGGGTAAGCAAACGTTCTTCCATGTTTTGCAAAATCTGCAATTCAGCACGGTCGTGGCCGAAGAAAAGGTAACGCTCCCAGAAGGGATAAAATAATGTGATTGCATGTTCAAAAAGCAAAACGGTCGCGACCATCGTCAATGGGACAAAAACGGAATATTCGGTTCCCATCAAAACACCCGCCCGGCGGACGATCGTCATCAAGCCGAGAGCAAGGGAAGCAATCACCGGACCGCGAATGATCCATTTAAATAAGCGGCTCTTGATCACGCGATCCGGCCATGAAACACCGAAGAATGCCACCGCATATGCCATCACCACCACCAGACCGCCCACCAACAAATTAATGACAGCCGACCCGATCCAAAACACCAGCGGGAATTGTGCGGCAAACAGAGAACCATATAACAAATACGGGTAAGAACCCATGGCCGGTGCGGTCGCGCCGGCCATGAGATATAACATGCGGCGACGGCCAAAACGAGTCAACATGCGATTGTATGCCCGGAAAAAATTCACCCCCGCCCAGATCATGGCCACAATATAATACAAGGTGAAAATACCACTCCAAAAAGTGGGTTGAAGATGAGATGAAGGCTGACTGCCCAATACGAGTGGGCCCACTAAATATCCAACTGCGAGCAGCAGAAGGAAAAAGGTGGAGACTGCATACATCAAACGAATAGCAAATCTCCGACGTCCACGCGACGGCCGGCCGGCAGTCACCAATACGGCATCGGACAGGTGCAAATAGGCGGCAGGGAGATAAATAATCCCAAACCAGTGAAGACGGAGCAGCAAATCAATCCCCCAAACGGGCACATCCTTGCTCTGCAAGGCAGTGGTGGTGAAGATCACCACCACACACAAAAGGATAATTGCAAAGGAACGCGCTACGCGATCGCGCAGGTTAAAGGACAACGAATAAAGAAACAGTGAAAAGGCCGTGATAGCCACCCCGGCCGTAAGAATTTGATTGATTACCTGGACCCCCGCCAGTAAAGCTTCTGTCCAACCGTTAAACATAATACCTTCCCAAATTGCCCTATTTCAATGCCCTCGCAAAGAAAAGCGCCACGTCCTGTCTCAGGTAGTAATGATCATTATACCCGCAGAATTCATATCCATGTTTTTGCGCTAGGCGAATTGCAGGTTGATTCTTGGATTGCATTTCAAGAAACAACTTGCGATGCCCCCGCTTTAGACCCCACTCCTGTGCGTCATTCAATAATGCACTGGCCACACCGCGACGCCTCCATTCCGGTACAACCACAAGGTCCGTTATCCAGGCCACAGAGGACGGTCGATCCATCAACGAAAGATACCCCACAGGGTTATTGTTTATCAGGGCGGTCAAAATCGCAGATCGTTGCGTCCATTCATCAGCGAGGGCAAAAGGATCGTTTGGGTAAGCCAATGGTATGGGGCGCGGCAATCGTACCTCACGAAAGGTTGCAGTGATTTGACTACCCTCGCGACGCAGTTCCAATTGCCAGACATATTCAGAGGTGACAGAGTGATCTATCCCCATCAGCCGAGGCAGGTCACCAGCAACAGTCGATCGGATTTGAATATCGGACATAATCACTCATTCATAACGGATTCTAAAATCACTCCCAACTTCTCATGGGGCAGACACTCTTAAGGGGATGACACAGGGTGGCAGAGATCGTCCCTGCGTATCTGTCACAACGAGCCGTAACTGATAATCTCCCGGTGTCAAAACAGACGTATCCCACTGTCCAAGTGAACTGTTGGGAACAGGAGTGGTACTCGCCGCAATTGTAGCCCAGTTATTGGTATTAAGTGGTGCAACCTCGTATTTATAAAATCCAAAATCGGGGATATTCACGGTTCCGACCAAGTCCACAATCCCACTGACCTCGCTCCCACTCTTGGGAGATGTGATCATTAATTTACCCGCATTACAACCACTTGTATTCCCGGGGGTCGGTACAGTAAGAGGTGTCAATGCAATTCTAGTTGCAAGTGCGGGAGAGATAGTGCCTGTCGGTGTGGCCAGTACATCGATGGTGGGTGTTGATAGAAAAAAGGAGGCGGGCAGACCGGGGATAACAAAGGAGACTGTAGTCAACTCTCCAAAGAACAGGATGAAGATCAGGATTACAAAAGCCACTGCTTGACTCATTCTATGCAAGGCAAACTCACGCTCCAGGGCATAAACCGACTCACGCCATTCATTCCAAGTTACAAACAATCTCCGAAATGCCAACAACCCCCCTATAGCCAATACAATATAAATCAAGACTTCGTATTTGCTGAGGAATTGATAAATTTCAGCCATATGGATGTTTCTTACATTTGACGAAGAATCCCGCGAATCAACTTCTCCATCTTGGGCATTATCAGTTTGCCGGCCTCTATCACTTCTTCATGGGTGGTGATTGTCGAGCCATCCAGATTCGCCTTATTGCTGATTCCAGAAAGGCCGAGCACGCGCATCCCGCCATGACGGGCAACAATCACTTCAGGAACAGTCGACATGCCCACTGAGTCTGTCCCGATCAGCCGTAGGAATCGCAAATCCGCGGGGGATTCAAACGACGGTCCGCTCAACCCCGCATAGACCCCTTCATGCAACGGAATCTTTTCCCGTTTTGCTATATTTCGCGCCAAATCACACAGTGCCCGATCATAGGCTTGACTCATGTCGGGGAAGCGCAGCCCGAGTTCATCGATGTTGGGACCGATCAATGGATTTTGCCCTGTCATACCGATCAGATTCAAGTTATCCGTAATCAGCATTACGTCCCCGGGCGTGAAGGCTGGATTTACGCCGCCTGCGGCGTTGGTGACGATGAGAATTTCAATTCCAAGCCGTTGCATGACACGTATCGGCAGCGTCACTTGAGCCATACTGTAGCCTTCGTAAAAATGAATCCGCCCCTGCATGATAAATACAGCCTGCCCCTCCAATTTACCGATGACCAAACGACCTGCATGCCCCATCACCGTTGAAACCGGAAAATGAGGCAGGTCGCCGAATGGGATGATAACAGGTTCAGAAACTGCCTCCGCCAAATCATTCAAGCCGGAGCCAAGAATGATCGAAACCCGCGGTCGATCCAACGTCCGCGTCTGGATCGCCTTTACGACCTCGTCAATTTGTTCAAGAGAAAAATGGGTGATCATGTATCGAACCTGCTTTAAGATTAATTTATCCTCTGGTCAAAACCAGCGTCCCCTTCAACGTACTGCGTGGCTATCGATTATATCAGAAATCACCGGGCCTCCCTTCCGCATACGAGGCAACGTTATTCTATGTTTATAAAAGGTAGAAAAAAACAGCTTGTTATGCTATGCTATGGAGAATTATGGCGGATCGTCCTTCTCTGATTATGCAATGGCTGGGAGGTTTCTTTCACCATGGCACAACTTTTAAACAGGACGTTCCCCCTGTGACAATCGAAATTCAATCTGACCAGATTAAGACTTTGAGTCGTCAATTGAATGCTGAAAAACGGCGGAACGCGCAACTCATTCTCCTCAACGAACTGGGGCAGCAGTTGGAAACGCGTCTCGACCAGCCAGTGGCGGCTCAATTGGCAGTAAACACCCTTGATCACGCAATCGCGTGTTCCCATGTATGTCTTTATATTCATGAACCGGAACGGAGGGAATTCGTAGCGCTTGCGTCGGCTGGCCGGACGGCAAAATCGATTCCACCCAACCACCGTCAAAGCGACCTACGCGGGATGGTTGGGCGTGCCTCCCGATTGCGCAAGGCCCAAACATCCAATAATACGCAACTGGATTCTGATTTCTTTAACTTTGCAAACGAGGAGAGCTTATCAGTTCTCGTGGTTCCAATCATCCATAACGGCTATGTCGAAGGGATGATTGAAATACATTCGGATACCAAGGACGCTTTCCAAAGCAGTGATGTGACTTTGGTGGAAATGGTGGCATCTGAATTGGAACGGAGTTGGGACCGTTCCAGTTATCACCGGCACCTGACCGATCTTATTCAAGCAGGGGTTTCATTCTCCACCATGACCGAATCACAGGTTGTCGTTCAGGAAATCGCCTACGTGACAAGACATACGTTGCGGGCAAGGTTTGTATATGTGACATTGCTCGATCAGGCTGGAAATATAATTCAACGGGCATGCTCCGGTTTTGCGCCCAGGCTGCAGCAGTATCTTGAAGAAATGCCTGCGCAAAGGGATTTAATCCGAATTTCCTTGAACGCATCTCAGCCGTTTCGGGTTCGTGATATTCGTAAATACCACCTTGAACTGTCGAAAATAGAACTTGATCAAAGCAATCTGAGAAGCCTGTTGGTGATCCCAATTCGTTTGCACCACCTAAGCATTGGATCCATTTTGGCATTTGGCAAGCAGGATGAGGTTTTCTTCACTGAAAACGACGAATCGCTCGCATCCCTATTGTCACTCCAATCTACGGCAGCGGTTGAAAATACCTGGTTATACCAGGAACTGCGAACTTCCCTGACAACGACTACTCACCTGCACCAAGTGAGTCTCGAGATTCTTCGAACGGAGGACTTAACCCAAGCTGCCAGAATCGTCCTTGAGACGGCCCGCAAGGTTTCCCAGGCAGATGTAGGCGGCGTGGTTCTCTTTGCTCCGAATGATAAAGTCGAGGTCGAACTTGGCATCGATTCCAATGGGATCTATACCGGCGCTCCCCACCCCTTCAACCTTATACAGCAGGCAATGGCGAGTGGGACAGGCATCTTCGCATCCAGTCAAACAAAGACCGAAGTGTGTATACCAATCCAGACTCACCTTCGCAAGTATGGCGGTCTATGGTTAAGAATAGCTGCAAATCTTAATTATGATTCACGCCATACAGCAGCTCTGCAAACCCTTGCCAATCAATTGGAACGCTCCATACTGTTGATCGAGTCTCGGCGTCAGGCAAAGGAAATAGAGCTTGCATACCAGGAACTGGAAATGACGTACGATCATACACTGGCGGCATTGATGTCAGCCTTGGACGCACGGGACAGCGAAACAGAAGGCCACAGCATACGGGTCAGCCGGCTGGCCGTGAGACTCGGAAAGGAAATGAATCTGGAAAGCCACCAACTTAAAGCACTGGAACGCGGTGCTCTTCTTCACGATATCGGTAAGATCGGCATCCGCGATGATATTCTTCACAAACCGGGCAGGCTGACCGAATCGGAGTGGATGATCATGCGTTCTCATCCCGATATCGGCGGCCGCATCGTGGAAGACATTCCCTTCCTGCAGGACACATTACCGATCATTCGATACCATCAGGAGCGCTGGGACGGTGGAGGGTATCCAACCGGTATGCAAGGCGAGGACATACCCCTGATGGCGCGCATCTTTGCGGTAGCCGATACCTTTGATGCCCTGACCACGGAACGTCCATACCGGGAAAAGATATCGGCCGAGAAGGCACTCTCCTATTTGCGTGAACAAGCCGGTGTCCTGTTTGACCCGGGTGTTGTATCCGTGTTCGAAAAAATTATCCGGGAAGGCATCCACGGCGCCTCCACATAAACCATGGAAAAGAAACATCAACGGTTTGGATTCACGCCCCAGGAGCAGCGGATTTCCGCAATCCCATCCGCGATTGCCGGAATCCTGTCATTGATTTTTATCGTCGCGAACGGGATTACGACCAGGCAGCAGGAACACACCAATCTTCTCCTTCTCTTGGGGATCGGCCTGATAGGGATTGCCTATCTGATCATCTTTAACCTCTTCATGATCCCCTCATTAAACTTTCAATCTACGCTGGGTTGGACCAATGCGATTACAGCCCTTGTCGGCCTGGGTTTACTTGACTATATCCTGCCCTTTCAATCTCATATTTATCTCGGCGTTCTGCTGATCACATTCCTGATAACCTGCGCACTGGTTTCGGGACGCGTTCCATCCTACTTCCTGTTACTCTCCGCCACACTCTTCACAGCTGCAATTCGCCGCGAGTATATAACGGACAAAAACAATTTCGCGTTGCTTCTCGGTTTTGTGGTCATTGCGGTCACGGCAATCGAGACCATTGCCCAATTAAAGAAGACATCACGCCATCGTATCCACAGACTGGAGACCATCACCAATTTCAGCCGCGCCATCGCATCCACGCTTGAAACCAGGCAGGTCATGGCTCTGCTTAATGCCGCATTTCAAAACGCAATTGAAGCGGATACCTATTTTGTGGGCATTCAGGAAGGGGACGAACTGCACCTAGAACTACTCTACGACGATGGAGAATATTTTGAAAATCAACACGTAAAACCGGAAGGTTCGCTTTCAGGATGGGTCCTTAAAAACCAACAGAGCCTGTTTCTGCCCGATCTGCGTAAAAATATCCTGCCGGATGCACAATTGATGCTGGTGGGAAAACACAAGACCAACCTGTCATGGATGGGGGTGCCGATGCACGGGCAAAATGTTAATGGAGTAATCGGCATCGGCTCCTATAGTCCCAATGCTTTTGACAAGGCTGATTTGGAATTGCTGACCGCCCTGGCCCAACATGCTGCCGGCGCAATCGACAACACCTACCATCACGCCCAGGTGGAACTTCAATCGCATCTCGACAGCCTGACTAATGTTTATAATCATGGATATTTCCTTAGATTACTGGAGGGTCATATCAACAAGGCAAGACAGGAATGTGAACCGTTAAGCCTGATCATGCTGGATATAGATTTTTTCAAGAAATACAACGATACTTATGGTCATCTGTCGGGGGATGAAATTCTGAGAAATCTTTGTAACATTATCAAAGGTCATCTTAAACGCACGGACATTTTAGGCCGCTGGGGGGGTGAAGAATTCGCCATTTCGCTGCCCACCGCAAACGGCAAACAAGCCCAACAGATCGCTGAGCGCATCCGTACTTCCGTGGTGCAGCTTTCCAGGGAGGAGTGCGAGCAAATAGACAGTCCCATGCCGACGGTCAGTCAGGGAATAGCCGTTTATCCTCTGGAGGCAGATGACTCCATGAAGTTAATCGATCTTGCCGACAAACGTTTGTATATGGCAAAAGAACGGGGACGGAATCAAGTGGAGCCGGACGAAGGATACTGGGAAAAGCTGTATGCGGACGGCAACCCTGAGAGGCCTGTGTCGTAAAACGTCCTGTCTTTTTTCATCTCAGGACATCTTGAAAAGCCGAAATGGTTTTTTGAATCGCCGGATCAT
>Ga0335071_10004025_pt1 | contig 15400 bp, 8 predicted proteins | sample Lox_Sample_15_FD_206724 | JGI IMG/M metagenome (GOLD analysis project Ga0335071, IMG submission 206724) | Soil microbial communities from Loxahatchee National Wildlife Refuge, Florida, United States - Lox_Sample_1.5 | ecosystem: Environmental > Terrestrial > Soil > Wetlands | place: USA: Florida... | reverse complement strand
TTGGGAATGGCGGCTGCGGACAGCAGCTACCTGGCGTACGTCGGGACGTACACAGAAGACACGAACAGCAAGGGCATTTATGCGTTTCACTTCGATTCGGCAACCGGCAAGGGGAGCGTGGTTGAACTGGCGGCGGAGACGCCGAATCCGTCGTTTCTTACGGTGGATAAGGACGGGAAGTATCTGTACGCGGTAAACGAGCTCGATATTTACAACGGCAATATGGCGGGTGGAGTGACCGTATTTGGGATCAACGCGGCATCGGGCAAACTTGATCAACTGCAGCAGGTGTCGTCGGCGGGAGCAGCGCCGGCACACATCTCGATCGACAGCTCGGGAAAATACGTGCTGGTGGCGAACTACGACAGCGGAAACGTTGCGGTGTTTCCAATCGTGGCAGACGGAAAACTGGGACAGCGGAGCGGGTTCTTTCAGAATACGGGGTCGAGCGTGAACAAGGAACGGCAGAAATCTCCGCACGCGCATGAGATCCTGGCGATTGATAGCGATCGCTTCGTGCTGGTGCCGGACCTGGGAAGCGATGAGCTGCAGGTATTTCACTTTGATTCCGCGAACGGATCGCTGACGCCGGCGAAGCCAAAGGGATTCAAGGTGACGCCGGGTTCGGGGCCGCGGCACTTTGCGATGGCACCCTCGGGTAAATACGTTTACCTGGTGAACGAAATGGCGTCGACGGTGATGGTGCTGAAGTTCGACGCGGAGTCGGGCAAGCTGCACCACGAGCAGACGATCTCGACGCTGCCGGTGGGAACGGCCGTGGAGAATACGACCGCGGAAATCGCGGTAGATGCGGCCGGAAAGTTTCTGTATGTGTCGAACCGTGGCGACGACAGCATCGCGGTGTTCGCGATCGCGGAGAAAGACGGCAAGCTGACGTTTGTGGAACGGGTTCCGACGGGCGGGAAAGAGCCGCGGCATTTCACGTTCGATCCGACGGGCAAGTGGCTGCTGGCGGAGAATCAGGAGTCGGACACGATCACGCTGTTTGCGGTGGACGCGGCCACCGGGAAGTTGACGAAGACGGACGAAATCATTTCGGTGGCGTCGCCGGTGTGCGTGGTGTTTGTGCCGGGCACGTAGAAATTCACGGCGAAAAGAAAATGCGGCGAGCCCGTTCGGGCTCGCCGCATTGATTTTGTGAATCGATCGCCTATGCGCTACTTCAGTACGGCGCTCTTGGACTCGATGACACCCAGCAGTTCGTTCCAGGAATCGACGAAGGCCTTGGCGCCTTCTTTCTGGAGTTGTTCGCCAAGGGCATCGATGTCCACGCCCGCCCCAATGAACTTCTGCAGGACTGCCTCGCAGTCGCCGCCGTCGACGCGCATGACCGGACCGATCTCGCCGTGGTCGGCGAAGGCCTTCAGAGTGTTTTCCGGCATGGTGTTAACCGTGTCGGGCGCAGCCAGCGCCTTAATGTAGAGAATGTCCGACGCCCTGGGGTCCTTGGTGCCGGTTGAGGCCAGCAGCAGACGCTGCGGGTTGTATCCGGCCTTGACAATGGCCTGCCAGCGGGGCGTTGCCAGCAAGTCGCGATAGGCTTTGTAGCAGCGCATGGCGATGGCAATGCCGAGTTTGTCGCGCAGGTCCTCGCCAACTCTGGGATTGGCAGCCACGTCCCAACGGCTGATGAACACCGATGCCACCGAGTTGACGTTGGTAGGCAGCCCGGCAGCGATACGGCGCTCGATGCCCTTTAAGTAGGCTTCGGCGGCTGCGAGGTACTGCTCGCGGGAAAAAAGCAAGGTTACGTTGACCGAGACACCGGAGAAGATCGCCGATTCAATGGCGGGAAGTCCTTCGGGCGTGCCAGGAATCTTGATGAACAAGTTGGGACGGCCAGCGCGGGCGTGCAGGTCTTTGGCGGCCGCGATGGTAGTCGTCGTGTCATAGGCTAGAAGCGGCGAGACTTCCAGGGAGACGAAGCCGTCCACGCCCTTGGTCCTGTCATGGATGGGGCGGAAGAGATCGGCGGCACGGGTCAGGTCGTCGAGCGCGAGATCAAAGAAAAGGTCTTCGCCGGAGTGCCCTTTGCTCATGCCGTCCTGAATGGCGGAGTCGTAGGACGCGCTGCTCTTGATGGCGTGATCGAAAATGGTGGGGTTGGATGTCAGGCCGGTCACCGACAGGTTGTCGATGTACGATTTCAGCGTGCCGTTGTTCAGAATGTCGCGGGTGATGTTGTCCAGCCAAAGGCTCTGCCCCACGTTGTGGAGCTGCTGGGTCGGATTCATGCTGCCTCCTCACATTGTGCGTGCCAAGACAACCAGCGCCGCATGCCGCAGACCATTATCCTCAGCACTTCGCACTATCTCCATCATCCCACAGAATGCGGCGCTCGGCACGGCGGTGGCCCGCGAAATTGGCAGGACTTCACGTCACATGCGAGGATTTACCGGCCCGTAACTTACGGTCATGGGGAGCTGGCGGCATGGGAAATGCAGCACAGCGCTGATGCGAGCGTGGAACGCGCGAAACATCCGGGTTCGCCTACTGAACTTCTTATTTATCAATGCAAAACGGCGCTTCGTCCGATATGCTTCTCGAAGGCCCGGTTTAGTTCGATGCTTGACAACATCAATCTCAAGAAGAAGTTACCGCGCGAAGAGTACAAGCAAGCGCTACCCGGGCTGCAGACCCGCCTGTACGATCTCGAAAAGGCGTGCTGGGACAATGGAGTCCCCTCGATCGTGATTTTCGAAGGCTGGGACGCTTCCGGGAAGGGCACCACGATCTCGGCGCTGACGCAGCGGCTGGATCCGCGGGGCTTCAAGCTGTATCCGATTACCAGCCCGAGGACGTACGAGCAGCAGCGACCATGGTTGTGGCGGTTCTGGCTGAAGGTTCCGAACCGCGGCGAGATGGTGCTGTTTGACCATAGCTGGTACGGACGGGTGCTGGAAGAACGCGTGGAACGAACGATTCCGCGCGCGGCGTGGCGGCAGGCGTACCGCGACATTACCGACTTCGAACGCATGCTGGCCGACGACGGCACGGCGATCATCAAGCTGTTTCTGCACGTCAGCAGGAAGGAACAGAAGCGGCGGTTTGAGGCGATTGAGGCTGATCCGCTGGAAGCCTGGCGGGTGACGGCGGCCGACTGGGCGCGGCACAAGAAGTACGGGGAGTATTTCGAGGCGTATGAGGAAATGCTGGAGTTGACGGACACCGAATTCGCGCCGTGGACGATTGTGGAGGCCACTTCGAAATGGCACACGCGGCGCAAGGTGTTTGAGACCATCATCGCAACACTGGAGAAGAAGCTGGGTAAGAAAGCTACGCCACCGCCGCTGAGCCAGCGTGAACTGGCCAAGGACGCGCAACTGCGCGCGGCGATGGAATCGATGGGTGGGAACGGACACTGATGCTCGAAACCGCGGACCTAACCCGGAAGCTCGACCGCGAAGCGTATGTGTGTCAAGTAGCACGCCGGCAGATTCAACTGCGCGAGCTCGGCTATCAGGTCTATCTGCAGAAGCGGCCGGTGGTCATGGTGTTCGAAGGCTGGGATGCGGCAGGCAAGGGCGGGGCCATCAAGCGGATTACGGAGAAGCTCGATCCGCGCGGCTACGTCGTATATCCGATCTCAGCGCCGCACGGCGAGGACAAGACTCGACATTACCTGTATCGCTTCTGGCGGCGGCTGCCGGAACGCGGACAGATCGCGATCTTCGACCGTTCGTGGTATGGGCGCGTGCTGGTGGAACGGGTCGAAGGCTTTGCTGCCGATCATGAGTGGCAACGCGCGTATAAGGAGATCAATTCGTTCGAGCGGCAGTTGCGCGATTTTGGAATGATTGTGGCGAAGTTCTGGATCCACATTTCGCGCGAAGAACAGCTTCGGCGGTTTGAAGAGCGCAAGGCGATCGGCTATAAGGCGTGGAAGCTGACCGACGAAGACTGGCGCAACCGCGAGAAGTGGGGCGCATACGAAGAAGCGGTGGAAGAGATGCTGGTGAAGACCAGCACCAGCGGCTGCCCCTGGACGCTGGTGGAAGGCAACGACAAAAATTGGGCGCGGATTCGTGTGCTGTCGAAGCTGGTGAAGATACTCTCAACCGAGCTGAAGTACGAGCCGTACGATCCGCTGTCGAAGGCTGCGGCGGCAAAGAAGTCAAAGGCAGCCAGCGTGGGCAAGAAAAGCGCGAACAAAACAAAAAGAGTGCGGCCTTAGAGGCCGCACCCGGCAACGCCGGCGGTCGCTCGATCAGTCCATCTCACGCAGTTGCGTGGACGATGTAGGCGTATGGCTTCCGTGTGGATGCTGCTTTTGCCAGTCGGTTTCCGTAAGCACGGTAATCGACGGCAGGTTGCTCTTCTCGAGGCCGGCGTTGATGCCTGGCAATTGCGCCTTCGTCATCTCCTGGAACCTGGCGATGACGTCGTTGAGCTCGCGGTCGAGGACTTCGGTGCGGGCCACCTGCTGGTCGGTGGGCTTCCCGTTGTAGCCGTTGACGTCACCGTAAACGCCCGCCACATACTCGCGCAGCCGTTCTTCACCGGTGATGGCGCCGCCTTCCTTGGTCGCGACGATTTCGGTGCGGACTTTGTCAGCCGAGGCCGCGAGGTCGAGCAGTTGCTTGTGCAGGGGGCTTGAGGCCGGTACCTTCGCGGCGCGCTGGATGGCGGCATCGCGGACTCCGACGATGGCATCGACGGCCCAGCTCATGTGGCTCAGCATGCCGGACAGTTTCATCACCAGGTCGAACTGCGCTTTGCGGTCTGCAAGCGTGTATTTGGCGCGCGGATCGGTGACCAGGGTCAGCTGCGCGGTGTAGGTCTGGTCGCCCTTGGTCATCTTCACTGTGTAGGATCCGGGCAACACAAGCGGGCCTTCGGCGGCGCTGAAGGCAGCGGTGGCCGCGGGCGGCACGACCGGCGGAGCCAGGCGCATGCGCCACTTGGCGCGATTGAGTCCGCGATGTGTACTGCCGGGGATGATGTCGAGCAACTGGCCCTGCTGGTCCAAGATTTCGATCTTCAGGTCGCCGTAGATGTGGCGGCTCTTCTGGTAGTAGGTGATCATCGCGTCTTTGGGACGCGCCGGCCCGATGAAGAACTCATCGCCTTCCGGCCAGCCGCCCTGGTCCTCGATGTACTGGACCGCGGGACGCGCCGCGACAAACGTCGCGGTCTGCGACATGACCTCGGGCGTCAGCGAGCGCAGGGGCGAGATGTCGTCAATGATCCAGATGCCGCGACCGTGGGTGCCGAGCACAAGGTCGGCATCGCGCGCCTGGATGGCGATGTCGTCGACGGCGACGTTGGGGAAATCGCTGCCCTTGTACTGCGCCCAGCGCTGGCCTCCGTCGACGGAAATCCAAAGGCCGGATTCGGTGCCGAGGAAGAGGACGTTCGGCTTGACTGTGTCTTCTTTAATGACGTGGGCGTAGCCGACGACGCCGCTCTCGGCGACGGGCAGGGCTGTCCAGGTCTTGCCGTAGTCGGTGGTCTTGTAAAGGTAGGGCTGCATGTCGCCGAAGGTGTGGCGGTCAAAGGTAACGTAGGCGGTGGCTTCATCGAAGCGGCTGGCCTCGACGGTGGAGACCCAGGAATTTTTCGGTACGCCGGTGGCGTCCACCACGTTCGTCCAGTTTTTGGCGCCGTCGCGCGTGATCTGCAGGTTGCCGTCATCGGTGCCGACCCAGATGATCTGGCCGTTTTGGGGCGACTCGCTGATGGAGTAGATGGTGGTGTGCATTTCGGCGGCGGAGTTGTCAACCGTGATGCCGCCGGACTCTTCCTGCTTCTGCTTCTCGGGATCGTTAGTGGTGAGGTCGGGTGAGATACGTTGCCACGACTGTCCGTGATCGCTGGAACGGAAGAGGAACTGGGCGCCGATGTATATGGTGCCCTTCTGATTTGGGCTCATATGAATCGGGGTGTTCCAATTGAAGCGCAGCTTCTTTTCGCCATACTGCGCGTAAGGCTTGATGGAGCGGATTTCGTGGGTGTAGCGGTTGACGCGGCCGATCTCGCCGCCCTGGGCTTCGGCATAGATGAAGTTGGGGTCGGCGGGGTCTTCGAACATCCAGAAGCCGTCACCGCCGAACATGTTCTCCCAACGCGAATAGGAGACGCCGCCGGGATAGGATGAGTCGCCGACCCAGGAGCTGTTGTCCTGCAGGCCGCCGTACACGTGGTAGGGGTCGGCGTTGTCGACGCTGACGTGGTAGAACTGCGAGACCGGCAGATTGACCTGGTGAGTCCAGCGGGTGCCGCCGTCCTGGCTGCGCCACAGGCCACCGTCGTCGCCAGCGATGACGTAGTTGGAATTGTCGGGGTCGATCCACACGGCATGGAAATCGCCGTGCGCGCCTTGCGACACCTGGCTGAAACTGCGGCCGCCATCGACGCTCATCAAGAGCGCCAGATCGGGTTTGAAGAGCTTGTCAGGATCTTTCGGGTCAACGATGAGGTTGGCGAAGTAAAACGGCCGCCAGACCATGAACTGGCTGGCATCGAGCCTGGTCCAGGACTGGCCGCCGTCGTTGCTGCGATAGAGCGCGCTGGCCTTGCACTCGATCATGGCATAGACGATCTGCGCGTTTGACGGTGCGACGGCAATGGCGATGCGGCCGTACGGCTTGGCGGGCAGGCCCTTACTATTGGCGTCGGTGAGTTCTGTCCAGTGCTGTCCGGCGTCGGTGGACTTGAAGATGCCGCTACCCTCGCCACCGGAGCGGAAAGTCCAGCCAAGGCGACGAAAGTCCCACATTGTGGCGTAGAGGGTGTTGGGCTCCAGCGCACTCATGGTCATCATGGCGCAGCCGGTGGAGGAGTTCTTGCCGGCGAGGACCTTGGCCCAGGTTTTGCCGCCGTCGGTGGTCTTGTAAACACCACGCTCGTCGTTGTCGTTCCAGAGATGTCCGGTGGCACAGGCGTACACCGTGTTGGCGTCCTTGGGGTCCACCAGAATGCGGGCGATATGCTCGGAGTCCTTCAGGCCCATGTTCGTCCAGTTCTCGCCGCCATCAGTGGACTTGTAGATGCCATCGCCGATGGAGACGCTGTTGCGCACCCAGGACTCACCGGTTCCGACCCAGACGACTTTCGAATTCGTGGGGTCGATGGTGACGGCTCCGACGGACTGCGAGCCAGCCTTGTCAAATACGGGCTTGAAGGTAGTCCCGCCGTTGATCGACTTCCACACGCCACCGCTGGCCGCGCCGGCGAAGACGGTGAGGCGCCCATGCTCATGTACCGCATCGACGGCAGCGATGCGGCCACTCATGACGGCCGATCCGATGTTGCGCGCAGGCAGGCCGGAGATCGTGGCTGAGTCGAATTTCAACGGCTGTTGGGCGGAGAGAGTGACGGAAAGTGTGGCCAAAACGAAAGCCCAGGCCATACCCTTTCGGCACCCGCATCCCCTGCTGTAAATAGCTCTAACCATTTCGTCTGGTCCTCTCGTCTGTGGGGAAGACTGCAAAGAAATCGTTTCGCGAAGCGCTAGGGCTACTTCGCGGCGGCAGGCATCTTGAAGAAGGCGTCCTCAATCGGCATGTTGGCCTTGATCGTGTCGAAGCTGAAGCGCATGTGAGCGGGACCGCTTCCGCCCTTTGTGTTCACCACGACCGAGTGCGGATAGTAGACGCCGTTCACCTGCTTGTAAGATCCCAGCAGTTGTTCGGTTTCGCGAACCGAGCCGCGAATGAACATCTCCAGCACGGTTTTAATTTCGAGATAGGTGTCGGGATCGAGGTAATAGTAGACAACGTCACCGTTCTTGAGAGTCACCTTGAGCTTGTAGGCGTCATCACCGTCAACGATGTCGTGGCCAAGATATTCCACCTTGTTACCCTTGGCCTGATAATCGACCAGCGGGCCGTCAATCTCGGAGTCATCAACCAGCTCGCGGGTTTCGTCTTCGCCTATCAACTCCGGATCCTTACGACCTTCGAAAGGCGAGATTTTCCATCCGGCCGAGCCGTCGTAGGCTTCCGTCTGCGTCATGCCCTGGAGGGTGAAGCCCTGGCGGATCATGTTCGGGCGCTTGTTTTCCTGCGAGAACAGGGCGTTGATTCCGCCGCCGGCAAATTCCAGAAAAACCGTGCCGCTCATTTTCAGGGTATCGATGGACTTGATTTTGTCCACTCCTCCCCGGGCTGCGAGGTTCTTGGCGACCAGCTCTTCGGCCGTCTGCGCCGCGGCGGCCGCCGCCAGACACAAGACTGCCACGACCACCGACCGGGTCATGCGCATAAAGTTCGCTCCTCAGTTGTTTCACCGCATTTCGCCAGCGATACCAGCTGCACCACGAGCAATAGGGGGCTAGTACGCGGTTGATCGTACGATCCCCAGTTTATACGGTGAGTTGCGGCGCGTCGTTCAAGTTTTCGGCTTAGGTGGCCCTGATGGAGCAATACGAGGCCTGGCCAAGCTGGCTGGGAGCATGCTTTTGGGCTCGGAAAAGCGCGAAAAATGACTGCAAACCGGCCGATAAAGTACAGTGACGGCGACAGAGCCGCAGAAGGAGTTCGATACGTAAGGTGAAAATTCTGCTGCTAGCAGTCTTCGCGTTCCTGGTCGTATCTGTGAAAGTACTTGCGCCAATCTTCTGGACGATCCGCAGGTTGCCAGGATCGCAACGAACCCAGCAAGAGCGGATTGAAACCAGCACTGAGGACGTTGGGTTGATGGAACAGCACTGATGGACGCAATCAGGCCGATTTCGCAAGAGAAAGAAGCTCGACTAGCAGGACAGAGAGAGTAACTTGGCACGGGCGTTGGGGAAACCGCGCCAGCGTGGCCGGAGAAATATTGCTCGGGTAATCGAAAAGGCCGACCGCCGCGGGTTTGCTTCGGGCAGCAGTCCCGGCAATGCAGCCTGTCCGGATCGGCGATGGGGACGGACTCCTTCGCCTAGGCAAATGCGATTCGATTTTCCAACCCAGGAATGATGATCTCTGGGCGTGTGGCGCACACAGATCAACCGGATTCGCTGCTGTTTGCCACGCATGATGGGACGCCCGTACGTCGAATCACTGCGCTACGAAGCGTCAAACTGCTCTGCAAGCGTCTCGGGTGTGATCCGCCTGTACGAACTTTGCATAGTTTCCGCCACAGATTCGCGTTTCACTATTTGCGGCGTGGCGGGAGTGTCTTTCATCTGCAAAAAATCTTGGGGCACTCCAGCTTAGAGATGAGTCGCAGATACGCAAACTTAGTGACCTCTGACTTGCAGCCGTGCATGAGCGGGTGAGTTTACTGAGGGCTTAAGCCGATTCAGTGAAAATCGTGCGACGGCATTGTGGCGGCGCTGATAGCCAGTGGCTTTATGCCCTGTGCTTTGAGATGCACAACGCCGTCTTGGTTCTGCACCATGCCAGAAACCAGCACGAAGCGGTCCCTCAGCACAGCCATGCGATTGTTGTCGTAGAAATCCGGGCTGATAATCACGCGGGCAGTTCCGGTTTCGTCTTCCAGAGTCATGAAGATGATTCCTTTTGCAGTCCCTGGCCTTTGCCGTATGATGACGCAGCCTGCTATGGTCGCCGTTTTTCCATGTGCGAGCTGCTTTAGTTCGAGGGCAGACTTGATGCCCTGTTTCCGTAGAAACTCCCGGCGATATGCCATCGGATGATAACCGGTCGTCAGTCCCGTACCCTCGTAATCGGCCACTAGCCGTTCTTCGACGTTCATCTGCCGCAAGGGCGACCGCGAATCCACTTCTAGTGTGCCCTCCAACAAAGGGCCGCTTCGCCGGATAGCCTTCTCGACTTGCCATAAGGCATCACGGCGATGCAGCGTAGCATCCGTGGACAAATTGTTAAGAGCACCGATACGGGCCAGCGTCGCAAGGTTCTCACGGTTAAGCTGCGGCACACGTCGGGCCAGGTCCTCAATCGATGTAAAGGGAGTGTTCGTGCGCTGCGAAACCAGAGCCGTTGCCGCGACCTGGGACAGTCCACGCACATAGCGCAGCCCCATCCGCAGCGTGAGGTCGCCGGCTTCGTCCGGTTCTATCGAACAATCCCAGAGAGAACGCATCGTGTCAATCGGCCTCACCCGCAGCCCGTGTCGCTGGGCGTCTTTGACAATCGTTGCCGGATGGTAGAAACCCATCGGCCAATTGTTTAGCAGCGCAACTGTAAATGCGGCCAGATAGCGAACTTTTAGGAACGCGCTAGCATAAGCGATCAGGGCGAAGCTCGCCGCATGAGACTCCGGGAAACCATAGAGAGCGAACGAACTGATGAACCTTACGATCTGGTCTTGCGTCTTCGCGTCAATGCGATTGGCTGTCATTCCGGCGCGGAGCTTGGCTTCAATTTCACGCATTCGTTGCTGTGAGCGTTTGCTCCCCAAAGCACGGCGTAACTCTTCAGCCTCACCACCGCTGAAGTTGGCGCAGATCATAGCCAGCTTCAAAAGCTGTTCCTGAAACAATGGCACGCCGAGCGTGCGTTTAAGCACGGGAATCAGTGATTCGTGAGGATAGGTAATTGGCTCTTTCCCTTGCCGCCGATTTAGATAGGGACTAGTCATCTCGCCCGTGATGGGGCCTGGACGAATGAGCGCAACTTGCGTGACTAGATCATAGAAGCGGGTCGGGTTGTTGCGCGGGAGAGACGCCATCTGCGCGCAGCTTTCAATCTGAAACATACCAATCGTGTCTGCCTTGCGGATGGTGTCGTACACATCGGGGCAATCCTGCGGCAGATGTGCTAGATCCACCTCTTCGCCGTAGTGCTCACGAATCAGGCCAAGGCTGTCTTTGAGAACCGCCATCATGCCGAGTCCGAGCAAATCAACCTTGATAAGACCAAGAGCGGCGCAGTCGTCCTTGTCCCATTGCACTACTACTCTTCCCGGCATTGTGGCAGGCTCAAGCGGCACGACAGAATCCAATTGCCCTTGGCAGATGACCATGCCCCCCGAATGCTGGCTGAGATGATGCGGCAAATTCTGTACTCGTTGGCAGAGGTCAAGATAAAAAGCAATCTGCGGATGGCTGAGGTCGAGCCCGCTGTTCGCGAACTGTCGTTCCATCGTGTCATTCGGGTCGCGCCACTCCCAAGTGCCAACAATGGATGACAACCGGGACAACGTGTCTTCATCGAAGCCGAGTACCTTCCCCATCTCACGGGCGGCGGAGCGTCCGCGATACGTGCAGACGTTAGCCGTCATTGCCGCGCCACGCTTGCCGTAACGCTCGTACACATATTGAATGACCTTCTCGCGTTCATCGCCGCTGGGGAGGTCAAGATCAATATCCGGCCACTCGCCACGTTCTTCTGACAAGAAACGCTCGAACAACAAATCCATGCCGATTGGATCGATGGCCGTGATGCCTAGCGAATAGCAGACGGCGCTGTTGGCCGCAGAGCCTCGTCCTTGCACAAGGATGCCGTTGCGCTCGCAGAAGCAAACCAAGTCCCAGACGATTAGGAAATACCCCGCTAACTTGAGCTTTTCGATTAGCGCCAATTCCTTTTCGAGTTGCGCCCGTACTCGCTGGCTTACTGGCCGGTATCGGCAGCGAGCACCGTCCCATGTGCGCTTGCGGAGAAAGGAATCCATCGTCTCACCGTCCGGCACCGGATAGCGCGGAAACTCGTAGCCCAGATTTTCTAGCGTGAACTCCAGCCGCGAAGACAACTCAATGGTGTTGGCAATCGCCTCTGGGAAATCGGCAAAGAGGCGGGTCATTCTTTCCCCGCTGCGGATGTGGCGCTGCGAGTTGTAAGCCAGTAGCTTTCCAGCGGTATCGAGCTTGCGTTTATGCCGTAGGCAGGCGAACACATCGGCAAGTTGGCGCTCTGTGGGTGTGGCATAGCAAACACCGTTCGTCGCCAGCAGTGCCAGTCGGTGTTTTCGCGCCAAGCCAACGGCGGCCTGATTCCGTGATTCCTGAAAGCGGTCGCCGTGTCGTTGCAATTCTACATATACGTTTTCATGGCCGAAGATCGAAACGAGTTGCTGCAATAACTGGTCGCCACCGGGGATGCCGTCTCTCGCTAGCGCCGAGGCCAGGGGACCGTTTTCATCGCCGGTAAGACAAATTAGCCCTTCGGCATAGGCTTGTAATTCCGTAGGCCCCACCATAGCGATGCTTTTCTTTTGAGTACGCAGCTTCGCGGTGGTAATCAGGCGACAGAGATTTTGATAGCCCGTGCGCGACCGTACCAGCAGCGGATAAGCCCCGCTTTCGGCAACGGCGACCTCCGCTCCGATGTGAGCACGGATTCCGTACTGTTTGGCCGCTATGTGAAAGTGTGGTGCTCCGTAAACGCCATGTCTGTCTAAGAGAGCCATCGCAGACACGTTGCATTCGGCACAGATGTGCGCCAGCGTTTCAGGCAGGGATGCGCCCTCAAGAAAGCTGAAAGCAGACCGGGCGTGCAGTTCGACATATCGCATGGCCGTTAGTCAAAGACGCCTTCCACAAACCATTGTTGCCGGATGCAGTCTCGATAAATGCGATAGAAGCCGACTCCTTCCGGCGTCTTCAGTGCCACATCCCATTCCTGCCGCGCCCAGACAGAGGCATTCCACCAATCGCCAGAACTCGACCACGGCCCCGATGCGGCGAACACGTAACGACGGCCATGCCAAAGTCGAACGAAATGCGGTTTATCTCCGTCAAGCTCTACTGACGTTTCAATGGCTGGACGGAAAATCCTGAGAGCCGAGACGGGAGCCGCCTGAGAGGAATCGGAAGGTATGTCGAGACTGGAAAAGTGTTGGACAGTGAAGCTATCGGGCTTATGAGTGTCTAATAAGCAGGGTGTCCCAACACAGGCTACGCCCTCAGCGTCGCTGTCTCCCACAACTCCGCGAATCCGCTCTAAGGTGATTTCCAGCTTTTCCGTTTCGGGTGCTTGCAGAGTAAAAAGGTCACCCTGCGCTACACGCGGCCTTACCGGAGTCGCCTCAACTGTTAGTCGTTTAACCGGAGCAGTGAGAGAGAGCCTTTCCAAGTACAGCCGAACAAGACCAAAAAGCATGTGTCTGTCTTGCGTCGGAACCGGCAACTTCCAATTGTGCTCACACGGTTCGCCTTTGTTTCCGCCGCAAATCCTCCGTACTTCCAATTCAAGGGCGAGGCGCAGCGCGTTGATAGCCAACGATGATGCGATCAACCTCGAACAAAGTTGTCCAAGCAGCCGATTCAGGATGAAGGCAAGAGACTCCAGTGTTTCCACGGGATCATCGAACTCGAAGCTCTCGATAAATTCGGCGTTTGGTTCAACCGTCACCAGCGGCCTTTCGATCTGGCCCAGCGCTAGCTTTTGCAAGTGCATCCCTTCTTGCCCTAGTCGCTCGACAATGGCGACTTGAGGTAGGGCGGTAAGCGCCTGGAATGTGCGGATTCCCCAACCATCGAATACCCCCAACATCTCTGAAGACATGGGCAAGATGCCGATGGGCAATGGGGCGAGCCGTGATGCTTCTGCTCCAGCGGGAATGATCGTATTTGCCGAGAAGCCTTGTGCCGCCAGCAGTGCGCTGTCTGGATTGGATGAAACTGCGACACGAAGATCGAAACCAACTGCGCTCGCCTTGGCGGCGATTGCTCTGACTGTGCTTTGCCACACGCCGAAGAGCTTTTCCGTTCCGGCAAGATCGATGATCGCGACTCCTGGCGACGTGGATTCGACTCGCGGCGAAAACGAGCTGGCAAGACTTACCAAAACAGCTTGCGCCGACTCTTCTTCTGCTACCATCCGTTTTCGTAGCAAGACGCCGCCATACGTTTCCACTTGCAACTTGGTCATGCCCGCCTGAATGCCCGCACGCCGAGCGGTAGGGTTCGTGGCAAAAACTCTCGGCAAACTGGCGGGGCCTTCGAGAATGGCGATTGGAGACTGTTTCAAGTCCACCCGTGTTTCCGCCGGTTCTGTCAGTAGAGACGCTTGCACGACAAAATCGGGAACGTACAGGCACGCGAACATAGGATTACGCCCATTGGGTTTGCAAAGAGAAAGTGGACTGCTCAGAAGAGACAGGTTTCTTGTTCCGGCCACGCAACAAAGCAACTTTGAGGGTGCAGCGTGTGAATAGGTTCCCTGAGAACGACGTAGGCTCGGAGGCAACTTGCAACACCAGTCCCGCGCAACTGGTAGCGTGTGGCTTCTGCTCGACAAAAACCAGCGCCGCCGTTTGTTTTTCGATGACGCGACTGAAGCGGAACCATGAAGTCAAAGGCACCCGGCGAACTACGTGCTCCGGGATGCTGCTCAAGTCCACAACGATCAGCCCGAAGCCGCCGCTTTGCAGCAGTATGTCCGCAACCTTGAATGCTTGTTCCAAAGGCGGCAGTTTGACCCGACTCTTTCCGCATCGCACCCACAGCAACCTTGGCAGATGGATTCCTCCAGCTAGGCCGGAAACCGGATCGAAAGAGTCTGCGGCATCAACCAGCGCACAGAAATGCTCACGAGACGCTTGTGCTAGCAGTGAGGTCAGCACCGATGTCTTTCCCGAAGAGGCCAGATTGCCGCCGCAGATTTCGGTAAGAGCACGGAGGGGAACGCCCCGAACCGCCGCATCAATCTCGGCTATTCCTGTCGGAATGCTTCCATGATTGGGGTGCTGATAGAGGGCAAATGCGGATGGAATGTCCTCTTCAATTTGAGCTTTCAGGGCGTGAGTAAGCATTACTGATTTTCGCTTTTTATTCGCTATCAGGATGCAACGCTACCGCCGCCAGGTACAGTCTGTCAATCTTCAAATCTTGGGACTGGCCGTAACGCATTGAGAGGATTGTGAATATTTTTATTAGGCAGGGCTGGTTTTGTAGAGGAAGTGACAGGGAAAAGGGAGGGAGGAATAAAATCTTGAACGCCTCCCCTCAATAGAGCGCCGCCATAGTTTTTGCCGTATAAACCGGAAATTTTTCGATTTCGGAAATTTCTTGATTGCCTGGGAAAAAGAGCGGCGGAGGGCTATCCGGGAGATTCCCTCAAGATTTTTGGCCGCCGCCGTGAGCGTGTGTGCATCGGTACGACTATTCACGCACACACCTGATTTTGAGGGTGTGCGTACCGATGATTTGGCGGTTTTGGACCCTCTCATTGCCAGTTCTTCCACAGCCCACGCAACAGCAAGAAGAGAAATGGCGCTAGGAGCGAGAGAACGCCGACAATGACTTCCGTCCAATTGATCGGGTCTTTGACGTACACATGAGGTCTAGGCTCTTTCTCATCGAAGGACATCGGCACCCATTGCGGCAGACCGGGTGGCTTCGGCAACGGTGTTGCGTCTGAGACGTAGCCCGAACCCGAGCAAAAGCGGCAATTATCGTTAAGGAGACTCTGATTAAGTTCTCTCTTTCCACAGACAGTCAAGGTACAGTCGCGTCAGGATGAAACAGGGGACAGTGGCGATGATGACGGGCTTTGAGCGGTACACGAAGAAGACGTGGCGGGCT
>Ga0335071_10004024_pt1 | contig 15405 bp, 20 predicted proteins | sample Lox_Sample_15_FD_206724 | JGI IMG/M metagenome (GOLD analysis project Ga0335071, IMG submission 206724) | Soil microbial communities from Loxahatchee National Wildlife Refuge, Florida, United States - Lox_Sample_1.5 | ecosystem: Environmental > Terrestrial > Soil > Wetlands | place: USA... | reverse complement strand
CGTCCCGACGTTCGTTATCCAGATGACCGGCCTGGATACGAAGAAGAAGATCGTAGCCAAGTTCGGGGAGGACGCGGCCTTCGTCAAGGGGAAGCCGGCGCCGGAGGCCAGGGCGCCTGTGGCCAAGCCGGAAGGCGAGGGGAAGGCTGTTGTGAAGGCGAAGCCGCCGGTGGTCAGGAAGGCCGCTAGCGCGAAGTAGCACAAGGGCTCGGCGCAACGAGCCCTTCCCGATGGTTCGGAGGGCTTCGACCAGCCCTTTCGGCGTGGTTCAGCGCCCACCGGCGCCCGCAGATACTACCCGGACGATGCCGGTGAGCGGGTCTCCCCGCTGGACTCTCGGGGCGGAAGGGCTCGTTGATGTAGTGCTCGCGCTAGAGGGCTACTATGGTGCGCTTCAGTCTCGTCGCTGATGAACTGCAGATAGATAATGGAGCAGGCGTGGTACTGTGGTCCGGCAAGCCCCAGGGGTACGCTGTAAGCGCAGTGTTGCCCGGTGTGAGGAGCGACGACTGCCTTGTGTTGCTAAATCCGGATGCCCAGCGGCAAGGGCCATTCCGCAACCTGCTACGCGTGTCCTCCAACGGGGCGGTGGTATGGAACGCGCAACTTCCGACGCGCGAGAGTGACTGTTACACAAGCGTTAGGTGGGTAGAAGACTCAATCGTCGCTAACTCATGGACTGGCTATCGCGTGGTCATCGACGGCGCAACGGGCGATGTGCTGAATTCGTCGTTTACGAAGTAGTCGCGGAGGCACCGAGGATGAGCCGGTGAACGGGCCCCGTGTGGATTCGTTGTAGTGGCGTCGGAACTGGCGTGAACCGAACAAGGGCCCTGATGAGTTCGATTCGAAGCAGACGCCCGAAGAGAGTTCGAGGCATTCGGGGGGCTGGAGAACGGTAGCTAGGTGTGATCGGCCGGCGTAAGCCGCCCGCGCCACTGTCGAGCGCGGGATCTTCAGCGCCACCGCGATCTCCCGGATCGAGGGCCCGGCGCGCCGGAGCTGGTCGATCCGCTTCCGGTCGCCTGACGTGAGCCTCGGCGGCCGCCCCCAAGCCCGACCCTCGGCCGCGAGCCGGCCCCGCGCAGCCGCGATCCGTTCGTTGATCGCCAGCCGCTCCATCTTCGCCGCCCAGGCCATCACGGCAAGCACGACCTCGGCTGCGGGGCCGTTCAGGTCGACGCCGTTGTGACCGAAACCGACCGTTGCTGGCCGGCCCCGAACGGCGGTTGCCACCCGGCAGCACTACGCCGGATCTTCTCCGCCGGACGAGGGACGTTTTCGGCCAGCTCCGGCCTTGAGTACGCCGCCACGGCTGCCATACTCGGCGACGAGGGGGTCCCTTATGCCTTGGATGCGCTCGACCGGGCGTATGGTGGTAGGCGGAGTAACGATCTTCGCTCTCGGATGTACTGCGGGTGCCGGGGCGCTTGGCGCCGTAGCAGCCCGGGCAAGTCGCGCCTACCTGTTCATGTCGCAGATCGCCTTTCGCATCGAAGAGGAGCAACAAGCTTCCGCCGCTTGGCGCGGTGGTGATTTCGAGGCTGCAGCGGGCCATACGTTCTGTGTAGTTGAAGCTGAGCATGGGCCGGCGGCGCTGAAGGCGTTTCGTTCGGAGGAACTACCCTGGAGACCATTCAGCTACTTCTTCGACGAGACGGTGATCATCGAGCCCAACCAACCCGCCAAGACGAAGTCCGAGCCCATTCGGGAGGCCGCAGACCGCGCGATGCTTGCGGTCGCGTACGAGCGACTTGGCCGGACGGATGCCGCGACGCGCGAATATGCGAGGATCCACGCCCTGACGGGAACCAAGGACGTGGAGAGTTGGCGCTGGCTGGGCCTCCAAACGATCGACGGATGGTCGAAGCTGCAGGAGCAACGCTCCGCGCCCCCGGCACCGGGAAATCAGGCCGCCCCGTGAACGTGAGCAGCGATCCATCGCCGCAGTGCACCGCGCGACACGCTCTTCCCCCGCGCGGCCTCCGACACGCTCGTCCCGGCCGCTACAAGCTCCTGGGCGCCCCGTAGAAGCACGCCGGAGGTCTGGGGGCGTCCCAGGCGCTTCCCCTGCCTGCTGGCGCGGTCCAGGCCGGCCCTGGTCCTCTCGATGAGCGTGGCACGCTCCTGTTCGGCCACCCAGCCGAAGATCGCCACCAGGAGGGGACGGACGGGCCCGCTGATGTCTAGCCATCCCTCCCGCACCGACAGAACCGGCACGCCCAGCCGGTCCAACTCCAGCACCGTCTGAATGGCGCCGAGCATCGAGCGGTGAAGACGGTCGAGCGTCCACACCGCCACGGCGTGGACCCGCCCGGCGAGGGCATCGGCGAGGAGACGTTCGAGGACGGGTCTCTACTTGGCGGCGCTCTCCACCTCCTGTAGATGGCCCCCTCGAATCCGCGCGCCTGCACGAGGCCCTCGAGGTCGGCGAGCTGGTTCTGGACGGTCTGGCGGTCCGTGCTGACGCGCAGGTAGACGGCGGCACGCTTCGTCGCGGCCATGCGGGACTCCTTGGGTGGGTGGGCGAGCGCGGTCGGCGCTCAAGCCCTTATCCCTTCGGCCGCGACGTCTTGAACCGCCGCTACCATCGAGAGCGAATGGGGCAGAATGCCTCCGTGACTTCGCCCCTTGACCAACTCGTTTCGTTGCGAAAGCCCACGCGCCGGACGTTGCTTACGCCGGGCGACGCGGGACCCGTCGCATCCACCAAGATCGGCGGCACGCCGTGGTGGCCCAAGGGCACGCCCAGGCCGCGCTGCCGCCAGGGCCACGCGATGGCCTTCCAGGCGCAGGTGGTCCTCGGGGATGCTCCGGCCCCCGTGGCAGGTCCTGGCCTGGTCTCGTTTCACTACTGCTTGGAGTGCGCGGCGGAGGGGCGGATGTCCGTCGGTTACGGCGATCCCGAGAACTCCGGCTACTCGGTCCAGGTGTTCGCCGACACCAGCGGCCCCCACGACGGCCTTGGGTCGGTTGTGGATGGCTGCCTGCCGGCGATGCGGGTGGCGTTCTCGGACGCGGAGGAGGTTCCCGGCCTCGAAGACGCATGGGCACTCAAGTTGACACTTCCACCCGAGCTGTTCGCCGAGGGCAACGACCTCGACGAGCAGATCGGTCTCGGGCTTGTCCACGTTGCCCGCTCCAAGGTGGGCGGCTGGCCGACCTGGCAGCAGACACCTGCGTGGCCGACCTGCCCGGAGGGTCAGCGCATGCACCTGCTCGCGCAACTCGACTACGAGCTGGGCGAGGCCAGCCCTTGGGGCGGTGGCGGCTACGCCTACCTGTTCGCCTGCGGCTCGGGGTGCCGGAGCCGAGCGGCCGAGCTTGTGATCCAGACCACCTAATGCTCGGTGGGCGTCACCGACTGCGCCTCCCGCCGCGCGCCCCGCCCTGGTCGCGGGGAGGGGAGCGCCGCAGCGGGCGCAGGTGGCCGCGGGGCGGGGAGACCCTGGTCGGAGGTCGGCCGGGGCGGAGATCTCGCGCGGCGAGAGCCTGGCCGTCACGTATAGGCCCTCCTGCGCGTGGCCCGGGATGCGAGGCGGCGACGAACCGGGGAGCGGCCGACGGCCACCCGCCGGCCGACCCGACGCCGTACCCGGCGGCGGCGGCGCAGGTCGAGCGCGTCGTCGGGCTCGCCCAGCTCGTACTGCTCGTCGCCGGGCCTCATGACCCAACCTCGCCGAGCTGGCCAACGCGGCTGGTCCTTCGCGGGCTCACGCGCGAGAGGCAGTCAACCCCGCGGAATTGGGCAGGGAAGGGGAGTCCTGGGGGTGGCCTTGTGGACTGCATCAGGCCACCTCGCACTCGAACTCGACGTACGGACTAAGGTCTCGCGGCTCGCGGGCCCCCGATTTGAACCTGCGACCTCAGGCACCGTGACGTGGGGCCCTTTCATCATCTGGAGGACCGCCCGTCGAGGAAAGACTTGAGATCGGCGAGCGGCGAATCAAGTTCCCCTCCACGCTCCCTCCACATTTTCGGAGTCCGGGTGAGGACGAGCGCGGAGGGCTGAGGAAACCTGAGGAAGGGTGAAGCCGTTGGTGTTCAAGGCGGTTTCGGCAATTCGCGTGTGTCGCCGCCCTGTTAGCCCCGAACTGATCAACGGCTTCAATTCCCGTACGGGTCACCATCTTGGCCTCGGAATCTCGTCCGGATTCCGAGGCCTTCTCTTGTCCGGCTTCCTCGTCGGGCCGTGGAGAGGGGACCGTCTCCAGGATGTCTCCACGCTCGAGTGGAGGCGGATGGCGGCTTCCTTGTGCTGGGGCGTGAGGTGCAGGTAGCGCATCGTCGTCTGCAGGTCCTGGTGGCCCATCAGCTCCTGGATCGTCTTCGCGGGAGCTCCCGCCATGGCGAGGCGGGCACCGAAGGTGTGGCGGAGCTTGTGCAGCTTCCCGTCGGCCACCATGACCGCCCTGCGCTGTGCGGTGGCCATCTTCTCCCGGGCCCAGTGCCAGTCGACTCCGCTGCCGTCGTCCTTCAGGAGGATGCGGGTGCGGAGGTTCCGGTGCGCTTCGAGGGCGGCGGCCAGGCGTGCGGTCATGGGAACGACCCGGGTCTGACCGCCCTTCGGGGAGGAGATTTCACCCTGCCACTCGGACCGCTGCACGGTGACGAGTCGCCGGCGGATGTCCAGGTCGGTCCACTCTAAGGCGATGATCTCGCCGATCCGTAGCCCCGCGTCGCCCCCGAGTAGCGTGAGAATGTGTGGGTGCGCTCGTCGGCGCGCTGGGCACCGTCGAGGAGCCGCTCGTAGTCGGCCGGCTCGTAGAACTCGATGGACGGCTTCTGCACCTTCACCAGTCGGATCCGGCAGGGGAGGCGATCGATCCGCTCCCACTCCACCGCGATGCGCAGGGCCTTCGAGAGCACGGTCAGAACGTTGTTCAGGGTCTTTGGGCTACGATCGGAGAGCCCACCCTTGAACGTCTGGACCTTCTCGTCAGTGATGGCGTCGAGGCGCAGGGATCCGAAGGCGGGCTCCAGGTGCGTCTCGTAGATCGACTTCGAGGTGACGATCGTGGAGGGCTTCTGGCGGTTCGCCTCGATGTAGCCCTTCACGAAGTCAGGCCAGAACTCGGCCAGAGTCGGCGCCGCGGTTTTGCGTGGACGCATGCCTTCGCGGAGGAGCACGGCTTCCCGCTCGCGCCCCCAGGCCAGCGCCCCGGACTTGGAGGTGACGGGTGCCTTCACCCGTTCCCGGATCGGCTCGCCGGTCGGCAGGCGGACGATGATGTCGACCTCCCAGCCACTCTTGCCGCGCTTCCTGTAGGGGCGGATCTTCACCATGGCGGGCTCTCACCTCCCACGGCGAGTCAGGGAGACGAACGAGCGGGGCCGGCCGGAGGCAAACCGGTGGACCCTGACCATGCCTACCTCCTCAAGGCGGTCGACAGCGCGGCGGAACGAGACCTGAATTGCCCGCGACGGCTTGCGCCTCCCCGCCCACGCGCTCCCGATCTGCTGAACCGAGATCGCGCTTGGAGCGGTCTGGCGAGCCGGGGGTGCGTATGTGGGGCCAATTGAGGACTCCAACGAGGCAAACCATACGGGCTCGATCGCAGGGCTGACACCTGCCGTTAAGGGGGTCCAGACAGCACGTGGCCCAGCCGACAGCACCATGACGGCCGGTCGATCACTACTTGGGGGCGAAACAGAGGCGTAGCGGACGCAACCCATACACATATTGTGAACAACCTGGACGCAACCTGGAAGCACAAGTGAGGCAAAGGGTGACAAGTTGGACGCGATCATGGGCCAGGTGGTTGACGGAGCAAGAAAAGCGTGACACAGTTTAGCACGTCGCCTGAATGAGGCAGGAAGACGAAGGGCACAGGGGCCCCAAGGAGATTCCCTCATCTCGGCGGGCAGGAGAGGACGGGACCAAGTGGGCACGACCGATGATCTCCGGGCGGTCATCGAGGCGATTCCGACCCGAACGCTCGCAGCGAAGCTGCGCCCCCTCATGCCAGCCATCGAGCTGCGGCTCCAGTCGGGGGTCCACCTTCGAGAGATCGGCGACGCGCTCAACCAGAGCGCGGCCCTGGATACGAACGTGAAGCTCGCGACCTTGAAGAACTACCTGCAACGCTATCGCTCCAGGCAGCGCGCGGGAGGCCGGCAGCACGTTCTGCCAGCCTCGGAGGCGGCGCGAGCGCATCCGCCCGCGCCCCCTGCGGCCGCCCCACCGATCGCCGTCACGCCGTCGATGCTGCGCGAATTGCGCAACAAGAAGATCGATCTCGAGAGCTACATGCAGATCGGGAGGTCCATGGCCAAGAAGAAGGGGACGTGAAGGGCCGGGGACGCACGGTTCGCATCATCGCTGGAGAAGGCGGAGCAGTCCTTGAGAGCGGCCGCTGCCCTCCGTCGTAGTCTCGAATTGCTGGTCGGCGATGTCCGAAAACGTGGAGGTTCTGTGGGAAGAACGGGCTTCAGGATGAAGTCGTTGCGCCTCATGCAGGCAGAGCTCTCGATCATCGACCGGGCGTGTGCCGCCCTGGACCTGGACCGAGCCCGGCTCATGTGCGACGCATCGTTCTTCTTCGCCATGCGGCTCGGAGTCCAGTTCAGGGCCGACCCCCCGCGTCCGCTGAGGGAGTCCTGGCCGTACATCCCTCCCCGAGGCGAAGAACCGACGGGCGTGCGCCTCTCGATCACCATGGACATCCTGCTCGACGAGCTCGTGGCACGCGCAGCGCGGCTCGTGCATACGACCGAGCCGTCTTTCATCCTCGGGTCGACTCTGGCCTACGTCGGTCGCCTCCAGAAGTGCTTCACGGGCGAGAGCTGCCCTACGCCCGAGGAGGCGGCAGTGAAGATCCGGAAGCTACGGGCGATTAAGCTCCCGCCGCAGTACGAATACCGGCGCGGCAAGGGATAGGCAGGAACGAGAACGCCCTCCCCATGCCTACCACCGGTGGCCAGGCATGTGCGGACGGTAAAGGGCCGATGCGCCTGCCGTTGGCATCTGGCTGCCGGCTGGCCGCGGCCGAGTGCCCTCGAACTCGAGCTATTCAGGCGGCGATCTTCTCGCATTCCTGGGCGCACCGCTGGCACGATTCCATGCACCGCCGGCAGGCCTCGTGATGTGGAGCATGCTCCTTGCAGGCCGCCTCGCAGTCGCGACAGGTCGTCGCGCAGACTGCAGCCAGCGCCTTGAGGTGCACCGAGTCCTGGACGGCCAGGGCCAGGGTTGCGCGGCAGAGGGGGAGCATCGCGCTGACGGTGATCGAGCAGCGCGCCATGCTCGTGTCCCCGGTCCGGAGTAGGGCCAGGCAGTGCTCGAGGCAGACCTCCCCTGCCTTGACGCAGCCGGCCGCCGCGTCCACGAGGGCGGCGAACTTGGTCGCTCCCACCGCGTCGCCGGTGGCGGGCATCGCCTCATGATGATGGTGCTCGTGACCGCTCATCTCGTCGGCAGCGAGCGCCGCGCCGGCAACGCTGGCCAGCAGCACGGATGTCCCTGCCTTCACGAAGTCGCGTCGATCCATGGGTGCCCTTCCTTTCCTCCCCAGCTCGTCGCCGGGCTCGAGACCATCGTACGGCTGCCCTGATTCTGAGGGCGCGGTCACTTCTCGGAGACGATGAGCCGCCCATCTCCCATGCCCATCGCCGAGCAGTGGAACTCCTCCGTGCCCGCCTTCGAGGGGGTGATCGCCACCGAGACGGGCTTGTTGAGCGGCAGCTCCAGCTTCGCCACCCTTTCGGCAGGAATGTCGATCGCGGTGATGCAGGTGTCATCGGTCACGCGAGTGAAGACCAAGGTCACGCGCTCTCCCTTCTTGAGCTGCACCTCGCGCGGCTGAAACCCGTCTTCGGTGACCTTGATCTCGACCCGTCGCTCCGCTGGCGGGTCGGCCGCGGCCGGCAGGGCAAGGGGCAAGGTGAAAGCCAGGATGGTGAGAAGCCTATTCATGGGGATTCTCCTCCCGTCGTTGAACTCCGGTTCGTCACGGCGTCTGTGGTCGGGGTGCCGGGGAGCAGTGGCTTGACCGCGGCCTCAAGCGTTTCCTTGCTCATCTTCGACGTGGGTAGGAACACCGCCCGCAGGATTCCGTCCGGACCGATGAGGTAGGTGACTGGCAGGACGGAAGGCGTGCCGAACCCGTTCTCCCGGGCCTCCGAGGCGACCGCCACGGGATAGTGGAGGCCGTGGGCCATCGCGAGAACGTCCTTGCGGTCCCGTTTGCGGTCGGCACTGAGGCCCACGAGTTCCAGCCCCTCCGAGTGATACCGTGCGTAGAGCTCGTCGAGAGCGGGCAGCTCGTCGCGGCAGGGGGGACACCACGTCGCCCAGAAGTTCACCAGGACGACTTTGCCGTGCAGGGTTGAGAGGTCGAAGCGAGCGCCGTCGAGCGTCTCCACCACCAAGCGTGGCGCCGGTCCACCTACGGTGGGTGCGGCCAGCGCGAGGCCCCGAAGCGCCCAGAGGACGCAGACGCATCGAAGCGAGGTTGTCGTAGCTCGCACCGTAGCACCTCCTAGCGACTGGTCTCAGAAGTCGTAGGTCACCTGAGCCTTGAAGAGATAGGGGGCGACCAGCTGCCCGGACGAACCGTTCGCGGGGTTCCCGGCGTTGACGTGCTGGTAGAAGGGAACCTCGACGTCGGCGTAGAGCTTGACCTTGTCGACCCGGAGCTCGACCCCCGGGGCGGCGAGGAGCCGCGTGTATCCCGAGTTGTCGGGGTCGGAGTTCTGTCCGATGTCGTGCATGCGGTAGGAGGCGAGCACCGAGGCGACCGGACTGAGCCGCACCTTCGTGCCCAGCGGAATGCTGTAGGAGAACCCCAGAGCCCCGTCGAGCTCGTTCCCGGGCCGGTAGTTGTTCCGGGTGAGGAAAGCCGCCTGGAACCGGGCTTGGATGAAGTAGGCGAGGGAGTTGTCCGAGTTGAGGCCGCCGATGTGGTATCCGCCGATCATCATGTCGGTGCTTCCCGTTCCTGGCAGGGTATCGCGGTCGATCTCGGAGCCGCCCAGGGAACCTGCCGGCCCGGTGTAGTTTCCGGTGGGGAGCTTCAGCCCGAGGCTCAAACCGGTGGACATGTCGGGCGAGAAACCGGTGTACATCGCCGAGACCTGGAGATCGCCCATGTCGGTGAGGTGGGCGGTGTAGATGCTCCCGGCCGGGCCGTTCACCGTGCCGTCGTCGGTGGTGGTGAGGCTCCGGGAGTAAGTGGGGAGCTCGGCCATGACGGTCCAGGAGTGGCTCACCATGTAGGACAGACCCAGGGTGAAGAAGCTGGTCTTGATCTCCTTGTCGTCGTTGTTGGAGGCCGGCGCCTTCGATCCGTGCGCCCAGTTCCGGTTCTGGTCCATGTAGCTGTACCGGAGCCACAGAGAAAAGCCCGATTCCGAGTCCGAGGGGATCATGGTCCCCGCACCCACGTCGAAGATCCCACAACCGCAGGCGCAGGCGAGTGCCCGAGCAGGAAGGACGGTCAGCGCCAGGAGGGCGGCGATTGGGATGGCCATCCTGCGCCGGAGGGTTCCGGCCGGGGCCGAGGCGAGCAAGACACTGGAACATGAAATCGTGATCACGGTCGATTCTCCTAGTTGTCATTCACCATTTGTGATGAGGGTCGCGAAGTGCTCTGCCCAGCCGAAGCGGAGCGTGGTGTTGCGTGCCACCTTGGTGATGCGCTCGAGCAGCTGGAAGCGCTGTGCCCAGTCGCCCACCAGGATGGCCCCGAGTGCCAGAGCCTCTGGGGATGTGCCGGCCGCGTAGGGCCGCAGGACCGCGCCCGCCAAAGCGAGCGCGGTCCTGGGCGGTGCTGTGGGTCACCATCACGGCAATAGCTTTGGTTTGGGAACCAGCCCGAGGATGCTGCGCGCCCGGAGGGCGCTCATCCGGTATCTCCTCTGGATCAGGCGAGCCACCTGAACCCGGTCGGGCTCGGGGATCAGGCTGCGCACGGCGAAGCGCAGCGCCTCCACATCGCGCAGCATGCGGGTAACACCGTGCATGACGTCGGCGAAGTCAGGGAGCGTGGCCCCGAGATCCATCGAAGAGGCATCGCCGTCGCGCTGCGCCTGGTCATTGGCCTGTCCCTGTCGTTTCCTGATCCTGTGCTCCGACAGGTAGTGGACTTCACCTGGCCCTCTTGAGGGCGTCTCCGTGAGCATCTCGCGCCTCCATTCCCCTTCCGGGAAAACGGACTTCCGCTGGTCGTGAACTGAGCGGGGCACCCGGCCCTTCGCCGGATGTCGCCGGGAACGGTCTACGACGGGCGGAGTCTGGGAGGCGGGGTTTCGGGGAGGGTATCGCGAGTGAAAGGAGCGCCCGAGGCCTGAGCATGCTCCAGGGCCAGCGGGCTTGGGGCCACGCTGGGAAGCCGCGGCAGCGTGAAGGGGTCGATGCTCGGGCTCACACCCGCGAGGGTGCTCGAGTCGTCACATCGCGACGAACAGCACGGTACCTCCCCGTACCCGGAGCGCGTCAGCTCCTCGTCTAGCGCCTTTATCGCGGCAACTTGACGGGAGCGTGAAGCAGTTCTATCGCGGGCGGCCCGCCGGAGCGCGGCCAACCGGCAGATCGGGCACGAGCACACGTGGTGCCCGTCGACCATCATCCCCCGGCATTGGCAGCGGTGTTCAGCGGCCGCTCGAGGAGCGAGCCCCGCGGCTCCCGACAGAGCGATGACGAGGAGTGCCGCGAAGGCTCGACTGAGTAGCAGCGCGGGCAGGCGCCGGAGCACTTGTGTCCCGTAAGCGCCCGCGGGAGCCGCTGCATGCCCTCCTCGGGTCGTTGCCGGCGGCTCAAATGTGAACGCTCGGTTGCTGCCCCGATCGCTTGGGACTTCGAGGCTGCCGGGGCTTGGATTGAACTCCCACGAGGAAGGTCCTACTCTCCGTCCCGATGCTCTCTCAGGCGCGCACGGCAGTCGCCGCGAGGATCACGGCGGCCTTGGTCGTGGCCTCCCTCTCGGGTGTGCCTCGTGCGCTGGCCGTACACGCAGGCGCGGGGTCGCATCGCTGCAGCTGCCGGATGATCGGGTCGAGTCACCGGCAGTGCAACTGTCCGCTGTGCCGGCTCGCATCGCGGGCCCCGGCCACCGGGCGAGAGGCGCGCGACGCCGCGAAGGGGGCGTGCATCGAGGGGAACTGCGGAGAGGGGCAGCGCACGCTGGCCCCCACCGCGGGGGTGGACCCTTTCTGCCTTCCCGGCGTGTCCGCCGTTGCACTTCCGACGCTCGGCGAGGCACGCCCATCGCTCGTACAGCGAGGAGTGGGCCGAGCGCGCAAGCCAGAGACGCCGCCTCCTAGATCCGTGTAGCGAGTCAATCCCCGACCAGTCCCCTGCCCTGACCGATCGTCCAGGTTGAAGGAGCGTCTAGCCCCGCCGACCAGTTCGATCGACCGGGGCCGTCCTGGGCACGCCCTTGCCCCAGGGGTGACGCGAGGTACGCGTACGCCCGCCTGGGACAGGCCCGTGCCCTGCACTCCATGCCGGTGCGCTGCCGCGCGCCAGGCAGAAGGGGTTGCGTGTACCCGTGACCAGGCTGTTTCTGCGCCTCGTCGTGGCGGTGGTTCTGGTCGTGCCGGTGGTGGCGGCCGGCGAGGATCTGCCCACCGTTACCATGGACGAGATCGTGGTAACGCTCCACCCGACCCCGGGTGCGGCACGTCCCGACCCGGTCGAGCTTTCGGCGCAGCGGGCCGTCACGGGGGATGCTGCCGCGCTTCTCCGCAGCGTCCCAGGGCTCTCCCTTCACGGCGCCGGGGGCATTTCAAGCCTCCCGGTGATCCACGGCCTGGCAGACGATCGCATCCGAGTGCAGGTGGACGGCAATGACCTGACGCCAGCCTGCCCCAACCACATGAACTCGGCGCTGTCGTACGCCGTCCCTTCGAAGATCACGGGGGTGACCGTCTTCTCGGGTGTTACCCCGGTCAGTGTCGGCGGGGACAGCATCGGAGGCGCTATCGAGGTCAAGTCCGCGAAACCGGAGTTCGCCAGCGGGGCCGAGGACTTCCTCGCCCGCGGGAGGGCAGGCTCCTTCTATCGAAGCAATGGGAACACCCTCGGTTACGACCTCGGCGTCTCCGCGGCGGGACGATGGCTGAGCCTCTCCTACGACCAGTCCGGATCCCAGTCCGACAATTATCGGGCAGGAGGCAGCTTCAAGCCCGCGGCCCAGGGGCGCGAGGGCGGTCGGCTCATCCCCGGGGATGAGGTCGGTTCCTCGGCCTATCGCGGGGCGACAAGCAGAGCGTTGGGCCTGGCCCTGCAGCAGTGGAACCAGACCCTCGAGCTCGGCGTCAGCCAGCAGACGGTGGGCTTCGAGGGTTTCCCCAACCAGCGCATGGACATGACCGGGAACGGCAACCGGCTCCTCTCCACACACTACACCGGGCAGTTCGGCTGGGGTGATCTGGAGGCCCGCCTCAGCTACCAAGCCACGCGCCACCGGATGGATATGGGGCCGGACCGATACTTCTACGGTACCGGCATGCCCATGGACACCCGGGCGAAGACCCGGGGAGCACTGGTAAAGGGGGATATCATCCTGTCCCCGACGGACCTGCTCAGGACCGGAATCGAGTACCAGTACTACACCCTGTTCGACTGGTGGCCGCCGGTGGGCGGGTCGATGGGGCCGAATACCTTCTGGAACGTCGACTACGGCGAGCGGCGGAAGACCGACGTCTTCGCCGAGTGGGAGTCGCGCTGGGGCCGACGGTGGACGAGCCTCCTGGGCGTTCGCAGCGACACGGTGTCGACCGATGCCGGGCCGGTCGAGGGCTACAACAATGCCCTGGCCGGCGCCTGGGGAGACGACGCGGCTGCGTTCAATGCCAGCAGGCGCGATCGCACCGATCACAACTGGGACCTCTCGGCGCTGCTCCGCTACTCACCGGGGCCAACGGAGCTCTACGAGATCGGCTACGCGCGGGCGTCCCGCTCTCCCAACCTCTACCAGCGCTACGCATGGTCCACAAACGCGATGGCGGCGCTGATGAACAACCTGGTGGGCGACGGGAATGGGTACGTCGGCGACGTCGATCTCAGGCCGGAGATCGCGCACACGCTCAGCCTCACCGGAGACTGGCACGACGTCGTCCGGGAGCGGTGGGGGGTCAAGGTAACCGGCTACTACACCCGCGTGGAGGACTACGTCGACGCGCGGCGCTGCAACTTCGGCCAGTGCTCAGCCGCTAATTCCACAACCACCGACGGCTTCGTCCTGCTCCAGTACGTGAACCAGCCCGCCCGGCTCTATGGCCTGGACCTGTCGGGCCACGCACCGCTCGTCGCGACCGATGGCTACGGGATCTTCACCGGAACGGCCACGCTGAGCTACCTGCGAGGAGAGAACCTCGCTACCGGTGACGCCCTCTACGACATCATGCCCCCGAACGCGAACCTGGCGGCCGTGCACCGGCTGGGAGCATGGACCGGGACCGCCGAGCTCATAGCGGTGGCCGCCAAGGATCGGGTGTCCCGGGTCCGCAACGAGGTCCGCACCGGTGGCTACGCTCTCGTGAACCTGCGCGGCGCCTACGAGTGGAAGCACGCACGCCTCGACCTCGGCGTCGAGAACCTCTTTAACCGCCTCTACGCCAACCCCTCGGGAGGGGCCTATGTCGGACAAGGTCCCTCGATGACCAGCAATGGCATTCGCTGGGGCGTTCCGGTCCCCGGCCCGGGGCGCTCCTTCAACGTCGCCCTGAACCTGTCGCTGTGACGGACCGCATGGAGAGAACGGCATGCATCGCTTCCGACGTACCCCTCGCCGACGCGCCCGCCGACGGGCAGCGATCCACCTTGTCGTCCTGAGCCTGGTGGCTTGCGGTGGAGAGGGGCCCGCCATCGAGGCGCGCCCCCAGACCATCACCTTCGCCGCCGCCCCCATTCCCGCGGTGAATCAGGCCACCGCGACCGTCTCGGCGACGGCCAGCTCAGGGTTGCCGGTCACCTACGGCAGCAGCACCCCATCGGTGTGTGGGGTCGATGGCAGCACCGGGGTGGTGACGGCGACAGTTTCCGGTACCTGCACCATCACCGCGGACCAGCCCGGCGACACCCGCTACGCCCCAGCGCCGCAGGTCACCCAGGACGTGGTCTTTGTCCTCTCCGACGAGCTGGTCTTCTCGCCGGCGCCGGCCATGAGCCAGTACGACCTGGCGACCGTCACGGCCGTCGACCTCTTCGGGCTGCCGGTCGGCTACGCCAGCGCCACGCCGTCGGTCTGCTCCGTCGATGCGAGTGGCCTCGTCTCGGCCTTGTCCACCGGCGACTGCACCATCGTGGCGAGCGCCGGGGGGCTCCAGGCGACTCAGACCTTGACCATCGGCGCCCCGTCCGGCTTGGCGGTCCCCGGCCAGCCGTCCGGAGTCAGAGCCGCTGCGGGAGATGCGGCGAACACCGTGGAGGTGCGCCTCGGCGCCCTCGCCGCGGGCGGCAGCCCCATCACCGGGTACTCGGTCACCTCCAGCCCGCCGGGCCTCTCCGGCGCCAGCGCGGCCCTGCCGCTCAGCATCTCCTGCCCGTCTTCGTGCGCGGGGTACCGGTTCACCCTGGCCGCGACCAACGCCGCAGGCACGGGCCCGGCCTCGGCCGAGGTCGACGTCGTCACCACCTACCAGGTCGTCGCCACCTTCCACGAGCCCGACACCCAGCCCAACGACTCCATCTTCGTGGGCTCGTTCGCGCTCGACGCCTCGACCAGTGAGGTCTTGGGGCTCCGGGGGAAGCTGAGCGAGTCGATGACCGGTGGCGCTACGCCCTATCCCCACGACTCCATGACCTGGCTCTCGCTCGATCACCAGCTCTCCTCGGTGCCGGTCAGTCTGGGAGGCGTGAGCGGGCTCCTCGTCACCACCTTCCTGCTCGACACGACCGATACGCTGTCGAGCAACCCGACTTTCGGCGGCACCGACGGCTGGGCGCCCGGTTCCGGGATGGGGCTCTACTTCGGCTATCCCGGGCCGAACCCCGGAAACGCCTACGCGCGGATCTTCGTCGACCCGGTCGATCCAATGTCCGCGCTGTCGCAGGCCCAGATCGACAAGCTTGCCTACGCGGACTGCACACCGGGCGGGATGATGGGCGCCTCTTGCATGACCGGGACCACGGTGGCCGGGTACGGGACCCTCGGCACGATGAGCGGTTACCCGGTGTCCCAGGTCACGACCCGACCATGATCTCCGGTGGGCAAGCGCTGCGCACGGTGCGCACCCTCGCCATCGCGCGGGCGGCGGCGGCAGTGCTTGTCCTGTCCCTCTCCGGCGTTCCACGCGTCCTGGCGCTGCAGGCGCCTGCCGGCGGCCACCGCTGTCATTGCCGGCACCTCCCGGGCGAGGAGTGCCAGTGCCCCCTGTGCCGCCGGGCGGCGCTGGCGGCGCGCGCTGGCCATGGCAGGCATCCCTGTCACGGCACCGCCGCGCCTCGTGGACTCTCGGCCG
>Ga0335071_10004023_pt1 | contig 15407 bp, 9 predicted proteins | sample Lox_Sample_15_FD_206724 | JGI IMG/M metagenome (GOLD analysis project Ga0335071, IMG submission 206724) | Soil microbial communities from Loxahatchee National Wildlife Refuge, Florida, United States - Lox_Sample_1.5 | ecosystem: Environmental > Terrestrial > Soil > Wetlands | place: USA: Florida... | reverse complement strand
ACCGGTCGCAACACCTTTCATTTCGTTGACGATCGGTTCCGAAGTATAGCTCGTCACCAGGGCTACTTGAGGACCAAGACCTGCGATCTGCCCGATCGGATTAAGGTCGAGGATCAAATCCTTATCTACAGTGACCCCCCAGCTCTGCAGCAGTGAAGTGAGAGCATCATTGTCGGCAATATCGGAATGCCCCAGTTTCAGAGGCGGATCCAGCATCAAGAGCGCCCGGCCCCCGTCCTCAACGTATTTCTTAATGGCGTCGACCTCGGGTTGTTCGTAATTCCGCGTCGGGCCGGCGACTACCAGGGTAGTACAGTCGCTAGGAACTTCCGCTTTTTGCAGCAGATCCACCGATTTTGCATCGTAGCTGTCTCGAGTAAGGGAGTCCTTGAACCGGGAGAGACCCTCACGATCAGTGTCGTCAATGCGGTGCTCTCCACTTCCTTCCACAAAGCAAACGGTACGCGTATTGCTCTTCAGGGCGCGGATGAAGGCGCCCGTTATGCCCTCTTCCGTCATAGCCTTGGCTTCTTCTTTTTTATCCCCGACCTGCACGACGGCAGTATCGAGCTTGCGAATCCCCGCTTGGCGCGCAATTTCAGGGCTCTTGTCCGGATCCACATAATCAATGTGTAGCTTCGGGCTCAGATTCTTGTACTCGTCCAGCAGATCCTTTCCTTCGCGGAAATGCGTGGAAACATTGAAGTAGGTGATGGTTGCGTTCTGCTTGAGGCCTTTGACGATCTTCGCCGTCTGTTCGGAAAGGCTGTAGCGTTTATTCGACGTCGCGTCGTAGGACTTGTTGAAGCGGTCCGCGAGAACGTTGCCTGCAACGACTACAGCAATGATGACAAGGATGTATGTCGTCGCGTACGCGGCGTACTTCGTTTGCCTTGCCTTTAACCATTGACTTGCCATCTATGACCTCCAACGCAGGGATTCAAGCGAACGCGCCGTCAGGAAGAGTCCCAGAAAAATGACGCTCAAGTAGAAAATCGCATCTTTCGAGTCGATAACGCCCTTGCTGAACGACTCGTTGTGAACCGCCACCGACGTGTAGGACAGCACTCGCGCCCAGGTAGAAGTGTCGAAGCCGGCGACCCAGCCGAAAACGTAGAGCAGCAGACAAACGGCGAATGTGGCCGCTCCGGCGATGATCTGGTTTTTGGTCAGGGTCGAGATGAACGTTCCGATGGCCAACAGTGCACCGGCCTGCAAGAGTATGCCCAGGTATCCCACCAGCAGCGGTTTCCAGTCCGGGTGCCCGTAGCGGAACAGGAACGCGAAGTTCAGAGCTGTGAACAGCAGCAGCGAAGAGTAGAGAATGAGCGCGGCAAGCCATTTCCCCACAATGATCTCAGTGTCGCGAATCGGCGAAGTTGCCAGAAGCTCGATCGTGCCCGTTCGCTTTTCTTCCGCGAACAGGCGCATTGTGATCAAGGGAATCATGAATAGCCCGATCACGCCCACATTTGATAACAACGGCCGGATGATCCACTCATTCAGGTTCATCGGGTACATCTGGCCGCTCATCTGCATCTCCATGCCACGGAAGACGAAGAACTTCAGAGCCGTCCAGAAGAAATAGCCGAAGATCACGCCGAAGAGCGTGAGCAGCAGGTAAGCGATGGGGGAAACGAAATAACTTCCCAGTTCTTTCCGGCAAATGATCCAGATATTCCTCATGACTTGACCACCTCCACCGGAACCTTCTCTTCACTTACCGGGGTTTGCGCTTTTGAAGCGTCGCCGCCAGTGAGCTGCAGGAAGACTTCCTCCAGGCTCATAGCGCTGGGGCGCAACTCGTTCAGGTCCCACCCGGATTCCACAACCGCGCGAGCCAGGTCAGCCCGGACCGTGCGGCCCGTCTGGCTTTCGACCTCGAAAATTGCGCGCCCGTCAAACTGCTGCTTGCAGTTCACGCGGCTGACACCACCGATGTGCTCCAACTTCTGTTGCACCATGGCAACTTCCAGGCTCCCGTTTCTACCCGCGACCTCTACGAACACGGTCTCCGCGCCGCGCGCCCGGGCTTGCAGATTGCGTACGGAGTCCGTGGCTACAAGCTTGCCCTTGTTGATAATGATCACCTGTTCGCACGTCTGTTCCACTTCGGGCAGAATGTGGGTGCTGAGAATGATCGTGTGATCACCCGCAAGACTCTTGATCAGGTCTCGGGTTTCGTTGATCTGTTTCGGATCGAGTCCCGCCGTAGGTTCATCCAGGATCAGAACATCAGGATTGTGGATGATAGCTTGCGCTAGACCCACACGCTGGCGGTATCCTTTCGAAAGCTTGCCCAGAAGTTTGGTCCGCACGTCACGGATCGAGCAGCGCTCCGAGACGTAATCGATCTGCCGCTCGAGTTGAGCTCCGGAGAGTCCTTTCAGACGTCCGACGAATTTCAGGTATTCCGCGGTTTCCATTTCCGGATAGATAGGCGGCGTTTCGGGCAGATAGCCAATGCGCTTCTTCACTTCGAAGGGTTGGTCGAGCACATCGAAACCGGCCACATTCGCGGAGCCTGCCGATGGCGGCAAGAAGCACGTAAGGATCCGCATCGTGGTTGTTTTGCCGGCCCCGTTGGGTCCCAGGAAGCCGACGATCTGCCCCTTGGGCACTTCAAACGAGATCTGATCAACGGCAGTAGCACCGGCATACCTCTTGGTAAGGTCTTTCACTGTAATCATAAGCAGTTTTCTTCAACGCGCTGGAAAATCAACGTTGATGCCAAAATATTTTGGAAAGTACAGCGGAGTACACCATCTTAAGAACTGGAGTCTCCTGATGTCAATTTCCACAACGATTTTCCCAGTCGGCAGTTCCAGCCCATCGACCAGATTCGATCAGGGTGAGACCGCGCGTAACCCGCTAGATGGAGTATTGCGGCGGCAGGGACTTTCGCGGACGACGCATTTCGGAGAGAATGTTTGGTCCAGCGGAAGGAACTTCGAAGCATGAACTGGCCCCAACTCGCCGACCAATTCGAGAAATCGTTCGGCGGCCAGCCGCGAATCTTCCGCGCGCCCGGCCGGGTCAATCTGATCGGAGAACATACCGATTACAACGACGGATTCGTGATGCCCGCGGCGATCGGGTTTTCTGCATACGTCGCAGTCGGCCCCCGCACAGATCGCCACCTGGTCATTCGCTCTGAGGAGTTCGCCGGCGAATTCAAGTTCGACCTCTCGCACTTGCCGGCGAAGCGATCCGGGAATTGGTGCGACTACATCGTGGGCGTCGCTGTGGTCCTGGCACGGCAGGGGGTCAATCTGTCGGGGACAAACTTGCTGGTTCACGGCGAAGTTCCGATCGGGGCCGGACTGAGCTCCTCTGCTGCGATTGAAGTCGCGTCGGCGCTGGCTTTACTGAGCCGGGCCGAAGTTCAACTGCCGCTGCCCGAGATTGCGAAGCTCTGCCGCGAGGCCGAGAACAGTTTTGTGGGCGCTCGAGTCGGCATCATGGACCAGTTCGTCTCCTGCACCGGGAAGGCGGGACACGCCATTCTTCTGGACTGCCGTGAACTCAGCTATGAATTGGCTCCGATTCCCGCCGGCATCCAACTCGTCGTATGCAACACGATGGTGAAGCATGATCTCGCGACCGGCACATACAATATCCGCCGTTCCGAATGTGAGGAGGGCGTGCAATTCTTCGCGCAGCGGGATCCCCAGGTCCGAGCCCTGCGCGATGTTTCAGTCGATCTCCTGAAACAGCACTCGTCCGATCTGCCTCCCGTTATAGGCAAACGTTGTTCGCATGTCGTCCATGAGGATCGGCGAACACTCGACGCCGCTGACGCGTTCCGGCGCGGTGATCTGAAACGCGTGGGCGAACTCATGAGCGAGTCGCACTGCAGCCTTCGCGATTTATACGAAGTTAGCTGCCGCGAGCTGGACATCATGGTGGAGAGTGCCCAAGGACTTCCTGGCTTTATCGGCGGACGAATGACCGGAGGCGGTTTCGGCGGCTGCACGGTCAATCTGGTTGAGCAGCAACATGCCCAGGATTTTGCAGCTCAGATCTCCCAGCGCTTCCGAGGCAAAACCGGCATCGAGCCCCAGATCTATATCTGCTTCGCGGAAGACGGTGCCCAGGAACTCCTCGGGAGCTCCTGACGTGAATTGTTGCTGCTGTTAAACTACTCCCCGCTTCCCCCACGCGGCGCAAATGGTCCACAAGCCCACCTTAACGGCGGAACTGATCGCAGAGTTCTTTGGCACGTTCGTCTTGATTCTGTTCGGTACGGGCGTGGTGGCCATGGTTGTGCTCTTTCCTACAAAGAATCCGGGAGAGATCATCCATGGCGGCTTCACGAACATCACTCTGGGCTGGGGGCTTGCCGTAACCATGGGGATTTACATCTCCGGCAGGATTTCCGGGGCACATCTCAATCCGGCAGTTACACTGGCCCTTGCGATTTTTCGCGGTTTTTCCTGGCGAAAAGTGCTGCCGTATTCGATTGCCCAGACCGCCGGCGCTTTCCTGGCAGCCGCTGTCGTGTTCTGGAACTATAGGCCCGCGTTCCACGCGCTCGATCCGAATCTGGAGCGTACGGCCGGTGTCTTCACAACCTTCCCGGCCTTCCCCGGCATGCCCGAAGCCGGATTTCTTGATCAGTTCATTGGTACCGGCCTTCTGGTGCTCATGATCTTCGCAATCACTGACGAATTCAATTTGCCCCCGGGGGCGAATCTTGCTCCGGTGCTCGTCGGCCTGGTTGTGGTGGCGATTGGCATGAGTTTTGGAGGGATGCACGGATACGCCATCAATCCGGCGCGTGACTTTGGACCGCGTATGTTCACCGTAGTGGCCGGCTTCCGCAATAATGGGATCACCGACGGAAGTCGAGTGTGGTGGGTTCCCGTGCTTGCGCCCTTACTGGGTGGGGTTGCCGGCGCCGCGCTGTACGATCTCGGCATTCGGCCATTTCTACCGATGCCTGCGAAGACTGCAGGCAATCGCTGAGGAGAACTCCGTGCGGTACGTTTTAGCGCTGGACCAGGGCACGACGAGCTCGCGAGCATTACTCTTCGACCAGGCTGGAGAGGTTCGCTCGCTTGCCCAACGAGAGTTCGATCAAATCTTCCCGCAGCCCGGATGGGTAGAACACGATCCGCAGCAAATCGCATCTTCCCAACTCGCAGTTGCTGAACAAGCCATCGCCCGCGCCGAAGCACAGCCTGCGGACATAGCAGCCATCGGCATCAGCAACCAGCGCGAGACCACAATTGTCTGGAACCGCGAGACGGGCGAGCCCATCCACAATGCGATTGTCTGGCAGGACCGCCGCACATCTGATTTTTGCAGGCAGCTGGTCGAGCAAGGCTATGGCCCGTTGATTCAAGAGCGAACAGGTCTCCTGATCGATTCCTATTTCTCAGCGACCAAGATTTCCTGGATGCTTCAGAACGTCTCCGGAGCGCGAGCCCTGGCTGAATCGGGCCGGCTCGCATTCGGAACCGTCGATTCGTGGCTGATCTGGAAGCTGACCGGAGGCAGAGTGCACGCCACAGATGTCAGCAATGCTTCCAGGACCATGCTGTTCAATATCCATACAGGCAGGTGGGATCCTGAACTGCTCGCATTGTTTGGCGTCCCGTTATCGATGATGCCGGAAGTCCGCGAATCCAGCGGTGTTTTTGCGCACGCCGTTCTTCCGCAACTGCAGACGGTTCCCGTCGCGGGTGTTGCCGGTGACCAGCAGGCAGCGCTCTTTGGGCAGCGCTGCGATCATCCGGGAATGACCAAAAACACCTATGGTACGGGATGCTTCATGCTGCAAAATACGGGCTCGCGGGCTGTGCGGTCGTCGAACCAGCTCGTGACTACCATCGCATGGAGAATCGGCGATCTCACTCAGTACGCGCTTGAAGGCAGCGTGTTTGTCGGCGGTGCGGTGGTGCAATGGTTGCGCGACGGTTTGGGAGTCATCAAGAAATCTGTCGACGTCGAGGCACTCGCCAACTCTGTGGCTGATAATGGCGGCGTGTATTTCGTTCCAGCCTTCGTGGGACTCGGGGCGCCGCACTGGGATTCCTACGCCCGCGGATCGATTTTCGGGCTTACTCGCGGTTCGACCGCGGGGCATATCGCGCGAGCTGCGATTGAGAGTATCGCCTACCAGGTCGCGGACCTGCTGGAAGCCATCCGCAGGGATTCAGGGGAAGATGTTCCCGAACTTCGGGTGGACGGCGGTGCTTCAGCCAACGATGCCTTGATGCAATTTCAAGCCGACATCCTGGGTGTCCCCGTGATTCGGCCATCCATCACGGAAACGACCGCTCTCGGAGCAGCTTTCCTGGCCGGTTTAGCCGTAGGATTTTGGGATCGCCTTCTCGCGACTTCCTGCCGGACAGGCGAAACCCGATTCGAGCCAAGGATGTCCCGTTCCCAAGCCGATTCGCTCCGGTCCCGATGGAACGAAGCCGTCTCCAGAGCAAAAACTTGGGATGCGAAAACACACGGCTAGTATGCAACGATCAGCTTTGTCGCCCTGAGCAAAGTGATGGATCCGTTGCGAACTCGTTTTGGCACGGACCCAAGTCGGAGTGTCCACTGCCGTCTTTTATTCTCGAGGATAGATCAGGGCTTAGCCTCTACCCAGAAAACGCCACCTTTCGTAATTGTCGGCAATGTAAATGTCACTGCGTCACCGCTGCGGGTGCCCTGAACGGACTGCACGTCACCCAGGAAAGGCAGGAAGTATCCCTTGCCTTCCGAACTGGATTTCACGCTCACCTTGACGTCCGTTTGCGGCGTCTGGACTGGATTCTTCCCGCCTTGGAGTCCGGCGAAATTCGCGAAGAATGCGTTGATGTGCCCGTCCGAAGTGCGCGCGATTGAAGTGGCTACGTGTGTTCCTGCCTGAATCTTTATTGTTTCCGATCCCCGCAGTGAGTCAAGGAATGCTTTCTGTGAATCAGGGGAAGCCGTGTCGAAGTCTTTCGCGAGTGCCGCGTTGTAGGCTCTTCCGGGGCACTCAGGGAATCTTGCCACATTTTTCGAGTCATCCAGCCCAGACACATCCTGTCCGGTGATCACGACCCGTTTCCCTTTGCTGACCAGATTTTGCAACTGGTGCTTCTCATCATCATTGAGCACGCTCACATCCGGCAGCACTAGCGTCTGCCCCTGGAATGAGCCGAGCGTTCGCGGAGTTACAATCTGAAACTCAAGATGCTTCTGCATCAGAAGAATCAGGATTCCCCGGTAAGACGCAATGAAGTCTTCGGCGTAGAAGTTTCGCGTCTCGGGGGAGAAATAAACTCCGATCGGATCAATCGGTGAGCGCGGAAGATAGAACGTCTTCTCATGTGCCTGGATCCAGCTGAATATCCTTTTGCGCGTCGGCAAATCGTTCGATCCCGCCATGGAGTGCCCGGGCGCGTCCCAGAAGTTGGCCCCATCCATGATCTGCGACATTGCAAGATTCATCATGGATTCCGGAATATCGACCTTTTTGTTGCCGTCCCAGGAATAGTTCAGAATCCAGGTTGCCTTGCCTTGCGCAAAGGCGCGGAAAGAATGCATCCCGACCTGGTAGCGGAACCAATCCAGCGGGTTGCGATCCGATGCCATGTGACCGCCATTGCCGAATTCATATTCGTGCGCGATGGCATCCACCACCGAATACAAGCTGTATACGTCTGCTCCGACGCGGACCGCTTCCTCCTCGATTCCGGGATAAATCTCCGGGATGATCTTGATCATTGGGTTGACCGTCTTGGCGTTGCGTCCAATCTCGTCGAGGAAGTCGGTGAAGGTTTGGATCCGGAATGTGACCCATTTGCGAAACGCAGGATCCGAGAAATCTCCAAGCTTTAGATCGTGCTTCGCGTCCAGCCCAGTCTGCTGCTTGAACACAGCGACCGTGTAATCGTCGAAGCTCGCCCAGGTGTTCTCCCAGCCCTCGAAGTGGGTCATCCAGTACGGGATATCGATGTAGATTCCATCGATCCCGGTGCCTGCGATCTGTCGGACCCGCTCCATATAAATTTTTCGCCACTCAGGGGCATACGGGCTCACCCAGACATCTTCGTCGCCCTTCGCAATCCAGAAAGCAGTCCCTCCGCCAAAAATGGCCGGTTCTCCCGTGATCTTCCGCTGCAGCCAGTCTGGATGTTCCTTCGCCATCGTGTGCGGCGTCTGGTCCGCGTGTGCCGTGATGCACTCGGTTCCCGCGATGTAGACGAAGGCATAATTTCCGGCCTTGTGCGCCGCGTCGGCCACGTCGTGAATGGCCTTCAGCTTGGCTTCCGGGTGAACGAAGCTCTCGTAGCGCCCGGGGATATCGTTGTCGACTTCAATGCCGAACACATCGCTGGCCTGCGCTTTGCTGACGATCTGCGCCGCATCGCCGCCTTTCAATCCATACGCGCCGATGCGGACGTAATTGGTCCAATCCTGCTTGTCAGTTTGCGGTGCCGCGAAGAGACCTGCAGCAAAGAGTAATGAGAAGGCGAACGCCAGTTTGATTTTCATGGTGGTCCATTCAGTTCTCGAATCGAACGACACTACTCCAAGACACGAACCTGATCCCGCTAACGCGGGACCAGGAATTGTGAACAGCAGGTTTAGAACTGGTAGCGTGCTCCGAACTGCATCCTGCGGAAGTTGTTGGTTGTCGATGTAACGGTTCCTAACGCGCCATCATCCGACCCCACGTCTGGGAACGCAAATCGCTGATGGTTGAAGGCATTGAACATTTCGGCGCGGATCTGGAGCAAATGTCCCTCGTGCACCTTGAATTCCTTGGAGAGCGAGGTGTCTAGATTGCGGATGCCGTCACCCCGCAGGTTCGAGAAGTACCGGGGTGCATTACCCGGAATGTTGTCACCAGGGTTAGTAAAACAATCCTGGTTGATAACACTTCCGCCGGTTTCAGCAGCCTGTCGATAACTCAATCCGGTCGAAAGTTGCGAGCAGACGACGTTCGGGCGCTGGTTTCCGTCCGCCAGTTGGAACTCGGAGTTGAAAATGGCCAGGGGCTGCCCGGATTGCAAAGTGACTACATTGTTGAATGCCCAGCCACCAACGATGGCGTCCAGGACCGGGTTCATATCGCGACCAATCCAACGATCTTTCCCAAAGGGAAGGTCGACAATGATTGCAGCGGTCAACCGATGGGGGGTGTCGTTGGCGCTGATCGCATGTTCGACCTTGAGGTTGTCGAGCACTTGCGGGTTATCCAGCCACAAGTTCCCCAGCCACGCGTTGCGGCCGGCGGACGAGTCGTCCGTGGACTTCGAGAACGTGTAATTGCCTTCAAAGCTGATGTAATGGCTGGCACGTTTCTGGAACCGAACCTGGAGAGAGTGGTACCAGGAATTCGCATTTAAGGTCGGCAGTCCCTCGAACCCGCCGGCGAACTGTGGGAAAGGCTCCAACAGCAATTGTTGCGGAATCACAGCGTCGGCGTAAATGGAGTCGGTCACGTCGGCCGCATTAAAGATCGGATTTGCTGGGCACCACGGACCTGTGACCGCCGCGCCGGAGGTGAAGAAGCACTGGAACGGATTCGGAACCGGAGCGGCAAGATAATGCGATACCCATGACGCGTCAGGGAGGCCGGTGCTCGGGTCGGGCGGATTAATCGCGGGATTCGCGGCCGCCTGTACGAGCTGCCGGCGTATCTGAGAAGGCAGGAAATTGCGATTACGTGTCGATATACCGCCGGCGCCCGCCCACGGCAAGTGCGTGCTGCGATTCGCGGAATAATCCACCCCGATAACAATTTGCCCCGGCAGCATGTGTTGGATTCCCAAGTTCCACTGATAGATCTCGGCATTCCGGGCTGTGCCGACGTTAAGGTCGCTCGAGTTCCCGAAGCCCCACTGCGCCAACTTGCCATATTTTGTTCCCTGGGGCGGCGCCAAGCCCCCAGGAAATGGACTGCTGCAGGTTGGCTGGGTTGGCGAAGGTCCAAGACAAGCGAACTGAGTTGCGTAGTCATCCTTGGTGAAATACATCTGCGCTGTCTTGGCGAATGCCGGCCCCGCATATTGAAAATTGGTGGCGACGTTCATTCCGTAGAAAACGCCTGCCCCGCCGCGCAACACAGTGTTATTGGCGAGTTGATACGCGAATCCCAGACGCGGAGCAAAGTTATTCCGATCGACCGTCATGTTCCGGTGCCCGGAGGAAGGAAATATCGACGTGCCTTTGATTTCCCCTATTTGTCCGAATTGCGGGAATAAACCTGAGGCATCGCGATCAAAACCAATGCTGATTCCTGTGTCGCCGGTGAAATCGTTGAACTGAACCCGGTTATACCGCTCGTTGTACGGCGTGCTCCACTCGTAGCGCAAGCCGAGATTGACGGTCAGCTTGGGCGTGACCTTCCAATCATCCTGCACGTAGAATGCGGTCTCTTTGGACTTATCCGCCACGGCGGGGACGATGTGAATCGAGGCGTCATGAGGATACCCCAGCAAGATCGTTGCGAACGGGTTTCCTTGTCTGGAAACATCATTGCCAAAATCCCCGGTGGGATCAGATGTGGTCACGGCGCGCGAGAAGTTGAAGATGCCCGTGGGATTGTCGGGTTGCCAGAAGTTGTTATAGAACAGGCGCTGCTCGCCGCCAATCTTTATCGAATGTCTACCCTTCACCCACTGCAGGCCCGACGAGTAGCTGTACAGGGTATGGGCAAAGTGGGTGTCCACGCAGCATTGGGTGAAGATAGACAAGAAAGGATCGTCAACGCCAACCGTGATCATGCGGTCGAGCCCGTTGGCAGCGAGGTCTGGCGACAAGCCCACGGAACTGAGCGTGGGATATTTGTTGCTAACGCCAGGGGCGTGGACGCGATCGACACTGAAGCGGCTTGTAAGTAGTGCGGTCGGGGTAACGGACCAGTTGTACTCGACACCGCCATTCTGCGCATTCGTCAGGAAGAGCGTGCCATCGCCCTGATCGCTGCCGATGATCGTAGGTGAAGTGTACTCATCATGATGCCGGCTGTAGCGCGCTCCGATTCTGTGCTTCGCCGTGAATTGGTGATCTACCTTTACATCAAACTGATAACCGGGATCAGTGCCAATGATGACTTTGCGCCAATTGGGGTTGGGATACGTCGCATCGGGTATGTTTGGGTGCGGGTACAGGTTCAGAATCGCCTGCCCGATGGGGTCAATCTTCTCGGGCGGGATGATGTTGCCCTGAAACAGAGTGTGGGGACAAGGGGTGTCGGGTCCTTGCGGGTTTCCCGCGCACGGATCGTAAATGCCAGCATGGGCGGACAGCCGATCGGGGTCATCCGCAGGGTCGAGGGGCAGGTTCGCAGGACTCGCGGAGAAATCCCCGGTGCGTTCCAAGTCTGTCGGAACCAGGCCGTGCAAGTTGATCGGGTCTTGCTGTCGGGTTTTCTCAAAATCGACGAAGAAGAAGGTCTTGTTCTTTATGATCGGCCCGCCCAGTGAGAAGCCATACTGATCCCGCACGTGGTCGGGCTTATCGCCGGTATTAAAGAAATCACGAGCATCGAAGGTCGACCGCTGCCCGTACCACCAAGCGCTGCCATGAAAGTTGTTCGTCCCCTGTTTCAGCACCATATTGACGATCGTGCCACCGTTGTTGCCAAACTCCGCCGAGAAGCTGTTGTTCTGGACTTTGAACTCCTGCATGATCTCGACCGACGGCTGGTAGTAGACGTTCGAGTTCCCGCCCTCCCCTTGTTCCGGCGCACTGATCGGGCTGCCATCCAGGGTGATCTGCGCCGTTGCATTCCGCTGGCCGTTGGAGACGAAGTTGGTGCCCGAAGGGTAGTTGTCGGTGATTCCGGAGCCGGATGTTTCCGTAACGCCGCCGGCCAGGAAAACCAGGCCAAATGTGCTCCGGCTGTACAGGGGAATATCGCGGACGTACTCGTTCGTCACATCAGTGCCAATCGAAGCGCTCTCCGTATCGAGTAATGGCGCGGCCGTAGTGACCTCCACGGTGGTCACCGCGCCGGATGGGTGCAGTTCGAAATCGATCGTCGTCTGCTGGTCGACCTGCAAGACGACATTCTTCTGCTCGGTCGCCCGGAAGCCCGGCGCTTCCGCCTTGATCGTGTACACCGCCGGACGCAACCCGGTGAGTATGTACAGCCCGTGATCGTCCGTATGCGCCGTGCTGCTGATTCCCGTGGCATCGTTTGTGATAGTGATATTGGCTTGCTGGACCATGGCGCCGCTCTGGTCCTTCACGACTCCACGAATCTGGGCGGTGTAGCTGGCCTGACTAAAGGCCAACGTCGTCGTGCAGATGAAAACGGCCAGCATCCAGGCCATGCACACGCGAAATTTGGCGGGATCGAGACGCATAAGAGCCTCCACCGGGTACTTTCATATTGTTACGACTGACAACTATCTCTTTCGTTTGTGGCCGAAGTCAAGACAAATCTTGCCCGATCCATTCCCGGAAAACAGGCAGGAATGCTGGTTTCCCTCTGATTTCGGCCCGTGCTGCGCACATTTCGGAATGAATTCCGCTTTATTTCCACTTGTTTCGCAGAGTTTCGTCTTTTGACCGCGTGGCCTTTCCGGGCGCTCTGCCCATCGACCTCATGCTTGCGCAGATCTCTGGCATCATAAGGACAGAGGTCCGCATGAAAGCCGCCGTCCTCGCCTGTCCTAAGGCAATTTCCGAGAAGCCGCTCGAAGTTATTGAGGTCGCGGACCCCCGTGTTCGCTCAGGTCATGTCCTGCTCCGCGTCAAAGCCTGCGGGGTCTGCCGTACCGATCTTCACATTGTGGAAGGCGAACTGCCCCCGCTGCAGCTGCGGGTGATCCCCGGTCATCAAATCGTGGGAGAGGTAATTGACGGCGCTACGGATGCCCTTCCCGTCGGAACCCGCGTCGGAGTTTCCTGGCTTGGAGGCACCGACGGAACTTGCCCCTATTGCAGGCGCGGGGAAGAGAATCTCTGCGACTCGCCCACGTTCACCGGGTACACCGTTGCCGGCGGCTACGCGCAATATGCATTTGCCCGTTGCGACTTTGTGTTTCCTCTCCCGGATGCTCTCGACGATCTACATGCCGCTCCGCTACTGTGTGCCGGCATCATCGGATTTCGCAGCCTTCGGGTTGCCGGAGTCCAGCCCGGCGAACGAGTGGGGCTGTTCGGCTTCGGGGCCTCTGCACACTTGGCAATCGCTGTGCTGCAGGCATGGAAGTGCGAAGTGTTCGTCTCCACGCGGGGAGAATCGCATCGCAGGCTTGCCGAATCTCTGGGAGCCACTTGGGTAGGAAATGAGACTGAGAAGCCGCCCGCCGAACTGGACCGCGCGATCACATTCGCGCCCAGTGGAGATGTAGTCATCGCCGCGCTGGGCTGTTTGCGTAAAGGCGGCGTAGTGGGGATCAACGCCATTCATCTGGACCGCATCCCTCAGTTCGATTATGACCATCTTCTCTGGGGGGAACGTCAACTGCGCAGCGTGACCAATATGACTCGCGCCGATGCGAGGGATTTCCTGGACTTGGCGGCGAAAATCGGTCTGCGGCCAAAAGTGACGGTCTACTCGTTGGATTGCGCGAATGAGGCGCTGCTGGCGGTCAAGAACGATGTGATCAACGGTGCAGCGGTAGTGGTCCCCTGATGTGCGTACATTACAGGTTGGACGGCTTCACCTCAGTCAACGCTTATCGGGCCAGCGTATACGTTGCGATGAACAAGACGCAGAACGCCGCTGCGTGCTTCACTTCGGCCCAGCCGAGCCGCCGCACGACCAGTGGTCCCGGCTCCTGTATGAAGTAAAACCATCCCCGGAACAAGAGGGGAGAGAACGCCAGAGATACTATCGGCGGCATCAGGCGGCTCATGCAGGCCACAGTAAGAATCGCTGTCATGAGCGCTTGTCCGACGGCAAAGGCCCATCCCTTGGCAAGTTTGGCGCGGAAACCATCGATATTCGCGGTGTGAAGCCGCAATTGCACGTAATGGATCTGATCGCCGGCAAAGAGAACGTTCGCCACCCATAGCATCCATGCGGTCAGGTTGAAATTGCCGGTAATCACGTAGTACGCGGCAGGCGCCGTTGCCGTGAGACCGATCGTCCCCACGATCTCGGCAAGCATTCGGGCGCGCCGCCCCAGTTTCTTGAGCAGAGCTTGTGCCGCAAAGGTGGTGAGCACGAATGCGCCCAACGGCCATAACTCGATGTTCCTGCCCGCCCAGAGCAGCGCTCCCAGGGCAAGAGCCGCGACCGCACCCAGTCCCAGCACAAACGATTTCACCGCCCGGTACTCATCGTTGGATTGCGCGCGCATGGCGGATGTGCCCAGCAGGCTCTCGACCGGGGTACGCAGCCAGAACAGCGACAACGCCGCCGCCGATAACAGAATAAGAGGAAAGATGTGGCTGCACTCGCGGAAGGCTACACCGGCCCCGGTGATCATCGGAACCAGCAGGAGTCCCCATGCGCCATGTTCGCGGGGAACGATCAGGGCACGGCGACGTTCGCGGCGCGCCTTTTCGTTCCCCGCCTCAGGGTGAGTCCAGCCAATGTGAACACGATCCGCAATATGCGTAACGACTGACATCAGCGCCATCCTGCCATATGAATGTGTTGCATGCCTTTGACCGCACGCATGTACTGGGCCCGTTCGAATGCGCCCGGATCTGGGCAGCGCAACTGGCTCATGCTGCCTTGCATCTGGGCGACCGACTCGTACTCGTGCTCCTCCATCCAGTCGCGCATCTCGCGCTCGACATGGCGGAGATGGTTAATCCCATGCCGCATCAACGCCGAGCACATCATGGTGACGTTCGCGCCGACCATGATCAGCTTCATCGCGTCTTCCGCGGTATGTACGCCGCCAGTTGCGGCCAATCCAGCCTTCAACCGTCCATGCAAGATGCCGATCCAGGTGAGCGGCAGCCGAAGCGCCTGCTGCGTACTCAACAGCACATTCGGCCGCACTTCCAGATCTTCCAGATCAATATCCGGCTGATAAAAGCGGTTAAACAGGACCAGGGCGTCGGCACCGGCGTCATCCAGACGATGCGCCATATTCGCCATGTTGCTGAAAAATGGGCTCAGCTTCACCGCGACCGGAATCGTGACCGCTGCCTTCACGGCGCGAAGAATGTCAAGGTAGGTCTGTTCAATGTTCTCCGCCGTGAGCTTTGGATCGGTTGGGATGTAGTAGACGTTGCACTCGATCGCATCCGCTCCGGCACGCTCGATCTCCGCGGCGAATTTCGTCCAGCCGCCGAGTGTGGACCCATTCAGGCTCGCGATGATCGGAACGCTGGTTGCCGACTTCGCCTTGCGGATGTGGTTCAGATATCCTTCGGGGCCGGTCTGAAACTCGCTCGGCTGCGGGAAGTAGGTGATCGATTCGGCGAAGCTCTCGGTCCCGGCCGCGAGGCGATAGTCCAGTTCCTGCTCCTCCTGCCGGAGCTGTTCCTCGAAGAGC